>ULXZ01001900.1_pt1 | contig 10027 bp, 7 predicted proteins | sample 1961701 | NCBI WGS metagenome assembly ULXZ01 (sample SAMEA4835850, study PRJEB28245) | human gut metagenome | biome: gut microbiome; material: fecal sample | place: Denmark | collected 2008 | reverse complement strand
AACCAGCCGATAAAAATTCACTCTCCCGTACAAAAACAGGGAGAGTGAATCCTATACATTTATAATATATATAATATAAATTATATAATTGTTTAATTTATATTATCGTTCCGCCGCCGACAACTATGTCTCCGTCATAGAAAACAACTGCCTGGCCGGGAGCAATCGCACGCTGAGGTGTTTCAAAATCGACGCTGACGTTTCCGTTTTCGAGCGGAGTAATCACGGCGTCGGTCTCCTTTTGCCTGTATCTGACCTTTGCCTTGACCTTCATCGGCTCGGTGAGCTTTTCAATCGAAATGAAGTTCAAATCCGTTGCTTCAAGGTGATTAGAGAACAAATCGTCATTTGACCCGAGAACGACCTGATTTTTCGCAAGATCCTTGCTGACAACATAGTACGGCGCTTTCGCCGCAATGCCCAAGCCCTTGCGCTGACCGATCGTGTAGTTGATTATGCCCTTGTGCTTGGCAATAAAATTGCCGTCATGGTCAACAAAATCACCCTCGGTGAACCTGAATCCGCACCAATTCTCAATGAAGTGGGCATAGTCGCCGTCGGGAACGAAGCAAATATCCTGGCTGTCGTGCTTATCTGCGTTGACAAAGCCCTGCGCTTCGGCGATTTCCCTCGCCTCATGCTTGGTCATTCTGCCGAGCGGAAAAAGGATTCTGCTGAGCTGATCCTGCGTGAGCGAATACAAAACGTAGCTTTGATCCTTTGTGTCGTCGGTCGCCTTGCGCAGTATCCAGCGCCCCTTTTCTTCATCGTACTCGTTAATAGCGTAGTGACCCGTTACAACATAATCAAACTGCAATTCCTTTGCTCTGTGCATTAGCTGATCAAACTTGATATATCTGTTGCAGTCGATGCACGGGTTCGGCGTCCTGCCGTTGCGATATGCTTCAACGAAGCGTTCAATAACCTGCAATTTAAAATTGTCGGTATAATTAAAAACATAATAAGGTATGCCGAGCCTGTTTGCAACGCTCCTTGCGTCCTCAACGTCGTCGAGTGAGCAGCAGGTCTTTTCTTTTTTTATACCGATATCCTCGTTGTTGTAAAGCTTCATCGTAACGCCGATCGCTTCATAGCCCTGCTGAGTTATCAGATAAGCAGCGACGGAGCTGTCAACTCCGCCGCTCATGGCAATCATAGCCTTTTTCATGGCTCAACCCTCTCGGCTGCAGCCCTCGCAGCTTTCGCAGTTGCTTCCGCATTCACTGCCGAATACGTTCGGATCAAGCTCAAGACCGTTCTTGGTGTAATAATCCTTGAGAGCCGCCTTAACAGCCTGCTCGGCAAGCACGGAACAGTGAATCTTTGCCGGCGGAAGCCCGTCAAGAGCTTCAACAACAGCCTTGTTGCTGAGCTTGAGTGCGTCCTCAATCTTCTGACCCTTGATCATCTCGGTTGCAATCGAGCTTGTAGCGATTGCCGAAGCGCAGCCAAACGTATTGAACTTAACGTCCTCGATTTTACCGTCCTTAATTTTGAGGTACATTTTCATTATATCTCCACACTTTGCATTGCCGACCTCGCCGACGCCGTCCGCGTCATCCATTTTGCCGAGGTTTCTCGGATGCTGGAAGTGGTCCATTACCTTTTCACTGTACAGCATAGTAGTCCTCTCCTTTCATTATTCGCTCCCAAACGGGGGACATGTCACGGAGCATCGAAACGATTTTCGGAAGCTCCTCAATGATATAATCAATTTCTTCCTCGGTGTTGTATTCGCAGAGAGAAAGACGGAGCGAACCGTGAGCAATCTCGTGAGGCAAACCGAGTGCAAGCAGAACGTGGCTCGGGTCAAGTGAGCCTGAGGTGCAGGCAGAACCCGAGGAACCGCAGATTCCTTTGAGGTCAAGGTGAAGCAGAAGCGACTCACCCTCGATGCCCTCAAAGCAGAAGCTAACGTTGCCGGGCAGACGGGGCGAACGTCCTCCGTTTACTCTTGAACGGGGAATGATTTCAAGGATAGTGTCGATAAGCTTGTCCCTTAACTTGCTGACATAGGCAATGTTCTTGTCCATGTCCTCGCAGCATTTTTTGAGCGCCGCCGCCGTTGCAACGATAGCGGGAGTGTTAGTTGTGCCGGGGCGCTTGTTTCTTTCCTGAGCGCCGCCCTGCATGAAGCCCATAAGAGGAATACCCTTGTGGCAATAGAGCGCGCCGATTCCCTTAGGACCGTGAAATTTATGAGATGAGAACGAGAGCATATCAATGTTCTGTTCCTTAACGTTGATCGGAAGATGACCGACAGCCTGAACAGCGTCGGTGTGGAAATAAACGCCCTTTTCTTTGCAAATTGCGCCGATTTCGGGAATAGGCTGAACCGTTCCGACTTCGTTGTTTGCATACATTATTGTAACAAGGCAGGTGTCGTCTCTGAGAGCTTTTTTAAACTCGTCAAGACGAACGTAGCCGTCCTCATGAACATCAAGGTAGGTTACCTCAAAGCCTTCTTTTTCAAGCTTCATCAGCGTGTGAAGAACGGCATGATGCTCAAACGTTGTTGAAATAATGTGCTTTTTTCCTTTTTTCTCGCCGAGATGTGCGGCATTGGTGATTGCCCAGTTGTCCGCTTCCGTTCCGCCGGAGGTAAAGTAGATCTCGTTCACATCGGCACCGATAGCGTCGGCAATGACACGCCTTGCCTGCAAAACTGCGGCGGCAGCCTCCTGACCCATGTGGTGCAGACTTGAAGCGTTACCGTAGTTGTTTTTTAAACAATCTACCATTGCGTCAAGAGCTTCAGGGCAGAGAGCTGTTGTTGCAGCATTGTCTGCATAAACAGTTTTCATAAAAATCGCCTGACTTTCTTTTTGTTTTCTTGGATTTAAACAAAGTTGAAAGCAATGACTAAATCCTGATAATGGTATTTTAACCATTCAAACAGATTATACTATATTATTATTTTTTTTGCAACTTTTCTCAGTTAGAATAAACTAACCGACGCGGGTCAAAAACTGTTACTTTTCACAATTAGTTGTAATAAAAGCGTGAAAAAGGCCGCCGAGTATGGCAGCCTTTAACGTGTAGTACAAATCTTGTTTAATTTTATCCATCAGAGAACCGAAACCGATCAAGCTGAAGCCGGAATTGTCAGTGCGTACAAATTTATCAATATCCATCAGAGAACCGAAACATATCCATTTGCGGCAAATCATATCCTGTTGTACAAATTTATCAATATCCATCAGAGAACCGAAACCTGTATTTATTTTAATCATCTTACACACTCGTGCAAATTTATCAATATCCATCAGAGAACCGAAACGTCCTTTCGTACAGCAAGCGAGCTTTGAGAGTACAAATTTATCAATATCTATCAGAGAACCGAAACGATACCGTCTTAAACGTATATACAGCGTCCGTACAAATTTATCAATATCCATCAGAGAACCGAAACCCGTGTACTTCTTCACCGTTATAAGTTTTTGTACAAATTTATCAATATCCATCAGAGAACCGAAACTGATACTGTGCAGAAGCAGGGCGAGGAAATGTACAAATTTATCAATATCCATCAGAGAACCGAAACCGCAATATATTGTGCTTTATTGCGGTTTCGACTTTTAAAAACCATATTCATTATAATTCAATGATATCTCGGCTGTCAAGATAATTTCCTTTTTTATACCTGCAAGTGACAGACATTTGCATTGATTGTTTATTTTTGCTGTGACAGTTTTCTGCCAAACAGCCTTTTTGAAATCATCTGACATATCAAGCTGTTTTTTTAAGACACCAAACGGTTTGCAATGATTATTAAGCGGAAGATTAACGGCAATCGGAATATGCTTTTCATCGCAGAAATATACTGCCGCTCCTGCCCGAGCTAAAGTCGTAACTGTTTGGACACTGATATAGGCGGCACGGTTGTCAATAACAACGGAATAAATATCCTCGATTGGAACGTGACTTTCAATATTGTCACCATACACGATCATCCAACCGTTTTTTACGGTTATTTTTTCACCTTTGCTGACGATAACGGTTCTCCACATTTAATTTCCTTCTTTCCGATTTTTCCAAGAATATCAACAGAATATTTTTTTACTTCCAATTTTAAGGTAATATACTTCTTTTTATCTTCAGGCTGATTATCAATTATAAAATAAAGCCTGGAATTTGTAAGTCCTGCTGCCGAACGGTAATATCCGCAGAATGAAAGCTTACCGTTTTTATAAACTTTCAAATAATCATTCTTTTGAAGGTACATGACGTGCTTAAAATAGTCATCGGGCTGTTTATACCATGGAGCAAGACAGAGCTTGCCGTTTTGCAGGATTATATCGGCTCGCTTTATTCCTTGAACTTGCAGTTGATTCTTGATGTCTTTATACAATTCAACGCAGTAGTATTTAGCTGTGTCAAGGTAGGTGTGATTGTTCTCGTCAATTTCTTTTTTTAAGAAATCCTTGTTGCATATATTTCTCAAAGTGAGTTTGCGAATGGCGTTGCCGTTCTTGGTTCGTATTTCCGAGATGCTTTTTTCTTTCATAATATCGCCGAGAGTTGCTGTGTCTTTTGCCCCGTCAAACAGCTCGATGAGGTAAGCGATAAGTTGGGTATCCGAGGTGTAAATTTTTTCAATATCTTTTCGCTCAATTTTTCCAATCTCTTTTCTGCTGAGTGTATAGAGCTTACCGTCAATTTCACGAAGCTTTACTGGATTAGCGGCTGTTATCTCGCCGCGGTACTTCCTTTCGGGCTTGCAGGAAATAAGCGGCATGGAAAGACCGTGTGCAAACTGAAGATCTGTCGGATAAAGATTTTCCATTGAAACTCGGTAAGCCTGTTCTGCTTCCTCATATGTTGGCTCTTTGAACTTTTTACCCTCATGGTCTGCTATCTCTTTTTGATACTTGCTGTATATTGCATGGTCAACAAATCTGCGGTCAACCTCTTCGCGAAGGTCGGGAATCAGCGACGGAATACGATCACTTTTCTTCAGAAAAGCGCGAACGGTATCCTTATCAATGTTATAGTAACGGCTGATCATTTCAACGCCCTTGTTGAAGCAATCCCAATATTCGGCAACAAATTGTCTGCCGTTTGATTTATATATGTCGCGCAGACGCAGATTGACCTGTGCAATCTCAACATACACGGGCAGACAGTTGCCGATAACGACGGCGTCAACAGCATGGTCAAGGTAGGTTTCGGCTTTGATCGATGCTTTATCCGCTCTGCCCCATGTTGTTTCGTTAAGCCAAAGCTTTCTGAACATTGATGTCAGTGAGCCCTTAACGGCATAGACATTCTGCCAACGACCCTCCGATTTTGAGGAGTTGTCAAATTTGAGATTTTCTTTAAGATATCCGACCATGAATCGTGAAATATGCCGCATGTCATTCAGGTTGCGGCTTTTCCATTCCGACATCTTTTCGTCGTTCAGATCAGGCTGTAAAAGATAAGCATATTTCTTTTTCTTTATCTTTTTCGCACGGAACAGCTCATTTACCGTTCCGATGAAATTTTTTCTTCGCTCGCCGCTTAAATACATTAGCGGAGTTTGCTGTTTCTTCGACTGGTTCTCGCTTGTCAAGACAAGAGCCTTGTTGTTGAGCGTGTTATCCAAAATCAGCGAGAAAGGAACAATGTGATCGATTTCGTATGCCTTACTGCCTCTGAGACATTCTTCCTTGTTTATTTCTTTGCCTGAATACAGACATTTCCAGCCTTGCAATTCGCCTAAAAAGTACCTATCAATCATTTTTGATGTAACGCTTGCAATATCAACTCCGAGAAGCTCGGCAATGGCTTTTTTCGCCGCATCCTTTTCTTTCATGCGCTTGGTCTGTTCGTTTTTGTCTGCAGTTCTGTTGGCAAAGCTCCTGCTTACTTCGGAACCGACTTCAATGTTTATCGCAGAGGGAGAACCGTATTTTTCGATGATTGCGTTTATAACCTTTCTACTTTCGTTGATCGCTCTGAACACAACGGGATTTTTAAAGAACTCAAAATCTTTATCAAATACGGGCAGTTTGGTATGTTTAACGCTTTCGGTCGCGGTTTCTTCTATGTGGCTTGCCTGATGCTTTCCGTAGATATCCCCGTTAAGAAACGCCTCTATTGCACCCGACATATATTTATATGATACGCTTGAAGTCCCTCCGAATTTGTAATTACAAAGCGCCGTAATCGAATCGTCATTAAGAATGTTAAGATTCTTGAGGGCTTTTTTGCGCCTTGCAGGTGTTATATTTTCGGATACAATTATTCCGATACGGTTTAAAATACTGTCCGGGTCGCTTGCAGTATCAATGTTGCATACGGTTTCCCAGTCAAAACCGTCGGCTTCAAGAATCGGTTTAATTGCTTTGAGAAACTTAAAGCATCTGCTTATATCCGTGTCTTTACCTTTACCGCCGTATATCGAAACTATGCCGTGTGCCTTGCATATTTTATTAAAATCGCTTTTGGTAAATTTTGCATTTTTAAGGGCCGATGCGATTAAATCATGAGCCAGTGCGGAGTCAAAAACAAAACATCCGTTTTCATCAACGTAACTGTACTGAGAAAGTTCATTCACAAGAGAATATGTATCGGCTGTCAAGGTTGCTCGGTATCCTCGTTTTTCATCGGGGTAGAAGCGGCATTGACCCATTGACTCCAAAAATCCCGTGTAGCGTCTAAACGGGCCGTTTTTATCCCCGGGTCCGTCCTCAAAATCGCGCTGGTCAAAAATAATCCTTTTTATTGCGTTAGTGTTTCTGTCGTTCAGGCAAGGGTAAAATTCGCTTTGCTTTTTAAGAATTTTTTCGACCTCATCCCTGAGCCATTTGCGCTCAATTAAAACGGTTTCTTCGTTTCCCGAACGATTTCTGTATGATCTGTATTCCGATTCTTCGGAATCAAATTGCTCGTTCTTCAGGATCATTTCCGCAGATGTGCGATATTCTCCCGAAAGCATAAACTGCCGGGTCTTGTTGAGTGATGTCTTTTCATATTGGCTCAATTCCTCATTTTCATAAAAAGGTCTGTAGCCGCGCCTGTTTGCAATGTTTATTAAGCAAGCCGCAATTTCTTCAGGGGCAAGCTTTTTGTCAAGCCCTTTAACTCGAAGCGATATGATATCGCCGTCTGCGTGTTTAAAATACTCATTTATTCTATCAATTGTTGTGAGACCGATGTTCTCCAAGTGTGCTTTGAGAAGCTCTTTCCTGTGTTTTCTTCTGCGAAGAACACGTCTGACGGAACGGTACTCACGGCGTATTTGGCTATTGCTTTTTCTGTCGCTTGCATTTTCACCGGGGTCAAAAATTCTGACACCGAAATCTTCAATTCGCTTACAATCAGCATCGCTCCTTATTACCGACCAGCCGATTGAACCTATTCCGATATCCATACCGATTACATATTTCATAACAAAATCTCCTCCGCTTGACAAATCCTTAAAGTGTGATATAATAAAAAAGAACTCAGAAATTGATGTGCAAGTTTATCAATATCCATCAGTAAACTATTTGATAGTACAAATTTATCAATATCCATCAACAGCTCTGAGATAAGGCATTGAGTCTTGCAAAAGACAACGCCGTAGGGTATTGCAGTAACCTACACTAATCTGCAACTGAGACAGCCATTTGGCTGTCTTTTTTATTTTTCAATTCATTATATAATATTTCGGAAAAATAGTCAAATTTATAAGGACCTTTATTGGTACTGTGATGTTTAATTTTTAGAGAGCCTTTGTGAGCAAAAGGTTCAGATTAAAACTACAATAAATGTAATAAAAGCGTGAAAAAGCGGAGAAAAGGAGAATCATATATACAATGCGGTTTTGTCGGTACAAGTATGCAAAAAGCGCTATACATATTAAACAAAAAATCCGAAATAAAATTATAATCGTGAACAAAATCAATAACATTGTGAACAAAATTAACAAAAACCATTGACAAAGAACAAATGTTCAAATATAATGAAATTACAGATTAGCAAAAAGGGAAGCTGATCCGGGAACTTTGAACGTTCATTTCCGAAAAAATGATGCTATGGTAAGTCGTTAACAATGACTGTTGAAGTCTGTTTTTGACTTTATCAACGATTCCGATTTTTATTGTCGGAGCTAATCCTAACGGCGCAAAATGCCGTTGGCAATAAATATCAATATGCGGTTATTTTTAACGACTTTTAAAAATATATTTTAAAAGGAAGAAAAGCAATGTTTATTGATATTACAGAAGTAAATTTTAACAAAACCAAAGAGATATAGGAAAATAACGGAATAAAAACTTATGACGTTTCGCTTAATAAAAGTTGTATGTTCTCATGGAATTTTCTTTTTGATAATTGTGAATTCACTAATTTCAGAAGGATTTTCAGTAAAAAACGTATATATTTTGTACAAGGAAATGATGGGAAAAAATCTACATACCGTTTTCACAATTGTAAAGCCTATTACGGTATAGAAGAACCTATTGGCAACAATGATGTGCCAGATGACGGTTTCTACTTCATAAATAATGGTGGTGCAAATCTTTTTATATCAGGTAGTTATGATTGCTATACATCTTTTAATGTGCCTGATAATATAAAGATTCATAACGGAACAGTAGTGGACTGATGAATTAGTTCATTATTGCTAAATAAACAGTTAAGGATGGGATTCAATATGAAAAAAAGAGTGAGAATTATATTGGTTATCATTGTGATTTTGGCAATGATAACAACCAACGTCTATGCTTCCGATTATCCGACATATGACGTAACACTCAACAGCGGCGATGTCGTTGAGGCGAATCAGTATTCTGAGGAAAGATTTAACGGAGAATATGATCCGGAATTTAAGTGCGTAAAAACGGTAACTATAAACGCATTGGGAGAAGAACCGATTGTAATAAAAAGATCCGCTTTTTCCGGCAGTGTTACGAGACAGGTTGAGCGCCTTGTAATAAACGGAACAGGTAAAATCATTCTCAGTTCTTTTGCGTTTTGCTACACAGGCATTACCGATATTGATATCCCATCCAATGTAGTTTTTGAAAACGGTGCAGAGTGTGTATTCGGAGCAAGCTTTTTGAGAAGGGCGACAATTCGAAGCGATTTGTGTCCGGCAATGTTTCAGGAGTGTTGGTCTTTAATTTACGTTAATTTTTTAAACCAAAACATTAAAAAAATACCCGTTGACTGTTTTGATACCTGCGGTCTTCTCAGTATTACTATTCCGTCTTCGGTTACCGAGATTGAGGACGGAGCCTTTCACTCAACTTTTTATCTTGAAAGAGTGAATTTGAATGAAGGCTTGGAAAGCATTGGTAACAGAAGCTTTGAAAACAGTAATTCTATAAAAGAATTGAAATTCCCTTCGACTTTAAAAAGTATAGGCGAAAAAAGCTTCTATGATAATTCAAGTTTGGTGAAGTTAGAATTAAACGATGGCTTGGAGACTATTGGTGAAAATGCTTTTCTTGGTTGCCGTTCGCTTAAATCCGTTACAATACCTGCTTCTGTAACTTCTATCGGGGAAAAAGCGTTTGGGTATTATACTACAGAAAAAAACGAGTATAAGAAATATGACGGCTTCACAATCTATGGCTACAGAGGAACGGCGGCGTAGACATATGCAAACGAAAACGGCTTCACGTTCATTCCGCTGGATTCCGAAAGCTCGGTTATGGGAGTGACATATACTCCGTCATGGAGCAGTGTAAATGACTACAGCTTTTCGGTTGACGGCAGGCCCTTAAAGCTCCAGGTTATAGAAGCAACGGGAGCGACAAGAACGTTTTCAAGACACGCAAGCAATGTTGTTATAAAGGCTTATGACGAGCAGGGCAATGAGGTTCACGATACCTCGGCTGATCTCGCATATGAGGTTTGGACGGTCAAGACAAGACTCACACCGAACAGCAGCTTGAAAATTCATGCAAAGTACGACAACGTTTGGGAAGATCAAACGTATGATTTCAGCGTATCGACGCTTTATTCGGATACAACACTGAAATCTGCGGAGCTTGCCGAAACGAGCGGCAAAAAAAGCGCCGTTGACTGCAAAATCGTTACCGGCTCGGGTGTA
>ULXZ01066632.1_pt1 | contig 10028 bp, 8 predicted proteins | sample 1961701 | NCBI WGS metagenome assembly ULXZ01 (sample SAMEA4835850, study PRJEB28245) | human gut metagenome | biome: gut microbiome; material: fecal sample | place: Denmark | collected 2008 | reverse complement strand
CTTTCTAATTCATCAATGATTTCCATGGCTCGAATCTTTGGTGCTCCGCTTAAGGTTCCTGCCGGAAGGAAGGATGCCACCAGATCTAATGGATGGGATTCTCCTTTCTTGCGTCCCTCTACCTGGGAAACAATATGCATTACATGGGAATAATTCTGTACTTCCATAAACTGTGTTACCTTTACGGTTCCAAATTCACTGATTCTTCCCATATCATTTCTTGCAAGGTCTACTAACATAACATGTTCTGCCCGCTCTTTTTCATCGGAAAGTAGTTCATCCCGTAGCCGTTTGTCTTCTGCTTCATCTTTTCCTCTCTTCCGGGTTCCTGCAATCGGACAGGTGAACACTTTATTTCCCTGCTTCTTTACAATCATTTCCGGTGAACTTCCGATTACTTCAAAGGTTCCGTAATTAAAATAATAAAGATATGGAGAAGGATTTAATTCTCTTAATTCCTTATATAATTCAAAACCGGTCTGTCTGGTTTCAATCGTCCAGCGCTGTGACAATACGGTCTGGAACACATGGCCTTCTCTGATATAATGTTTGATTTTCTCTACCTTTTCGCCATATTCTTCGATACTGTCTGACTTCTTAATAATTTTTCCATCGTGGTAGAAGTTCCGTTTGCATTCCTTCTTCTCCATGGCTTTCTTTATCATCTGTCCTGCCTTTTCCATTGCCTGCTCTCTTCCTTCTTCCGAAGGCTCTTCTAATACTACAGCAGTCAGTGTTTCTGCTACATGGTCTACCATAAGGAAAGAAGTCATCAACATCATCTGTATGGTTTCGATTCCGATTTCATCCGGGTTATTGTCCGGAAGCACTTCAGAATATCTTACGAAATCATATCCAAGATTTCCAACCAGTCCACCGGAGAAGGACAGCTCTTCATCTTCTTTTTCGATATGAAATTCACTGTAATATTCTTTCAGACGCTCCAGCGGATTTCCTTCTCTTACTTCCTCTGTGCCATCTGCTTTTGTAATCACCAGTGCATTTCCTCTTGATGTTACAATTTCTTCCGGCTCCATGCCAAAGAAAGTATAGCGGTCATAATTCTTATCGTAACTTTCTAACAGGAAGCCTTTTTTATCTCCTACCAGACTTTCGTACATGTCTGTTGATTTTTCATTGACAATGCTCACTGTTTTTTTGAATACTTTTCTGTTTCTTACCATAATCATCCTCCTATAAACCGGCTTTATAAATGCTGCTCATGCAAAGAAAAAGTCCCTGACCGGAAAATGTTCTTTTCCAGTCAGGGACGCTTATCGCGTGGTGCCACCCATCTTCGCTATGTCTGCTTTTTACCTGTAAGTAACTAAAAAAGCGGATATTTTCAATCAGAAAATATCCGCCACTAATTCAAACATAACCTCTTGGATACAGAAGTCTCCTTCGATATCCTCGTCCCTGTAACGTGGGAAAACGGCATCCGCTACTATTGTTCACTTTGCATCTGACAAATCCATTCCGAATAAACTATCTTACCGGCTTCCACCAACGCCGGCTCTCTGTAAAGAAATCATTTACCGTACTACTTTTGCTCACTGATTTTATTTATTCAGTTCATTAATTGTTCTCAGTTTATCACTGTAAAGAGATGATGTCAATGTATTTTTATAAAATTTTTTCTGTTTTTTTTGCAAAATCATGCAAAAAAAAGAAAAACATTGTCAAGCTGACTTTAATATGATACCTTAATAGAGTGTAACCATTCACGTAATATATGAAAAGGAGAAAGTTATGTATAATTTAAATGGTGAAAATGTAAACGACAATCCAAATGGTTTTTCCGGGAATGAACCTGCCGGAAATCCAAACCCAGACAACAATGCTCAGATGAACTATGGTCAGCCGGCTCCTGAGCAGCAGACTTACAACCAGCCGGAAAATGGTCCTCAGACCTATGATGCACCAAATGCAAATCAGCAGCAGGCATTCAACCAGACCGATTGTAATCCAAACAGCTTTAATCAGAACGCTTATAATCAGTCGGCTTACAATCAGCCAGATTACGGACAGCAGGCATTTAACAATGGAAACACCTATAATGGAAACAGCTACAATGCAGCACCTTCCTACAATCTCAATGGTGATGCACCGAAAAAATCCTGTGTTTTTGGTGTCCTTGGTCTGATTCTTGGTATCGCTGCTTTACCTTTCGGATGGTTTGTTCCAATTATCGGAATCATTCTTGGTATCGCTGCTATCATTCTTTCCATTCTTGGAATGGGTAAGAACCGTGACCTTCGTGGTGCAGCAATTGCCGGATTAATTATTTCCATTCTGGCAACCATCTTTTCTATCGGTGTTATTGTATATGCAGTTATCAATGTTTCTAAAACCTTAAGCAATGCCGGAAAAGAACTTTTTGACAACAGTGGTATCACATCTGATCTTGATGACTTTGATTTTGATTCCGATTCAGATGATAGTGATGACTATGATGACAGTGATTACAGCTATGGCGATGACAAAGAAGTTCCTTTAGATAATGTTGTATTATACTCAGCTAATGATGTTACCATTACAGCTACCAGTATTGTATACAGCTACTATGATGATTCTGTAATTCCGGAAATTAAAGTTACTGTTGAAAACAATACTTCTAACGACCTTGGAATCAATGTTGATTATTGTGCAATCAATGGTGTAACCATGTATGGTTATATTTCAGGTGACGTCGCTGCCGGCAAAAAAAGCAACGAAGAACTTAGCATTTCTACTGATGATTTCACTTTAACCGGTTTTGACAGCATTGATAATATTAAACTTCAGGTAAGCTTCTATGATTCTGATACTTATGATACTTTGATTGATGATGGTGTTGTACAGGATATCAATCTTTCCGATTCCTATACCCCATTCTCTATTTCCTCTGTTCCGGGTGCAGTTGCATTAGATTCCTCTAATGGCATCAATGCATATTATGTCGGCACAACAACCGGTTGGGATGATACACTTGTATTTGTATTCTATATTGAGAACACTACAGATAAAACCTGTGTTGCTGAATCCGATGATTTCTCAATCAATGACTTTATGCAGGATGATTACGGATATGGATATCTTCTTCCTGGAACCGGTACCTTTATGTCAATTGAAGCAAATGATGATATTACATCTATTGATGATGTAACCAATGCTTCTATTAAATTTGAAGTACGTGATTATGATTCTTATGAGACATTCTATTCCTCTGATGAATTGACATTTATCTCAAATAACTAAGGAATTTTAAAATAATACAAATCATCATAAAAGGACCTGCCACTTATCATAAGTGACAGGTCCCTTTTCATCGCTGTGAACACCTTTTCCGAAATGCACTTCAGCTTAAATATTCTTCCTGGCTTTACAGATTCTCCTGTAAGAATGCACTTAATTTTTCAATTGCTGCATCTTCATCTTCACCTTCAGCACGAAGTGTGATTTCTGCACCTTTCTTAGCACCCAGCCCCATAACGCCAAGGATTCTCTTTGCATCTACTTTCTTACCATCCTTTTCAATGGTAATTGCACTTGCAAATCCTGCAGCTTCCTTTACCAGTAATCCTGCCGGTCTTGCATGGATTCCCTGCTCATCTGTGATTGTGTAAGTAAATTCCTTCATGTTCTTCCTCCTAAAAAGTTATATTTTTTCCCGTTTTTTATACCATAGTTTTAATTTGCAAGTATGTTGACTCGCTTATGCTCACTATTTGTGAGTACATCACTTATTATATCATACAATCTTCTTTTTTAACAATCCCAAAAGTAGACAAGATACTGCTGAACCTACAATCAATGATAAAAGATACCAGATTGCATTACCCATTACTAAGAATACGAAGATTCCACCATGTGGTGCCATCAGTGTACAGTTAAATGCCATAGACATTGCTCCTGCAATTGCAGAACCTACCACACAGGCTGGAATCACGCGCAGCGGATCCGCTGCTGCAAATGGTATTGCACCTTCTGTAATAAAGGATAATCCCATAATAAAGTTTGTCGGTCCGGCTTTTCTTTCTTCTGCTGTAAATTTATTTTTGAAGAATAAGGTTCCAAGTGCAATGGCAATTGGTGGTACCATACCGCCAATCATAACGGCTGCCATAATATTATAGTTTCCAGCGGCAATGGATGCAGTTCCAAATACATATGCTGCCTTATTTAAAGGACCACCCATATCCACAGCCATCATTCCAGCTACCAATGCTCCCAGTAATACCGAGCTTACACCATTCATATGTGCCAGTCCTGTATTAATTGCAATATTCAAAGCTCCGACCGGTGGTTCGATGATAAAGGTCATCAATGCACCTATTAACAATACACCAAGCAGCGGATACAGTAGAACCGGTTTCAATCCATCCAGGCCTTTTGGCAGTTTGTCAAAGATTTTCTTTAATAACTGGATGATAAGACCTGCGGCAAATCCGGCTACTAAGGCTCCAAGGAAACCTGATTTTCCATTTGCTGCAATTGCTCCTCCAACGAAACCTACTACCAGTCCAGGACGGTCTGCAATACTCATGGCAATATAGCCAGCCAGTACAGGAAGCATAAAGCCAAATGCCAGTCCTCCAATGGACTTAAAGAATGCTGCTGCCGGAAGAATTGTACCAAAATTAGCACGCTCATCCGTAGGAAGTGATGCAAGGTCTACACCAAAGCTGTCGATTAAGAATGCAATGGCAATCATAATACCACCACCGACAACAAACGGAAGCATATGGGAAACACCATTCATCAGATGCTTGTAAACTTTGTGTCCAAAGCTTTCTCCGCCCATGCTTTCACTTTCTGATGCTTCGCCGCTGCCTTTATAAATTGGTGCATCCTTTGCCATAGCGCGCTGTATTAATTTATCTGCTTTACTGATTCCATCGGAAACCTGACAGATGATAACCGGTTTTCCGGCAAAACGATCCATCGGGACTTTGGTATCAGCTGCTACAATAATACAGTCTGCCTCTTCAATTTCTTTTGCAGTAAGCACATTTTTTGCTCCGCCGGAGCCTCTTGTTTCCACCTTAATAAAGCAACCTAATTCTGCTGCCTTCTTTTCCAGACTTTCTGCTGCCATGTATGTATGGGCAATTCCAGTCGGACATCCGGTTACTGCAAGAATCTTTTTCTGATTTTCTTCCGGTTCCTTTATTTCTGTTTCCTTCTGTTCTTCCTTTTCTTCCTTCTCAGACTCTGCTTCATCAATGACTTTTAAGAATTCTTCAACCGAAGCAGCCTGTTTTAATCCGTTGGTGAAATTCTCATCCATCAGAAGAACAGACAGACGGCTTAATACGTCAAGATGTACATTATCTTCTGTATCCGGTGCTGCAATTAAGAAGATTAAATGAACCTTCTCTCCATCTAAGGCATCAAAATCTACCCCATTCTTTAATACCATTGCACTTAATCCCGGTTTCTTTACGGCTGCTGATTTGCAATGAGGAATTGCAATGCCCTCTCCAATTCCTGTGGTACTCTCTTCCTCTCTTGCAAAGACTCCTTTCCGGTAAGTCTCTTCATCTGCTATTTTTCCACTCTTTACCATCAGGGAAACCATCTGGTTTAATACATCTTCCTTTCCGGTTGCTGAGCCATTCAACTGAATGCTTTCCGGTGCCAGCAAATCTCTGATTCTCATATACCTTCCTCCTTTTTCTTAAAATGGAAATGCATGATTCTTTAATAATTGTTCTACTTCTTCTTTCGTTGCAAGTTCTTCTGAAAATGCACTGGCACTTCCGGTACAGACTCCCATCTTAAACGCCTGCGCATAATCCTTATTCTTTAAATATCCTGCAAGGAAACCTGCCACCATGGAGTCTCCTGCTCCTACGGAATTCTTTACTTTACCTTCCGGTGCTTCGCTCTCAAAAGCTTTTCCCTCTTCTGTCAAAAGCACAGCCCCGTCACCTGCCATGGAAACAAGTACATTTCTTGCACCCTGCTCCTGCAGCTTCGCTGCGTATTTCTTTACATCCTCTTTGCTGCTGATTGTCACACCAAATAACTGTCCTAATTCATGATTATTCGGTTTAATCAGGAATGGATGAAGCGGAAGTACATTTGCCAGAAGTTCTCTGGTTGCATCTACAACAATCATGACATCCTTTCCTTCCAGGTATTTCATGATATCCATATATATGGACTGTGGCATAACATCCGGTATGCTTCCTGCCAGTACCAGCACATCTCCGGTTTTTAAGGTATCTAATTTGGCATAAAGCTTCTCGATATCTGTGCTGCGGATCATCGGTCCCTGGCCATTGATTTCTGTTTCTTCTGTGGATCGAAGCTTCACATTAATTCTTGATATTCCTTTCTCTACCTGAATGAAATCGGTATTTACACCCTCTTCATCCAGACGCTTGCTGATTTCTTCTCCGGTAAAGCCTGCTAAGAAGCCCCATGCGGTACTCTTTAATCCTAGATGATTCAGTACGATGGATACGTTGATTCCCTTTCCTCCCGGGAACATTTTCTCCTGTTCCGTCCGATTTACCTGACCGGTTTTGAAGGTTTTTACATCCACCACATAATCCAGTGACGGATTAAAAGTTACGGTATAAATCATTCTTCCACCTCCTTTATATTTTTATACTTCCGATAAGACTCTAAGGTAAGACCTGTTGTAATCACATCTGCTGAAGCAAATGGTGCAAATGTCACACTGGATATCTGTGCAAATTTACTCTTATCTCCCAGGATATAACACTGTCTGCAATTTGCCATTGCTTTCTTCTTTACCATAGCCTCTTTCACATCCGGTGTGGTATATCCTTTTTCTACATTAATTCCATTAGTTCCGAAGAAACCTTTTGTAAAGTTATATTTATCCAAGGACTCCACTGCCTCAGCACCTACCACAGCTTCTGTGGATGCCTTGAACTCTCCGCCGATGATATAAACCTCACATCCCAGTTCAGAGAGCCGTTTTGCATGAGCTACTGCGTTGGTTACCACACAGGATGGCTTCACATCCATAAAATCAATCATGCTGTCTGTTGTGGTTCCTGCATCCAGATAAATAAAATCATCTGCTGTAATTAAGGATGCTGCATACTTCGCTATAGCTGCCTTCTCATCACGATGCATGTTTCTTCGAAGTGGCACATCATCATCCTGTGTATGAAAAACTGTTCCTCTTAAAATTGCACCGCCATGAACCTTCAAAAGCTTTCCATTTTCGTCTAAAGTATTCAAATCTCTTCGTACCGTTGACTCGGAAGCATCGAAAAGCTGCATCAGCTCAGTTACTTTAACACTGCCCTGTTCTTCCAGCAGGGAAAGGATTTTTCCATATCTTTCCTCTGTCAGCATATCATCCCTCCCATTCCTATTTTCTATTTTCTGCTTTCTATGGTTTTATTATACGTTCAAAAACCGTCATAGTCAATCATATTCCGTCATTTTCATTCACAAAAATCCATTTCACAATTTGTGCAAAATATACAAAATAGGATACACCTTGGTACATCCTCGCGGAGCGTTTTTTACTTTACAGGAAAGCAATTTCCTGTAAAGTAAAAAAAGAAGCCTGCAAAAGCATCACCTTTTACAGACCTCTTCTCGCCTTTTTAAACCGTTTTCCGGTTCTTATTCTTATTCTTATTATCTTTTAGAAGCTTCGGATTTTCTCGTTCTCTTCTCCGGTATTTTCAATTTTACGGATTATAACATCATAACTGTAATCGTCATTTACCTTCACACTAACACGGTCTCCTACCTTATGACCAAGCACTGCTTTCCCCATAGGAGATTCAATACTGATTAATCCTTTCAGCGAATTTCCACGCATGGTAGTCACCAATTTGAAGGATTCTTCCATATCATCTTCTTCAATATAAACCGTCACCGTATTATTGATACCTGCCTCGTCTTCCTTAGAATCATCTGATACCACGACTGCAGTACGAATCATGCGCTCTAAATAACGAATTCTGCTTTCGTTTTTATTCTTATCTTTCTTGGCGGCATAATACTCGAAGTTTTCACTTAAGTCACCCTGTTCTCTTGCTTCCTGTACAGCACGGATTGCATTCTTTCGTACCACTAATTTCCGATATTCAATTTCTTCTTCCATCTTCTTGATATCACTTTGTGTTAATTCGTTATGCATACCGTCACCTTTTCATTCTAACAGTTTAAGCTAATGCAGCTGTAATAATTGCCATGGAATATACTTCTGACGCATTACATCCGCGGGATAAGTCATTGATTGGTGCATTCAATCCAAGAAGAATCGGACCATATGCATCGAAGTTACCAAGACGCTGTGCAATCTTATATCCGATATTTCCGGCATTGATATCTGGGAAAATAAAGGTATTTGCATGTCCTGCCACTTTGGATTCCGGACATTTGGTACGTGCAACTCTTGGAGATACAGCTGCATCAAACTGAAGTTCTCCTTCGATTGGAAGCTCCGGATATTTTTCTCTTGTCTTGTTTGCCGCATTACGCATCTTATCTACATCCTCGCCCTTTCCGGAGCCTAATGTAGAATAGCTTAAGAATGCTACCCTTGGATCTACACCGAATATCTTTGCACACTCTGCTGCTTCTCCGGCAATTTCAACCAGTTCATCTTCTGTCGGATGAATGTTGATTGCACAGTCAGCCATTGCCAGTACTTCATTCTCGCCAGTTGCAGAAGGACGTACCAGAATAAAGCAGGATGATACAATGCTGTTACCCGGTTTTGTCTTAATTAACTGTAACGCCGGTCGAACAGTATCTGCTGTAGAATAGGTTGCTCCACCTAACAGTGCATCAGCATATCCCATTTTTACTAACATGGTTCCGAAATAATTAGCCTGTGAAAGAACTCCTTTTGCCTGCTCCGGTGTTACGCCTTTGCTCTTTCTTAATTCACAGAACATGGTAACCATCTCATCAAATTTTTCAAAATGTAATGGATCGATAATCTTGGCTCCGCGAATATTAAATCCGCTCTCCTCTGCTGCTTTCTGAATCTCAGCCTCATTTCCAACCAGAATCGGGCTTAAAAAATTACTTGCCAGCAGACGGGATGCTGCCTCTAAAATTCTTGGGTCATTTCCCTCTGTAAACACAATTTTCTTTGGGCTTTTCTTCAAAATATCAATCAGTTGACCAAAACCAAACATATCTTTCTCTCCTCTACTCTCTATATATTATTTTAACTGCATATTATTGTACCCTCTTTTAAATAAAAATCAAGTTTTGAATTCAGTACAATTTCTCAAGAGTGCATTTTCTTCTATTATAAATATGCATCTCTGTTCAGGCAAAAATGATTCTTCCGGAAAGAAAGCATTCCCTCATCTCTTAATTTTCCAAGTTCCGTTGACATCGCACTTCGTTCCACAGAAAGATAATCTGCTAACTGCTGTCTGGAAAATGGAATATCAAACTCTGATGTTCCATGCTTCTGTGCCTCTGCCGACAGATAGGACAATAACTTTTCCCTAGTATTGCGTTTTCCCATATGGGTTAATTTTTCATTAAAGCGAAGATTCTTTTCTGCCATATTCTCTAATAAATTCCGAAGCAGAACCAGTTTCCAGCCTTCCGTTTCTCCATCTGCATCCAATATATTCTGAACGTTCAGCCACAGCACATTTGCTGCTTCTTCTGCAATCACATTTACATTAATATTCCGCCTCTGCATACAGGCAAAGGTCTCTGCAAAAACATCCCCAGGACCTATCTTTGCAACCAGATTCCGGTTTCCCCAGAAATCCTCCTGCACAATCAAAAGTCCACCAGAAACCAGCATTCCCATTTCTTTTACCTGCTCTCCGCAGTGCAGAATATAATTTTCTTTATCATAAGTCATCTCATGGGCATCTAATCCCTTTAAGACTTTCTCCTCTTCTGTATCCTCAATTCCTTCAAAAAAAGGTGACTTTTTCATTTCTACAGGAAATTTTTTCATTTTACAACCTCCGTTGTTTTTCCAACCGATTATTTATTGCTATTATAGTATACTGACCATACAAAATCAACGAGGAGGAATCTAAAATGATTCGTAAAATAATTCA
>ULXZ01052414.1_pt1 | contig 10107 bp, 6 predicted proteins | sample 1961701 | NCBI WGS metagenome assembly ULXZ01 (sample SAMEA4835850, study PRJEB28245) | human gut metagenome | biome: gut microbiome; material: fecal sample | place: Denmark | collected 2008 | reverse complement strand
ACCGCAAATTTCTGAAGACGGATATTGGATGGTTTGGGATGCGGAAGCAGAAAAAGCTGTGAAAACAAATGTTAAAGCTGCTACAGATATCTATGTAAGTGCTGATGCTAACAATCCATTGGTTTGGGTATTGAATATTCTCAATAAGGAAACAGGAGAATGGGAAAAGGTTTCTATGCCGAAATCTGCTCGTATCACTGGTATGAGTGTGCTCGGTGTAACAGCGGAAGGTACTGTTGATTTAAGCTCTACACATGCTGAAGCTACTTTGTACTATGGAGTAGCAGGGAAAGATATTGAATTTAATGGAAACAAGAAATTTAAGAAGAAAGGTGATTTGCTTATTGCCAGAGGTGGTAGTATAATCCATGCTTTGATTAATCCGGTGAATTTGAAAGCAGCGGATATTCAAGCTTATGAAATCGGTCTGACAGATTCTAAAGGTAATACCAGTTTTGTAGTAGCTAATATTGCAGATAATTTAAGTGTAGATGCTTTGACTCGTGCAGAAGAAGAAAAACCTACTGCTAACAAAGGTATTTATGATCTGACTCTTAGATTTGCAAATGAAGTAACTGATACAGAATTGGATGCTTTGAAGGAGAATACTGCTTATGCTCTTACAACAAAAGATGCATGGGGCAATGAAATCATTTCCGGATATGACGTAAAGGTTGCGGCTAAAGCTGCTACAGAACAAGAGCAACCAAAAGTCGAGTTTACTGCTCCTGACGAAGCCTTGACTTATCAGAAGAGCTATAATTTGGATGAACTGTTTAACAGTGAATTAGATAAGGTGGTAGCTTACTATTATGAAGTTACTGAGAAGGAAGCTGCTAAGGTCGACGCAACATTTGATAAAGATAAGAATACAATTATCGCAAAGAAGGAAGGTAAAATGACGATTAAGATTCACTATCTTCCTGTTAGTGGAACAGCTGTTAGTGCTGACGTAGAACTGACCTTTGCTTATGTAGCTAAACAGGCTGAAATCAAAGATATGACTTGGGTTGTAGATGGCAAGAAATTAACAGCTACTTCTGAAATTGTTGGTCCTTCAGTAGATGAAATTAAAAAGTCTATTAATGGCATTGATTCCGAAATTGAATATACTGATGTGACAGTAACAATTAATAAAGTACCGAATCTGACATACGAAAATCAGACTTCTAAGAGTATTACTTTAGTATTACAAGGTCTGGATGCAAAAGGTAAAGAAACGAATGCAGAAGCAAACATTACTAAATATGTAATCAAAGCTACATTCGATCCTGAATATATTGCTGCTGTACCTCATACCGCAACAGTTAAATTCAAGAATAAAAAATATGATCAAAACAATTCAGAGCTGGGTAATGAATATTTGTATGAAACTACATTCAAAATTACTGTAGATCAGCCGAAGAATCTGTATACATTCAAACATGCAACTGCTTACTTTGAGGACAAAGAGAATGCTGTAGCTTACGGTAAAGTATATGAAGGTAATAGTCCTAAACTTATTTCTTTCAACCTTTATACCTTGTATCAAGCTAATTCTATTCTTGAAGGTGATGCAACAACTAATAGCTTTGTGAAATTCACAGAAGTAATACCGGAAAAGAGTGGTAACAAAGTAGCTAAAGCATGGTTAACAGAACAAGGTACTGATAATGGGGCAATTTCAGTCGAACCTTCTCCTTTACACGGTGGTGTTAATACAAGTCGTAGTATTACGGTTACTTATGCACCATTCGGAAATACTCGTTTGAATGCTATTGTTGACAAATTTAACTTGAAAGTATTATCTGAAATTTATCAAGGTAGTTTCGATTTTGTGAAGAAGTTCAAAATCGACGGAAAAGATGTACAGAAAGGTGAGAAAGAGGATAATCCGATTGAAATAGAAGGAACAGGTACTGTCGAAATACTAGAAAGTGATTTCATCAGAAAAGATGCTCGTGCTAATGACTATGGCTTTGATGATAATAGAATTGTATCGGTTAAGGTTGAATTAGCAGATGATGACGCTAAGACTTATCTGACAATTGACAACACTGAGTTTAAGATGGGAACTGAAGCTGCTGCACAGTCTGGAACAGAACAAAAAATGAACACTGTTACTATTGGAAAGAATCAGACCGCAGGAGCCATTATAAATGCTCCTACTTGTAAAGTCAACATCAATATTCTTGACAAGTGGGGTATGACGAAAACAGCATCAATCTATGTTAAAGTGAACAAATAATTTAGATTGAAAGACTTATAATTGAGAGGCATCCTAATTTTCTTTGAGACTAGAGATGCCTTCTCTTTACAAGTTTTATTATACGAGACAATAAATTCTTTAAAAGAAATATACTGAGAGATCAACTGAAAATTATGCTTGTGAAAGTATATTTTCAAATGTTTGTCTCTTGGAAGGGATGCCTCCCTTATTTCCCACGGGCATCCCTTTTCTGCTCTTAATGCATCTCACTTATCGTACTAGAAAGCAATTTACTAGTCCCTTATTTCCCCAAGACAAGGAGATGTTTTTAAGAATATAAATGCTCGGGCTTGTGAAAGTCCGTGCTTTTATTTATACAACTATAATGTCTGTAGTTAACTAATGTCTTTATATTTTCGACATGGAATTAAATATCCACCACTTATGCTTTTAGGAATATAAAAATAATCAATTATGAAAAGTGTATATTATTATCTGTCAGTGCTGATTATATTTCTTTCAGCATGTCATACCAATAAATCAGAATTAGAAACAATTAAAGTTGCACAGTTTGGAGATGTATTCATATATATACCTCTATATTTGGCAAATACCAAAGGATTTTTCAAAGAAGAAGGTTTGAAAGTTGATCTGATAAACACTGGAGGGGACGATAAAACCTATGCAGCGGTAATTGGTGGTTCCGCTTTATTTGGTATTGCAGATCCTACTTTTGTTGCTATTGCTAAGGAACAAGGAATAGATGGATGTGTGATAGGAAGTATTGTCAACAGTGTTCCCTTTTGGGCTCTGACAAAAAATCCCAATGTTCCTCAAATTACGAATGCCGCGATGTTAGCTCCTTACAGCGTAGCTACCTTCTCTGCTCCTTCTACAGCATATACAGTTCAAACTGAAATGTTCAAAGAAGCTAATTTGCCTACAAATATCAGACAAGGCGCATTTGGAACTTTATTACCTATGCTTGATACCGGCAATGCTGATATCGCCCTTGAATTGGAACCGAATGTTTCAATAGCGGTAGCCAATGGAGCAAAGGTCGTTTATTCTTTTGCTGATAAATATCCGGATTTTACCTTCACAGGTATCACAACAAGTAAAAAGACTATCGATGAAAAACCTGAAATAGTCCAGCATTTTATCAATGCTATTACCAAAGCTGAAAAATTTGCACATGAGTATCCTGATAGTGCCGCTTACTATATGGCAGAACTATACCCTGATGTGAATAAGAATATAATAGCACAGGCCATCAAACGCATGGTAGACTCAAACACATTACCTCAAAACGCAGTAATCTCACCGGAAGCTTGGAAACAAGCCGTTGCATTACGTCACCGTATGGGAGATTTAAAATCATTGGATAATATAGAAAGTGTATTAGATATGAATTTCGCTGAAAAAGCACGTTGACAAAAAAGTTATTGAATATGAAAATCATATTTATGTTAGCCGCAAAAACATATATGTACCTTCCTCTTTTTCTGGCAAAAGAAAAAGGTATTTTTAAATCTGTATTTGAGGCAAAGAGAATAAAGGACGATATAGAGTTTCGCATTTGTGATGGCGATGATGACGCTATTGACAGCATGTTGGATTTTAACAGGAATGCACGTAAATGCAAATTAGACGAAATAGCAATTGCTATTTCAGACCCGACTTCTATATTGCGGCAACATAAAAGTTTTGATAACAAAACAGATATAAAAGTTATAGGCAAATTGATAAACAAATTGCCTTTTTGGGTTATTTGTCCCTATAATGAGGAATTAGATAATAATTCGCATAATGGGTTTATGGATATTAAGGAATTAAAAGCCAAACGTCTTTATACACCTAATAGTTCATACATTACTGCCAACTCTTGCTGTTCTCAACTATTAAATAAAAACAATTATAAAATCAAACCTGTTGATTTTTCCGAAGAAATAGAGAAATGCATTAATGATTCCGAATCCATAGCTCTGACGGGTGACTTAAATTTAATGGCAAGAAAATATATTGAGAACAAAATTTGTATTTACAGCCATATGGCGAATAATAATGATGAAAGCATAGCTACAACTATTATAACCAGCAGATATATATGTAAGCAGTACGAGGACATACTGGCACTTGTTTTGGAAGCTATTCAGAAAGCCATTTTTATTATATATTCATCACCTGAAATAGCCACAGAAGTATGTTATAAAATCAGTGATGAGATTGATAGTTATCGGATGCCTGACGAAAATATTCAAAAAGAAAAAACAGAAATCATTATATCAATTATTAACAGTGATCATCTATATCCGATGACTACCGATATCTCATTTTCTGATTGGAAAAAAACAGTAAATTATTACCTTTCGCATGGGATAAATATATTTGAATATATGAGGGAGCACAACTCGCCAACCAGACCCAATGAGAATGAAGCATATGTTGCAGGTATATATCAAAAAATGTTCTTCAAAAATCCTGCACACACTGCAGAAAGAAAGATTGTTGAGGATTTTGGAGTAGATTGCAATACTTTTGACAAAGAAATACCATATCATTTGATCAGAAAACTGAAGAATAAGATTTTGTTTTTCATGAAAAAGGATTTTTGGTATATCCTGTGCTTTATTTTATTTGTATGTGTTGTAGGGTATGTGGTATACCAGACTTTTTATAACAATAATCATGATTACATATCGAATGTCGGTTTAATATTTGGTGCATTATCTTTAATATGGGGTATCCTAACTAGTCTGGGGGTATTCCCTAAGTTGAAAAAAACGAGTCGTTATGATGATTGAACTACAAAATGTAGGGTTTGCCTACAATAACAAACATACAGTATTTTCTAATTTAAATCTTTATATTGATAGAGGAGATATTGTATCTATTGTCGGCAATAGCGGTTGCGGAAAAACGACATTGCTGAATCTTATTGCCGGAGTTTTACTACCTTCTAAAGGAGAAATCAAGAAATCGGATAAGAATATAGCCTATTTGATGCAGGATGTCACATTATTGCCTTATAGGACAGCGTGGGAAAACACTTTTCTTGCTTGTGAACTGCGGGGAATACCTGTTGACAACATACAGAAGCAGGCTGCCAAAGAAATACTAGACTTATTCAACATAGAAACGGAAGCTCTAAACAAGTTCCCCAAAGAACTCTCCGGAGGAATGAAACAACGGATCGGATTGTTACAAACTCTACTCACCGACGCTTCATTATTTTTGCTTGATGAACCTTTTAACGCCATTGATATTAATGCACTGAACAGTATTAAACTCTATATATGGGAATACCTCATCAAGAGTAATAAAACAATGATCTTTATCACCCATAATATTGATCAGGCATTGCTTTTAAGCGACCGTATTCTAATTATGAGAAGTCCAACTGAATTATTAGAAATAAAGCCCACTAAAGAATATTGCTCACTTTCCCCTGACGAAAGAATAGACACAAGCGAATATAAGAAACTTTTTTTTGAAATCGTTGAGAATTTGAAATATGAGAAATAAAATATTACAATGGTTACCATTGGCTGTTTTACTGATTGCTTGGGAAGCATATGCCAAATTTCAGTCAGGCTTTTCAACCATGTTTTCTTCCCCTGTGAGAATAATAACATTGTTATATGAGAAAACGGTATCTGGCGACCTGCCATATCATACATTCATAACTGCTTATGAATCATTTGTCGGATTGCTGTTTGGGCTATTCATTGGATGTATTATAGGTTTTATTTTAGTCTATTTTCCAAAATGCTCGAAAATAACTCATCCTTATATAATAGCACTTAGTTCAATTCCTACTTTCGCATTGGCTCCTCTAATGATTATTTGGTTTGGAACCGGATTGAAAATGAAAATTGTATTGGCATTCCTCTCTACTGTTTTTATTACTGCTTTTCAAACCTATGAAGGAGCAAACAAAATCTCTGAAAGTGACGATACTTTTTTCAAAATCAATCATGCTACCAACAAACAACGCTTTTGGATGCTCTCATTCCCAGCCTCACTGGACTGGGTTATCCAATCACTCAAACTGAATGCCGGCTTCTGTGTTTTGGGAGCATTCATTGGCGAATTTATAGCCTCTGAAGCTGGTTTAGGATATATCATTCTAAAAGCAAGTGGCTTATACGATACCACCTATGTCTTTGCCGCTATTATATGTATTATCTTACTTTCTATGTTTTTTAATTTGTTGGCCGTATTCGTAAACAAATATAAATTGAGGATAATTCGTTTTGCAACAATGAAATATGGTAAATAAATAACTCTTCATAAAACTAAATGTTTTTCAAATGCTTATCTCCTAAAAGGAACGTAAACGCATTTTCCTATGGCTTATATAACTTTGGACGGAAAGGAATATAAAGCGTATAGTTACTATCCGTCGGCTTTCCTCCCGCCAGTGCCGGCGACCATTTCGGCATTCCCTTTACAATACGAAGAGCCTCCTCGGCAAACTCGGAATGAGTAGCTTTCAAAATATGAGGACGCAGAATCACTCCTTCCTTATCAATCGTAAACTCACACAAAGCATATCCCGATATATTCTTGGCTAAAAGATTTTCCGGATAAACCATTTGATCTGCAATATATTCTTCCGGAGTAGTGCCGGACAAATGAGCAAGTTCTTCTATCTGTTTACCGGAAAGCGACCTCTGCTGAGGCCCCACCTGATAAATTCCGACATACATCGGTTTCTTATAAGCATCCGGTTGCTCCTTAGTGCGCTGCTGCAACTCCTTCAATAAAGCAGCAGCTTCTTCCGCCACCGCCTGTTCCGAAATATCTTCTCCTCTGGATAACATATAAGCCGACTGACAGACCAACACAAGACGATCCATTAAAGAACCTTTTTTCGGGGACCACTTACGTCCCATCTGATTTGTACCTTTCGCATCCGTCGAAGTGAAATAATAAACGACTCCGTCCAAACCTGCCGTAGAACCGTCCAAATCCTGCACCTGACTCGTCACCGTACGAAAAATGGCACCCAAAGACTGATAAAGGGACGAACTGATAACCACCGTTCTCGTATCTACCGTCACTGTTCCTTTCTCTGCTTGCCAATAGGTACGCGACAATGTGTTCGAAACCAAACAATAACGCCCACCCTTCTTCTCTACCGACATGGCATACTCGGGCGAGAAAGAAGGAATTGCTACAAAACGAGCATACGGTTGTTGCTGAAAGCCTGTGTTCAATAAAGAAAATACATTGCGATAATATTCGCCCAATTCGCCTGTGTAAGTAGTGAAAGGTTTCACCGGCTCCAGATAATCAATCTGTGCCGTAAGACGAAAAGATAAGGTCAAAAGTAGAATAAAGAAAACAATCTTTTTCATAAGTTGCCGGATTTTCAATGCGTATCGGCAACAAAGATACAAATTATTTCGATGGTTCGTGATAAAATTATATCTTTGCACGGTTTTTACTAAGAAACTGAATAACAATACATCAAAAATATGATAGCTAAGATTGAACAACTTCTGAAAGAGGTAGAGGCCTTGCATGCCTCCAATGCCGAAGAACTTGAAGCTCTCCGCATCAAATACCTTAGCAAGAAGGGAGCCATTAATGACTTAATGGCGGGTTTCCGTAACGTAGCTGCCGAACAGAAAAAAGAAGTCGGCATGAGACTGAATGAACTGAAAACAAAAGCGCAGGATAAAATCAACGCACTGAAAGAACAGTTTGAAAGTCAAGACAACGGTTGTGACGGATTGGATTTGACACGCTCGGCTTATCCCGTCGAACTCGGTACACGTCACCCGCTTACCATTGTAAAAAATGAAATTATCGACATCTTCGCCCGTTTGGGATTCAGCATCGCTGAAGGACCGGAAATAGAAGATGACTGGCACGTATTCTCGGCACTGAACTTTGCCGAAGACCATCCGGCACGCGATATGCAGGATACTTTCTTCATCGAGGCTCACCCGGATGTTGTATTGCGTACACATACTTCTTCCGTACAGACCCGCGTTATGGAAACGTCACAGCCTCCTATCCGCATCATCTGTCCGGGACGTGTATACCGTAACGAAGCAATCAGCTACCGTGCGCACTGTTTCTTCCACCAGGTAGAAGCTCTGTATGTAGACAAAGATGTATCATTCACCGACTTGAAACAGGTATTGCTGCTTTTCGCTAAAGAGATGTTCGGTGCAGATACTAAGATTCGCCTGCGTCCGTCATACTTCCCCTTTACAGAACCCAGTGCTGAAATGGATATCAGTTGTAACATCTGCGGTGGTAAAGGTTGCCCGTTCTGCAAGCATACCGGTTGGGTGGAAATCCTCGGTTGCGGTATGGTAGACCCGAACGTACTTGAATCCAACGGCATTGACAGCAAAGTATACAGCGGTTATGCTCTCGGTATGGGTATCGAACGTATCACAAACCTGAAATATCAGGTGAAAGATCTCCGTATGTTCTCCGAAAACGACACACGCTTCTTGAAAGAATTCGAGAGCGCATACTAAAAACAGGTTGAGAGTTGAGAGTTGAGAATTGAGAGTGGCTATGCAGAATAATGTAGCTAACCCTTAACTCTCAACTCTCCATTCTTAACTTCTCCAATTATGAAGGATAGACTCACTACTTCCAGTTATTGTTTCATCTTGGCAGCCAACTTTTTGCTCTACTTCGGTTTTTGGTTGCTAATCCCTGTTTTGCCGTTCTATCTGTCCGAGTTCTTCCAGGCGGGAAATTCTACTATTGGTATTGTTCTTTCCTGCTATACGGTAGCAGCACTCTGTATCCGCCCATTTTCCGGTTATCTGCTCGATACCTTTGCCCGTAAACCTCTCTATCTTTTCGCATATTTCATATTTATGATGATGTTCGGCGGATATCTGATTGCAGGTTCTCTTACCTTATTTATTATGTTCCGCATCATTCACGGTGTCTCTTTCGGAATGGTTACCGTAGGCGGAAATACAGTAGTAATCGACATTATGCCTTCTTCGCGCAGAGGGGAAGGATTGGGATATTATGGTTTAACCAATAATACGGCAATGTCTATCGGACCGATGTTCGGACTTTTTCTGCATGACGCCGGAGTCTCATTTGCAACAATATTCTGTTACGCATTCGGAGCATGTATATTAGGATTTTTATCAGCCAGTCTGGTAAAGACACCTTATAAGCCTCCTGTAAAGCGTGAGCCGATTTCGCTCGATCGTTTTATCTTGCTGAAAGGAATGCCTGCGGGACTTAGCTTGTTGCTACTTTCCATTCCTTATGGGATGACAACCAACTATGTCGCTATGTATGCCCGACAGATAGGACTACACACACAAACCGGATTCTTCTTTACCTTTATGGCAGTCGGCATGGCTATCTCCCGTATCTTTTCGGGAAAGCTGGTAGATCGAGGAAGAATCACACAAGTGATAGCAGCGGGATTATATTTAGTAGTGTTCAGCTTCTTCCTGCTCGCAGGCTGCGTGTATCTGATTCAATGGAGCGACACAGCCTGTACGATTCTGTTTTTCGGAATCGCTTTATTAATGGGCATCGGATTCGGAATCATGTTTCCGGCTTTCAATACCTTGTTCGTCAACCTTGCCCCCAACAGTCAGCGAGGAACAGCAACTTCCACTTACCTGACCTCCTGGGATGTGGGAATCGGTATCGGTATGCTGACGGGAGGATATATCGCCGAAATCAGCACGTTTGACAAAGCCTACCTTTTCGGTGCCTGTCTGACGGTAGTCTCCGCCATTTATTTCAAAATTAAAGTAACGCCTCATTATCATAAAAACAAATTACGATGAGAAAGAAAGAACGTTATGAAAAGATACTCGCCTGGTTCAGGGAAAACCGCCCCATAGCGGAGACCGAGCTACATTATAACAACCCGTACGAACTGTTGATTGCGGTAATTCTTTCCGCCC
>ULXZ01059126.1_pt1 | contig 10118 bp, 11 predicted proteins | sample 1961701 | NCBI WGS metagenome assembly ULXZ01 (sample SAMEA4835850, study PRJEB28245) | human gut metagenome | biome: gut microbiome; material: fecal sample | place: Denmark | collected 2008 | reverse complement strand
CAGGACAATATCGGTGAATTGCTCCGTATCGAGGCGGAGAAACGGGAAACCATTGAACGTGCTTCCAAACAAGAGCAGGTAACCCGCGATGTACTGACCAAAACCGAAGCCGAGTTAAAAGCGGTGAAAGGAGAACTGAAAACCGAGCGACTGAAGAACTCTGCCGCCGAGGTCGGCACGACCATCATCGACGGTATCGGAGCAATGATAGGCACGTCGAAAGTCAAGCGGCAGGAGCAAGAAATCGACCGACTGCAACACGAGGTAGCCGCACGGGACGAGAGCATCGAATCCCTGCAAAAGAAGATAACGACCATGCAGAGCGATCACAGTCGAGAATTGACGACTATGCAGGCACGGCATGCGACAGAATTGACAAACAAGGAAAAACAACATGAAAAAGAATTGTCCGTCCTGCAAACGATTGTCTGCAAAGCGTTGACATGGTTTCCTCATTTCCGCGAAATGTTGCGTATGGATGACTTATGCCGCAAGGTTGGATTCAGTGAGGAAAAGATTGAAATTCTTATCGGCGGCAAGCAACTCGAATACAGCGGGGAACTTTATTCTGGTGAGCACAGACGAAAATTTGCAGCGGAACGGGTTGTAGCGCAGATTACGCCTGATTCGACAGACAATCAAAAACTACAACTTAAGATAGACCGAATCCCTATTGCCGACTGGTTCAAAGGACGATTCGATAAGCTGCAACACTTCGTCCGACATGAGCAGCAAACAAGGCGTTCCAAAGGTTTTAAACTATAAATTATATCAAGTCCCGATAAACTCAGTTATCGGAACTTAATCGTTATTTCCGATCTTTGCCGATTGCTTTATCTATGGTCTTTTTTAGCTTGTCCAAACTGTAATCGTCATTATCGTCCAACATAAACCGTCCTTTAACCATTTCCAAGTTTTCATCTACGATTATCAATATATCGCTGATCTGTTGGACGCCAAGACCGTTTGCGCACCGGAATCTATGGTATATGTTCCATCCGCAGAACTGATGCTCAATCACCGCTTTTGCAGAATCTCGGATTTCGTTTATTTTAGTCTTGACCTCTTCGTCTAATTCTTTGAGCTGGTTGGCGTAATCATCCATTTCTTCTTTCGCTTGGCGATATTGTTCTCTGGAATAGGCATCTCTTGAATCACTCCAAATGGCTGCCGATGATTTGGCATGCTTGTATTGCCATTGGAGTCCTTCTTTTTTCTCGTCTGCATTTAATTCGATCAAATCGTGAGCGGCTCTGACTACATCAAAATCCGTATAAACAGAGGTGTATGCACTATCTACCTGTGTTTCGATAGGCTCATAGCTATCCACATTATAGAGAATTTTAATCATTTCCGATTTGGCAATCTCTGCGGCCTTTTCTTCCTTTGTTTGTGTACAACTAAACAAAAGAGGGGAAATAATTAAGACAAAGTAAATCTGTTTCATTGTCATAGTTTGCTTTATTTATGTTATCTGTAATAATAATTGATGTGAACTTTCTCATGTCCGTCTTTTTCATAAGTATATACGTCATTAATGACAACCTCACCACGACGATACAGTTCGTATATTTCAGGGAAATTTGTTTTTATTAATTCAATTCGTTCACTATAATCTCGAATATGAGTTTTCTTTATTACGCTGCAAGAGGAGAAGATAGTAATGACTGAAAATAAAAGAATTAATCTTTTCATAACAATTTTTGTATTAGTCATCCTTCAGCTTCCACAAGGATATATTAATAACACGAAGTGTGGAACTGCAATGCCACGTCTTAACTTGAAGGTCGTAGGAAACCCGTAGATGCAGATGTAGTGATAGCAGCCCACGCTAACGCGTGAGAACCACTATGCCACCCTTGCATCTAACTGAAAATTTCCTACGTTTTCAAGTTACAAGATGAGCATAACGCTTCTTTTTCAATATGTCTGGAACGAGCGACCTCTATCCGATTACAAATGTAGCTAAATATTCTTGAATTTTGAGAAATATGTGAGTTTGTGTCGTTTTTTTATGGATACTTGATTCAAAATCATTAATTTTGATACCAGTACTTTGGTGTTTGCATAAAATATTAAGTAGATCATTCGATAAAACATTTGGATATGGCAGGCATAGGTAGAATATTAGATTGCAATCAATTGGTTGGAGAAAGAACGACCAGTCAGATTTTGGAGACGTGGAAAGATGGAATATTCTTAAAAAAAGAAGATATAACCAGAAACAGTAAAGGATTGCGGTCGCCTCAAATCGGTGCTATCTATGCAACACTATCACATTGGGAGATCTCGGCAGATCCAGCGACCGTTGTGATGCCTACTGGAACAGGTAAAACTGAGGTTATGTTATCGTTGTTAATAGCTGCGTCTTGTTACAAGACAATGATTGTCGTTCCTACGGATGCATTACGTACACAAATATCCAATAAAGTGGCATCGTTGGGACTGCTTGGCGACCCTCAATTCGACTTAATCAAAGAAACCGTCTTGAAACCAATTGTTGGAGTAATGTCACATCGTCCATGTTCTGCAGAAGAAGCCATTGCTTTTATGGAGCAGTGCAATGTTGTGGTTACGACAATTAGCATCATTGGTAGTTTATCTAAACCTATACAAGTGGCAATCGCAAACCAATGTTCTCATTTGTTTGTGGATGAAGCACATCACACCCCAGCAAGATCATGGTCGGTTGTAAAAAATTCTTTTAAAAACACCAAGGTTCTCCAGTTTACTGCAACGCCATTTCGAAATGACGACAAACCTATAGGAGGTAAAATAATAGATAACTATATACAATTTTATACCAAGTAATTATTTTCAAGAATATATGAAAAAAATAATCTATCCAAATATTTATCAATATAAATAATAAAAAATTATAAAATATGGCAAATTTAATGAATTGGTTTATGTCTCAGCAATTTGTCAGTGGACCCAAAGAAATCAATGTAATTCTTGTTGGAAAGTCTGGCAATATTATAAAAACAACAATAACAATTTGAAATATACATTAGAATAGTTATTTTTGTTTGTTAATCAAAAAACAATCAATGCTAAATTCAAAATTATTATGATTAAAAAAATGATTTATTTGATGCTATATACTTGTATATCTGCATCATGCAACCCTGATATTGGGGGGGGGTATTAGATGAACCGATAGGTTCCTCTAAACCACCTACCGAAGATCCTGTTATCTCTCCTTCAATTGATGATTTATTAAAAATAAAAATCAATGAAGAAGATATGATAGTAGGAACAAATGAATGGAAATCCATTACATATGGAAATGGAAAGTATGTGGTGGTTGGAGCAAGTGGATATGTAACAACATCAACTAATGGAACAAGTTGGACTACACCTGTTCGTATAGGGACAGAAGATTGGTATAGTGTCACCTATGGCAATGGGAAATTTGTTGCAGTAGGTCGAAAAAATGCGATGATGTCAACAAATGGAACATCATGGACTACATATAACAATGTCTCAACTTCATATTTGATGAGTGTCACTTTCGGAAATGGTAAATTCGTAATGGTTGGTAGCAGTAGTTATATTGGAACTTCAACTAATGGAACATCTTGGACAAAACAAACTGCAAATGGTGGTTATTTAACTGATGTAATATTTGCAGGAGATAAATTTAGAACAGTTGGACAAGATGGTTTATATACAGAATCTTCTGATGGAACAAATTGGACCACTAAAAGATTTGCAACATTGACATCAAATTATGTTACAAGAATTGCATATGGCAATAATACAGTAGTATTTGCAGGTGCAGCAGGTCAGACATATAATTTTACAGAAGACGATCCTGATACTGTAAACTATGTAAATATTAGTGATCTCAATGGGATTAAATCAACTAATAATTGTACAGATATAATATTCAGTAATGGTAAATTTATTGCGATGTTTAATACATACAATTTTAATGGCAATTCTGGATATACGACTACATATTGTACGTCATCAGATGGAAATACATGGACAGATTTAACCGCAATAACAGATGAAGATGGAAATATTGTCAATAAGAAAGAATCAAATGCAATTATAGTTATATAATAAAACAACATATTCTAAATTCAATAGAAGATATTATTAGTTAATATCTTCTATTTTTTATTTCAAATTATCACATTTTTCTTATAATTATTTTGTAGTTGATTAGTTTTAGTTATTTTTATCTCATAAAACAATGGTTATGAAAACTACTATATTTAATTCTATCATTGAACTGATAACTACTTTTGATACAGAACAGAAATGTATTGATTTTCTGGAGAAACAAAGGTGGAATGGTAAAGTAGTTTCTCCTTATGATTCAAATTCAAAGGTATATAAATGTAGTAATAACCTTTATAAATGTAAGAATACGAGGAGGTTGTTCAATGTAAGAACCGACACCTTGTTTGAGGGTAGCAATATTTCATTAAGGACTTGGTTTTTAGCAATCTATCTGATTGCGTCTCATAAGAAAGGTATATCATCCTGTCAATTGGCAAAAGACCTTCATGTAACTCAAAAAACAGGATGGTTCATTTTACAGAGAATACGTAAATGTTTCAACTTTGAAAACAAAACAGTTCTGTCAAATGAAGTTGAAATTGACGAGGTTTATTTGGGTGGAGTCAGTTCCAAATCCAAAGGACAACCCGGAGGTCAAGGTAGAAGTACGAAATACAAGACTCCTGTATTGGGTATGGTTGAAAGAGGAGGTAAATTGAATGCAATCAAAGTTCCGAACACCAAAGGTTCGACAATCATTCCGAATGTAGTCAAATACATCAAGGATGCAATCGTATATACAGATGAGTGGGTTGGATATAAGAATGTCAAAGACTTATTTGAACATTACATTATCAAACATGGAGAAAACGAATATGTCAGAGGAAAAGTATATACGAATACGATTGAAGGATTTTGGTCTTTGTTGAAACGAGGTTTCATTGGAACATATCAATACATTTCAAAGAAACATTTGCAAATCTATGTGGATGAATTTGTGTTCAGATACAATACAAAGATGATGAGTGAATACGATAGATTTATCCACTTGTTGAGTAATATGTGTGTTAGAACAAGATATAATGATTTGAAAATTGCATAAATAGATATTCTGATTCGATGATATAAATATAAAAATCGGATGTTTAAATTATGAGTGATATAGTACAATTTGATGTATCTACAATGGAATTGACAATTAATGGAGACAGATATATTGGTATGTATTCTTCTGATGTTAATAATTTAGATTCAAGACTTAAAGATATTTATAGTAAAGTATTTACTGCATTTTATCTTAAAAATACAGAAACATTAGAAGAAAGAAATTTAATCTTATCTACAATTAAAATGATTATTGATAGAGATTATTTGTCTTATTTGGATAAGATGAAATTAATTTCAAATCTAACAGGTCATAATAAAGACTTATTAGATGACTTTGAATCAATGAAAAAGGATTAGTTATATTGTTGTTTATATAACTTTATAAGTTCATCTAAAATTAAATCGATTCTTTCATTTGGAGATGAATTCAGTTGTCCATATACCGTTCTTTTGATGGTTTTTTGTCCGTCTAATGATATATGTTCAATTTCTTGTATATTATCCTTAATATACCAATACTTTGTACCATTAATTAATATGGATTTCCCTTGATATGGTTTAGAAGTTTCAATTAAATTAGATATTTCTGTATCAGAAAATGATTTAAAATTGGAATTCATGGTTTACAGTTTTATACTGCAAAGAAAGGTACGAAAATTTTGCTTATCACAAAAATTTTTCGTACCTTTTTAAAAACAATTTACTTGGTATAAAATTGTATATAGTTATCAAATAATATTCAATTATCCTTTACGAAAAGCGCAAGATGAAGGATATTTCAAGCCAATAAATTATATTCCGATTATTGAGTGGAATTCCAAGCAATCCGATCAAATAATAGCAAACAAAGCTATCGAACAATTAAGATTGGATATCGAAAATGGATATGACCATGTCCTCATGGCAAGAGTGAATAGTATTGCAAGAGCCGAGATTATTCAAAAAATCTATGCTGATTCGTTCCCGGAATATAATCCATTGTCTATACACTCAAAATTATCTACAAGGTCTATATCGGAGATAAAGGAAAAAATAATAACTGGAGAATGTAAGATCATTGTATGCGTTGATATGTTTGGGGAAGGCTTCGATATGCCGAAACTGAAAATTGCAGCTTTCCATGATATCAAAAAAAGTTTGCCCACAACTTTGCAATTAATTGGACGATTTACAAGAACAAGTATGGATGATTCTTTAGGATGTGCCTCAATAATTGTGAATATAGCAGATATTGATGCACAAAAAGAAATCGAGCACCTATATGCATCCGATGCTGATTGGAATCGGTTATTACCTTATTTAAGCGAAGGAAGAATTGATAATCAAATTTCATTGCGAGAATTTATACAAGGATTTGAGAAGTTTCCGGAAGAATTACCAATCCAAAACCTTTTACCCGCTTTGAGTGCTGTCATCTATAAGATTAATGAACAAGAATGGCATCCTGAAAGATATGCCAAAGGGCTAACAGCTATAGAGCAATATGAAAAAATTTATTACGACACCAATCAGCAGGGAAACACAATTGTAATAGTTGCAGGTAAAAAAGATAAGGTTGCTTTCGGAAAAATTGAAGACTTATTCGAAATGCACTGGACTCTCTATATCATATATCGTAATGTCCGACAAAAGTTATTATTTATTAATTGCTCGGATAATGGTTCTCTTTTCGAAGATTTAGCCAAAGCGGTTACAGACGAAACAGCAAATATAGTGGATGCAACGAGTATATTTAGATGTCTGGGGTATATTAATCGTATAAAAGTAACCAATGTAGGCTTAAAAGACGCATTAAATACCCTCCGAAGTTTTACAATGTATGCAGGTTCAGATATTGAAAAGGCATTAACTGAAGCTCAACAGAAAAATAAAATAAAGTCGAGCATCTTTGTTACTGGCTATGAAAATGGCGAGGAAACATCGGTTGGATGTTCATATAGAGGACGAGTGTGGTCTCGAAGAATAAACAATATAAATGAATTTACGAAATGGTGTGATTCAATCGGTGCGAAAATTTTAAATTCATCTATCAATGATGAAATGGTTATGCAACATGCAACGAAATATGTCTCTGTCGATGCCATACCGAACAAACGTGCAATTTCTATTGAATGGCCAGAAAATATAATCGGTGAATTTGAAAAAAATATCTATATAGGAACAAATGAAAAAAATATGAAACCTTTGATTTGTATAGATATTTTACTTTCAGAAAATCAGGCAAATGGAGCTTTAAATTTTATCGTTAGAAGCGATGCCTTTGAATCCCATTATACCTATAAAGTTATAGATGGAAATGTATCAATAGATAATGTTTCAACACCTCTTTGCATTAACATAGGGCGTAGTACCTTATCATTATCTGAATTCCTATGTAAAGACCGCTATTTCCCTACTGTCCGGTTTGTTGATGGAACTACTTTACAAGGCCAATATATGGCCGAATATAGAAATGAGGATGTATTATTTGATCGAGAAAAAATTCAAGTTTGGGATTGGGTAGGTGTAAATATTAAAAATGAATCACAAGGTAATGAGAAAGATAATACGAGTATTCAATATTGTGTGATAAAGAAACTTAAAGAACAAAATTTCGACATAATATTCGATGATGACAATGCAGGGGAAATAGCGGATGTTATCGCGATCAAAGTTGATGATGTTAATAAAAAAGTCAAAGTGGAATTGTTCCATTTGAAATTTTCTCAAGAAGATCGTCCCGGGGCTCGAATCAACGATTTATATGCTGTTAATGGGCAAGCACAAAAATGTGTAAGCTGGCTTCATACCAAACCAGAGCATATTCTCGGACGAATGTTAAAACGAGGAGCTTCAGGACCTAAAAACAGATATGAATTAGGAACACAAGAACAACTTTCAATAATTAGAGAGAAAGTAAAAAGTTTGTATGAAGTTGAATATATAGTTAATATAGTTCAGCCCGGATTATCGAAAGCCGCGGCTTCAATAGAACAATTAAAATTACTTAGTCTTACCGAAGTGTTTTTATGGGAAACAAGAATGATTGAGTTGGGGGTTATCGCAAGTGCATAAAATTTTCGAGTATTGAAATTATTTGGTCAGCTTATATGATTGATGTTAATGATTTTAAACAAGAGGTCGAGTGTATCTATAAAGACGAAAAATACTCCGTTCGGGATAATGGAGCTATTTTCCGGCATCCTCGTGATGGCAAGCGACCTCGTAAATATGATAACTTTTGGACTTTCGGTAAGGCCAATGATAAACATGGATACATGGAGATTGCGTCCGTTCGTGTTCATATTATCGTTGCTACGGCCTTTCATGGCACGAAACCGACGAAAGAATATGTCGTCGATCATATAGACACGAATCGCCGCAATAATCGCCCGAATAATCTTCGATGGGTTACTCGACTGGAGAACGCACTCGAAAACCCGATTACCCGGAAACGTATCATAATGCGGTGCGGTAGTATCGAAGCGTTTTTGGCCAATCCGTCTCTGTTGCGAGAAAACGATGTTACCCCCGATTTCAGTTGGATGAGAACCGTTACGGATGCCGAAGCTCAAGTCAGCAAAGAGCGATTATTGGCATGGGCCGAAAGCGACAAGCAAGCATCCGGAGGTGCTTTGGGCGAATGGGTATATGGTCGGCAACCGATTTCACAAAATGACGGTCGGTTGTCGAGTGCAGACGAAATAGATAAGCTGCAATCCGATTCTCTAAATGGTTGGGGGCAAATTCAAACTCTTGCAAATGAACGTCCCGTTGAGCAGGAACATAGAAAGCGGAATATTATGCTATCGTTAACACCCGGAGCAGCCCAAGAAATCTATTTTTATAATGATAAGCCCAATGAATACCCATGTACCCCGCAGGAATACAACGGTGATCCTTTAACTGCTTATGCAGCCAATCTGACCGAAAACGCTGTATTTTGGCGTAATAACAATGGAGATCGGGAGTATGTGGTTGCCAAGTATGGATTCTCGGAAGATCGAAATTCTCTATTTATAATGACTAAATCCGCATACGTGTGGCGAGATCAAGATGACGGAGACTCGATTGCTGTCCCCATAACAAACCTCAGTAAAGACGAGTTCAGCGAGGATGAATTGAACTATCAGCTCGGAGAGGTTGTGTACGAAGATAATTTATTCGTACATAAAAGGGTAGAAACCGGCTTTATGCCCAAAGAGTATTTGGAGGAGATATTCGACGAGTGTATTGGCAAGAAGAAGAAAAAGATTGACGAGAATTAGAATATTTCGGACGACCAATTTTATCCATATTTTTGTTGCTATTTTGTTACCCGTCGCAAAGTGTGTATCGCTTTACTTGTTAATATACAGATAAATACAAGTGTGAGTAAATAATTTCTGGCAGAACTTCGTGAACTCGTATCAGATTTACCGCCATGACCGGCGGGAAGAGCAGGCGTAACCGGGAAACTCGGGCCGGGAGGATACGTATGGATTTTGTCGGCAGGTATCGCCTGTCGGGTTTTGCCGCACGCCCGGCTGCGGGCGCGGCTATTTCCGGAAGATGAAGTAGACCGCCAGTATCAGGCAGAGGAAACCTGCGAGGTGGTTCCAGCGCAGGGAGTCCGACTTCATGAAAACCAGCGCGAACAGCGTGAAGACCGAGAGCGAGACCACTTCCTGGATGACTTTCAGCTCCCAGATCGAGAACGGCCCGCCGAACTGCGACGACCCGATGCGGTTGGCCGGAACCTGGAAGCAGTATTCGAACAGGGCGATGCCCCAGCTGAGCAGTACGATAGCCAGCATGCCGAAGCGTTCGAGCTTGGATTTGAATGCGATGTGGCCGTACCAGGCGAGCGTCATGAAGGCGTTCGATATGATGAGCAGGGCGACGGTGGCGATTCCTTTGAACATAGGCCGTAGGGGATTAAAACCGCGCAAAAGTATCAATTTTTTCCGTATGATATGCGCGCCCCGCAAAAAAAAGCCATCCGCGACGTTTTTTTATCGGGATGGCGGTAGGGTATC
>ULXZ01074569.1_pt1 | contig 10135 bp, 6 predicted proteins | sample 1961701 | NCBI WGS metagenome assembly ULXZ01 (sample SAMEA4835850, study PRJEB28245) | human gut metagenome | biome: gut microbiome; material: fecal sample | place: Denmark | collected 2008 | reverse complement strand
ATCAACAAGAACAAGTTGAAGAGTCTTTCCGGCAGTACCGCATTGCTCGGTAAGGGACAGTGGAGCGACGTTGTTTCCCGTTCTGCACCAGGCGAATCACTCTACAACTTCTACGGTTACGTAGTAGAGGGAGTATATAAGGATTACAACGATATCATCAGTTCTCCAGTACAGACCCTGCAGAAGAACAACCCAATCTCTGTAACAACAGATGCAGATGGCACCAAGCACTATGCATGGATTGACGACCCATCTAAGTTCAGCCGCAGCAACACCACCTATGTAGGTGACTTGAAGTACAAGGATATCAACGGCGATGGTATCATCGACGAGAATGATAAGACCAACATCGGTTCTCCACTGCCAAAGTGGACCTTCGGATGGAACAATACCTTCCGCTACAAGAACTTCGACCTGAATATCTTCATCAATGGTTCTGTAGGCGCCAAGGTAGCCAACTATCTGAACATGAAGATGACTCACATGAACTCTCCATGGAGCAACCAGTTGAAAGATGTCAACAAGCGAGTTCACCTCGTAGCCAAGGATGGAAACCAGACTGGTAACTGGTATGACAACATCTCTAATCTGACCGTTGACAATCCAAACTCGATGTACCCACGTGCATCCATCAACGACCCTAACGATAACGACGCATTCAGCGACCGTTATATCGAGGATGGTTCATACCTCCGCTTGAAGAGCATGGTTCTTGGATACACATTCGACCAGAAGCTCATCCAGAAGATTGGTCTGACCAATCTCCGACTGACTCTCACAGCATCTAACCTCTTCACCATCACCGGTTACAGCGGTTACGACCCAGAGGTAGGTCTCTCTACTCAGAGTGCGAATGTATATGGTCTGGATTTCGGTCGCTACCCTTCTCCAACCACCGTTACATTTGGTTTGAACTTATCATTCTAATATCCAAAACGAACAGTTATGAAATTTAAGAATATTAAATATACAGCATTTGTAATGCTCCTCGGTATGGGAATGACCTCTTGCGGAGACTTCCTTGACAAACCTGTAGAGGACAATTACAACACAGAGAACTATTACAACGGTGATGCTTCCTGCATCTCGGGCGTAAACTATCTCTCTAACTCACCTTGGTATGATTTCCAGCGTGGTTTCATCAAGGTTGGTGAGGTTATGTCGGGTAATATGTATTGGGGCTCAAGCCCTTACATGAACTTCAGTACCAATGGTACCGATGAGGACCTGGTAAACATGTCTTACTCACTCTGGGCAGAGATTGGTCACTGCAGTACCGTTTACGAATCATTGAAGAACGCCATCAACACCTCAGAAAAGGTAAAAAACCAGTGCATGGGCGAGTGTCTTGCCTGGAAGGCGATGGCATACTTTTATCTGGTACGTACCTTCGGTGATGTGCCTATCATCCACAGCAACTCAGAAAGTCTTGGTAAAGGTGACTACAATAGTGTTAGCAAGGTAGAGAAAGCTGATGTTTATGAATATATCATCATGACCCTGGAAAAGGCGATGGAGCTTCTTCCTAAGGAAAAGAGCACTTCGGGTCGCATCGACTACTACTGTGCAGAAGGTCTGCTCAGTAAGGTTTATCTGACCAAGGCTGGTGTTTCGGGCTCCTTGAATCAGTACGATTTGAAGAAGGCAGCCGAATATGCCAAGGATGTCATCGAGAACTCAGGCAGAGGACTGATGGAGCACTACGAGGACATCTTCCGTGGCTCTAACCAGTTCTGCGACGAAATTCTGATTGCATGGCGCTGGACAGTAGGTACTCAGTGGACTTCTCAGAACACCCTCCAGAGCGACTTGGCTCCAGAAGGTTTCGATGAGAATGGTGACTGCTGGGGCGGTTGGGGCGGTCCATCTATCGATTTGATGGAAGCCTTCGGTGTATCTCCTAAGGATGATCCAGCAAACCGTGTAGATCCTGACCACCGTCGTAAGGCAACCATCATGATGCCAGGCGATGTATATTCTTACTTCTGGAGAGACCACGACCTTCCTGCCAATGCACAGAAGGACGGTCTGAAGAAGGGATTCTCTTACCTGGATTTCTGGTATAACAAGGGTTACAATGCAGCTGCAACTGGTCAGTGCCAGGGTCCTTGCGGTGGTAGCAACGTGAAGCACCTCTATGGTGACAACTATGACCACAAGGAAGAATTGGGCATCACTCCAACCCGTATGTCTAATGCTCTCCCTACTCCACTCCTCCGTTTGTCAGACATTTATCTGATTTATGCAGAGGCACAGGTACAGATGGGTAACAATACCGATGCACTTGCCCTGGATTGCTTCAACAAGGTTCGTGGCCGTGCATACGAGTGGAAAGGGGTCGTAACAAAGACTTCTCTTACATTTGATGACATCTGGAAGGAGCGCCGCCTGGAGTTTGCAGGTGAGGGTGACCGCTGGTACGATTACGTACGCCGCGCATACTACGATGTAGACAACTGCATCAAGGAGTTGAAGGCACAGCACCGAAACCAGATGTGGAACTGCGATGATGTTTACAAGGCATACTATAACAGTGGCACATGGGACAGTTCTAAGATGCAGTATGATGAGAATACAGCTGCACCAAACGTAACTGCCAGCAGCTTTACATTGCCATTCCCTACAGAGGACGTAGCCCTGAACCCTAACCTGGGTAGCAACGCAGCTCCAATCCATGTGGATGTACGTAATACATATAGTTATTAATCAATAAAGAGAATTTCATTATGAATATCAAGAATATAAATGGGGCTTTATTCGCCATGACACTTGTTACAGCCAGCGCAGGATTCACTTCTTGCGAGGACGAGCCAGACAAGTATGAAGTTGCAGGCGGAACTCCTACCATCGATTATGTTCGCCCTGTGGATGCTGCCAGCAAGGACTCACTGCTTACTGGTGCATCTCTCAACAATACCATCTGTATTGTGGGTAGAAACCTGAGAAGTGTGACCAAAATCAACTTCAACGACCAATCTGCAGTCCTGAACACCAGTTACATGACGGACAACACCATCATCGTAACCGTGCCAAAGGCTATCCCTAACGAGGTAAGTGATAAAATCTACTTCATCACCAACAAGCAGGACACCGTGGCATACGATTTCAAGACCATCGTTCCAGCTCCTACCATCAACAGTATGAGCAACGAGTGGGCAGCTCCAGGCGAGGAAGTAACCATCAAGGGCGACTACTTCCTGGATTACGACAACAGTCATCTGACTATCAAGGTGGGTGATAACTACACCATTCCTTACGAGGACCTGAAGATCAGCCAGAACAGCATCCGCTTCAACATGCCTGAGGATATGCCTAAGCATGAGCCTATCACCATCACAACCATCAACGGTACTACCAAGGCTGGCTTCCGCTATATGGACAACCGCGGTATACTCTTCGACTTCGACAATATGACAGTTGGAGGTACCGAGTCAGGTAAATTCAAACATGGATGGCATGCAACTACCATGGCAAATGATGAAACTTCCTTGTCAGGCAACTATATACAATTAGGAAACGGAAGCAGTACCATGGATTCAAAAACATGGGACGAAGGAAACTTTGCCTTTGAATACTGGGCAGGAGAATGGAACGGAACATTTAATGGTCAAGATAGAAAATTAAATGATATTGCCGATTTCAGCGACTGGAGCAATAAGAGTCTCAAGTTTGAAATGTGCATTCCTAAAGACTATCCTTGGCAAGCTGGTCCTATGCAAATTATGTTCGCCGGAATAGATAAAGTATCAAATAGAGATGGTAATCAATTTACTGCTGGCGCAAACAACAACTGGTACCAGAATCCACAAGAATGGCCACGAGCTATTTACATGCCTTGGAACAATAATGATGGTTCTTATGATACAGATGGCAAGTGGATTACCGTAACGATTCCATTCACTGATTTCATCTACAGATGTGATGGTAATAAGGCGACAAGCTCTTTCGGTAGCGTTGAGGATTTTGCAAGTATAACATTCTTTGTCTGGAAGGGTGCTATCAAAGACGCTTCTGTACTCCCTGATGGTATAAAATGTACGCCAATCATCAAGATTGACAACATCCGTGTGGTTCCAAACAAATAAACTTATAATCTGAATTGATATGAAAAAGATAAGTAATATATTCGCCATGTTGGTGGTAGCCCTCGTTGGGCTATCGCTGACAGCGTGCAGTGATGGAGATGATCTCTCAACCGACCAGTACGGCAACGACATCTCCCTCCAGTCATTCGGTCCATGCCCAGTACTCCGTGGCGGTACCTTGTACTTCTATGGTACAAACTTGGACCAGATTGAGTCTATCAACCTGCCGGGTGCAGACCCAATTACCGCATACGAGATTCTTCAGAGCGGTAAGCAAAGCAAGATATCCATACAGGTTCCTGCCGAAAAATGCGAACCGGGGCAGATTGTTCTGAAGACAAAGAAGGGTGGTGAGATTACATCCGTATCTCCTATCACCTATCGCGAGGACATCGAAATCAAAGATTTCTATGTAGGCGACAAAGAATCTAATAAGGTAGGTAATGTAGGCGATATTGTAACTATTAAGGGTGATTATCTCAATCTGATGCATGGTGTTGTCTTCGTTGAGAAGGACACAGTAAAAGAGGAAGAGTTCATTGCTCACGACCGCTATACCATCAAGGTAAAGATTCCAGTAGAAGCACGTACAGGAATCATTACTCTGACAGATATGATCAAAGATGGTTCTTCTCTAGAAACCAAGGAAGAATTGACAATCAATACACCTGAGCCAACTCCTATCAAGGACCGCAACATCAAGGCAGGCGAAATATTGAGCATCAAGGGTTCATCATTCGACCAGATTGCCAGCGTAAAGTTTGAGGGCGCTACAGTAAATGCAGCAGACTTCAAGTCACAGAGTACAACTGAAATTACTGTTGCTGTTCCTGTCAAGGCTACCGATGGTACCTTCTATGTAGTAACCAAGAGCGGTGTCGAGGTTCCTGTAGGCAACATCATTACCGTGGTGCCAACCCAGCTCGTTGCAACTCCTAACCCAGTGAAGAATGGTGGAGAACTGACCATCACCGGAAAGGATATGGATCTGATTACAGGCATCGCATTCCCTAACGCCAAGGAATCTAAGCTTAACAAGATTGAGACAACAAAGGTTACTTCTACAGTACCAGAGGATGCACAAGAAGGCGACATTACTTTGAGTCTTGATAATGGTAAGACTGTAACAGTAGCCTATAAATTGGTTAAGTCAACCGTTACCGCTTGTACTCCTGCAGCCATCACAGCTGGTGAGAGAACCATCATCAAGGGTACAGACCTTGACCTCGTATCAAGCGTCACCTTCCCTGGCGATGTTGAGCAGACCGTAACAGACTTCAAGGGTACAGCCAATAACATCGCAGTAACAGTTCCTACAGCTTGCGCCGGTTCAGGCTTCAAACTCAACTTGAAGAATGGTATTACTGTCAACATCGATGGTCAATTGAGCATTAAGGCAGCAACAGATCCAGCAATTGCATCTGTTACACCAGGTGAGGCTATCGCAGGATCAAAAATTACCATTACTGGTAAGAACTTCCAGAACATCCAGAACCTCTACATCGGTTCTTATAAGGTAAACCGCTATACATCTCGCACCAATACTGAGATTGTATGCCAGGTTCCAGCCAATGCTGAAGTTGGCACCTACAAGATCGTGATGGAAGACCCAGACGGCAATAAGATTGAAGGTCCAGAGTTCAAGGTGGTTCCTGCCGAAAAGGATATCGCAGAACTTGTAACGAATATGGATAATGGGAAAATAACATATCCATTTGATTTCTCATGGTCAAGTGGTAGTGGAAAATTCTATTTGACCAAAGAAGTATTTGAAAAAGTAAAGGTAAAAGTTGGTTCTAAACTGATTGTTTACAAAGACCCTACCGTCAAGGGACAAGTACAGATCAATAAGAATGAAACTGGTTGGCCAACCATAACAACTATTGCTGATTGGAATCCATCAGAAAGTAAACTTGAATATGTTTTTGATGAAACTGCTGTAGAAGTTGCAAACTCATGTGGCTTTGCTATTCAGGGCGAATTGAGAGGCGTAACCAAGATTGCTATCCTCCCATAAGATAGATATATTTAACATAAAAAACGCATTTATGTGAAATATAATTTGTAAATTTGTGGCGTAGTTATATTAACTGCGCCACATTTTTGATTTTAACCAAAACATCAACCCGATATGAAGAAAATAGCATTATCCTTACTGATAGCTCTGAGCTGCATCTCTGCCAAAGCTGCAGACGGCAAGTCGCTGTTCGTATCATTCAACGATGGTAGCAAGATAGAGTTTGCACTGAGCACTCTACCGGAAGTAACCTTCGGAGATGATAAGATGACTGTAAAATCTACAGCTACTACTGCCAGTTACGAACTATGGAAGGTTTCCACCTTCACTTATGGTACAACAACAGGCATCAAGCAGGTAGAAACCAACAACAAGTTTGCCTTCGAGGGTGACCGTATCATCGTGGATGGTACCAACAACAAGGTAAGCGCCTTCGCACTGGATGGAAAAGCCATCAAACTCTCTCCTATCACAGCTGGCGACAAGACCATCATCAATCTCAGTGAATTGACACATGGGGTCTATATTATCAAAATCAATAACAAATCCATAAAAGTAGCAAGACAATGAAAAAACTATTACTCTCACTCCTGGCAGTAATGATTTCATTCGCTGCCTTGGCACAAACGAAAGGAGACAAGCTGACCATCAACCTAAAGAATGGTACATCACAAGTCTGGGATCTAACAGCAGACGGACAGACTCCAGTTTCTAAAATCACACACTCTGCAGATGGTAAAGTGGGATTCGTGATGACGGGTCTGGAAGACTATGGTGCTTTCGAAATCTACGACATCAACGACATCAACAATATCTCCTTCTCTATCTATCACGAAAGCGAAGTGGACGATGTAAATCTCGCCGACCCTTCAGCTACTGAAAAGACCAAGCGACTCTACAAGTATCTGCAGCTGAATTATGGCAGCAAGACCATCTCTTCGGTCATCGCCAACGTTAACTGGAACACCCAGGAAGCAGACAAAATCTATAAGGCAACAGGCAAATATCCTGCCATGAACTGCTATGACTTCATCCATATCTATGTTCCTAAGCAGGGTTCCAACGGCTGGATCAACTATAACGACATCACTCCTGTCACCAACTGGGCAGACCAGGGCGGACTGGTATCGCTGATGTGGCACTTCAACGTGCCTAAGACAGAAAGCACAGTGCCTGGAACTAATGGCAGTGGCGTGACCTGCACCCCATCCGAAACCACCTTCAAGGCAGCCAACGTATTTACTGCTGGCTCTTGGGAGAACAAATGGTTCTATCAGGAGATGGACAAGGTGGTGGAAGTTCTGCAGAAGTTGCAGGACGCAGGCGTTGTTGCCGTTTGGCGACCATTCCACGAAGCTGCCGGTAATGCCTGTCTGAAATCAGGTGCCAGCTGGGGTAAATCCTGGTTCTGGTGGGGATATGATGGTGCCGAGACCTACAAGAAACTCTGGCAGACCATATTTGATTACTTCCAGAACAAGGGAATCCACAACCTGATATGGGCTTGGACCACACAGAATTACAATGGCGATGCCAATACCTATGACAATGATGCCGACTGGTATCCCGGCGACAAGTATGTAGATATCATCGGTCGCGACCTCTACGGTTATGATGCTGCCAAGCAGGCTCAGGAGTTCAAGGAGATTCAGGCACGCTATCCTGGTAAACTCATCGCTCTGGCTGAGTGCGGAACTGATGCCAACAACAATACAGCTACAGCAGGTATTGACGAAGCTTGGAACGCTGGCGCGAAATGGAGTTTCTTCATGCCTTGGTATGGAAGCAACATGCCATCCAACGACTGGTGGAAGGCAGCATTGAGCAGCAAGAACGTGATTACCCGTGACCAGGTAAACCTGAACGCAAACTATGTAGAGGAAAGCGCAGTAGATGCTGTGAAGAACATGGGCATCGGTACCAACTTCGGCAACTGCACAGATGTAGTTGCCATGTGGATGAACATGAACAGCAATTCTGTTACTGATTTCGAGAAAGCATGGGGACAGGTTCCTACCACCAAACCGATGGTAGATTTCCTGAAGAAGAACGGTTTTAATTCTGTCCGCATCCCAGTTACCTGGTTCCAGCACATGAAGGAAGACGGAACCGTGGATGAAGCCTGGATGAACAGAATACAGGAAATCGTTGATTACGTGATTGATAACGGTATGTACTGCATCCTGAATGTTCACCATGATACAGGTGCAGACGATAAGGATGTGAAGCACTGGATCAAGGCTGATGAAGCCAACTATAAGGAGAACAAAGAGAAGTTTGAATATCTCTGGACTCAGATTGCTACCCGATTCAAAAACTACGACCATCATCTGGTGTTCGAAGGCTACAACGAGATGCTAGATGCTGACAACACCTGGAATGCGCCAAAGAATGCTAGCAGCTACAAAGGTTTGAACGATTATGCCCAGAGTTTCGTGAATGCAGTACGTGCTACCGGTGGCAACAACGAGACCCGCAACCTCATCATCAATACCTATGCTGCAGCTAATGGTGACGACGTATTGAACAACCTCGTCATCCCTACCGACAAGGTGAATGGACATATCGCCGTAGAAGTTCACACCTATGATCCATGGGATTGGTTTGCCCAGAAAGGCAAGTGGGATGCTTCCTGCAGCAATGATATCAAGAATATGTTCACCCGCCTGAAAAATAAGTTCATCAGCAAGGGCATACCTTGCATCATCGGCGAATACGGTACACACGGAAGCAAGAGTGTCAGCAAAACCAGTTCTGCCAGCGAGATTCAGGCTGCTGCCGACCAGGCTGCCGACATCGTGAAGCAGGCAAAGGCATACGGCGTAGCCACCTTCTACTGGATGAGCATCTTCGACGGAACAGACAGAAGTGTGCCACAGTGGACCTTGCCTACCGTGGTAGAAGCCATGAAGAAGGCATATAACGAATAACAAATTATGAGAATCAAATATATTATATTGATGTTCGCGGCCCTCCTGGCTTTCTCTTCATGCGGTGAGAAGAAAAAGAAATCGTATGATGAGATTGCCATGAGCGGTCTCACAACCCGCACAGAGAATCTGAAAACCAACATCAAGGCATATGCCAACAAAGGTACGCTGATAGGCCAGATGTATGGTACCTTAACCGGAATAGGCTGGAACCGCTGGCAATGTGACAGCGACCGATGCGACTTGAAAACTCTCTGCGGTTACAGACCGGCTGCAAATGGATATGAGTTGGCTGGCATTGAAAATGGAAAATCACAGAACATAGACGGCGTTCCGTTCAAGGCTATCAGGGAAGATGTGCTGAAACACTTTCGTAAGGGAGGCTTACTCATCATGAACTGGACAATGCCTGATTATAACGGCAATGATGATATGCTGGAGGAATATACCAAACAGGTTGCCAAATATCTTGATACACTGCAAGATGGTTATGGTATCAAAGCACCTGTAGTACTCAATCTTCTTCCTGTAGACGGTAAGACATGGTACTGTAAACTCAGCAAAGACGACTATATCAGTCTTTACAAGAAGATACAGGATCTCTTGGATGACGAGGATGTAACGAATGTAGTTTATAGTTATTCTGAAACCTACCAGCCGGGCAAGAATCTGATGGATCGCTATCCGGACAACAAGATTGATGTGATCAACGTGACATATCTGCAAAGCAAAAATGCCATCGACCTCCCACTCTACCAGAAGAGCATCAAGGAGATTGTGAAGCAGGCTCTGCCTTTTGCCCAAGACCACAACAATGCCTTCGGACTGACAACAGGAGTAGAATCTATTGGTGATTCCAGTATTTTTTCAGAGACATTGCTTACAGTACTCAAGCAGCATCACATAGCTTACCTGATGTTTGGCAGAAACCAGGGAGAACCGATTGAGGAGCATTACTATACTCCATATCCTGGTGTATCGAACAAGAAGACTCATGGTTTCATGGAAATGATAAATGATAAAGTTTGTGTTTTCCTGGAAAAGCTAAACGGACTATATCTGGAACATTAATCAATGTTCGAAACGGATAAAATCAAAAAGAG
>ULXZ01072940.1_pt1 | contig 10165 bp, 4 predicted proteins | sample 1961701 | NCBI WGS metagenome assembly ULXZ01 (sample SAMEA4835850, study PRJEB28245) | human gut metagenome | biome: gut microbiome; material: fecal sample | place: Denmark | collected 2008 | reverse complement strand
AAATTATACATTAAAGTTAGTTCGAAATTATGAAGAAAATAACAATAGCAATAGACGGATACTCTTCTTGCGGTAAGAGTACGATGGCAAAGGATCTTGCCAAGGAAATAGGTTATGTTTATGTAGATACGGGCGCCATGTACCGCTCGGTAACCCTCTATGCGCTGCGTCATCAGCTCTTCGAAGCAGATGGAGCCGTAAAGACTGAAGAACTGCAGAAGGAGATGAAGAACATCAGCATCTCATTCAAGTTTAATGCAACAACCGGTCGCCCAGACTGCTATCTGAACGGCGAACTGGTAGAAAAGGAAATCCGTTCGTTAGAGGTTTCCAACCACGTTAGTCCGATTGCCGCCGTTCCTTTCGTCAGAGAGGCGCTGGTAGAACAGCAGCAGAAGATGGGCGAAGACAAGGGTATCGTGATGGATGGTCGCGATATAGGTACCACCGTGTTCCCTAATGCCGAACTGAAGATTTTCGTAACAGCCAGTTCACAGGTGAGAGCACAGCGCCGTTTCGATGAACTGAAGGAGAAAGGAATGCCAGCCGACTTCGATGCGATTCTGAAGAATGTAGAGGAGCGCGACTATATCGATAGCCACCGCGAGACTTCCCCACTCAGAAAAGCAGATGATGCCATCACGCTCGACAACAGCAACATGACCATTTCTGAACAGAAGGCATGGCTGATGGAACAATATCAAAAAGCAATAGCAGAATAAGCTACAGAGAAGAGACTGCCGGGTTATTAATGCAAAAATACGTTAAATATACTACTTTTGCCGATAAATTTATTTTATTCGATGAAAAGATTTGGAAAAAAAAACTTCAATTTAGTATCTTTGCAACCATATTAACAAGGTAGTAATGATATAGATTATAAATTTTGAGTTAATTACTGTTTTTTGAAGGTGATAGGTCTTCGGGAGAAGATTTATCACCTGTTTTATTTTCAGACAGTTTATAAAAGATAAACCCATTTGACGTTGTAAAACACAACGTCAAATGGGTTAACTAATTAATAACCAGCATATTAAGTTTTTCAATCAACGATAAAACTACCCTCTACCCTTGATACGGCGAAACACCGTACCAAGTATATCAAGTAGCTGATAATCAATATTTTAACTCTTATTACAAAAGAGCAGAGTTTTCCTTGATAATCTTATCCTTGCACTCTTCCATCAGCCACTTCGGCGTACTGGTAGCACCACAGATACCTACCGTTTCCACATCCTTGAACCAATTCATATCTATTTCGCCAGCACTTTCTATCTGGTAGCTGTTGGCATTCACGCTCTTGCATTCCTTGAAAAGCACCTTGCCGTTCGAACTCTTTCTGCCACTCACAAAGAGGATGACATCATGCTTGCTGGCAAAGGCAGCGATGTTAGGCATGCGGTTAGCCACCTGACGGCAGATGGTATCGAAACTCTTGAAGACAGCGCCCTCAACAATATGCTCCTGGCAATATTCGATGATGCGGTGGAACTCATCGAGACTCTTGGTAGTCTGGGAGTAAAGATAGATATCTTTAGAGAAATCCAGCTGACCGGTTTCCTTCAGCTGCTTCACATCCTCAAACTTCTCTACCACGATGGCATGACTCTCCGTCTGCCCCACCAGTCCGAGCACCTCAGCATGCCCGTTCTTGCCGAAAATCACGATCTGTGCCTCCGGATTGTTGACATACTGCTTCTTGATGCGGCGCTGCAACTGGAGCACCACAGGACAGGTAGCATCGATGATTTCAATATTATTTCGCTCAGCAAGGGCATAAGTTTCAGGCGGTTCACCATGAGCACGGAGCAAGACCTTTACGCCCTGCAGTTCCTCCATCTGCTCATGGTCTATCGTGATGAGTCCCGCTTCATGCAGGCGCTCCACCTCCATACCGTTATGCACAATATCGCCCAGGCAGTAAAGTTTACCGCCCTTAGCCAACTCCTCTTCAGCTTTCTTGATGGCAGTGGTTACGCCAAAGCAGAACCCACTGCCGTTATCTATTTCTATCTGCACGATATTCATTTTTAAATCATTGTACATAAATCTTCACCACCACCTTAGCATGGTCAGGGTCATTCGTAATTATGAGGATACGAGGGTGTCTGACACGCGATTTCTTCAAGTCGGCAGCCACAGCCGTCACCTTCATCTTAACGGTCTCTCCTGGCTGAATCTTACTCTTCTTCAGTTTCACCTGCAAGCCCATCGTAAACATCTGCATGCTGCGGATATCCAGTTCCGACTTACCCTTATTGGTAATCAGAATCTCACCCTTCAGCTTCTTCTTTCCATTGAAACTACCCAGATTGAGATCGGTGGCAGACATCTCTATCTTCGGAGCCAGTGCCTTCTTGGCTGGAGTCATGTTTTCGAAACCAGGAAGAAGAACGGCTGATACCACGATTTCCTTCTCAGGCGCAATCTTATCGCCAGGACGCTCACCGAGATAAACCGATGTCTGGTTCAAGCCCAGGTCGCGCAGTTTCTTGGAATCCAGCACGAAACTGATTTCGGCAGAATGACGCGGAGCCACCTTGGAAGGCGATACGAAAGCATGAAGATAGGATGGCAAATGCATCACTACCGGCTCCAGCACTTCGTCGGTAGGATTGAAGATATGAATGCGCTGAACCGGACGGTCGCCACGGTTCACGTCATCAAACTCCACCTCCTGGGCATCACTCTTGATGACACCCAGCATCTCATCGTAAGAACCAGCGAAATCTACTACGCTGCCCACTACCCTTCCCCTCATAGAGAGGATGAACGGCTCTTCATCCGCATTGGTATAGAGGCAAACCTGCTTGGTGAAAGTACCCATCTGCTTGGCATCGTATACCGCCTTGATGACGAAACTTTCGCCGGCAGCTATGCTCGTCTTCGGATAATCTACCTCCGTACATCCGCAGCTTTTCAATACATTGTTGATAACCAACGGCTTGTGCCCGTCATTCTTCAGCACGAATTCGGCAGTTACAGGCTTGTGGAACACCACCTGTCCGCAGTCTACCACCTCGTGCTGGGTTGTAATCTTCTGTGCTGATGCAGGCAGCGCCAACAGCGCTGAGAGCATCCATATATTCATCCGTTTCATACTATTCTATTTTAAATTATCAATCTATAAACTTTTAACTATCAATTATTAACTTTCAATTCATAGGTCTCTGTGCGGCCACCAAATTCCGGACTGTAGGTACACTCAGCGATGCAAGTTCCGCTCTGATAGTCGCCCTTTCTATCCACGTAATACTCCATTTCTACGATGTGCTTACCTTTAGATAAACGATCGAAATAGAAATTTGTTGCATGATCTCTTGGAGAAACATAGCAGCCTATGCCCCACTGATAACCGCTCAACTGGTTAACCGGCTCCAGGCATGCCGCACGCTTATCCGTAATCTGCACAAAGTCGTAGTCGCGGTCGGCGGTGATGATGAGCGTTACCTTCACCTTCTCGCCTACCTGCGCATTGCCCTTGCTCTCAGATTCGGCAGGAACGATGACACGGCGCACCTTGATGCCCGACTCCATGGAACCGATTTCGCTGATAGGCTGCTTAAACTCTGCATAGACAGCTCCCCAGCTGGTATAATCGCTCTTTTTGTCGATGCTCAGCTTAGATGCCTTGCCCGGTCTTTCGGTCTTCACATAGCCCAAAGTAGTGGAATCCTGCGGCATCGGCAGCAGCTTACCATCCAGTTTCAGCACGGCATTCTCAGCCTTCCTGCTCCAGTTGCTCTCATTGCCCTTCATAAAGGCGTAGACGGCATCCACGGTGTTCACCGGCGTATCCCAAACCTGGGTGCGTTTCGACATCAGGAGCCAGCGCTGCAGTTCCTCGATGGTCTGCTTGTCGTTCGGCTTCAGCATCTGCATCGCCTCTATCACGGATACCTGGGTAGGAATCTTATAGTTTCTCCAGCTGTAGAGTGCCTTGCGGGTATCGTAGTAGCGGCCCATCTCCTCGCGGTAAACGGCATATTCGTTCACGCTCTGCAGATATTCACCTGCCTTCTCGCGGTAGGCAGCATTCTGCTGGCTGTTTCTGGCGAGTACCACGGCAGCACGCGCCTTGCCATAGATGGAGAAATCACCGGTCATCTTCGACATCTTGTCCAGGAGATAAGCCTTATCCTGCTCAAGATTCTGCTTCATCTTTCTGCCATCCACCGAAAGGATGTAGAGATAATGAAGCGCCTGTTCGCTAGGATTCACCTTCTGCTTTTTCTCCTCCTGCTTCTTCATTTCTCTTACTTCCTGTGCTGTCTGCCAGGAGAGATAATCGATGGCGGAAGTCAGCATCCGGGCGGTTGATTTCTGCACACCTGCGATGGCATTCAATCGAACCATCATTTCGGCTACCGATGTAGTCATATACCGGCTGCCCTTCATTCCCTTCCACCAGGAGAAGGAACCGTCAGGGTTCTGCAACTTCTTCAGCTTCTCCACCTGATTCTGCAGGCGGATGCTCTCCTGAGTGAGATTTTCCAGCGAGAGATGCTTCTGTACATGGTTTGTGATAGTATTGGCATAGATGGCAGACATCAGCGAGATGGCGTCCTCCTCATCCGGATTACTGATGGCTGGCAGCACCTTCACCATCAGCCAACTTGGGTTATTGGTGTACTCGATGGTTACCTTTGCCTCTTCAGCGCCCTTCGCCTGCTTGCCCTCCTTGTTCAGGAAGAGTTTGCTCAGGTCGAAGCTCTGCTCACCCTTCTGATGCAGGGTGATAGGCAGGGTGTTCACCACGAGTTCACGGTTGCTCAAAACCGGCAGATAGTGCTGTTCACCATCGCTGTAGCCATTACCGGCAGCCACCACCTTATTAATATATACGCCTTCTTTCAGTCCCTGGACATCAAAGGAGATGGTAGCAGAGCCCTCGGCATCGATGCTGTAATTCTGCGTCTTCTGCCAAACCACCTTGTTGGTCTCCGGGTCGAGAATCTGCATACGGGTGTTGCCGCTCACCTTCTTGTCGGAAGTATTGAAGAGTTTCACCACGATGGTGCTCTTATCGCCCTCACGCAGGAAGCGAGGCATGTTAGGCTGCACCATCACGGTCTTCTGAGCCACAGCCTCATCCACCAGCAAACCGTTGCGCATCTCCTTGTCATGAGCCAATCCCATGAACTTCCAGGTAGTCATGCTCTCCGGCAGGGTAAACCTGATGGCTACGTTGCCATTGTTGTCGCTCTCCAAGGCAGGATAGAAGAAGGCAGTCTCGTTCATATTCTCACGCACCTGCACTTTGTCAAGGTACTGTCCTGCATCCGAACCAGAACCACCTGCAAACTGCGGCATCTCCTCTACTGCATCAAAAACCTTGTTGGCAGATGGAGCAGCCGCTGCAACACGGATCATATTACTCCCACGAGTTTTCATGACTCTCCCTTCTTCCTGAACCAGCTCGTCTTTCTGAACACGAACAGACTCAACGGTTCCGCCAGAAGAACGTTCCAACTTGCTCAGCTCCACCGCTTGCATATAAGCATAATTGCTAAAGAATTTGCCATCAAACTTATCCACATCCAGTCCCTTCTCGTCATAATACTTGGTAGGATAAACGCCATTCAAGTAAGATGAACGGAAAGTGAGGTTGTGCTTCCAGTAGCAGTTTGGCAAACTCTGATAGAAGCCCAGGGAGAGATTCCAGGAATGCGGGGCTATCTGGTCGAGCGACTTGTCATAGAGTACGCTCATCAGCTGCGCCTTGGCTGGTTTGCCATCAGGGGTGGTAATCTTCAGCGTCCACTCCTCCTTCTGTCCAGGGGTCAGACGGTTGCGGAAGGTCTTCCAGGCGATATTCAGTTTCTTCTCAGGCAAAGGACGGGCGATGCTCATCATTCGGGTATAGCACTTGCCTTGCTTCACGAAACTATAGTTCAGTACGATGCCCGACGCATATTCCTCCTTGTAGGTGAAAGGCAGAGTCACGATACTGTCGCCCAACTCCCAGGCACCCTTCTCCAGCAGTTTGTTGCCGGCGATGATGGAATATACGATGTGCGCTCCGTTCTCCGAAGAGCCCACCTGAATATAGACCGGCTTGCCATCACGAGGGAAAGTCTTCGCCGTCTGATAATACCATTCGGTGGTTGGCTCCACCGGATGGGTATCCTTCATGCTGAAGAGCGTAAACTTCTGCTGCAGAGTATCCTGTCCGCAGATTGCCTCCAACTGATGAACGCCAGATTTCCAAACGAGGGAAGAAGAGGCAGATGATGCAGAAGAAAAAGCATATTCCTTGATCGAAACCGGTACATTCGCCTCGGCATCCTTCCATTCGCCCTTATCAATTCGATATTTCAACCTACTGGAAATCGGCATACCACTGGCATTGCGGTAAGCGAAGGTCACCGTCTTCAGACTGTCTGTTTCTATACGCTTAGGAAGATTCACCGTGAGGATGGTTGGCTTGGTGCCCAGAGGCAGACTCATCACGCCCTCGTGGCTCTCGCCGCTGATGTCGGTAACGATGGCTGAGACCTCGAAGTTGAAGAAACGGGCGATGCGCATGAAATCGCTCATATCAACCTCGTCTTTTCCTGACAAGGAAGCCTCCAGCGGAATTTCCACATCGAAGGTTCCGTCCTCACGAGTCACGCAACTGTCTGTCTTTACCAACTGTCCGGCAGAGCCTGCGCCCCACCACCAAAGCTGGTTTCTGCGAGTCACCTGATACTCCACCTTGGCACCCTGCACAGGTATACCGGCATAGGTCTTGGCTGTAGCCTTCACCACTACAGTATCGCCCCAGTTATATTTCTCGTTCACCTTCGGGAAGGTAATCTCGAAGGTTGGACGCTTGTACTCCTCAACTCTGAAATATTCGCTTGCTGTACCATTCACGGAGATGGAATACTGTCCTGTCTTTCCCTCCTTCGGGAGTTCGAAATCTACCGAAGCCGTACCATATTCATCGGTCGTAACCTTCTGTTCTGCCACCTGCTTCCAGTTGGCATCACTCAGGACAAACTTCAGTTCCATGCTCTTGCCAGGCACGCTGGCATCCAACCCCTTCTTGACAGTATAGGAAATGGCTGAGGCATGTACCTTCTGCCCCGGGCGATAGATGGCACGATCGGTATAAACCTGATATTTAGTCTCATTATCCTTCTTCTCATAATAGCGGGTACGGCTAAGATAGATGTCCCTGGCTGGCGTAAACTTGTCATTGTTGGTAGAAATCAACACCATTCCATCCACATTTTTGAAGTAAGCCTCTCCGTTCTCATCTGTTGTCAAGCGGGCATGAACTATTCGCTTGTCCTTCTTCGCCTTGAAATCATACCGCTGGTCGTAGAGTTCTATCTTCGCCCCGGCGATAGGCTGTCCGTCGGTAGCATTCACCACCACATAGCGATGCTTATCATCAGGCAACTGCTGGATCATCACCGCCAGATTGCTGACATAGAAGAGTTCTCGCTGCGGAGCGATGCTGGTATTATCCGAAGTCACCTCCATCAGATAGGCACCCAGCGGCAGATTGCCACCGATTTCGATGGAATCCTTCACCGTTTCATAATCCGGCCGACCGTAGTAGTTGCGGCTGAAATCCTTCTGATGCAGCTTCGTAGTCTTCTTCAGGAGCATCTTATAGGTAGCCTCATCCTGCGCATTATAATCGTTATCTGCCGTAATATTGAGGCGGGAGATGCTGATTTTCAGGTTCTGGAGATTACGCACATCCAGCTGCACCCAAACCTTCTCCCCAGGTCGCAATACCTGCGGCATATCCTTCACCCGGAACATCGGTTCGGTAAGTCGCTTCTGCGCATTTCTCAGTTCGTTCATTCTCGACCATTCACCCCAGCGGCTCAGCGCATAGTTGATATAGTTGAGCTTATCCTGCGGTTTGGCATCGGTAGCACCTTCCATGAAGCGGAAATGCTCCACGGCAAGTTCGCCTGCCTCCGGAATATCCTGATAAATCTGGATGAGCGAGTCGATGGTCTGCAGATACTTCGATTTCTTCACCTCTCTCACGTCGTCCTGGCGGTATTTCTCGATGAGCTTATAGGCACAGAGACAAGCCGCACCCCGATTGCCCACCTTATTATAATAGGTGTACAGCTGCAGATACGCCTCCTTGCTGTCTGCCTCGAATCCGATGAGATGCAGCAGATCGTTGTTAAAGGAACTGCCATCCACGCCCTTCAGCGTCAATGGAACATACTCTGCAGATGTATGTCGGGCAAGAAGTTCAGGCTGTCCCAAGGCCTTCTTGAAGAACTCCTGGCTTTTCTTTTCGTTCATATCACGGTACACCTTGCCCAGCACGGCATATCTCACCGCCTTCAATGCGGGGTCGTTTACCTTCAGCACCTCTGCTTCCATCCGCTTCACGTTAGGTGTCAGCGAGTCAGCCGAAATCTCTTTCCAGAGTGTCATCTGTCTTATCTCAGCCGCCAGCAGCTGCCCGTAATCTTTGGCAGCCGAAGCCTTGGCGATGATTTTCTTCATCACCGCGATTTCGCTCTTAGGCTGGTCCTTCTGAGCATTGATTTCAGCTTGCTTCCACAAGTTGTCGTATGTCTGAGCCGCTACCTGCATCGTAGCAAAGAGGGCTATCAGAAGTGATAAAATGTTTCTTTTCATAAGCCAACTGTATAAAATGTTAATGGAATGATGATAATCATCAAACTTTTCATTGCAAAAATACAAAAAAAAACTGTTTTCTAACCCCGAAACTTAAACTTTTTACTATCTTTGCACCAAAATAGTATATTTTACCAAGAAATAACATTAAAAAAACAATGGCAGAAAAAAAGTATGGTCATTTTGATGACGCCAATCGCGAATACGTGATTACTGACCCAAAGACCCCATGGCCTTGGATCAATTATTTGGGTAACGAGGATTTCTTCTCGCTCATCTCAAACACAGCAGGTGGTTATTCCTTCTACAAGGATGCCAAGTTCCGTCGCATCACCCGTTATCGCTACAATGGTGTGCCGATGGATAACGGCGGTCGCTATTTCTATATCAAAGATGGCGATACCGTATGGAACCCGGGATGGAAACCTTGCAAGACACCGCTCGACAGCTACGAGTGCCGCCACGGCATGAACTATACCCGCATCACGGGCAGCAAGAACGGCGTAGAGGCGAGTGTGCTTTTCTTCGTACCGCTCCATACATGGGCTGAGGTGCAGAAGATGACGCTGAAGAACCAGACTGAGGAGGTGAAGACCCTCAAGGTGTTCTCCTTTGCAGAGTGGTGCCTCTGGAATGCTGCTACCGACATGGAGAACTTCCAGCGCAACTTCTCTACGGGCGAAGTAGAGGTAGAAGGTTCTACCATCTATCACAAGACCGAATATCGTGAGCGCCGCAACCACTATGCTTTCTACACAGTGAATACCGAGATTCAGGGCTACGATACCGACCGCGAGAGCTTCATCGGACTCTACAACGAGTTTGCCGAGCCTGAGGCTGTGCTGGAAGGCAAGCCACGCAACAGTTTTGCCCACGGCTGGAGCCCTATCGCATCTCATTATATCGAGGTTACCCTGCAGCCAGGCGAGAGCCGCGACCTCATCTTCCTGCTGGGCTATGTGGAGAACGAGCAGGACAAGAAGTTCAGCGCCAAGAAGGTAATCAACAAGGAGAAAGCTCATCAGCTTATCGCCAAGTTTGATACCACCGAAAAGGTGGATGCTGCCTTCGCAGAACTCAACCAGTACTGGGATAACCTGCTGAACATCTTCACCGTGAAGAGCGGCAACGACAAGTTAGACCGTATGGTGAACATCTGGAACCAGTATCAGTGCATGATCACCTTCTGTATGTCGCGTTCGGCAAGTTTCTTCGAGAGCGGCATCGGTCGAGGCATGGGCTTCCGCGATTCCAACCAGGACCTCGTAGGTTTCGTTCATCAGATACCTACCCGTGCACGCCAGCGCATCATCGATATCGCCAGCACCCAGTTCCCTGACGGTGGCTGCTACCACCAGTATCAGCCGCTCACCAAACGCGGCAACAACGATATCGGTGGCGGTTTCAACGACGACCCATGCTGGCTCATCTTCGGTACCGTAGCCTATATCAAGGAGACGGGCGACTTCTCTATCCTCGCTGAACAGGTGCCTTTCGACAACCAGCCAGGCACAGAAGTAAGCCTCTTCGAGCACCTCAAGATTTCGATGAACCA
>ULXZ01020738.1_pt1 | contig 10187 bp, 8 predicted proteins | sample 1961701 | NCBI WGS metagenome assembly ULXZ01 (sample SAMEA4835850, study PRJEB28245) | human gut metagenome | biome: gut microbiome; material: fecal sample | place: Denmark | collected 2008 | reverse complement strand
CTGCTTATTTACTTGCCTGTTACCTTTATCTCGTCGCCGTCTGCGTCAACGTCTATCTGTGATATGTTGCCGTCGGCTTCGACTATGATATTTGCTACCTTGTCCTCAATATCCTTGCGGACGACTTTGCGGACATCTCTGCCGCCGAACTTGCCGCCGGACGCTTTTTTCGCAACAAGCTCATAAGACTCATCGCTGACGTTCAGCGTTATATTCTTTTCAAGCAGAGGCTCTTTCATCTCGCCTATCATAAGTCCGGCAATGCCCTTGTAGGCATCGAGGGTGAGGGGCTTGAACACTACTACCTCGTCAACACGGCTTAAGAATTCGGGGCGAAGGAATTCGCCAAGAGCCTTCATCGCCTTGTCCTTTGAAATATCCGCCTCGCTCTTTGCAAAGCCAAGACCGCTTGTATTGAACGATGAGCCTGCGTTTGAGGTCATGGCGATTACGGTATTCTCGAAGCTGACCGTTCTGCCGTGAGCATCGGTCACCTTACCTTCGTCAAGAATCTGCAGGAGAATGTTCATTACATCGGGATGAGCCTTTTCTATCTCGTCAAAGAGAATTACGGAATAGGGCTTTCTGCGTACCTTTTCGGTGAGCTGACCTGCCTCATCGTATCCTACATATCCTGGAGGCGAGCCGATAATTCTCGAAACGCTGTGCTTTTCCATAAACTCGGACATATCAAGCCTTATAAGCGGATCGACCGTATTGAAAAGCTCGTTTGCAAGCACCTTTACAAGCTCGGTCTTACCGACACCGGTAGGTCCTACGAAAATGAATGACGCAGGTCTGCGACGTGCGGAGAGCTGAACTCGTGTTCTTTTTATAGCGGCGGCTACAAGCTCGCACGCTTCGTCCTGACCGACTACCTTTGATTTAAGCACGGTTTCAAGGTTTGCGATACGCTTGAATTCGGTTTCAAGCAGCTTGCTTGCCGGGATACCCGTCCACAGCTCGATGACCTTGCAGACATCGTTTTCTGTAACGTGTACTTCCTTTATCATAGGCTCAAGCTCGTCAATACGGGCTGTATTCTTAGCAAGCTCGGTCTTTATCTCGGCTATACGCTGATAATCCTTGTTCTCGGTTTCGGCGGACAGATTGTTTTCTTCGGTTTCAAGAGCCTTGTTTTTCTTTTTAAGCTGTTCGTACTCGGTAAGCTCCTTGCTGTTTATGCTGGCGCAAGCCGCCGCCTCGTCGAGCAGGTCTATCGCCTTGTCGGGAAGATACCTGTCGGTAATGTAGCGTTCGCTGAGAACGGCACAGCTTTTTAAAATATCATCGCTGACATACAGCTTGTGGTATTCTTCGTAGTATTCCTTGATGCCCTTTAAAAGCTCGATAGTATCCTCTATTGACGGCTCATTTGCCGTTACGGGCTGGAAACGTCTTTCAAGTGCGGAGTCCTTTTCGATATACTTTCTGTACTCGTTGAAAGTTGTAGCGCCGATGACCTGCACCTCTCCCCTTGACAAAGCGGGCTTGAGGATATTTGCGGCATTCATAGTGCCTTCGCTGTCGCCTGTGCCGACAAGGTTATGAACCTCGTCAATAAAGAGGATTATATTACCTGCGGTCTTTATCTCCTCAATAAGCGCTTTCACACGGCCTTCAAACTGACCTCTGAACTGCGTGCCTGCGACAAGGGAGGTAAGGTCGAGCATATAAAGCTCCTTGCCCTGAAGTCTGAAGGGAACATCGCCGTCCGCCAGCTTCTGAGCTATGCCCTCTGCAATAGCGGTTTTACCGACACCGGGTTCGCCTATTATGCAGGGGTTGTTCTTTGTACGGCGGGATAATATCTGCATAACACGGTAGATCTCTTTCTCTCTGCCGATTATACGGTCAATCTCGCCTTTTTTTGCCTTGGCGGTAAGATTGGTGCAATAGGTATCGAGGAATTTTCTCTTTTTCTCCTCTTTTTTCTTATTGTGCTTCTTATCGTCCTTTACGTCCTGCTTTTCGCTTTCGGTCTGACTGTCCTTGTTTGCGGCAAAACGCTTGAAGAACGGCATCATTGTGCCTGCGCCGCCCGGTGTGAAGTCATCATCTGCACCGCTGTCTGTGTCTGATTCTTCATCGACGTCACCGAAAATCATTTTATAGCTTTCTTCAAGGTCCTCATCGCTGATTCCCATTTTTTCAAGGTAGTCGTTTACCTGCGGAACACCGAGCTCTTTTGCGCAGATAAGGCAAAGCCCCTCGTCACGCTTGTCGTTGCCCTGTATTGTTGAGATAAAAACTACCGCTTGTCTTTTTTTACATCTTGAGCAAAGCATTTATATCCAACCTTTCTTTAGGTTCTTTTGTATTTTTATTGTATTGTAAGCTGTATCGCTTATGAGAAGCGGCGGTTTCGTAAAATAACACTGCCGTTAACAGCTTACTTATTATTATAGTTCTCTTTTGTTAACTGAGTATTTAGTTAAGGAAATCGAGGAACGAGAAGTTGTATATTTTACTGAACGCAAAAGACTTGTTGATTGTCATATCGTTCAGGAATATAAGCGTGTTGTTTGTCAGTTCAACAGCCATATGGGCTATTATCACAACAATGAACACTATTACAAGTCCCTGCAAAAGTCCTGCAACACCGCCCAGAAGCGAATTCAGCTGTCCTATAAGCGGCAGCTTGTTTATAACGGATGTTGCCTTTATTAATATCGAGAGGATAATAAATATAAGAATGAACAGAACGACAAATATAATCGTTCTTAACGGTACAAGCACTATGGGCTTTGCAACGTTGTCAAGAACAGCCTTGCCGGGATTGCCCGACGACTGCACTACGCTTACAACAACGCTGTTTATCGTACCGCTGTCAATGTCCTCTATCGTCTTGCCTTTAAGGTCGAGAGCAGGAACGGTTTCACCGACTTTATCTATTATTTCGTTTACGCTGTCGGCAATAGCGCTGTTCTTGATATTCTGTGCAAGAACCTCAGTAAGTATCATATTCTCGATGCCGTACTTCTCAATATCGCTTTCGTATATCTGCACAGAGCCGAGATTGATATTTGAATAATCAATGTTTTTATCCACGCCGAATGAGGTAAGATCGACCTTGCTTATGCCTGTGTTGCTTAAGTTCACATTACCGAGATTTACGGTTACCTTGCCTGCCTTGTCGGCTTTCAGCTCAAGGCTGTCAATGCTTTTACCGTTTATTTTCGCCTTTTCCATATCTATCTTGCCTAACTGTGTAACAACGTTGTCACCGAGCGCATCGTTTATAGAAGTCGAGATAGTCTGTTCAAGCGGTTTACTGATAAAGCTGTCATATATCCAGCCCGAAACGCCGTTGCTTATCATAAGCGCTATCACAAATGACGCCGCAAAGGCGCACAGCCTCAGCACCATACGGACAAAGCCCTTTTTCGCTCCTATGAACATCATACCTATAAGTATAGCCGCAAGAATAACATCATAAAACCAGAAAAATTCAGTTCCCATATTCTTTCCTTTCTGCAATTAAAGCTGTATGCAATCAAGGCTGTCATACCCCATAAGAAGTATTGAGCCGCCAACCTTTATAAAATCCGAATAGCTGTCTTTAAGCAGAGTTTTCTTTACAGACGCCAGCGAATAATCATACTGTGTTATATCAGATTCTGTCATTACAATGACAGAGTTATCGATAACTCTTATACGCTTTACATCGGAGGATACCTCTGCCTGTGCGGTCACCTCGCACTTTTCGTCGAGAAGCACCAGCTTCTTTCCGCCGTCCGTATAATTATCAAGCACAAAAGCCTTTTTCGATGAGAGAGCGTCAAAGTTCTCTATCGTTCCCTGATAGCTGTAATTGCCGATAAGCTCACCGCTGTCGGTGTTATAGGTGCGTATTTCGCTGTCGCCCGTTACGGTCAGCGTACCGCCGTTTACCGAAAGTGCAAGTGAAACACAGTCGCTTATCGTCTGAGTCCACAGCTCCGTGCCGTCGCCCGTAATATCGTATTTAGAGAGCTTTGTGACAATATCGCCGTTATCCGAGGTCACTCTTGTAACATAGATAAACCTGTTGTCATCGGAGAATGCGACCTGCATAACGTTATCGTCAATGAAACGCTGTGTATACAGCCATTTTCCGCCGCCGTCATAAACGTAGATAACGTTTGAGTATCTTCCGCCCGATGTCACAACGGCTGTATGCTCTGAGCTGCCGAGAAAAACGGATACTATGACTTCATCGGGAATATTCTGCTTGAATATCTCGCTGGTCTTGTTGAACAGAGAAAAATCGTGACCGCCCTTATCGTAAATAACCACACGTTTTGAGTTTGAAACGGTCATAGGGTGAACATAGCCGTGCTGTAAGGCAAAATTCTGTCCGCCGTTCTCGTTATACGAATAAAGATATGTGTCGCTGAGCAGCGCAAAGCTGTCATTCATAGCGCAGAAGCTGTAGTCTGACCTGCCGGTAAGACTTATCGGGTAGCCTGCCGTTTCGGTCGTGGTAGTCTGTATCCTTGAGGCGATACCACGCAGAGGCTCAAATATCGTATCACGGTATATCCATACAGGAATAAGAGCCAGAATAACAACAAGCAGAATTATAAGGTTTCTTATCCGCTTTGCTTTCTTCTTCTTTTTTCTATAAAGAGAAACATCGTTTATATCGTTGTTTTTATCCGTTTCAAGAGGATTTTTTTCGGGTACTTTCATATTTACCCCACTTTCATTTAAACATCGTTTTCGTAAAATACCTTGTTGAGATACAGTCCGCAGGGGGGAACGGTCTTTCCCGCAAACTCCCTGTCGGGCTTTATAAGTGCGTTTATTATATCCTGCTCTGTACGTTTTCCCTCGCTGATATAAATAAGAGTTCCAACTATAATTCTTACCATATTGTGAAGAAAGCCGTTTCCGCAGACTTTAATTTCGACAAAATCGCCCGTCTGCTCAACATCTATCGAATAGACGGTTCTGACGGTGGTCAGCAGATGCTCTTTAGCTTCCGCCTTGCAGAAGGACGCAAAATCATGCTCTCCTACTATAAGCTGTGCCGCTTTACGCATTTTCTCAATATCGGGCTTATAGGGATAATGAAGCGCAGTATCCGCCGAGAAAACATCACGCACATCACCTGTGTAAATCCTGTATATGTATTCCTTTCCCTTGCTGTCAAACCTTGCGTGAAAGCTGTCGGGCATATCTTCGCAGGAAAGAAAGGCTATATCCTGCGGTAAAAGTGCGTTGCCGCCTTTTATAAAGCCCTCGCAGGGAATGGGGCAGTTAGTTTTTACATTGAACACAAACGCTCTTGCGTGCACACCCGTGTCTGTCCGTGAACAGCCGTTTATCGTTATATCCTCGCAGAGCAGTTTTGAAAGCACTTCCTCGACTGTCTGCTGTATGCTGTTTGCATTGTTCTGGCGCTGGTAGCCGTGATAGGCAGTGCCGTTATACGCCATTGTTACTTTAAGATTACGCATAGTTCACCTTATATTCCGGGTACAGCCACATAAATGTTCATAAGAATGATTAATGTGAACATTCCAGCCATTACAACCGTTGCTACAATATCCCTTGCTCCGAATTTAAGCTGTTTCATGCGTGTCCTGCCCTCGCCGCCTCTGTAGCAACGGCACTCCATAGCAAGAGCAAGCTCGTTTGCACGCTTGAAAGCGGACACGAACAGCGGTATCAGCACGGGTATCAGAGCCTTTGCCTTCTTTACAAGTCCGCCTGTGTCCAGGTTTGCACCTCTTGCCTTCTGGGCCGACATTATCTTATCGGTTTCTTCGATAAGAGTAGGGATAAATCTCAATGCTATAGTCATCATCATAGCAAGCTCGTGAACGGGAAAGTGAAGCTTCTTGAGCGGCGACAGCAGTCTCTCGATTGCGTCTGTCAGCGCTATGGGCGATGTAGTATAGGTGAGAAGCGACATTCCGACAATAAGGAACACTATCCTCACCGTCATAAACACCGATGTATTTATGCCCTCTGCGTAAATCGTGATAAATCCCAGCTTTACAAGCGGATCTCCCTCGCCGTGTATAAAGAACAGATTCAGTATACAGGTAAACAGTATTATCGGCATAATGGGTTTAAGGCTCTTGAAAATCAGCTTGAAGCTGATCCCCGACAACATATAAATAATCAGCATGAACAGTCCCGCCGAGATAAGCGAGCAATAATTTCCCGCCATAAACAGCATTACGACATAGGCTATATCAAGCACTATCTTGAAACGGCTGTCGAGCCTGTGGATTATTGAATTGCCCGGGAAAAACTGTCCTATTGTAATATCCTTCAGCATATCGTTCCTTTATCTATATACTGCATTATTCTGTCCTTGGCACGTTCAACAGTATATATATCTTTTCCTAAATCTACACCTTTATCTCTCAGCTTCATCATAATCTTTGTGATCTGAGGAACATCAAGACCTATCTTTATAATTTCGTCCTGTCTTGCGAATACGCTGTCTGTATCCTCGTGGCAGAACAGCTTGCCCTTGTTCATAACAAGCACCTTATCGGCATATTTTACTATGTCCTCCATAGAGTGAGAAACAAGAAGTATCGTCTTGCCGTATTTCTTGTGGTAATCGCTTATCTTGCCGAGTACCTTTTCCCTGCCTATAGGGTCAAGTCCTGCCGCAGGCTCGTCAAGGATAAGTATCTCGGGATCCATTGCGATAACGCCTGCAAGTGCGACACGGCGTTTCTGTCCGCCCGAAAGGTCAAACGGCGAGCGTTCGAGAAGCTCCTCACGGATACCCATATTTTCTGCCGCCTCACGCACTCTGCGGTCGATCTCTGCTTCATCGCATCCCATATTCTTAGGACCGTATGCTATATCCTTGTACACCGTTTCTTCAAACAACTGATACTCTGAATACTGGAATACAAGTCCTACCTTGAATCTTATCGAGCGTATATCAACGCCCTTGCTCCATATATTCTGACCGTCTATCAGCACTTCACCCGATGTTGGCTTTACAAGCCCGTTCAGGTGCTGGATAAGCGTTGATTTTCCGCTTCCCGTGTGACCGATTATTCCGCAGAATTCGCCTTTTTCTATAGTAAGGTCTACATTATCCACAGCGGTTGACTCAAACGGAGTGCCGACGCTGTATTTATAGGTAAGCCCCTTAAGTTCTATCACATTCATTTTTTATTCCTTATTTTTGAGAATGTCGTACAGCACCTGTGCGCATTCATCTTCATCTATTATATCATCGGGAACGTCAAGTCCGCATTTTTTAAGCTCGTACATAAGCTCGGTCGCCTGCGGAACATCAAGTCCGACCGACTTTAACAGCTCCACCTGTGAGAATATCCTTTTCGGCACATCGTCAAGCAGTATATTGCCCTTGTCTATAACTATAACACGGTCGGCCTTTGCAGCCTCCTCCATATAATGAGTTATCAGCACAACGGTTATACCGTGCTCCTTGTTGAGCGTCTTTATGGTCGCCATTATCTCTTTTCTGCCCTTCGGGTCAAGCATTGCGGTCGGCTCGTCCATTACTATACATCGTGGCCGCATTGCGATTATGCCAGCTATTGCAACTCTCTGCTTCTGACCGCCTGAAAGCTGATGCGGAGCGTGGTTGCGGTACTCGTACATATCGACCGTTTTCAGTGCGTCATCTACCCTTTTGCGTATTTCATCGGGCGGAACTCCGAGGTTCTCAAGAGCAAATGCAACGTCTTCTTCTACTATAGTCGCTACTATCTGGTTATCGGGATTCTGGAAAACCATTCCGACAGTCTGACGTATATCGTATATCCTGCTTTCATCTGTCGTATCTATGCCGTCAACAAGCACCTTGCCCGAGGTGGGAAGAAGAATGCCGTTGAAGTGCTTTGCAAGCGTTGACTTGCCGCTTCCGTTATGGCCAAGCACAGCTACGAAGCTGCCCTTTTCTATCGAAAGGTTTATGTCGGTAAGAATGCGGTTCTTGCCTGTTTCATCGCCGTTTTCGTCAAATACGGTATAATCGAATATAAGGTCTTCGGTTTTAATTATCTCGTTATCTTTCAATCCGTTCTCCTTTGCCGCCGTTTAATCGAAATATACTACAGCGGTGTTTCCCGCAGGCACTGCAAGCCCTGTCTGTTCAACGGGAAGTCCTATCTCCTGCGAATCTACTCTTATCTTGTATTTTCTGCCTACCGTCATCTGTAATAGGTAAGTCATTACCGATGAGGAAAGACCTGTCGTGTAGCTGTTGAGTACAATGAACAGAGGGTTATCGGAAAGCACCTCGGTACACATATTCATAAGGTCGCATATGCTGTCCTCGAGCTTCCACATCTCGCCGTTTGTTCCTCTGCCGTAGCTTGGTGGGTCGAGGATGATGCCGTCATAGCGGTTGCCTCGCCTTATCTCCCTGCCGAGAAACTTTACCGCATCGTCTACTATCCACCTTATCGGCTTGTCGGAAAGACCGCTGAGCTTTGCGTTTGTCCTGCCCCAGTCGACCATACCCTTTACTGCGTCAAGGTGACATACCTTTGCGCCTGCCTTTGCACAGGCGAGCGTTGCACCGCCGGTATAGGCGAACATATTAAGCACGTTTATCTCTCTGCCTGCGTTCTTTATAAGCTCTGAGCATAAATCCCAGTTGACCGCCTGCTCGGGAAATATTCCCGTATGCTTGAAGCCTGTGGGCTTTACCATAAAGGTAAGTCCCTTGTAGCTTATGTTCCAGCTTTCAGGGAGCTGTTTTCTGTATTCCCAGTTTCCGCCGCCGCTTGATGAACGGTGATATACCGCATCCGCCTTGCTCCACAGCGGCGAGGGGTCGGGGTTTTTCCATATTATCTGCGGGTCGGGTCGCACAAGCGTTATTCCGCCCCATTTTTCAAGCCGCTGACCGTCAGACGCATCTATGAGTCTGTAGTCCTGCCAATCCTGTGATTTTCTCAAGTTTGTTCACCTTATCCTGTAACTGTCTACTGTCGGTCGTATCGTGTCAAGAAACGAATTTTCGCCTATCCTGTTTATTTTAAAGAATACCGCCTGACTGCCGCCTGTCGACATTACCGAAACGAATATTCTGCCTTCCGTCTGGAACAGTGTGACGTTCATACTCACTCTGCCACTGCCGAGATAGCTGTAACGCTCGTATGCACGGATGGCGCATCTGGTGCTGCCGACTACTATATCAGAACTTTCTTCAAGAGATGCGCTGGTGCTGCCTCTCATAACGGTGTTGTGAAGATCCATAAGTATAATATCAAAATTGCCGTACAGCTCTGCTTCTATCTTTGCCATAAAAACTCCTTTAACATTTCATCGGCACAGGCACTCTTTAATCGTGTCTGCGATGAGATGTGTCCAATGATGCACTTCCTTTTCGTCTTTGCCCTCTATCATAACTCGTACAAGCGGTTCTGTTCCGCTTTCTCTGACGAGTATTCTGCCGTTTTCGCCCATAGCCTGTTCAGCCTGTGCGATAATATCGGTTATCTTCTGCGTCTTGTCCCATAGTCCCTTTTTGTTCTCGGTAATCTTTACGTTGACAAGAAGCTGGGGGAAGTCGGGTATATCCTTTACAAGCTGTGACAGCGGACGTTTGCATTTCGACAGCAGTTCAAGGGTCTGCACCGCTGTAAGCTGTCCGTCGCCTGTGGTTGCGTGGTCGAGGAAAATAATGTGTCCGGACTGTTCGCCGCCTATATTATAACCGTTGTTCAGCATTTCTTCAAGAACGTAACGGTCGCCGACCTTCGTGCATACCGTTTCTATCTTGTTTTCGTTCATAAAGCGGTGGAAGCCGAGATTGCTCATTACGGTGACGACAGCTGTGTTGTTTTTTAGCGTACCCATTTCCTTCATATAACGTGAGAGGATAGCTATCAGCTTATCGCCGTCTATTATGTTGCCCTTTTCATCGACAGCAAGGCACCTGTCCGCATCGCCGTCAAACGCAAAGCCAACATCACAGCCACGCTTTTTAACAAGCTCTACAAGCTGTTCTATATGTGTGGAGCCGCATTTATCGTTGATATTAAGGCCGTCCGGCTCGTTGTTGATGTATACATATTCCGCTCCGAACTTATAGAAAAGCGTCTCTGCCGTTGCGCTTGCACTGCCGTTTGCACAGTCTATCGCAACAAGAAGTCCCTGAAACTTACCGTCGACTGTCGACTGGATATGCTCGTTGTACTCGCTTACGGCACCGTACATGGTTCTTACTCTGCCGACATCCGAGCCGT
>ULXZ01058932.1_pt1 | contig 10221 bp, 7 predicted proteins | sample 1961701 | NCBI WGS metagenome assembly ULXZ01 (sample SAMEA4835850, study PRJEB28245) | human gut metagenome | biome: gut microbiome; material: fecal sample | place: Denmark | collected 2008 | reverse complement strand
AGGGCGCATTAAGAGTGATGCCAGAAGAAAAAGAAATTAAAGAATTAATAAATAAAAACTAAAAGTTGGCATTACAATTGCAGTATATATAAGTGAAAAGAAAAAGAAAGGAGAAAATAAAAAATAAGAAAACTAAAAGTTGGCATGACAATTGCAACTTATATAGTCGTAAGGGGGATATCAAAATGAGACACATTTTAATCGCAACACATGGGTTACTTGCTTCAGGTGCAAGATCAACAATGGAATTCTTAATCGGTAATGTAGATAACGTAGACTATATTACAGCTTATGTAGATGGACAGAAACCTATCAATGAGCAGATTGAAGAATATTTCGCAAAGATTCCACAGGAAGATGAAGTAGTCATCTTTACTGATATTAAGGGTGGAAGTGTAAATCAGAAGATGATTCCATATTGTGTAAGGGAAAACACTTTCTTGGTATCAGGATTCAATTTAGCTGTTCTTATTGAAGTCACTATGACTCCAGAAAAACTTACTAATGAGTTCTTAAAGGCTAAGATTGAAGAAGCTAGAGAACAGTTATGCTTAGTAGAAATTGAAAAAAACAACACGGAAGAAAACGATGACGATTTTCTTCTATAAGAAAGAGAGGAAAAGAAAATGATTGTTTGTTTAAGAGTAGACGAAAGATTAATTCATGGACAGGTTGCTATGACTTGGACAAAGGAATTAAAGCTTCATGGTTTAGTTGTTGCAAGTGATGAAGCAGCATCAAACGAATTACAGAAGATGTCATTAAAGATGGCAGTGCCAGAAGGTATCAAATGTATTATTAAATCAGTAGAAGGCGTTTCATCAATCTTAGATGATCCTAGATCAGAAAAGATGCGCTTGATGGTTCTTGTACCTACAGTACGTGATGCTGTTACTTTATGTAAGAAATACAAGAATATTCAAATGGTTAACTTAGGTAACGCTGGAAAGATGACTTCAGGAGAAAAGATTACTTTAACTAAAGAAGTTATGTTGACTCAAGAAGAATTAGACGCATTAAAAGAATTAATTGAATTATATCCAAATACATTCTTCCAGGGTACACCTTCAATGGAAAAGAAGCTTGCTACAAACGTATTAAAAAATTTATAAGAGATAGGAGAGAGTTATTATGTTAAACGCGTTTTTCGTTGCAGTGGCAGTATTCGTAGGCGTTGCAGGACATGAATTTTTCGGTATGGTTATGTTAAGTAGACCAATCGTCGTTGCACCACTTACAGGTTTATTGCTAGGAGATGTTCAGACAGGTTTATTAGTTGGGGCATCATTAGAATCAATCTTTATGGGAGTTGTCAATGTAGGTATCTCAAGTACTGCTGAACCAGCTCTAGCTGCAGGTCTTGCTACAGCATTCACAATCCAGATGGGTGGAAATGTTGGTACTATTATTCCAATCGTATTCCCACTTGCTGTATTAGGTCTTCAGTTCATGAACTTTATTTTCTCATTCGTTATTGGTCCATTCGCACCAAAATTCGAACAGTTAGCTTTAGAAGGTAAAGACAAATCAATCACAGCCCTTCACTTTGGTTTATGGGCACTACACTATGGTTTATATGCTTTAATTCCATTCTTTGCTGTATGGTTAGGATCTGATGTTGTACAGTCAATCTTACAGTCAATCCCTAAGGTAATCATGAATGGTTTAACAGTTGCAGGTAACATGCTTCCTGCTGTAGGTATGGCTATGTTAATGCAGATGTTATGGGATAAGAAAACAGGTGTTTACTACATTTTAGGATTTGTTGCAGTGGCTTATTTAAAATTACCATTAATCGCAATCGCAGTATTAGGTGTTGTTATCGCACTAGTAACAGCACAGCGTGATATGCAGTTAAAAGATATGATGGCTAAACCAGCTGTCGCAAATGTATCAGCTAATGAAAGTGAAGAGGAGGACTTTTTCGCATGAAACTAATGAACAACATTGATAAAGAAGAAAAGAAATTAATCAGAAAGATGTTCTGGAGATCAGGTGCTATGTATGCATCTGTTAACCCAGTTACTATGGGTGGTGCAGGTTTCTGTTATGCTATGATTCCATTCATCAACCATTTCTATAAGAATGATGAAAAGAAAAGACGTGAAGCTCTTGCAAGACATGTCTCTTACTTTAGTACAACAGTACCTCTTGCATCATTTGTTATGGGTATTGCTGGTTCAATGGAAAAAGAAAACAGTGAAAAACCAGACTTTGATGCCAATGCAATTGGTTCTATTAAAACAAGTTTAATGGGTCCATTAGCTGGTATTGGTGATTCATTATTCTGGGGTGTATGGAGAGTTGTATGTGCAGGTCTAGCAATTGGTTTTGCTAATGCAGGTAACATTCTTGCTCCAATTATCTTCTTAGTATTATTCAACGTACCAAACTTCTTATGCAGATACTATGGTGCATGTTTAGGATATTCTTTAGGTGCTAAGTATATTGAAAAATTATATGCAAACGGCATGATTGAAATCCTTACGAAAGCAGCAGGTATTGTTGGTTTAATTATGGTTGGCGCTATGACTAGCCAGACAGTCGTATTTAAGACAATTCTTGAATTCAAGATGAAGGGACAGTCATTAATGAATGTTCAGTCAGCTCTTGATAGTATCTTTATAGGTATCGTTCCATTATTAATGACATTTGGCTGTTATAAGCTATTAAATAAGAAAGTAAACGTTATCGCCATCATCTTCGGAATTGTTGCACTAGGAATCGTTTTATCACTATTAGGTATTTGCTAGTAAATATCACAGGAGGTCGCTTTGAATACAATGAAATGCAATCCATTCTATATGCTAAGAATCAAGAATGGAATCTATAGTACAGACAACACAATCAGTTATTATCGCAATAAGCTTCCAGATGATACATTTTCATTTGATTCTTCCAATCAAAAAGTTCAAGCTAATCTTGATGAATTTGGCACAATTAAAAACCTTACTTTCTTTCATCACAACTACTACATGGAAAGCAAACCAGGTGTATGGGTAGGAAAAGACTTTGTCCAGGAACATGATCTTTCTGTCTCTATCACATGGAATGGTAAAAGAACTGAATTAAAATCTGATAATGTAGATGTCGTATCTGATCTTGCAGATAATCTTTTTCCAAGAAGTATTCATCATTTTAACTATGGAACAGTCAGTTTGATAGCTGCTGCGCCTATTACTCATGATGGAGAAAGATTAAGCAGTTTGATGTATGGTATTATCGTTGAGAATCAAAGCGATACAGAAGGAGAAGGAGTCTTAGAACTTCCTTCTCTCTATAAAAAGAAATACTCTGATACAAGAAATGTATTAATAGAATGCCGTGAGACACAATCTCACAACTGTATTTCATTTACTTTACCACCTCATTCTCAAAAAGAATTCATGATTGCTTTCACTGATCCTAATGCGTATCAAGACACACAGAAACTGTTTAGCAGAAGTATTGATGAATGGTTAGAAGAAACACGTCAGTATTATAAACAATGCATAGGTAAAGTCCATTTTGATAATGATCCAATGGCAGGATACTTAATTGAAAGAGCCTATCAGCAGGCGTCCGGTGCTTTCGCCATGAATAGTTATGATCAAATATTGGGCTCAAACTGGGGCACATACCCCGTTACTCCTCATATATGGAATAAAGATATGTATTATTCTAGCTTACCTTATACAATGACCGAACCTGACCTATGTAAACAAACTATAAAATGGTTTGCTCAATATGGTATTAAATACCCTGGAACCAAATTTAAAGGCGGTATCTTCCATTCATTAAGCAATTCATTATCAGTCATTCTACTTTCTGGTGCGTATTATGATTATTTTGGTGATCATCATTTCTTTCTAGATAATGAAGATTTATATAAACAGATGAAGGAAATCCTTAACGAAGTCATTACTTCTAGAAATCCAGATGAACCACATCTATACCACAGTATATGGATTTCAGACGCCTACTCCCTTGGCACATATCATACAGGATCTAACATTTGTGTATATCGTGCATGTCGTTCCCTATCAAGACTTGCACTTGAAATCTTTGACGAGAAGGAATATGCGATTGAACTAGAAAATGAAGCCCAGGCAATCAAGAATGATATAGAGAAATATATGACTGTAGAAACGAATGGTCATCGTATTTTTCTAGAAGGTATTGCATCACTTGATCCAGATACAAAAGAACATATGTCAGATGAGTGTTATCGTAAAGAGATGCTTGATCAAGGACTTCAGTTCTTAACTGACGTGGATCATGACGGTACTATCATATTAAGAATGCATGATGGTGAAGAATCAGACACTACATTATTGAAATATTATGGCTATGAGGCAGGAGACAGGACAACTCACTATGGACAATTCAGTTCAAGTGATGAGAATCCTACTTATAGTAAGCTGAGCAGAGGGATTAAATGGGGTAACCAGTCAGGTGCAACATTCCCAGGATATATTTCAATATTGAATGGTGCAGATAATGTAGAAAACTGGAGTGGAGAAAACGGCAGATTTAAAGAATTAGAAAGACTGGCTGATTTAGATGGCAGCTGGTGGTGGTGGCCTTATAAAGTAGGGGCACCTACTGGAGATGTCACACGAATGAACAGTTGTGGTAAATGTGGATGGGCATCAGGTATCTTTTATATCTTGTTCATTACAGAATTCTTAGGAATCAACTATGATGCACCAAACAAACACTTAACGATTCATCCGAAGGAATTTATTGGAAACTTCTTCTGGGAGGATTTCCATATCGGTGAATCAAGATTTGATATCAAGGTAACTGATCAGCACATTCACATTACCAATAAAAATAATTATTCAATTACTGTCAATCAACATGCAGTAAAGGAAGGAGAAGATTATGAATTTACTAAGTAATATCATGACTTATAAAGGAGAACGTTCTAGAGCTGTATCACCAGAAAACCCAACTGGTGAAAAAGGCAAAGCGTGTATGGAAGCAAGTGCTTTAGGTCCATCAAGAAAAGGCCGTGGAAGCATTAAATTACCTATGGGTGAAGAAACAGTGATTGCGGATATTAAAGGTCCAGGTATTATTAGACATATGTGGATGACAATCCGTGAAAATACTGAAAAAGGCAGCTTTGTCATGAGAGATGTTGTCTTAAGAATCTATTGGGATGGTAGTGATACACCTGCAGTAGAAGCTCCTATTGGTGATTTCTTCTGTAATGGTTTTGGTGAAAGATGTGATGTTGCTTCTTTACCAATCGTAGTTAATCCTACTGGAGGAATGAACAGCTACTTTGAAATGCCATTCGCAAAAAGAGCCGTCATTACAATGACAAATGAACATCCAAAAGATATTACATCTTTCTTCTATACAATCAATTATGCTGAAGTCGATGCACTTCCAGAAAACTGTTTATATTTCCACGCTTACTGGCGTAGAGAACGTCAGACAGAGCTTGCGAAAGACTATGTCATCTTAGATGATGTAAAGGGTAAAGGTTACTATGTAGGTACTTACCTTGGCCTAACAGCACTTGAAAGATATTGGTGGGGTGAAGGAGAATTTAAGTTCTATCTTGATGGTGATGAAGACTATCCAACAGTATCTTCAACAGGTTCAGAAGACTACTTTGGTGGTGCCTGGGCATTCCATCAGAAAGATGAATTAGGAAGACCTTCAGTTAAACCATATTCTAACTTATTCCTAGGTTATCCATTCTATTCAACAAAGGATAAAACAAGAGAAAGATTTGAAACAGGTAAGTTGAATGCTGTTCATGCTTTTGGTAATGACAGCCTTCCACGTCATGGCTTATATAGATTCCATATTTTGGATCCAATTGCCTTTGATGAAGATATCAAAGTGACATTACAGCAGATTGGTAACGATGATCTTTCATTATATGAAAGACAGGATGATGTTTGTACAGTCGCTTATTGGTATTGTGATCATAAAGAAGGATTCGATAAAGAATTCCCAAATAGAAGAGCAAGACTCCCAAGATAGTCTGACAGGAAGATATACGCATATCTTCCTTTTCATGCGTGTAGGAGTTAAATTGTTTTCTTCAAATCTTCAAGGTATAATTATGAGTAAGGAGGTATCATGATGGATGTAAAAGAAAAGGTTTATATGTCACTCAAGGAATCTTTAAATGAGTCTGAAAAGATCCCTACATCTTTAATTGCAGATAATCTTCATTTAAGCAGACAGATTGTGACACATTATTTAAATCAACTTTTTGATGAGGGAAAAGTAAAGAAAACAGATACAAGACCGACTTACTGGTATATAGAAAAAGAAGAACAGAATGCACCTGTCGAAGAAGAATTAGATTCAGAAGTATTTGATTCTATGATTGGTGCTACAGGAAGTCATAAGAAAATAGTAGAAATGTGTAAAGCATCTGTTTCTTATCCACCAAATGGTCTTCCAATTCTTATTATTGGTGAAAGTGGTGTAGGTAAAAGCTATATCGCAAAGCTTATTTATAGTCATGCATTACAAACAGGCAGTATTGATAAAAAAGCACCTTTTGTCGTATTAAACTGTGCAGACTATGCCAATAACCTTGAACTTCTTTCTGCTACATTACTTGGTTATAAGAAAGGAAGCTTTACAGGGGCTGATTCTGATAAAACAGGATTATTACAGGAAGCAGATGGTGGTTATCTTTTCTTAGATGAAGTACATCGTTTATCATTTGAAAACCAGGAAAAACTATTTGTATTTATGGATACAGGTCAATATCGACCTCTTGGTGATTCTAAATGGAGACATTCAAATGTGAGATTCATATTTGCGACAACAGAAAACCCACAAGAAGTCTTATTAGAAACATTTAGAAGAAGAATCACATTACAGATTACTATTCCTAATATTACTGAACGTCCTTTGCAGGAACGTCTAGAACTCATTGAAACATTCTATAAAGAAGAAGCATCTAAAATAAAGAAAAACCTCACTATTTCTAGTGGGGCTGTCAAAATGTTGTGTTTCTCTAAGTTCCCAGGTAATATTGGTAGACTAAGAAATCTGATTCAGGTCAGTTGTGCAGAAGCCTATTTCAAGCATGGCAAAAAAGACAATCTTCTTATTTCTGAAGCAGAGCTTATTCATGCAGGTGGAGATATACCTGTTAATACAGCAGGATTTCAGGCTGAGCGTAATATGGAAATATCTATTACATGGAATCAACCTAAAGAATGTATTCATCAAGAATATTATGATGAACATCATTCAGAAATCATGAATTTATTTCATAAGATAGAAACTGCATCATGGGGGCAGATAGACCAGCTTTATTTGAACTTTCGTGCTATTTTAAGAAAAATCCATCCTACTCATAACAACTTTACAGAACAGCGTTTTTTTATGCATATCTGTAAGGATATATTGATTCGTTATGGTGTCAAGATGAATGATTCCTGTGGTAAAGAATTATATATTCTTTATATAACATTCAATCAAATGTGTATTGATAAGGAACAGGAATGGAAGCTTAAAGCTTATTTTGAACAATCATGCCCTCGTGCTTTCTATGTTGCAAGTCGAATTATCCTTGAATTAAAGAAATATGAATTGCAGCTAGAAGATAATCTTGCATTCTTGTTTGCCTTAGCTATTCATGAATATATCAGTGAATCATTAGAATTAAATGGTCTCATTGCAGCCCATGGTGATACAACAGCATCTAGTATTGCGAAGGTTGTCAATCAGGCGTGTGGTACCTTTATTATGGAAGGTATTGATATGCCTATGGATACAACTCTTGATCAGACTGTCGAAAAGGTACAGGATTACTTGCTTCACTCTGCGAAGGGTAAAGGACTTATCTTACTTGTTGATACTGGATCATTAAGAAGTATGTATTCAAAAATTAAGAATAACTTATCCGGTGATTTGTTGATTATTAATAATGTCTCTACAGCTATAGCCCTAGATGTTGGTTTAAAGATGTTGGGACATGGTTCATTTGAACAGATTGTAGAAAGTACTAAAAAGATTAATAGCTTTGATGTTCAGTTCTTTGAAGGTTTATCTAAAGATAAGAATATAATTATTTCATGCATGTCCGGTGTTGGTATTGCGGAAAAGATACAGGAAATCATGAAAAAGACTTTAGGAGACTGTGGTCTTGATTTTGTGACTATGGAATATAAGAAACTCCTCGATCTACTTGATGAAAATGAATCTAAGAATTTCGATCAAACTCTTATGATTCTCACAACATCTCCTCTTCATGATGGTATCTCTACACCTTGGCTGAGTGTTTATGATATATTAGATGGCCATGGTGAAGAAAACCTATGGAATGCATTAAGAAGTGTAGTCACACCAGAACAATTTGAAGCATTAAAGAATGAATTTGTAAGATTCTTTACAATTGAAGGTATTGTCAGCAGATTACAGTTCCTCAATCCTACAGTTGTTATTCAGGATGTAGAAATGATCCTTCATCGTTATGAAGATTATTATAAGCTGGAAATGTCAGGGCATATAAGATTAAATCTCTATATGCATATCGCATTTATGTTTGAACGTCTAATGACTGCAGATGATACGGATGATGAAGAAGAACCTACAAATCCATCACAAAAAGAATTCTATCGTATCTCAAAAATTGTTTTCCATGATGTAGAAAAGAAATATCGTATTCATATAGATAATTATGAATTATCTATATTGTATGAATTATTGAACAAAGTTATTAAGGAGCCAATAGGCTTAGATGAAGCTTGAACTTAAACAAGGTCAAAAACATCAAATATATCAGAAACAGATTGAAAAGAATCAGATCTTACAGATGGACGTCCAACAACTTCTTGCCCACATAGAGAAGATTTCTTTTGAAAATCCATTAATAGATACTGATGATATGATAGAAAGTACTTCTGATATAGGAAAAGAATTTGATATTGATAGCTTATCTAAGAAAACTGAACCGACATTAAAAGAAGTTATTCATTGGCAGTTGATAAACAAGGATATAGACAATAAAGAATTAGTAGAATCTCTTGTAGAATTATTAGATGATAATGGGTATCTACGTCTCTCAATAAATGATATCTGTACTTATCTAAAGTGTGATGAAAAAGAGTATTTAGAAGCTAAAGATACATTATCCAAGCTAGATCCCCCTGGACTTGGTGCTGATACATTAAAAGAATGTCTCCTTCTTCAATTAGAGCGCCTCAAAGAAACAAAAGATATTCATCTCACAAAAATACTTGTAGATGAATGTTTAGAAGACCTTTCTAAAAGTCACTACCATGCTGTTTCCAAGAAACTTGGTATATCACAAAATAAAGTAAGAGAATTACTACAAATTATCCTTACATTAGATCCGCGTCCAGCAAGTAACTATAGTTCTTCTCTTGAAGTCAATTATCCTGTACCCGATATTATAATCAAGGATGGTATAGTTCAATTAAATCCTATGATTTATAAGGATATAAACATTAATACAAACTATTTGTCTCTTGATGAGAACAAAGAAACTAAGAAATATATAGAATCCAAATTAAGACAAGTTTCTTGGCTCCAACAATGCCTTAGCCAAAGAAAGAATCTCATATATGATATTGCGGTCTTCTTATTTGATTACCAGCAAGACTTTTTTATGAATCAAGGATCTTGTCATCCATTACTACAAAAAGATCTCGCAATGCTGCTTGGAGTACATGAATCTACAATCAGTAGAGCCATCAAAGATAAATATATATATTGTGATAAGGGCTTTATTCTTCTGAGTGATCTTATTCCAAAGGGAACAGAAGATAACTCTGTTGATTCTATCAAAGAAAAAATCAAAGAAGTTATAGATAATGAAGATAAGAAAAAGCCTTTAAGTGATCAGAAAATTACTAATCTATTAAAAGATAAGGGTATTGAAATATCTAGAAGAACAGTTGCAAAATACCGTTCAGAATTAAATATTCCAGATGCATCTGGTAGAAAGCATGTAAAAAAGTAGAACCGCGTTCTACTTTTTTGCATACTTTATTTTTTCTTTTTTGCAGCATTTACATCACTGATTTTGTATATTTCTTTGTGTCACCAAAGTAATTCTCATCCGCTCTAGAATAATAAGCCACTCATTTCTTCATATCAAAATTCTCCTATGGTTATCATAACGGTAGATAGTTACTCTCGGTCAATGTAATAATATTTTCAATTGCATTGACTATATATGATGTTGAATTGTATAATGATGATACGAATTAAAGAAAAACATATCAC
>ULXZ01036610.1_pt1 | contig 10310 bp, 9 predicted proteins | sample 1961701 | NCBI WGS metagenome assembly ULXZ01 (sample SAMEA4835850, study PRJEB28245) | human gut metagenome | biome: gut microbiome; material: fecal sample | place: Denmark | collected 2008 | reverse complement strand
CGGATCAACCGTCTTTAACTTGCCAGCCACATCCTTCAGTGGAACACGCTTTGTCTTATCATTAACCATCGCAATCATGTATCCGTAATCTTCATCAATGATTGCCCGGGCTGCTGCTGCACCAAGCCGTGTACAGAGTGCACGGTCATATGGGCATGGACTGCCACCGCGCTGGGTATGGCCCGGTACGGTTACACGTACTTCGGTGCCACTGCGTTTCTCAATCTGGTCTGCAATCTCATAGGATACAGACGGATATTTATAATTCTTTAACTTCTCTTTGTATTCTTTCTTGGAAAGTGCTGCATCTTCCTTGGAAATAGCACCCTCTGCTACCGCAAGAATGGTAAAGCCTTTTCCATCCCTGGTTCTCTTATCTATTGCTTCGATGACTTTATCAATATCATATGGAATTTCCGGCAGTAATATGATATCTGCTCCACTGGCAACACCGGCATACAATGTAAGCCAGCCAACCTTATGACCCATGACTTCTACGATAAAGACACGATTATGGGATGCTGCTGTTGTGTGTATACAATCAATGGCTGCACACGCCACGTTGATTGCACTGTAAAAGCCAAAGGTAATATCTGTTCCATAGATATCATTGTCGATGGTCTTCGGCAGATGGATGACATTTAATCCCTCTTCCCGAAGGAGATTGGCAGTCTTCTGTGTTCCGTTTCCGCCAAGGATTACCAGACAATCCAGTTTCAGTTTATGATAGGTCTGCTTCATTGCTTCCACCTTATCCAGCCCGTTCTCATCCGGCACACGCATCAGTTTAAATGGCTGTCTGGAAGAACCTAAGATGGTTCCGCCCTTGGTAAGGATTCCCGAAAAATCCTTTGATGTAAGCAGGCGGTAATCGCCATAAATCAATCCCTTGTAACCATTATAAAAACCGTAGATTTCCAACTCATCCACATTATGACTTAATCCTTTTACCACGCCGCGCATTGCTGCATTTAATGCCTGACAGTCTCCGCCGCTGGTCAACATACCTATTCTTTTCATTTGCTGCATCCCTTTCTTTGCTTATTGTTGTGCATACGCCCACACATCCAAAATATATTATAATATATTTTTTTTTAGGGTACAAGCTATAATGCCTGCTTAAGCAATTTATTTACAGGCAATTACTTTTAAGATATAATCCCATACTCTCTTTGTGGAAGAAATGCTTAATTTCTCCTCTGTGGTATGAATGGCAATCATATCCGGTCCGATGGAGACAGCATCCAGTCCGTCAATTTTACCTGCTAAAATGCCACACTCAAGTCCGGCATGAATTGCTTCTACGGTCGGCTCTTTTCCATACATTTCCTTGAAAATGCGGACCATATCATCCCGGAGTACAGAATCCCTGCGGTATTCCCACGCAGGATAATTACCGGTATTGGTGACTCTTCCGCCAAACTCTTCCACCAGCGCAGCAATACGTTTCAAAAGATATTCTTTTGCGGTTCCCACTGCACTTCTTACGGCATACTGCAGAGTCAGCTTGTCTTTTTCCAGAGTCAGAACGCCGAGGTTTAAAGAAGTCTCTACCAGTCCCTTGATGTCATCACTCATGCGAAGAATTCCATTTGGAAGCAGGTTGATTAAAAGCACTGTTTTTCTTGCCGCAGCTTCTGTTAATACTTCCTTCTCACAGTTTTCTTCTACTGCTACGGATATCTGGATATCCGGGTCACTGGTGGAAAATTCATGGGTGATTTTCTCTGCAATTTCTTCTATTTTATGGACAAGCTGTGTGGCATCTTCCTGTACCATAAGCTCTGCTGCACTTTCTCTTGGAATGGCATTCTGCTTATTTCCGCCGGATAATGCTGCTATCTGATAATGATATTCATCTTTTAATTCTAAAAGAATTCTTCCCAATAAAATGTTGGAGTTGGCTCTTCCTTTGTCAATTTCCACGCCGGAATGTCCGCCCTTTAAGCCTGCCGCATGAATAGAAACAAGATTTCCTGCGCTCTTTTCCCATTCCGCCGGAAGTTCACATATGGTGCTACATCCACCGGCACAGCTTACCAGCATGATTCCTTCATTTTCAGAGTCCAGATTCAGAAGCTTCTTTGCTTTCAAGTGGGAAACATCCAGTGCTACGGCACCTTCCATACCAACTTCTTCCGACACGGTACAGATAAATTCGATACGCGGATGTGCAATGCTGTCAGAGTCTAAGATTGCCAGTGCATATGCAACTGCGATTCCATCATCACCGCCAAGGGTTGTTCCCTTTGCACTGATATAATCTCCGTTTACTTCCAGTGTCAGTCCGTCATTTTCAAAATCGATGGTGCTGCCCGGTTCTTTCTCGCACACCATATCCATATGTCCCTGAATCATCAGTGGTGCAACGTCTTCATAGCCCGGTGCTGCCTCTTTGATGATAATGACATTTTTTACTTCATCCTGATAATATTCTAAGTTCCGTTCCTTTGCGAAGTTTACCAGATAATTGCTGATTTTCTCCTCTTTATAGGATGGACGTGGAATATTGCTGATTTCTTCAAAATAATGAAATACCTCTTTTGGTTCTAAGCCTGCTAATGCGCTCATTATGATTCCTTCTTTCTTAATTTGTTTTCATATACGATAAAATGGTTGTTATGCAGAATCTTGATATACTGGGACAGTCTCTCGTAAAGAGGTTCTGCCTTGTCACCGAATCTTTCTTTTACCAGTGTACCAATCTCATAGATGGTTTTCTTTCCATCCATCTGCTCCCACACGAAGCTGCCGAATTCATCCAGCTCGATATAGCTGTATTTCGGTTTTTTAAATAACACCTGTGCGATTTTGTTAAACACACCTTTGTTATGCATTTTTATTTCTATTTTGCCATCTTTGTTCTTATTACATTCAAATAATGTATTCGGACGTGGGATATAATCTAAATAATTGTCTTTTTTCTTTGCCATATTGCCTCCTGTTATCTTCGCTAGCAGTATAAAACATCTGCCGCCTTTTCGCAAGACGGCAGATGTAAGAACTACTTTATTCTGTTTTTAATTTTCTTTTTTCTTCTTTCCACGGATGAAAAGGATTAAGGTTACGGCAAGTAATGCAAAGAATACCAGTCCGCCAATGTTTCCTAAGCTGAAACCGAATATTGCAGATAAGTTAAATGCATCTGCAAAGGTCTCTCCCTTGAATGGAATGACTGCACAGACTGCAAGGAGAATTCCTACCAGTCCCTCTCCGGCAATCAGACCGGATGAGTAAAGCACTCCATTTTCCACTTTGCGTTTCTTTTCTTCTTCGGATTCACCCTTCTTCTTATCAAAGTATAAGCGGATTAATCCACCAACAATCATCGGTGTGCTTAAGTAAATCGGAAGGTAAAGACCTACTGCAAATGGCAATACCGGAATTCCAAGGATTTCTACTACTACTGCAATACCAACGCCTGCAAATACCAGTACCCAAGGAAGGTTTCCGCCCATAACTCCTTCTACTACCATCTTCATCAAGGTTGCCTGCGGTGCAGGGATTGCTGAGGAACCATAGCTCCATGCTGCATTTAACAGATATAATACTCCACCGATTGCAATAGCAGATGCTGCTACACCGATGATTTCACCAACCTGCTGTTTCCAAGGTGTTGCTCCTACCAGATAACCGGTCTTTAAATCCTGTGATGTATCTCCGGCGATTGCTGCGATAATACAGATGACAGAACCGATTGCAATAGAAGCTACCATTCCAGGCATTCCGATGGTTCCGGTTGCTTTTAAAATCATCGTTGTGATAAGCAGTGTTGCAATTGCCATTCCGGATACCGGGTTATTGGAACTTCCTACAATACCAACCATTCTGGATGATACGGTTGCAAAGAAGAATCCGAAGATTACAATAATAATTGCTCCAAGAAGGTTTACCGGAACTGCCGGAACCAGCCACATAATAATAGCCATGATTCCAATCGTAAGAATTACGATATTCATTGGAATATCTTTATTGAGGCGGCTGTTGTCACCATTTCCTTTGCTTCCGTAGCTCTTTAATGCCTGACGGAAGGTCTTTGCGATAAGTGGCAGATTCTTTACCAGGCTGATGATTCCGCCTGCTGCAACTGCTCCTGCTCCAATGTAACGGATATAGTTTGACCAGATTCCTGATGCGCCAAGTTCAGATACCGGAACGCTTGCCGGGAAAATGGTAAGGTCTGCACCAAAGAGTGCGATTAACGGCATCAGTACGAACCAGCCGATTACTCCACCCGCAAAAATGTAGGAAGATACTCTGGCTCCACAGATATAACCAACTCCAAGAAGTGCCGGAAGTACATCCATTCCGACTCCGGAACCCTTGTAAGATTTGATTTCATAAGTCACTTCACTCGGGAATACTTTCAAACCATCTGTGATGAATTTGTATGCTGCTGCAATTCCCAGACCGGCAAATACGGTACTTGCTTTTGCTCCGCCTTCTTCTCCGGCTACCAGTACTTCTGCACAGGCTTTTCCTTCCGGATAAGGAAGCTTTCCATGCTCCTGTACGATTAATGCACTACGAAGCGGAATCATGAACATAACTCCGATGACACCACCGATTAATGCAATCAATGCGATTTCCACTAAAGATGGCATGCTTGTACCACCTTCCTCTGCCCACATGAACAGAGCCGGGAGTGTAAAGATTGCTCCTGCTGCAAGAGACTCTCCGGCAGAACCGATGGTCTGTACCATGTTATTCTCCAGAATGGAGTCCCTTCTTAAAATTACGCGGATAATTCCCATGGAAATTACCGCTGCCGGTATGGATGCCGACACTGTCATTCCTACTCTAAGTCCTAAGTATGCGTTTGCCCCACCGAAAACTACGGCAAGCAGAATACCCAGAATAATAGAGACTGGCGTAAGTTCCGGCAAAACTTTGTCTGCCGGAATATACGGCTTGAACTCTTTTTCATTATTCATTTGTCTAATCCTCCTAGTTATGGTCACTATAACCAATATAAATATTATTATACGGGCATTTTCCAAGTCTGTCAATGAAATCTGCTTGCATCCGGCAGGAAAATATTGTATGATATATGTGCTATTGTGCAAAACACTTTACCACACGAATCCAACAAAGTGTATGCACTCTTTTTTATCTGGAGATGTATCGAAGTGGTCATAACGGGGCGCACTCGAAATGCGTTAGCCCTCCGGGGCACGCGGGTTCGAATCCCGCCATCTCCGTTTCATAAAAAGTGCCGATGGAATATTCCATCTCCGTTTCATAAAAAGTGCCGGTGGAATATTCCATCGGCACTTTTTATACACTCCGGCACCTGTGTCCGGTATTATTTTTATTCCGGCAAATCCGGTATCAGTTCTACATAAATCTGGTCAAAGTTTTTCTTTAATTCTTCCCGGATTCCATTTCTGATTCTGGTGAGGGACTGCATTGTAATAATATCGTTGGGGCTGTCTATGTATATTTCCACCCAGGTTTTTCGTCCGGTCTGGATGACATCCAAAAATTCTATCGTATAGGAACAGGTCTGCATATATTGTTCTGCAATGGAACGTATCTGGTCCATCACTTCCTGCTCCGGTGCAAAGAGTACCAGCTCCCTGAGTCCATGCAATATCATTTTCACCGGTTCTACAATTAGGATTAATGCCATCACAATTGCTACTACCGGGTCTATATATGGTGCCAGCCATTCGCACGGTGTCTTCTGCAGAAGGAACTGTCCGAAGAATGCGGCAAATACGCCAAAGCTGCTGACTACATCTAATTTCCAGTTATACATTTCTGCTTTTACTACCACAGATGCATATCGTTTACTGAAATAATGAAGCAGGAAATAGATGATAAGACAGCCGGCAAACACACCAAACTCAAAGCCTGCAAGCTGGCTGGCATTTACCATATGTCCGCCATGCAGGATGCTTTGCACACTGTCGATTAAAAGCTGGATGGTAACTACTAAAAGTACACTGTACTTGATTACCAGAAATAGAGATTCCACCTGGGAAAATCCATACGGTCTGCGTTCCGTTACCGGCCGGTATAACAGTGGCACCAGCACCAGAAACGGTCCTATCATTATTAAATCTGTCACATCAAATACGCAGTCCATCAGTATTGCATGGGAATGGCTGATATATGCCATAACTCCTTCTGCCACTACAAAGAGTACACTTCCAATAAAGGACAGGTTTATCATTCTTTTTTCCAGTTTCATTTTACTGGCTGCATTCATTTCCATAATTACCGGTAAATCTTCATTGGCTGCACGGACTTTTTTTCGTTCCAGCATCTTCTTTCCTCCCATTTCAGACTGTTCAAAAGCACATCAGGTATATTTATTCTCTTTAAAAAATCACATCAAAAATCGTCCCGCCAGACGGACTGGACTTAACTGTTATACTGCCATCATGCACTCTCACAATTTCATGAACCAGAGCAAGTCCCAGACCTACGCCCCCCAGTTCCCTGCTTCTGGATTTATCCACACGAAAGAATGGGTCAAACACGCGCTCCCGTAGTTCCTCCGGGATTCCGTTTCCTGTATCCTCTACTGACAGATAAACATGCTTTTCCTTCTGATACGCAGTAACTGTAACCTGTCCACCTGAATGATTATATTTTATTGCATTTTCAACAAGATTATATCCCAGCCTGTAAATAAGAATATCACTTCCGACCATTGTTGTGTTCTTGCATTTTCCAGCAAGCTTTATATTTTTTTCCTGTGCCAGAGGTTCCAAATCTGCCAGTACTTCATCAATAAGAGCATCAACTGCAATTTTCTCATCTCTCCCCACCGTCTGAAGTTCGCTCATGTCAAGAAGTGTCTTTACCATCCTGCTGAGTCTGTCATTCTGTTCCGTAACCATCTTTATCGTCTGTAAAGTATCCGTATCATTGCCCGGATGTCTGGTGGAATTATATAAATCAAGCTGTACCTGCATTAAAGACAGCGGGGTCCGAAGCTCATGTGCTGCATTTGCAGTAAATTGTCTTTGTATCTCAAAGGCATCCGAAAGGCGTTCCAGCATTTTGTTATACGAAGCACTAAGCTGGTTCAGTTCTTTCACCTGGTTTTCTTCTATCCGTGAATCTGCCAGATTCTGTGCCTGCACTTCTTCGATTTTATCCGAAAACTCTCTAATCGGCCTGAGAGCACGTCCACTTATAAAATATGTAGCCACTCCACCAAGAAGTGCCAATAAAGTTGAAATTATCAGGCTGCTTTTTTTGTAATCCGTCTTATTGTTGTATACCTGGACCGAAAAATCATTTGCAAATTCATCCCACTTATCTTCCGGAATACTGATATATATTTCGTCTGATTCATTTTCATTTCCATCTCCCTGTGCATCAACAGCCTCCTGCAGGGAATCCATATAATACACACCGTTTTTATAGACCAGCATAGTCAGGCATCCACATATAACCGCAATATATAATGTAATGATACAGGTAAGCCTCCACTGCAGTGACATTCTTCTCATTTATCGGACTCCTCTCGTATTTTATACCCCTCTCCCACCTTGTTCAAAACCGGATCATATCCAAGCACGGACTTTAGTTTTCTTCTGAGTGACGACATATGCACTCTGATGGAGCCGCTAAAGCTATCCACGGATGCATCCCAGACATGCTCTATCAGTTCCTCCTGGCTGACCGGTCTGCCAAGATTAAGAAGAAGATATTCCAGAATACCATTTTCTTTTCTTGTCAGGGGAACCATTTTCCCTTTTGCATATGCCTCGCGTCTTATCGTATTGAACTTAATTTCACCGCTTTCCAGGCATATATCCTTCTGCACAAATTTTCTTCTTGTCAGGCTTCTGATACGTGCCTCAAGTTCCTGCAAATGAAACGGTTTTTCCATATAATCGTTTGCACCTGCATCCAGTCCCTCAACCTTATCGGCAATCTGTCCTCTTGCAGATAATATCAGGACCTTCGTCTCCTCATTTTTCTGTCTAAGTTCCCTTAAAATGTCCATTCCATCCATACCCGGCAGATTCAGATCCAGAACAATCAAATCATAATCCTCCGCCAGAATGCATTCCAGTGCCTCTTCCCCGTCATAGCAGGTATCCACCTCGTAACCAGCATCATACAGACTTTTTGCAATTGTGTCACATATTTGTTTCTCATCTTCAACTATTAATAATCTCAAAAGCTTTCACCTGTTTCTTAACAAAAATTTTACAACTACTATTGTATAATACCCAGGTCAGCAGGTCAATAAATTCAACAATTGAAAGGAGCAACGATATCTTGAAGTACCAAAAAATATCTCAAATTGCCTTGCTTATCACCGGTATCACTATGGTCAGCTATGGTGCAATCAGAGGTGAAGCGGCTGCCGTAATTGGCAAAGCAATAAAATTATGTCTGGAGTGTGTCGGAATTGGATAAGAATAAAAAAATAATATCAAAAAGAGCTGCCGGAATACGTGGATGGATACAGGCAGCTGCCACGCTGCTTACTAATATTCATATTCCCAATTTATTCAAGGGTAAAATATATCAGGGCAGTGCTAAAACGGTATGTGTACCCGGATTAAACTGTTATTCCTGTCCCGCTGCATCCGGAGCCTGTCCTATCGGAGCTTTTCAGGCAGTTGTCGGTTCATCGCGATTTAAATTTTCATACTACATAACAGGATTTTTTATTTTACTCGGTGTGACACTTGGGCGATTTATATGTGGTTTTTTGTGTCCGTTTGGATGGTTTCAGGATTTAATCCATAAAATTCCCGGGAAAAAATTTTCTACAGCCCGGCTGAAGCCACTAAGATACCTAAAATATCTTATCCTTATTGTTTTCGTTATACTTCTGCCAATGTTTGTAACGAACTCCATTGGAATGGGGGATCCGTTCTTCTGCAAATACATTTGTCCTCAAGGCGTTCTGGAAGGGGCTATACCTCTTTCACTGGGAAATGTTGCCATACGATCTGCACTGGGAAAGCTTTTTTCTTTTAAATGCCTTATTTTAATTACAGTTGTTGTGTTAAGTATTTTGTTTTACAGACCCTTCTGCAAATGGATTTGTCCTCTCGGGGCAATCTACTCACTGTTTAACAAGGTCAGCTTTCTTAAAATTAAGGTTGAAAACAGTAAATGTGTCGGATGCGGTCAATGTTCCAATGCCTGTAAAATGGATGTTGATGTGCTTAAGACCCCGGATCATCCGGAATGCATACGATGCGGAGCATGTATAAAAGCCTGTCCTAAAGATGCCATCCACTATCAGTTTATGGGCATGCCATGTGAAAAAAGGGCATCCGCAGCCCACAATATTCAGAAAAAGTAACTATTAATCTTATTACCAATTATTCAAAGGAGAACTTATTCATGAAAACAAAAAGAACCGTTATTTCTATTTTTACCCTCTGTACAGCATTATTGTTTACAGCCTGCAGCGGAAAAGGAACTTCAAACACAGAAGCTTCCCGCGATACCCAGATTGAAGCCGGCTCTGAAGCTTCCGGCAGCTCCAACACTACGCTGGATGATTTATATCAGCAGGAGAATCAGCTCTTTGCCGAGCATGAAGATGTATGGAACAAAGCATTTGGCATGATGAATAAAAGCACTGCTGATCCAAGTGGAAATTACGCCGACTATCTGGCTGCCACCGTCGAATCAAATAAAGACTCATTTACAGACGATGAATTAAAAACTCTTACAGATGATATTGAAACAATTCGAAAAATCGAGGAACAGATAGCAGCAATCGAAAAGGACAATACAGCATCTGACAATGCCTCCCAGAAGGATAATTCTGACGATACCTCTCCTTTCAGGAATTTCTCCGGTCAGGATTATGATGGTAATTCTGTCGACGAAAGCTTGTTTTCCGGAAATGCAGTAACTGTCGTTAATTTCTGGTTTACCGGCTGTAAGCCTTGTGTTGCCGAGCTATCTAAGCTTAATGAATTAAATGATACCATCAAATCCATGGGGGGGGAAGTAGTTGGAATCAATACAGAAACCTTTGACGGAAACGAGGATGCCATCAAAGAAGCTGCAGCTGTTCTGGAAAGCCAGGGGGCAGCATACCGCAATCTTTCCATTGACTCTGCTTCAGATGCAGGTAAATATGCCTCTGATATTATGGCATTCCCTACCACAATTCTAGTCGATAGAAATGGTAATATTGTGGGCGATCCGATGCTCGGTGGAATTGATAATCAGGACAACTATGATACCCTGATGAAACAGATTCAATCTGTAATTGATGCTGACGGTGCCAATAAATAAAACGTCCCTGTGGCTGCAGTTCCATTACAGTCATTCTGGTTATATGATATCCGCCGCCTCATCGTCCTTTT
>ULXZ01041049.1_pt1 | contig 10330 bp, 9 predicted proteins | sample 1961701 | NCBI WGS metagenome assembly ULXZ01 (sample SAMEA4835850, study PRJEB28245) | human gut metagenome | biome: gut microbiome; material: fecal sample | place: Denmark | collected 2008 | reverse complement strand
TCTATATTAATAAATTTGAACAGGTACGAAGGCTTCATTCCGAAGCCTTTCTGATCCCGAAATATCTTTTGGGAACTTCTCTGTTGCCTTTTTCTTCTATTGTAGAACAATTGAGCCTTCCTTTTGTCGCTAAAGGACTGGAAAGCTCCATGGGAGAAGAAATCGCCTGCATCCGGGATAAGGCTTCTTATGAGGAACTCTCTCTTAACTACCCTTCCTCCAAGGAATGGCTCTTCGAAGAATTTATCTCGGAAAGCTACGGCAGAGATCTGCGATTTTACAACATCCGCGGAGAAGCCGTTGCCTGTATGCAGCGCAGATCCCAGGGGGATTTCCGTGCAAATGTAGCTCTGGGAGCTTCGGTAGAGCCTTACCCTGTCACACCCGGCATCCGTACCATAGCCGCAGATATTTACGAACAGACCGGACTGGATTTTCTGGGAATTGATCTGCTTTTTGGCAGAGAAAAACCTTATTTTTGCGAAATCAATGTTATGCCGGGACTGGAAGGCATTGAAAAAGCCTCCGGTATTAATGTTGCAGCAAAAGTTATGGAAACAATACGATCAGACTTTGCATAAGGAACTCATCTCATATTTGTACCTGCACAGTGTACGAAAATATACGATACTATCGTATCAATAAAATTGCAGGTTACGGAAAGGTATGCTTATTTTTATGAATAATGTTTCCGGAACACCACTGGAATTTCATAAATTCACTACGCAGAAAGAGGCGGAAGACTTCGTCTATGCTTCCTATCTGCGGGCTGCCACACATCAGGACTATGCCGCTCAGGATGCCGGAAAAAGACATCCTGAGCTGACGAGATCTCTGCTCCGGCAGAAATCGATTGCTCCCTGTGTCGTCGTCACCGGAAGCAAAGGAAAGGGCTCCGTTGCCAATATGATTTCCCGGATCCTGCAGACAAATTATACCGTAGGACTGATGACCAGTCCTCATATTACGGATTTCAGAGAGCGCTTCCGCGTCAATGATACCATGATCAGTGAAACCGACTTTTGCCGTCTGATGGCACAGATCCAGCCGGAGATTCTGGACATTGCCTCCGATCTGCCGGATTCGGTATGTATCAGCCCCATGGGCATTCAGGCGGACCTGGCACTGACTTATTTTTCGGAAAAACATACAGATTTCAATGTATTTGAATGCGGCAAAGGGGCAAAATATGATGATGTGAACAACATTCGTCACGATTATGCCGTGATCAATCGGATTTTCTTAGAGCATACAAGAGAGCTGGGAGATACGCTGACTGCCATTGCAGAAGATAAATCCCACGTCATCACCGGGGAGCAGAAGTGTGTCTATTTTGCGGAACAGGAGCAGGAAGTATTGAATGTTCTGGTTCGCCGTGCCGAGATGTTACAGGTTCCTTATAGGTTTTACGGGCGGGATTTTCAGGCAGAAAATATCCGCTATACCTGTTCCGGTATGCTATTTGATGTGGTGATCGGAGATAACATTTATACGGATTTACAGATTCCGTTATTGGGAAAACATCAGGCGAAAAACTGCGCACTGGCACTGGCTCTGTGCGTGGATGTCATGGCGGATCTTTGCCGGGAATCCAATGCTCCGGATATATTTTCAGATACAATGTGCAATCAAATTCGCCGCCAACTGTCTGCGATCCATCATCCGGGGCGGATGGAGATTCTAAGTTCGGACCCTTTTATCCTGCTGGATGCGTGCATCCATTCCGCCAGCTGTGAAAATGTAAAAGAAGTTCTGCGTCATCTGGAGATTTCGAATTGTACTGTTATTGTGGGGATTCCGGAGGATAAGGATTATGCCGGTGTGGTCCGGTCTATGAAAGATGTGGCTGCCCGCATCATTCTCACCAGATCCGGGAATCCGCATTATCATTTTTCCCAAAAACAGCAGGAGTCATTGGCAGAAGAGGGTATTGGCACGATATGGACAGACTCCGTGAAACAGGCACTGACTCTGACAGGTTCTTGTCCGGATCCCATCGTAATCTTGGGAACGACTTCGGTAATTTCCGAAGTAGAGCGGATTTTTCGGCAATCTTAACTTGCCCTCACCGGATACAGGTGCTACAATGGGGGCAACCAGAAGACATATACGTAATGAATCAAAGCATTATGCAGAAAGGAGAAGTTCCATGACAGGTATTTACGGAATCGATTATTATAATAATTATAGTCTGACCGGCAATTACGGATACGGTTATTCTACCGGTGCGGTATCTTCCGCACAGTCCGAAGAGAAGGGTATGGTAGTAAATCCCGGAAAATCCGATGTGGAAAAGCCCGGCAGGAAATCTTCTCCCGCAGAATGTGAGACCTGCAAGAACCGCAAATATCAGGACGGTTCCAATGAGATGGTCTCTTTCAAATCTGCAGCCCATATCTCTCCACAGGCTTCCGCTTCCAGGGTCCGTGCCCATGAGCAGGAGCATGTAACCAATGCCTACAACAAAGCTGCACAGAACAACGGTAAAGTTCTCTCCGCCACAGTATCCCTGCGGACCGCGGTATGTCCCGAATGCGGCACTGTCTACACCGCCGGCGGTACCACCACGACCAAGATCAGCTACAGTGACGAGAGCAATCCTTATCAGCAGAACAAAAAATCCGCCGATGCTGCCGCAGTGATTGGACGAAATCTGGATCTGAGTGCATAGACCTCATTGCCCGGACTACGCATAATGTCATCCAGGGAATATGACCATCCTCGAAGGGATCAGGTTATATCTGTTTATCCGGCAATAAAAGCAACCTATCTATTACAGGATGAATCATTTGAACAGAATCCACTTTATTTATTGCACATAACTTTTTACCCGCGTCTTTACTGGAAGCACCACAATGATATACGGATTCTGCAGGTAACCCATAATCAAGAATGATCCATCTATCATGGCAATCCGGATTAGGTTTGATTCTAAGTGTTGGATATTGATTTATAAAGTCCTTAACCACAGCACTTGTAAGAAAACCTTTTTTCCCATGACCATTCTCTGTAAAAAGAATTACCTCAACACCGGATTGTTTTTGCGACAAAAGTTGTAATGTCTTGGTATTCATATAATCATCCACCACATAAATAGATTTTGTTGCCTGTTGATAAATGTCTATGTAGGCTACATCTGCTTCAAACTTCTGTCCCTTATTCAACCTTCAATTCATAAATCTTTTCATAAGCTCTTTCTATTCGTTCGGATAAATCGTCATATGCGGTGTTTACCAGCAACTGTAAACACCGCAAAGGAAAGGTAATATATGGTATCAGCCTTTTACACTGCCACTTGTCAGGCCTGCCACAAAGAATTTCTGGCAGCAGATAAACACAATAAGTATGGGTAAAAGACTAAATACTGACAATGCGAAGACATAGCCCCACTGCGTAAATTGATGTTCTCCAAAAAATCCGGAGATTGCAATCGGCATTGTCCGTTTCAAATTATCATTTAAAACCGTATTCGCCCAAGGAAATTCCTCCCATGCAGTCAAAAAATTGAAAATAGATACCGAAGCGATTCCGGGTTTTGCAAGGGGAATTATGATCCTTCCGAAAACCGTAAAAACACTTCCACCATCCATATAAGTTGCTTCATCCAATTCTCTGGGAATCCCTTCCACAAAACCCTTTATCATAAATGTGGAATAAGGAATTGTCCATGCTGCATAAAAAGGAACCAGTCCTGCAAGAGAGTTGATTACACGTAATTTTACCGCCAGTTCATACTGTGGAACGATCAGTGTCAGTCCCGGCACGATCATTGTTAAGACGATAAATCCAAACAGGAAATTTTTTCCCGGAAAATCAAATCTTGCAATTACATATCCCAGAGCCGAAGCAATCGCTGCTGCAATCAGCACGGATGCTACGGATACACACATACTGTTTAAAAAGTTGCGATAGAATTTTCCCTGTCCCAATACGTATTTGTAATTTTCCAGAGTTACCTCATCTAATGCTGGTAAAAATCGAGGGGGGTATTCATACAATGCTCCATTCGGCTTCAGCGATGTGCTGATCATATATACCATAGGAAGCACAACAATGATTAATCCGGCAATTAATATAATGTGAAGAAATATCTGTATCCATGTTTTTCTTTTCATACTCACACCTGCCTATCTTATTGATCTTTCTGCTGCATGAGTTTAAACTGTATTACAGCAAGTATCGCAAGTACTACGGTTGTAATAAAAGACAACGCTGCAGCATAGCCGAATTTTCCTGTACTGAATGCCTTATGATACATCCATGTCAGAATAACATCTGTCTGATGCCCGGGTTCACCACCGGTTATCATCTTAATAGAAGTAAATACATTAAATCCGCCAATGGTGAGCATTACTAACGCAAATAAAATCGTTCCCCGGATACTCGGTATCGTAACATTCCACATTTTATCCCATGCTGTGGCTCCGTCGATAGCGGCAGCTTCATAGAGATCTGTAGGCACCGTCTGTAATGCCGCAAGGAACACAACCATATTCCATCCAATTCCCTTCCATATTCCCAGTAACATTGCTACTGTCATCCCGCCCCATCTGGTATCCAGCCATCGTACATTTGCACTAGTAATGTGTACAATATTCATCAGAAAATAATTTAATAATCCCTCTGTGTTAAACACATATTTGAAAATCAGAGACGCTACTACCCATGACGTAATTACTGGCAAATAATACAGTACCCGATATCCGACTTTAAAATGTGTAATCTGGTTCAGTAAAAGTGCAACTAAAAATCCAGCCAGCATCTGTCCCGGCACAGTCACAAGCGTATATACCAATGAATTTATAAAAACAGTCCGAAAGTATTCATCTCCCAATACTTCCTTGTAATTTTCCAATCCAATAAAACGATGACTCAGCATACTGCCAAAATCCCATTCAAAGAAACTCATAATAAATAATTTCAAAATAGGGTAGATCGTAAAAATCCCAAATACAAGTAACCCGGGTAAAAGTAATAATCCAATCTGTATTTTGCTTTTCCGTGATGTCTTCATAGAAATACCTCTTTTACAGTTGGGACAGCACCTGACGGTACTGCCCCGGACTGCTATTTGACTTTATACATATGGCAAGTTATAATTAGTATTATTCTGCGAGAAGTTCATCAAAACGCTCTGCGAGCTTATCCATAGCTTCCTGTGCTGTTTTCTTTCCGTTCATTACATCCGTAACCGCTACAGATAATTCGCTGTCCATTTCAGACCAGCAGGCTACGGTAGGACGGGATTTTGCTGTTTTGATGGCTTCCAGGAACGGTGCATAATCTGCTGCTTTTACTGTATCACTCTCCAGTGCTTCTTTGTTGACGGGGATCTGTCCGCATTTTGCCATTTCCTCTTCAGCGAATTCACCGGTCATAAACTTCATGAATTTCCATGCAGCATCTTTATTTGCACTATTGAACATAGCAATATCTTCACCACCCAGAACAGATATGGATCCGGCATCTCCGGCAGGCATTTCCGTGGTTGCATATTCAAAATCAGGATAAGAGCCCTGCATTTCCGCAACCTTCCATGGACCTTCCAGAAGCATCATATATCTACCGGTTCCAAAACCATCTGTCATCGGAATGTCACCTGCATTCCATCCTGTGATTGCACCTGCCTGATACAGTTCCGCAAGCGTTTCGATTGCCTTTACTGTCTCCGGGCTGTTGATATAACCGGATGCCTTTGTCTCCTCTTCATTGGTAATGGATCCACCCATACTCCAGATGAACGGGCAGAGATTCCAACCTGCCAGTGCCGGCTCATCATATCCCCATACCTGCTGACCATTTGCATTGGTTCCTGCTAATTTCTTAGCAGCATCAACAAATTCATCCATGGTTTTGGGAGCCTCTATACCTGCATCCTTGAAAGCCTGCACATTATAAAAGAGAATTTTGGTATTGGTGTTCAGTGCTAATCCGTAGAAGTGACCATCCACTTTTGCTGTGCTCATAGCACTTTCCAATAAGCCACCGGAGACATCATTAAAGTCAGACATCTCTTCATCCAGTGCTGTCAGAATTCCCATTTTCTCAAATTCGGGAACCCATGCGCTATCCAGTCTGGCTACATCCGGTAACGTGTTTGACTGTGCGCTGATCAGAATCTTCTGATGCAGATCTGCCCATTCATGAGATACTGCATTTACCTTGATTCCCGGATTTTCTTTTTCGAATTCCGGAATCAGTACATTCATCAGAGTTTCATTCTCTGCCGACTGTGCACTATAATGATGCCAGAAGTTAATGGTAACTTCTTCCTGCGAAGCACTTTCTGTAGCTGCAGGAGTCTCTGCTGTTGCTGATACCTGACTCTCTGAGCCAGTTTCAGATTCTACTGGTGATTCTCCACATCCTGTTAAGGCTGCCAGGCTCATTACGGTTGTGAGTAGAATTGCCAGTAATTTTTTGTTTTTCTTTACCTTCATCATTGTAAACATCCTCCTATTGTTTTTTGCCCGAGTTCGATGAACTCATTATGACTTTTACAGAATACGGCTCCATTTGCAACGTAATTTTGCCCTTGTATTCTGTTATGTCCTCATTTAAAAATTCCGCTTCTCCGATATCTTCCTCTCGTAACAGTTCCCCTGAAAGCACTTCTGCAAAAACGCCTCTTTCTAAAACCGGACATTCTATTTTACAGTTATTTGTTCCTCTATGCAGAATCACATAACAGCTTCCAGTCTCATCTTTACGAACAAATCCATAAGTATCGGTTGTTTCGTCTGCAATAACAGTTCTGAAGCTTCCGGATCGAATGCAACTATAATTTTTCCGCAACTGTATCATTTTTTGGTACCAGTTCTTCACATCTTTATCCGCATTTTCTCCCCATTCCATACACCTTCGGCAATCAGGATCATTGTCTCCTGTCATTCCAACCTCATCGCCGTAGTAAATTGCAGGGGAACCTGGAAATAGTATTTGAAATGCTACCGCCAGTTTCAGAAGTGTTTTATCCTCCCGGCACAGATACAGGAAGCGTTCTGTATCATGACTGTCGATCAGATTATACAAAAGACTATCTGTCTCGTCCTTGTAATAAGCCAGCATATGGTTTAATCTGCTGTCAAACTCTGTTACGGAAATTGACTTTTCTGCTATGTAATCTCGGAGAGCATCCCTAAATACATAATTCATTACAGAGTCCATCTGATTGCCTCGCAACATCTTTCCGGCATATCCCCAGGTCTCACCCAACAGAATCTTATCCGGATATTTTTCCTTGATCCGTATTCTCGCCTCTGCCCATACGGAAGGGTCTACTTCATCTGCAACATCCAGTCTCCATCCATCAATTCCATAATGATCAATCCAGTAAAACATTACTTTTAGGATGAATTCCCTGACCTCCGGATTGGAGGTATCCAGTTTTGGCATCCATTTATACGCTCCCACACATTCATAATTATGGTGACTGGGTTCCACCGGATAATGATTGATATGAAACCATTTTACATAACGGGATTTTTCCTGTTTTTCCAGTACATCCTGAAATGGTTTAAAATGCACTCCCGTATGGTTAAATACGCCGTCCAACACAATCCGGATTCCGTAACTGTGACACGTATCCACAAGTTCTCTGAATGTCTCTTCGGTTCCAAACTGGGAATCTATCTTAAAGTAATCTGTGGTTGCATACTTATGATTAAAGTCTGCCTCAAATATAGGATTCAGGTAGATGCACTCTATTCCCAGTTCCTTCAGATAAGGAATCCTTTGAATGATTCCCTGCAGGTCTCCACCCATATGATGTTCTCTGTCAGGCAAAGTTCCCCATGGTTTACATCCTTCTGGATCATTTCCACGATTGCCATTACAAAATCTCTCTGGAAATATCTGATAATAGATCACTCCTTTTGCCCATTCCGGGAAAGTAATGACATCCGTCCCATTGACATACAAATATTCAAAGAAACCAGAATTTGGAATTACCTGCTGCAATCCATTTGCCGTATAATACATCATATTTCCACTACTGTCCGTCAGTTCAAAATAATATTTTTGATAACGTGCAATCTGATGAAATATTATTTTCGCCTGAAAATAATCAAACAGCCCATCTCTGTAGCAGCATTTCAATTCCTGTTTCTTTTGGTTCTCCGGTTTTGTTCTGTCCCAGTAAACCAAAATGCATTTCGATATATCCTTTTTTGCACAGCGAATCTTAAATACTAATTCATTTCTCTTTACCGGATATATGTACTCTTCCGTATTGAAATGCTGTATTGCTTCTTTTTTCACTTCTTCTGTTTTTCTCCTTTCATTGTAGATTCCCTCTCAATAATTCTCGTCGAAAGCAGTACCTCCTTTCTGTGCTGTCCCGGATTCTGAATAATGGAAAACAACGTATTGGCAGCTTCTTCTCCAAGCTTATACGTGTCAATATCCACTACCGTAAGTGGCGGATCCATATATTCTGCCAATGGATAATTATCAAATGTGATGATTCCAATTGATCCGGGAATAGCTATATTTTTCTTTTTTAAAAACTTCAAAGTCTCGTAAGCAACCACATTATTGGTGCATATAATACTGTCAATATCTGGATACTTGTTGAGCGCCCTTTGTATCGCTTCACCGATCTGATTACTCTCCTCCCCACATTCAACAATTAAATTCTCAGCCACATCTTTCCCATTTAGTCCTATCGCTGCCTGAAATCCCTGGATTCTCTTTCTTTCAAACATTGTTATGCGATTTTCAACAAGTAAAATCGTCTTTTCATATCCCATCCGGTGTAGATAATTTACAGCATCTTCTGCCCCCTGTTTATTATCCATATCAATCCAGTGAATACCATCTCTTACGTTATCCGGTTCGCCTAACACAATAAACGGAAAATGATTACCCAGCAGTAGATCTATCAGTTCCTCTGTTGCCGCAGAAACAGGAAGTATAATACCATCTATCTTTTTCTCTAAAATCAGATTTTTGACGGCACTATTATCCTCTTTATCCGAATCGCTGGTAATCAACAGGTTAAACCCTCTCTGCTGCGTTACCGCTTCTATTGCCGAAACACTTCGGATAAAAAAAGCATTTGAGAATGCATCACTGTTACCGGCATCGATTACCAGCCCTATCGTAAAAGTACTCCCATTTACAAGGCTTCTTGCCAGGCTGTTTGGATGATAATCCAGTTCTTTCATGGCATCTTTAATTTTCTGCCTCGTTTCCTCTGAAATACTGGCTGTTCCATTAATTACTCTTGATACTGTTGATGGATTTACTCCTACTTTTTTTGCGATGTCTTTAATTGTTGCTGGCATTATATTTTCACCTATTTTCCTAATGTCATTCTTGCTTATGCAAACGTTTGCACAACGTTTCAAAAAAATAATGCAAACGTTTGCACTGGCTATGCTTAAATACTATCATGCACACTCTAGTTTGTCAATAATCTCTTTTATAATAATCTAGCCAACACTAAAAAAGCATATCTATCGACCAAAATATGGTAAATAGATATGCATTTTCTAATATGCCCCTCGATCAATCGAAGTGCGGAACATGGTAAGTAATGTCCTCTGACTGCAAGGCTTTCATATACGCCATATAATTCAACCATATATCATATATAAGGAAATAACCATGGATTTAAACACTCTGCTCGCCACTTTTGGCTACCTCTATGATGTAGCATCAAAGGATGCCACAAAGAATAGCTGTTTGTAGTTTGGTGGTAATCCCACAATTTTACGAGGGAGAGCTGAAGGGCTTCTGCCGCCTGAACGGGCAGGACACTGCCGGGATGCGTATCGGCGAGATCGGTGAGCAGGCAGCATCGTTCCCGCGATGAGCGAAAACAGCATTCCCTTGGGGATCCAGTTTTTGTAGTCAGGCTTCATGTTCAAGACTCCTTTTTTATTGAGTGTGACTTCTCTCATAAACCGCAGCCGCGATGCACCAGATCACGATGGCGGTATTGGTACTGCTTTGGCTCATTACGGACATCCATGTGGCTGTCGGCACCTGCATGGCCTGTGCAATATCAGGAACAGCAACCAGCAGAATGTTCCATGTGACCGGATGGAAAGCGAGTATCCATCTGGGATACCGGGTTTTACCGGCAAGCAGCATCACGAAATGGATGCCGAAAACCAATAGCATCGGAACATACATGGGGAGGATTGCGGGGAGCATGTCATCCTGATAGGCTGTGACCGCTGTGATGGCGGCCTCCGCTCCGATACGCGGCCCCAGATAAGTGGAAAACCACGCCAGAGTAGCCGCCCAGAGATGGATCGCCAAGGCTACCACAACCGCAAATAACCCGCAAAAATACTGGATAGCTTTTGTTCTCGTATACCTT
>ULXZ01000648.1_pt1 | contig 10446 bp, 5 predicted proteins | sample 1961701 | NCBI WGS metagenome assembly ULXZ01 (sample SAMEA4835850, study PRJEB28245) | human gut metagenome | biome: gut microbiome; material: fecal sample | place: Denmark | collected 2008 | reverse complement strand
TTGCTTTCCGCCGTGAAAACGTTGTAGCGGGCAAGCCCGTGATTTTTCATTTCGTAGCGTTTTCCGTCGACGGTATACCAGCCGTCTTTAAGGCGCGCGACGAAGGGGAAGATGACGATGTCTTTCGATTTCCACGATTTCTCGCTGCCCTGCCAAAGATATTCCTCGCCGCGATATTTCACGCTGTCGAGAAGGCTGCCGTTTTCGTTGACCGTTACGTCCAGAATGCCGTTTGTGATGTTTTGCATAATTTTTTACCTCTTATCTTTTTTATTTTCAAAAATTGAAATTTGCCGTGTTGTAAATCGTCGCGACCGACGTTTCTTCCGATTTTTTCCTGCCGCGCTCGCTTTCGATTGTCCAGGATATGAACGGCGGATATTTCGCGCGTTTTTTCTTGCTGCGCGGAATCCCCAGAATATTGCAAAGCAGAAAATCGGGTTTGAAATCGAGTTTCGGCGTCTTCGGCTTAAAGCACGAGAGCGCAATCGTATATCCCTTATCCTTAAAATACTTTGCCGCTTTTTCGTTGAAGCCTATGTACATATATTTGCCGTTATAGGACTTTAACTCATCAATCAGTGCGTCACAAAGTGCGATTTCGTTGTTTCGGCACTTCAACTCAATCAATATCGGAGTGCGCCCGTCAACCGCCGCAAGCACGTCTTTCAGCGTCGGAATCGTGTGCGAAGTGTTTTTGAGTTTAAGCGCGGTCAGCTGACTTTCCGTCATTTCTTCGACAACGCCGCTTACCCCGCACATACGCTTTAACGTGTGGTCGTGAAACACGACGAGTTTGTTGTCTTTTGTCAGATGCACGTCGATTTCAAGCCCCAGCCCTTTGTCCGCCGCAATGCGGATTGCAGTGAGCGAGTTTTCGGGCAAAGTCTTGTCGAAACAGCCGCGATGGGCGTAGTCTTTCACGCCTCCGAGAATGTCAAGAACGTTTTCCATATTAATCAAAAATCCTTTTTATAATGTTTTTCGCTTGTTCGTATAAATCTTTTCGGGTGCCGTCGTTTATCGCGATGTAGTCCGCCAGCTTAATTCTTTCGTCGTCCGTGGCTTGGTTTTTGATTATGTTTTTCGCAAGGTCTTTTGATATGTTCCTTGTCGAAACGATGCGGTTTATTCTCACGTCTTCACCGGCGGTCACGACGATTACTCTGTCAAACAAATCCGTCATTCCGCTTTCAAATAAAAGCGGCACTTCAATGACGGCGTCGCCCGTGATTTCTTCGATTTTCCGCCGTATTTCGGGGTGCGCGAGCGCGTTGAGCGTTTTGCGCTTTTTCTCGTCCGAAAACACTTCTTCGCGAAGAGCAGCCTTATCGACTTTCCCGTCTTTTACGGCAAGCGGAAATGCCTCCGAAAGTTTTTCGATATATCTTTTGTCGCGCAAAAATTCCGCATTGATTTCGTCGGCGGAATACGTCCTTATCCCAAGTTCTTTCACAGCGCGCATAAATTCGCTTTTGCCCGCGCCTATGCCGCCCGTTACCGCAACTTTCATATTACGCCTCGTACCAGCTTTTGCCGCTTGCGACGCCGACCGTAAGGGGGACGCTGAGTTTTACCGCGGTTTCCATGCTTTCTCTCAGGATTTTTTCAACCTTGTCCTTTTCGTTTTCGTCGGCTTCCGCGATAAGTTCGTCGTGAACTTGCAAAAGAAGTTTCGCACTTGTTCCTTCAAGGTTTTTCGCCGTTTTCAGCATTGCGATTTTTATAATGTCGGCGGCGGTACCTTGCAGCGGGAAGTTCATTGCGGCGCGCTTGCCGAACTCTCTCACGGCATAGTTACTTGACGAAAGTTCCGGCATAAGACGTATGCGGTTGAAAAGTGTTCTTACAAAGCCGTGCTCTTTTGCGAATTCGACCTGCCCGTCCATAAACTCTTTGACCTTCGGATAAGTCCTGAAATACCGTTCGATATACTTTTTCGCGTCGGCAACCCTGATCGACAGGTTTTGCGCGAGTCCGAAGTCGCTTATTCCGTAAATTATTCCGAAGTTGACCGCTTTTGCGTTGCGGCGCATTTCGTCCGTTACGTCGGCAATATCGACGCCGTAAATCTCCGCAGCGGTCGAGGCGTGAATATCGCGGCTTTCGTTGTACGCCCGTATGAGGTTTTCGTCGCCGCTCATGTGCGCCATAAGACGAAGTTCGATTTGCGAATAGTCGGCGGAAATCAGCACTTTGCCCTTTTCCGCGACGAACGCACGGCGGATTTCCTTGCCCTCGACAGTGCGAGTCGGGATATTTTGAAGGTTCGGCTCGGTCGAAGACAGCCTGCCCGTATTCGTCAGTGTCTGCTTGTATTCGGTATGCACGCGCCCGTCGGACGACACCGCCTTTTCAAGCCCCAGCACGTACGTCGACAACAGCTTGGAAATCTGACGGTATCTTAAAATAAGCGGGATAATCGGATGTTCTTCGTAAAGTTTTTCAAGCACGTCCACGTTGACGGAAAGCCCCGTCTTGTTCTTTTTGGACGGTTTCAGCCCGAGCTTGTCAAACAATATCACCGTGAGTTGTTTCGGCGAATTTATATTGAAAGTTTCACCGGCGTACGAATAAATCTTTGCGGTGAGCGTTTCGATTTCGTCCTCGTATTTTTTCCGAAGTTCTTCCAGAACCGCGACATCGACTTTCACGCCCGCACATTCCATATCGAACAAAACCCGTTCAAGCGGCAGTTCGATATCGTGATACAGCGACGAAAGATCCTTGCTTTCAAGTTCCTTTTCGAGGTAGTCGCAGATTGCGAAAAACGCCGTAACCGAGTCTCCCGAAACGTTTGCGGCGGCGGCAAGAGTAACGATATCCTTGAAACTTCTTCCGCCGAAAACAAGATATGCAAGAAGTCCGATATCCTTTGGCGTTACCGACGTTTCGACGCCGGCGTCCTTGAAAAGATGCAAAAGTTTTTTCAGGTCGGATACGACGCACTCGCTTGTCAGATGCGGCGCGATTTCTTTCAGTACGTCGTCCATCGTCATACCGCCGAAAAGGTCGTAATTTTGTTTAATCACATAAAGTCTGTCGGCAGAAAACGCAACGTCGACGTCCGCCCCTGCGTTAAGCGCAAACGGCTTTCCTTTGTTGTCGTCAAACAACTTCTTCAAATCGTCGATATTGTCAATTTCAACTGTTGTATATTCGATTTTGACCTGTGAAGTGTCGTTTTCTTCGGGTTTTACTTCTTCGCCAGTAAACGCGAAACGCTTTGTAAGCGACGTGAATTCCAGCGCGATAAGCGCGTTTTTCGCACTTTTTGAAAGCGGATACGAAAACGTAATATCCGACATTCCGATATCAATCGGCACTGCGGTATTTATTTTCGCAAGCGTATAAGAAAGCCTCGCCATATCCTTTCCGTCCCTGATTTTTTCACCGAGTTTCCCTTTGATTTCGTCGGCGTTAGCAAGGACGTTTTCCATTGTGCCGTAGGTTTTGAGAAGTTCCATCGCGGTCTTTTCGCCGATGCCCGGAATCCCGGGGATATTGTCGGACGCGTCGCCGCGAAGAGCCTTGTAGTCGATAATCGCCGACGGCGTTTCGAAGCCGTCTTCAAAAAGTCTTTCCTTGTCGTATCTCACGACTTCAGTGATCCCCCTTTTCGTGAAAAGCACGTTGGTGGTGTCGTCGATAAGTTGCAGGCTGTCGCGGTCGCCCGTGACGATATCCGTAGGACACGAAAACCTTTTTGCAAGCGTGCCGATAATATCGTCCGCCTCGTACCCTTCAAGTTCCACGATTTTGATCCCAAGGTCGCCGATAAGTTTTTTAAGGACGGGCACTTGTTTCACAAGTTCTTCTGGCATGGGTTTTCTGGTCGCCTTGTAGCCCGCATACATATTATGCCTGAACGTCGGCGCTTTCAGGTCAAACGCAGCCGCGATATGCGTCGGTTTTTCTTCCTTGATAAGCCGCGCGAGCATGGACACGAATCCGAAGATCGCGCCCGTGGGGTTTCCTTTGCTGTCGGTAAGACCGGGGAGCGCGTAATACGCGCGGTGCAAAAGGCTGTTGCTGTCGAGAAGTAAAAGTTTTTCCATTATTAATTAAGGCGTTTTGGCGAGTGATAGCACTTATAAAACGCTATGAATATTTCCTTTAATTCGTTTTTGATACCCCTGTCGTTTTTGATGACCTCGTCTATGCCGCCTTTAATGCCCTTTGCGGCTTTTTTCGCGGCGGAGAAAACGGCGTCGTAAAACTCGTCGATATCGTAAAAGCGGAAGCGGTCGACGTTAAAATACACGGCGAAAACTTCCAGAAAGTTTTCAAACACCTGCAAGTCCGAAGACTTCGACGACAGTTTAAGTATATCTCGCAGCGTGTCGATGACGTCCTCGATATTCGCGTCCTGCGACTTATGCACTTTAAGTTTCGCAAGGGTGACGATTTCTTCGATGGCTTTTCTGTCGATGCCGTGCATGAAGTCGGAAAACGCCTGATCGTCGACGGCGCGCACGCAGAATCTGAAACTCGGCAAGCCCAGAATTGTGCGCTTTGCCTCGTAATAGCCCATTTCCTTGAATCTGTCGATATTTTCTTTCGTGAAGTTTACGGCGTAATCGAGCTTTTCGCTGGGGGTAAACACCAGAAGTTTCGCGCCCTTTAAGTCGACGTCGCGGTACGCGCGGTATTTTTTGATATTCGTGCGGATTGCGACGATTTCGTCGTAGCCTTTGTCGACCAGCATTTTCACGGGCATATTGTCGTAAACGCCGCCGTCGATGAACCACTTGTTTTCATTGCCTTCGATTTTTTGCCATTTGAACGCGGGGTACGCCGACGACGCCATTACGTAATCGTAAATCTGCCCTTTGGGGATATCTTCTTTCATCATGTAATGCGGCGCGAAATCAGGCACGGAATAGGTCACAAGTCCGAAGTCTTTATTACTTTTTCTGATTGCCTTTTCGTCGATATATTGTTTCAGAAAGGCGCGCATTTTGTCCGCCGTCGTATCGACGAACACGCCAAGGTTTCTTAAAAGCTTCCCGATGTTGCCGATAAGCTGCGCGTTGAATTGTCCCTGCGTCAGTTCCTTTATCGACAGTTCGTCCATATCAAGGACGTTCTGCATATTGATATTGTCCCAAAGTTCCAGGGTTTTTTCCCAGTCGCCGGCGCAGAACATAGCAGCGTTGATCGCGCCGATACTCGTGCCGACGTAGCCGTCAAAATCTGCAAGCCCCATTTCGCGCAGAGCCGTCATGACGCCGATATGATACGCGCCTTTTACGCCGCCGCCTTCCAATGCAAGACCTTTCATAAAACACCTCTGATAGTTCTTATACACATTATTATAACTATCATAAAGCGCGCTTGTCAAGAATGAAAAAGAAAACCGCCGTAAATACGGCGGTTGCAAAGTTTAATCGTTGTTTATTCGCCTCGAAGCAGTTTGTACAACTCCTGCGAGTGAACGAGATTTGAATTGTGTTTTACGGGCGTTTTGCTTTCGTCGGTGTATCCGTAAAACGTCACGGGTTTCAAATTACCCACAATAATTGCTGCGCCGGGACTGATTTCCGCAACAAGTTCGTTGAGCTTGATTTCTACGTGGTCGAATCCGTTTTCTTCAAGCGCGCCCGTTACCGTTACGCGATTTTCGTGATTAAGTCCGCTGAACAACATTCCGCAGTGCATATATCTTACGCCGGAATCTTTGACAAACAGGTGCTCGTAGCGTTTCCCCTGTAAGCCTTTTTGGATAACTTCTTTCAGAATATTGTCGATTGCGTCGTTGTTGGTAATCCCGCCGACAAGGTCAAGGTCGACGTCCTGTTTCCAGTTGTAAATTCTCAGTATTCCCTGAATGTCGAGATTGCAGGTATGCTCTTCGTTGTCGTCGCCGCTTGAAAATCCGACGGACGGGGATGCCGCCTGACCGTATACGCAGTTTTTCATCACGACTCTCTGGTTCTTGTAAGTGCACCAGGAGAAGCAGGTGAATTTGCTGCTGTTGCTCATAATCGTGCCTTCGATAAGCGTTTCGGCAAAATCGCCTTTATTTATCGCCTCTTCCTCGTTGTCGTAGCTGCCGACGCGCATACAGTACATTGCGTTTTCGATGACGCAGTATTGCACGTGCACGTTGCCCTTTGTTTCGACGCCGATACCGACGAAATCTTTGCTTGCAAACGTGTTGCTTTTCGGAAGTTCGGACGACTTAATCTTCACGTTCCTTAAAAGTACGCGCGGCGCGTCTTTTCCCTGGGGACCATCCATCACGAGTATGTTCGAGCCCATGATGTTCGGCTTGGCGGTCGGATCGTCGTAGTCGCGGTGTTTCCAGTCAATCGTATGCCCGTTGCCATAAAGACTTGTCGAAAGTCTGAGCGGCGCGTTGCACCATGTCCTGGTTTCTTCGCCCTTTTCGCCCGAAATGCCACTTGTGTCGGCTTCGGTATATCTGATGGAGCGAATGGTAATATCGTTTCTCAGGAACACTTCGTACTTCTTTCCGTCGATTTCTTCGTTGACGGCTTTCGTGAGTTCATCGGCGGTTTCGACGTTGACGCCGTACATTACGATGAAGTTATATTCCCTTTTGATGCTGTCGCCGGCATACGGGCTGTCCTTTGCCTCGGCAGTGACTTTCACGTTTTTGCGTACGCCTTTTTCAAATTCCGAAAAAGTGATCATGCCGTTTTCGTCAATCGTCGCGATATCGCCGTCGCTTACTACCTTCCATTTGAAACGGTTCAGGTTTTCACTGTCCGTAAGGTCTTCGGGCGCAACGACTTTGATTTGTCTGAACGGCACAAGCCAACCTGTCATTTCTTCGCCCGAATATTCAAAATACATGTTGCCGTAAACGCACTCGTCCGCGATACCTTGCGGGGCGTCTTTTTCCAGCATAAAGTATATGACGGGTTTTCTCACGTGAAGATCGATTGAAATACTTTCTTCGCCAAATTCTGCTGTAAATGTGACTTCACCGCTTGAAATCGCAGTGATTAACCCCGTTTTTTCGTCGATTGTCGCAACGTCGGTGTTTAACGATTTATAACGCGCGCCGCTTGCTTTTTCGCCGCTTGCGGCAAATATCGCGTTGAGTTTATACGGGACTTTCCCGACGATAACGGTGCTGTTTTCAATAACGTCGGCGTTGTCGAAAACAATCGAAGTTTCGCTTTCGACCTTGCGTAACGTCATCGTTTTTCCGCCCTTTTCAAGGACGGCATAACCCGTTTTTCCGCCGAACTCGATTACGTCGGATTCAAGCGTCGCGTTTTGAGATTTAACGAGAGTGCTTCCTTCCGCGCCTATCGACGAAAGCGAAATGCTGTCGGTATGAACGTATTTCAAAGCCGTCGGGAACACTCCGCCGCGCACCGTAATCTGAACCGTGCGGACGATTTCGGGCGCAACGCGCTTCTCGCTTCCCGACACGAAATCTTTGGATTTAAGTTTCATGGTGACGGTTGCCGTTCCCGCGCCCTGCGGCACGACAACGCCGTTTGCGTCAACCGAAAGAACGTTTTTGTCGCTCGACTCCCAAGTGACGTATTCAAGATCAACGTCGATGGGGTGTGCACACGCTTCAAGGCGGATTATTTCGTCCGTCGTGATGTCGATGCCCAGCGTTTCGCCGAGTTTCACGTCTTTATAAACTATGTAAGCCGACCTTGCGACGTCGCTTTTAATTTCAAAGCGGCACCTGTCGATTTTGCCGCCGTCGTCGGTTTTTGCGACAACGTCGAACGTGCCCGTCCAGTTTATGGTAACGTTGCCGTTATCGTCGACGGTTGCAATATCGCCTTCGTACTCGGGATCGTACGATACCGAGTTTTCAATGCTCCAATGGACTTTTTTATTCGTTGCTTTTTTGGGAAGGACCAGCGCGGCAAGCTGATATTGCATGCCGGGGCGGTCAAAATACAGTGAAACGTTGTCAACGTCCTGATAAAAATCGGGGTCCACGATTGCAATGCTCGCAACCGTAATGTCGGGCGTGATCAGAACCACGTTTGTAACAAGAACAACAGCCGCAACGATTGCCATAGGAATTATCAGTAATAATCCTATCAGTACTTTTTTCATCGGCGTCTCCTACTTTTTTTCAGCGGCCAAGAACCTTTCGTCTGCCGCAAGGAATATACGAAACGTACAATAATTTCGTTTTGTCATTATAATTATTGATAAAGTTTATTATAGCGTTTGTTAAGTTTTACGAAAAGAAGCACAATCCCCAGTGCCGCCGCAACGCCCGACACGATGAGCAAAAGCCCCATAATCGACTTTGCGCCGTGTTTGATGGGTATTCCCGCAAACGTGGGCAGGAACCCGCCGATCATCGTAAACAAACCGTACAACACCGCAAACACAAGCCCGAGAGCAAGCGCGATGGCAACGTTTTTGTTTGCCGAGACAAGCTCGCCGTCGCCCATGAAGTTGAACGTGGGCGATTTGGTATCGAACCACATGCAAAGACTTGTCAGCGCAATGTTTGAAAACTCCGCGATAAAGAATATCATAACCGCGTCGACTGGCGATACGAACTTCGCGCCGCTTACAGCGATGCAGCAAAGGATAATCGAAAGCGTTGCTACGCCCGAATACAAAAGGAATTTTGCAAGCACCTGCTTCCAGTACGGCAACGGAATAATCTTCGTATGATAAAAGCATCCGCCTTCCCTGCTTATCGCCGTTGACGAGAACGACACGATGACCGTTACGAAAATCGTAATGACCATAAGCGATATGCCGGGCAGAATGTTGTTGCCGACGCTGTTGCTGCCGACAGAACCCGCAAGCGCGTTGCAGTAATATACCATAACGGGTGCTGCCGCCGCCATGACGAGATATTGGAAGCTGTAATTGAAACTTCTTAAAATCCCGTAAAAATCACGGCGCATATACGACAGGAACGGCGGAAGGGGATTGTCTGAGGTGCGTTTCGTGAACGAGGCGCGCTGATTTTCGATGCCGTCCAGAATCGTGCTGAAATACCACTTTTTGACGATGAGCATTGCAATAAGTCCGACGCCCGTCGTAAGCAGCAGGACGTAAATAAGGTTAATATACGGGTGACGTCCCAAAAGCATGTTCGCGTAAAGGTTGAACGGGAACGCGCCTGCCGCAAACTTCCCGATTCTGCCCATGACTTCCGGACTGAACAACGCCATATCCTTTTCAATGTAAAAACCGACAAGCGATTTCAGCAGTTGCATGTATGCGACGAATATGCCCACGACCACAAGGATCGTAACGCACAATACGATGCCGTATTTGTTTTTGATAAGGTTGATTAACTTCATCACGGGGATTGCCACGATGTTCGCCAGGAAGAACGGCAGGAAACTGCTTAAAAACGTCGTGAGTATCGCCACGGGATAGAAAACCTCAGGCGGCCTTCCGAGTGCGCCCGCCTTTTGCAGAATAACGCCGTAACATATGTAAAACGGCAGAAGAATCCCCATCGTAATCAAAAAGTTGCTGATGAATACGAATATCGACTTCGCAATGAAAATCTGCGTGCCGTTCACGGGGAATCGCAGCAATATTTCGTTGTCGCCGCTGTAATAAAGCGCCTTGATGAGCGTTGCGGTGCAAATGAAAAATTGCAGGATTATCGACGCCATCGACACGATGACGATATAACTGTCGCGAAGTCCGGGACGCGCGACGAACATTTGCGTGAAAAGCAAAATCAAAAATACGATTATTGCATACATCAGGCCGGACATAATAAAATTGAATATCCATTTCCCGACGTTGCCCGCGCCGATACGTGTGCCGTACCCGAAGCGGGATTTCATATCTATTTTCAAAAGCGCGCGTATGGTAAACCAATCGTCGCGCACCTTTTTTCGATGCGCGGCAAGCGCTTCCTTATTGATTTTATCAGACATTCCACGCCCTCCTTTCTTCCTCGGTGGACGAGATTTCAAAGAATCGTTTTTCAAGGGTTTCGCGGTTTGCGGGATCGGACAAGTCGATGACGCAGTGCAAAATGCCGTCGTTGATTATCGCGACTCTGTTGCAGACCTTCGCAACCATATCGAGATTGTGGCTGCTGAAAAATACCGTGTTGCCCTTGCGGACGTGTTCACGCATATAACTTAAAATTTCCGCCGTGGATTGCGGATCAAGACCCATCATCGGCTCGTCCAAAACCCAGAGTTTCGGCTCGTAAATAAGTGCGGCAATGATACAAATCTTCTGCTTCATGCCGTGGCTGTACGACTTGATCTGACGGTCGACGGCAAAACGAAGTCTGAATAAGTCCAGAAACATGTTGAGCCTTTCTTCGCGGTCGGCTTTCGGCACGCGGTAAAGGTCGGCGACGTAGTTTACGTATTCCCTGCCCGTCAGACGTTCGTAAACGCTGTGGTTGTCGGGGACGTAACCCATGCTCATTTTCGCCTGCATAGGCTCTTTCACGATATCGTATCCGCAAATCGTGATTTTGCCTTCTTCAAACGG
>ULXZ01013518.1_pt1 | contig 10512 bp, 6 predicted proteins | sample 1961701 | NCBI WGS metagenome assembly ULXZ01 (sample SAMEA4835850, study PRJEB28245) | human gut metagenome | biome: gut microbiome; material: fecal sample | place: Denmark | collected 2008 | reverse complement strand
AATTGAATAGCATTTCTATACAAGAGGAGTCTTGAGTATATGCAACGTTTTAATTTAACCAGACAGTTTTTTAGGGATGTCTGGTATCTTACGAAAAGCTATTGGCAATCAGAAGAGAAGAAAAAGGCTTTCTTTTTATTAGCCTGTATTATAGCGCTGACACTCGGCGTGGTTTATATGCTTGTTCTGCTTAACCAGTGGAACAACAGCTTTTACAGTGCATTACAAAACTATGATGCAAAGAAGATTTTTGACGAGCTTATTCATTTTTCGTGGCTAGCTGCCATTTATATCTTATTGGCAGTATACTCATATTATTTACAGCAGACGCTTATTTTAAATTGGCGTCGCTGGCTGACGACACGCTTTATTGACATCTGGCTGCAAAACAAAACCTATTATAATTTGCAGATGTTCGGTAAGGATACTGATAACCCTGACCAACGTATCAGTGAGGATGTGCGTCAGTTTGTCGAAATGACTTTAAGCTTTGGCATAGGTATCCTCAAGGAATTTTGTACGTTTGCATCCTTTGTTGTCATTTTATACAATCTTTCCGGCAGTCTTAGCTTTACCTTTATGGGTAAAACGTGGACGATTAACGGCTACATGCTGTGGGCATCGTTGCTTTATTCTGTAATCGGTACCTATATTACCCACATTGTCGGTCGTAAGCTGGTAAAAATCAATTTCATCCAACAGAAATATGAAGCAGATTTCCGTTTCAGTATGATTCGCCTGCGTGAAAGTGCGGAAAGCGTTGCCTTCTACCGTGGTGAAGCACAGGAAGGCAGTGTATTCAAACAACGCTTTAAAATGCTTTTGGATAACTTCTGGAAGCTGGTTAATAAACAGAAGCAGCTTGTCTTTTTAAATTCCGGTTATTCGCAAATCGCTATAATTTTTCCTTTTGTTGTAGCCATGAACCGTTATCTTACGAAAGAAGTAACACTTGGCGGACTGATGCAGGTTGCCAGTGCCTTTGGCCGCGTGCAGGATTCGCTTTCGTATTTTGTCGATATGTACAGCAGCATCGCTCAATGGCAGGCTGTTGTAATGCGTTTAACTTGCTTCGGCCATCATATGCATGATGTTTATCAGCAGGCGGAACGCTTTCATGTGGAACGCTTTGCTGCTGCCGATGTTGTTGAGGTCGACAATATGCAGATTGATTTGCCGGACGGAAAGCCACTCCTGGAAAATATCAGCTTTACACTGCATCCGGGGCATAATGTTTTGATTAAGGGTGTCAGCGGCAGCGGTAAAAGTACCTTGCTGCGTGCTATCTCCGGTATCTGGCCATTCGTCGACGGCAAAATCTTTTTGCCGGAGCGTGATAAGCTGATGTTTATTCCGCAGAAGTCTTATCTGCCTTTAGGCACTCTGCGTGCTGCACTTAATTACCCGGGAAATAAACCTATAGATGATACTGAATTGATTTATCTGATGGATTTGTGCCAGATTGGTTATCTTAAGGATAAGCTTGATTTGGAAGCTGATTGGAGCCATGTGCTTTCAGTCGGTGAGCAGCAGCGTTTGGCCTTTGTACGTGCTCATATCCAGCAGCCACAGTGGCTTTTCCTGGATGAAGCAACCTCTGCTTTGGATGAAGATACTGAGGCGAATATGTACAGCCTGCTACAGGAGCGTTTACAGCAGACTACTGTTGTAAGTGTCGGTCATCGTAGTACGCTGAATAAATATCACGAGCTTGTTTTACGCTTAAATAAATCAACTCGTCAGGTTACTCTTGAAAAATTGTAAGGAGGTTTTCTTATGTTCCCATTACAAATTGCAGAAAACATTTATGACGTTGGTGTTCAGGATTGGGCTGTGCGTGATTTTCACGGCTACAAAACAGAGAGAGGTGCAACCTATAACTCTTATCTGATTATGGATGAAAAGATCACCTTGATTGATACTGTTAAAGCGCCTTTTACCGAAGAGCTGCTTGCTAATATCAGCAAGGTAACACCGTTGGATTCCATTGACTATATTGTCATCAACCATGTTGAGCCTGACCATTCCGGTGCTATGCCTGTGTTAGCCAAGGCTTGCCCCAAAGCAAAGTTCTATATTACGATGCAAGGCAAAAAAGAGGCTATTCAGCATTACGGAGATATTTTTGCTTTTGAGGTTGTTAAGGACGGAGCAACCTTAAATATCGGCAAGCGCACCTTGACCTTCGCTTCTATGGCAATGCTCCATTGGCCTGACAGTATGGCTACCTATAGTGAGCATGATAAAATTCTTTTTTCCAATGATGCCTTTGGTCAGCATTACGCTACCAGCAAGCGCTTTGATTCTGAAGTAAATCAGGACGAGTTATTCTACGAAGCAAAAAAATACTTTGCCAATATTCTCTGGCCTTATGCAAAGCTGATTGGCAATGCGCTGAAAAAGCTTGGCGGTCTTGATATTAAAATGATTGCGCCTTCCCATGGTGTAATCTGGACCGAGCATATTGCCGATATCCTGCGCTGCTACAGCGAATGGGGCAGCGGCGTACAGGACGGCAGCCTTGTTATTGCTTATGACAGCATGTGGGGCGGTACGGAAAAGCTGGCGCGGGCGATTGCGCGCGGTGCAGCTAATGCCGGCATTGTTGTTAAAGTATTTAAAATGGGTGCTACACCCAACAGTACGGTAGCAGCAGAGCTTTTTACCGCCTCCGGTTTTTTGGCAGGATCTTCAACGCTCAATTGCAGCATGCTGCCGAATATGGGCTCTTTGCTGATTTATCTTAAAGGCCTTGGCGCTAAAGGTAAAAAGGCTGCAGCCTTCGGTACCTTTGGTTGGGCAGGTGGTGCGCAGAAGGATATGGAAGAGCTTCTCGCAAAAAGCTGCTTTGATGCAGTAGAACCCGGATTTAATTGCAAGTGGACACCGCAGCAGGCTGAAATTGAGGCTGCGGAAAAGTATGGTTATGATTTTGCGCTCAAATTAAAGGCCGAATAAGCTGTGAATTTTATGTAAAGAAAACATATTTACTAATAAAAAAAGTACGCACATAGTGATAATAGTGTATAATAGTATTATAACGATGAAAGCGAGGTCTTATGATGAATAAGAAAGCTGAAGTGTATCAAAAGTTCCTTGAGGAAAATAAAATTAACTGGAGCGATGTTTTCGAAGTTCCGAAAGCAGACGAGGTTCCGGAAGAATCCTTCATGCATCCTGTTGTTTTCCGTTCCGCTATCGGCATCCAAGGTCAAAATCTGCCGACCATGTTAGTAATTGATGACAGCATTTATGTAATGCTGCAGGTTCGCGTAGGCGCAGGCTTGGTTAAAGAAGCTAATAAAGCTGCAGTTCTGGAACACTTGAACGCTCTGAACGAAAACTACAAGGTATTCAAATATTATGCTGATGAAGCAGGCAACATCATCATTGAAAGCTGCATTCCTTCTACCGATGATCAATTCGTACCGCAAATGATTCATGCAGTAATCGATGTTATTGTTGACCACCTCAACTCTGAATATCCTAAGCTGATGAAAGCTGTTTGGGCTGAATAAGCTGAATAAAAAAATATGGTACTTTCTTAAATAAGGGGAGTAGCCGGCACAAGCTTTAGGGATGGTGTTTACACTGCCGTCAGTACGATTCGGAAGAATCCGGCTTTGTAATTAAGTGGCGAGACTTTGTTGTAAAATATTTTTATTTTACAGCATTGTCTCGCCCTTTTTTAATATATAATATAAGGTGAAGAGTGTACTTGCATGATTTACCGCAATTTTCGACAAGTAGCAGACGTAAGGTCAAAGGAGGAAGAAAATGAGTAAATATGGCTTAAGCAAGGAGCAGATTGAAGAGTCACGGCGCAAGTACGGTGATAATACGTTGACACAGCCGCCGCGGGAAACATTTTGGAGCAAGCTGCTGGGTAATTTTCAGGATCCTATTATCCGCATACTGGTAGTAGCGTTGCTGGTAAATGCTTTTTTCGTGTATCTTGGTCATGGCGATTGGATTGAAACAATAGGTATTTTTCTGGCAATTATTTTGGCAACCTTTGTTTCTACCTGGTCCGAATACAGCAATGAGAATGCCTTTCAAAAGCTGCAGGAGGAGGCCAGCCGTATCCGCTGCAAGGTATGGCGTGACGGCGAGCCACATGAAATTGCTATTGATGATGTTGTAGTCGGTGATGCAATTATTTTAGAGGCCGGCGATAAAATACCGGCAGACGGTATTTTGCTGGAAGGAACCCTGAAGCTGGATCAGGCAGCGTTAAACGGTGAAAGTGAGGAAGCTAAAAAAACTGTTGCACCTGCTGAGTTCCAATGGGATGACGGTAAAATTGATTTTCTGGATGAACATAAGCTGTTCCGTGGCAGCGTTGTGGTAGAAGGCACCGCTGTGATGCAGGCTGTGAAGATCGGTGATAATTCCGTTTACGGCCAGCTGACGCAGGAGCTGAAGGATGAAGAACGTGACAGTCCGCTGAAGCTTAAACTGAAAGGACTGGCAGAGCAGATAAGTAAATTCGGTTATGCCGGCGGTGTACTGATAGCCGTTGCGGTAATACTGCATAAGATATATCTGGCAGGAAGCTTTGGAGCTTATTTTGCCGATATGACAACAGTAATTGCCGATTTGGTGCAGGCTGTAATCTTGGCGATTATTATTATTGTTATGGCGGTACCGGAAGGCCTGCCGCTGATGATTGCGATAGTTTCTTCGCTCAATATGCGCAAAATGCTGCATGACCATGTATTGGTGCGTAAGCTTGTCGGCATTGAAACTGCAGGCAGCTTAAACCTGCTGTTTACCGATAAGACAGGCACGATTACTAAAGGACAGCTGGAGGTAGTACGCTTCTTAACCGGCGATTTACAGGAAATTACTGATTTTACATCATTGCCTGCACGTCTTAAGGAGCTGACTTGTCAGCAGGTTCTGATCAATACATCATCTACCGTTACCGACGGCAAGATTGTCGGCGGTAATATGACAGAAGCAGCATTAAATAATTATGTCGGTGCTTATCGTTTACCGCAGCTGCCGCAGCGCCAACGCTTTATTCCGTTCAACAGCGCCAATAAATATTCCTGGGCGCAGGTTGCTCCCGCTGATGGCGGCGTAGCATATTGCCTCATTAAGGGCGCACCGGAAAAGCTGCTGCAGGCTACCGATTGGTATTGGTCAAAAGATGGCTACCGTTTGCCGTTGACTGATGAGATGAAAGCAGCTCTGGATAACAGAATGCTGGAGCTTGCAGGACAGGCGATAAGAATGCTGGCCTTGTGTACGTATGAGGGAGTACCTGCTGATAACCTGCCGGATAAAGGACTGACGCTTGCCGGTGTTGTTGCCATCCGTGACGACGTGCGTCCGGAAGCAGTGGAGGCTATTAAGGCTGTACAGCAGGCCGGTGTGCAGGTAGTAATGATTACCGGTGACCGTAAAGAAACAGCGGTTGCCATTGCTAAGGATGCAGGCCTGCTGCAAAGTGCGGAGGATGTAGTCTGGACCTCCGACGAGCTGGCACAGATGAGCGATGATGAGGTCAAAGCTAAGCTGACGCATCTGCGTGTAGTGGCACGTGCTCTGCCTATGGATAAATCGCGTTTGGTGCGTTTGGCGCAGGATTTGAATCTTGTAACCGGTATGACCGGTGATGGCGTAAACGATTCTCCGGCACTGAAAAAGGCTGATGTAGGCTTTGCTATGGGCAGCGGTACAGAGGTAGCCAAGGAAGCAGGCGATATCGTTATCATGGACGATAACTTCCTGAGCATCAAACAGGCGATTTTGTACGGAAGAACGATTTACAATTCTATCTGCAAATTTATTGTTTTCCAGCTGACGATTAACTTCTCAGCTGTGGCTATTAACTTTATTGCTCCCTTTATCAATATCGATGAGCCGTTGACGATTACGCAGATTCTGTGGATTAATCTGGTAATGGATACCCTAGCTGCGCTCGCCTTCGGTGGTGAACCGGCACTGGCGCAGTATCTGCGCGAGGCGCCGAAACGCCGCAGTGCGCCGCTTGTCAGCAAAAAGATGCTTACGAGCGTTATTATCAGCGGCCTGTATATGACTATTGTCGGTATTGCCTTTTACAAGAGCGCGTGGGTCGACCATCTGTTCCGTGATGCTGATAACCATATCTATACCTACACGGGCTTCTTCTGCGCCTACATTTTTATGGCAGTAGCCAATGGCTTTAATGTGCGTACTGACGGGTTGAACCTGTTAAAGAATATCAGCCTGAACAAGGGCTTCTTACAGGTAATGGCGCTGATTGTTGCAATTCAGGTGCTGCTAACCTTTGTTGGTGGGCGCGTACTGCGTACAACACCACTGAATGCGCATGAATGGGGCGTTGTTATCCTGTTTGGCACTTCAATCATTGTTGTTGATTTACTTCGTAAGCTTATCAGCAGCAGGTAAAGTTATGCACAGTTGTTGATAACTCTGTTGATAATCTGTGGGTAAAACACATAAGCTGTGGATAAGTTCTTATGGATAGAAGCACACTAAACGCTGTTACATTGTTTACAATATTGTTGTTAAAAAATTAATTTTAGAAATAGTGTTGACAATTAAAAGCGGAATGCGTATAATAGCATTCAACGAATCAAATATCGTCCCTAAAAAAACGGTGAAGGGAAGAAGATATGACCGGATGGGCTAAGAGAGTCGCTGGCTGGTGTAAAGCGATGTCAATGGTTATATGCATACTGATCCCGGAGTTGCCTTTCCGATATGTAGGGAAGGACGTGTGGTCACGTTACAGGCAAAGGCCTTGTTGGAGGCTGAGAGGACAGCATTGCTGAAGTGCTGTTGAAATAGGGTGGTACAGCGTGGAATTGTTCCCCGCCCCTAATTGTGTTATAAAAAACACAGGTTAGGGACGGGGATTTTTGTTTATAATCGCTAAGAAAAGCTAGGGGGAAATTAATCATGCAGCAGGAGAAAAAATATATTCCGTTTGAACAAATAAAAATTACCGACCGTCAATGGCCTGATAAAACGATTACTAAAGCACCTGTATGGTGCAGTGTTGATTTGCGCGACGGCAACCAGGCATTGGTAACACCGATGGGTATTCCGGAAAAAATTCGCTTTTTCCACACTTTGGTAGACTGCGGCTTTAAGGAAATCGAGGTTGGCTTTCCTTCCGCCTCGGAAACAGAGTACGAAATTCTGCGTACCCTGATTGAAGGCGGACATATTCCTGATGACGTAACCGTACAGGTTCTGGTGCAGGCGCGTGAAGAGCTTATCCGCAAAACCTTTGAGGCAGTACGCGGTGCTAAGAATGTTATCATCCATTTTTATAACTCTACTTCAACACTGCAGCGTAAAATTGTTTTTGGCAAGGATATGGACGGTATCACCGATATTGCTGTGCAGGGCGCACGCCTTATCCGCCAGCTGACGGAAGAAGAGGTTGCCCGCAGCGGTATGAATATCCGCTATGAATATTCTCCGGAAAGCTTTTCCGGTACGGAAATAGATTTCTCTGTGGCAATTTGCGAGGCTGTAATGCAGGAAATGGGCTCGACAAAAGAAAACCCGATTATCCTCAACCTGCCCTCTACTGTTGAAATGTGTACGCCGAACACCTATGCCGATCAGATTGAATACTTCTGCCGTCATATTAAAAACCGTGAAGCAGCAATTGTCAGCGTGCATCCGCACAATGACCGCGGTACCGGTGTTGCCTGCGCCGAGCTGGCACTTTTGGCCGGTGCGGACCGTATCGAAGGTACGCTGTTCGGTAACGGCGAGCGTACCGGTAACCTAGATATCGTAACTGTAGCCCTCAACATGTTTACGCAAAATGTTGATCCCGAGCTGGATTTCTCGCATATTCTTGACATCAAAAAGGTTTATGAGGAATGCACAAAAATGCATGTGCCTGAGCGTCAGCCGTACGCCGGTGAGCTGGCCTTCACCGCCTTCAGCGGTTCGCATCAGGATGCTATCCGCAAGGGTTATGAATACATGAAAAACAGCGGTACAGAATATTGGGAGGTACCGTATCTGCCGATTAACCCGGCGGATATCCATCGTGAATACGAGCCTGTTATCCGCATTAACAGCCAGTCCGGTAAGGGCGGCGCTGCCTTCGTGCTGCAGCATACCGTCGGCTACAATCTGCCTAAGGAAATGCATCCTGAATTTGGCAATATCGTGAAGGCTGCTGCTGACGAATACGGCGACGAGCTTTCCAGCGAGCAGATTGTGCAGCTCTTCCGCAAGGAATACATCGACTTTGCCGGCAAATATCAGCTGCTGCGTCATCGTTTCACCGAGCTTAATGAAGCTGACGGCAGCATCCACAGCCGTTTTGAAGGTGAAATTTCGGTTGCTGGCGAAAAAAAGAGTGTAGTTGGTGTAGGTAACGGTCCTATCGATGCCTTCTTCCAGGCACTCAACGGTGTCGGAATTAATGGCTACGAATTCGTCAACTATCATGAGCATGCAATTTCCAAGGGTTCTGATGCGAAGGGTATTTGCTACATTGAGCTGAAGCAGAAAAACAATGGCCATATCTTCGGTGTAGGCATTCACTCCAACATCAACGTGGCAGCGCTGCGTGGCATCATCTGCGCTATCAACCGCGCGGAGAAGTGATTAGTGATTAATAGTTATCAGTGAATAGTGTTTAGTGGTTAGTAAACAGTTGGCAGTACGGGGTAAAGAGAAAATATATTAGAAAATCGCCCCTGTATATATTATTTTGCTAAGGGCCGGCGCCAGAAAAACAGATAAGCCGGCTTTTATAACCTCCAAAATAAGGGAAAGATTTTTTGGAAAAATAAGGGAAAGAAGCAAGCGCCGTCGGCCGTAAGGCAGGCGGCGATTTGCGCATTACAGAACGATATTTCCTTAAATAAAATTGTGGAGCAGGCTTTGCAGCGTTTTTTGATGCTGGAAAATTAAATATATAAAAAATTTTTATAGCTGTATGATAGCTGGCGAGCTATATTACGTCAGACCAAGAATATAGTTGTAGGTTAGTTGACGTGTAATCACAATATAATAATGCTTTAATCATTAAGGACTTCATTGTAAGAGAATGGAGTCTTTTTTTATTTATCAGGTGCCGTAGGCACCTGCAAGCCAAAAGTACTCGATGTACTTTTGCTTGACGGGGGGGGGACAACGTGCTATAATTCTAGCAGTGACTAATTATGTAATTAAAGTTATTGTAAAATAAGAAAAAAGCCAATATACATAATTAACAATTTAGAGAGTTTCTCATGTAAGTATTTTTTTCTTTGAGGAACTGCAAACACTGCATGATATATTGCTATAAAATTTAAGAACCTAACGAGAGAAAAAGAGAATAAAAGCGTATCAGGTGTATTTATACTTAATAGGTAAACAGGTGCAAAACCTGTGCTGTCCCGCAGCTGTAATGTGGAGCTGGCCTTATATAGTCACTGGGAAACTGGGAAGACAAGGCTGGCAGTGAAGCAGAGCCAGAAGAACTGCCTGATATAGGGCCTTTCAAACAACCTGCGATGTACAGGATTGCGCTTTCCTAGGGATAAGTGCGTCTTGCTGTCACAGTACGGCAAGACGCTTTTATTTTAACTGAAATATTTGCATAAAGTATATTTATTATTCTTGCATATTAACATCTGACAAGCGGAACAAGGATAGCTTGGTCAGATGCTTTTATGAAAATAAATTTTTTCCCAGTATGCTCAAGAATTACGAGAGAAAGGAGGAGCTATGAAAAGGATATTTATGCTGCTGACCTTAATTTTGGCCCTGATGTGCCCAGCACTTGCCGGTGCGGAGGTATCGAGTGACAAAATGATTTTGGATTGGACAACTTCCAAAGTATGGGTTAACGGCGGCGAACTGTGTGTAACAGGCACTTTTGTCAACAAGCGTAATGACATAGCTATCACTAAGCTGAACGACTTTATTATGCGTGTTACCTACACAGATAAAAATGGCGAGCAGAAGCAGTTTACCGGCAGACCGGTAAAGTTTCCGCTGTGCAAGATTCCTGCCAATGGTTCGCGTAAGCTGAATCTTAACTTTGGCAAATTTGCTGACGAAAGCGTTGGCAACTGGGTAACGGCGCAGACCTATACGTTTACGTATATTAACGGTGCGCGGTTCTGATAATGTTTTTGATGAGTATTAGGCGTTGAGTTTGCAAGAAACTCAAATTTTACAGAAAGTGGTGTATGAGTAACATGAAGAGAAGATATACAGCTGCGGCTGCTATGATGATGGTAATGGGCCTGTGCGCAAGCGCAAGCGCAGCATTTGACGAAAACCTGAACAGCTATACCTTAGATAGCATGATTGTAGAGGCTGACGCAGTTAAAAACAAGTTCGGCGATACTATTACTGAGCAGTCCTACTATCGTACCGGCGGTGACGTTAAGGTTATCACCCGCGAAGAAATTGAAAAACGTCATTATACTGATTTGACCGAAGCAATCAAACGTATTCCTGGCGTAACCTTCCAAAACCCTGGCTATCGTGGCGGTGAATATGGTTATCAGTTCTATAACAATGGTGTTT
>ULXZ01016899.1_pt1 | contig 10563 bp, 9 predicted proteins | sample 1961701 | NCBI WGS metagenome assembly ULXZ01 (sample SAMEA4835850, study PRJEB28245) | human gut metagenome | biome: gut microbiome; material: fecal sample | place: Denmark | collected 2008 | reverse complement strand
GAAAAGCCCGCAGCATGATTGCTGCGGGCAGAATGGGGCGATATGAAGTTGTGGTGGGGCGGCGCATCCGGAAGAGACCGCAGGACATACGGGGCGCTCACAACCGCGCTCCGTAAAAATAAAAATAAGAGTCCCGGCAGGAGCCAAGCCCCTGCCGGCTTATAGCCGCCCATAAAGATCCCCCGTCCGGTTCCATTCCGGCTTGTTCAGCCGGTAATGGGATCATACCAGACGGGTAATCTCAGCCTGAGCCTTATTTCAGCCTTATTTTTGCAGCAGTTTTGCCGCAAAAAAGCCGCACGAGCACCCTCACCAGAGCCGCACGGAAGACGCGCGGGCGCTTTACATTCTCTTCCATAATTGCTTTACAGATGCAATCTGCTCTTCACTCATGTGAGCTTTTGCAGTTTGCAGGAAGCTTTTCGCCAACTCAGCGCCGCCTCTGTGATACATAATAAAAATCATATCCATATTCAGCTCACTGTCATATGGATCAAGGCTCATCGCATCAACCACCGCACGGTGTGCCGCACAATAATCGCCCTGTTCCATCTTGCGCTCAATGTAACACTTGATAATCCGAAGAAAGATGTTGTGATAATATGCCGTTTTAGGCATCAGCCAATGCTGATAGGAGATTTTAGAAAACAAATCACCGCGATATAATTCGACGGCTCCCTGATAAAGTTCAGATTGTGCCTTTGGATTTACCTCTGCTTCCATACGATGGCAGTTATCCTCAAAACGGTCAAAATCTGTATAGACGTTATACTCCGGATTGATGACAAACGTTCCATGGCGGCCGACGATCAAATCCTCTAAATCAATGATGCTCAGAATACGTCGGAGACGGTAAGCAATATTGCTGACGGAACGATACGAATTGTCCATCACATCACCTGGCCAGAGCGCTTCCGCCAATCGCTCGATCTTTAATGCCCGTTTCATATTCGTGATAATAAGGGCGAAGAGGTTCAGACAGAGGTCGGACGAGATATCTTCTTCCGTAAGCGTGCCCTTCGCGTTCCTGATCTCCAAATCCCCAAGGCAGTTCACATAGACATCGTGGTCGCTGTATTTCGACGCCCGCTGTGCCGCGGCAATGGACTGGCTCAGCTTGATCTCATTCAGCTCTACAACGACCGCGTAGGAGATGATGAACAGGAACGTCGGATCGTCCTGAAAGCGCGTCGGGTCGTCAACCGCGATATAGCCTTGATTGATGCGCTTGGAAAACGGCGCTGCCAATATGGATTTCACACCGTAGCGCTGGAAGAATTGATATTCATCCGGATATGTATCCCTGATTGCCTCCATATCCGGTATGACAACAGGCCGGTTCAGCGACAGAAATTCACACCATCGCGGGAAGCTCTCTACGGCAAGATACTGGAGCATGTTCTTCTGGTGCTCTACGCCTTCCGCACACCATTCGTAGGTAAGCAGTCCAATTTTCAAATCCCAATCTGCTTCTATAACGGAAGCTCTGGCCGCACCGTAAAACTCCGCTGCACCTTGCAGTAGGCCGTTGATGATATCCTCCGATTCCTCCAAACTGCGCAGCCGCTCTTCCAGAAGTCCAAGTGCTGTCTGGAAATCTTGGGACGCTGCGCGATTGTTGTTCTCTAAACTGTTCATGGCTGCGCTCCTTTCTACAAATCAAAAAACTGCCTGATCATCCAATCAAGCAGCCTTTTCCGCAGCATCCACCATTGGTGGTGCTGCGTCATTATTTGTCCGTAGGTGTACGCCTCCATGCGAGGGTTCTGTTCCGCTCTGCGATAATGCTGTCAATTTCATGCACTAGCCTGATCTTGCACAGCAAACCGCCGGTAGCGCAGAGGTGCACCGTCCGAGCAAATAACAAGGCTAACATGGCTGTGCGAATTTCGTGATCTCTTAGCTATATCGGTGACAGAATGACGTGTGCCTATCGGAGCAGTCCCTTTACGATAGCATGAATATTCTGTAGCTGTTCAGGATTCAGTTTCTGCATATCCTGAAAAACCGCTCTGAGCTGTTCGGGATACTCATTCCCATCGTCAAAGAAGTCCCTTGCGGTTATATCAAGGTAATCGCAGATGTAGAAGAAGCCGCTCAGCGACGGCATGGACTTCCCGGTCTCAATATTGTTGATATAACCCGGATTCTGACCCATTGAAAGGCTCATGTCACGAGCCGAAACACCCTTTTGCGTTCTCAATTTGGCCAGTCTCAGGGAGAACTCCTTGTCCGTCATCACTTCACCTCCACATATTATATTTTAGCCCATACAGCGGCTATTCTCGTTTGAATGTAGCCCTTGTTTGTGCGAATGTATGGGTTTATAGATGCTATTATATGCAGAGATATTGGATTTATAATGTAATAGAAAAAGGACTCTCGATTGGGGCATATAGTCCGCAATGAGAGTCCTTCTGAAATATTCAACTGTATCAGTTGGTGTGAATAATGAAGCCGGAGAAACCTGAGTAAGTGGTTGGCCTAATGCTACTCATATTTGACTTGTCGTGTTGCTTTTCCGGCGCATACGGGACATCCACATTTCTGCTTTCCGGTTCGGGAGTAGATGGCCGTTTTCCAAACATGCCCTTCAGCGCATTTCCACCATACCCGCTTGTGACTTCCCGGCGTTACCATTTCTGGGGTCAGACCGCTGTTCAGCGTGCTATCCCATTGCGCGGCGATTTTCGGATGAAGCGTAGCAAGATCATTAAAACCAGCCAGAACGCGCCGTCCTGCGCAGTATGGGCAGCCGGAGTTCTCTACAGCTCTTGCTGCAACGATGGCCTGCCATTCATGACCAAGTGTGCATCGCCACCATACCTTTCTGTTGCTGAAGGAAGTAATCTGATCCGGTCTCAGACTTCCGTTGCGCTCCGTATCCCACTGTGCGGCGATGTCTGGAAAGAGCGTCGCCAGATCATTCTCGCCGGACATCACAGCCTTCCCAGTGCAAACCGGGCATCCCGCGCCTCTGCTTCGGCTGAGTATGCGAGCTCGCCATGAGTGTCCATTCTGACACTTCCACCAAACGTATTTATGACTTCCTTCCAACACATCTGAGGGCTTTAGTTCACCATTTTTCTCGTTGTCCCATTCAGAAGCCAGTGCAGGATTCAAGGTGAGCAGATCATTGCTTTCGACCCAGAGCATCCGCCTGGTACAGTAAGGACACATCGAACCATTTGCACGAACCCGGATTTCCGAATACCATGTGTGACCGTTTTCACAATGCCACCAAACCTTTTGATGGCTCCCTTTATGTACGGTATTAGGGGTAAGCGGTGCATTTTTCTTCTGATCCCACTCTTGCAGAAGATACATTCTGTTCTGACGCTCACAGAAGGATTGCAAAGAGTTTTCTTTTTTCATTCAGGTACTCCATATTGCTGAAACAGATTCATAACCGCGTTTACAAATTGCAGCTACAAGTCCGGCTGCAACTGCACGCGCAGTTCAGCATCGGCACTTTTGCTGACGCTGATTTTTATGGGGTTATCCTTCGCCCAAACAGGATCAGCAGCCGCTTTTTCTGACCACTTCTCGTAAAAGCTGATAACTTCACCGTTTATGGCTTCTTCCGCTTTTTTACGGGCTTCAGCCGCTTCTTCAACCGAAGCATATGTTCCAAGAAAATATTGCCGATGCTGGAATACGATTTTCGCAAGGTAACGGCCTTTGACCAGATACACACCCTTTACGCCGGTCGTATTATTTGAGGGAATCTTCCTGCTTTTGAGTGCGTCGATGCTGGTGCCATCCACATGTGTCAGGAATCCGCCAAGGGCTTTATCGTGCTCCTTTTTCTTGCAGCCGCAGCTTGTCTGGCCGCAATACATCAGGCTGTTATAGGAAACGTCTGCCTCGCTGCCGCAATCGCATTGGCAATGCCAGATCACGAAGCCCTTTGCGTCACGCTTTTTTGAGGAGTATTGCGCAGTCAACCGTCCAAAGCGTTGCCCGGTAATGTCAGAAGAAGCATAGTTTTTCACATTTTTGCAGCCGCAATTTGTTTTACGCCCGGATACCAGCTCGCTGGCCGTTGCTTCACAGGTGTAACCGCAGCTGCACAGACATGTCCAGTACGCTCCCATCCTGGTGCGCTTTCGGCTTTTGCCCACAACCCTCAATTCGCCAAAGGTCTTGCCAAGCAGGTCGTATGCCGTTGCCTGCTGCGCCCGTTCTCGCCGCAGGCAGCCGCAGCTGAGGGAACCTCCGCTTTTGAGGGAGCGCTCCAGCACATATCGTTCCGTGCCGCAGTCACAGCGGCAGAGATGTTTCTTTTCGCCTTGTGCCGTAGTGACAACCTTGTCCAGTAATGTCCAGCGCCCGAAGCGCTGACCTTTTTTCAGCCCATTTTCTTCTGATTTCATGTATTCATATTATCCTCGCCGGAGAATACGCCCTGCTTGAAAAGCTCATAGTAGCAGTTTTCACAGAGCTGCCCCTGTCCTTGAACGTAATATTTTCGCTTGGAGATCGGCGTGTTTTTCGGAACGTTGGTCAAACGCCAGCACAGGACGCAGCGCTCCATCTGCTTTCTTCGGGAGCCGCTTGCTTTCGTGCGCCAGTCGCTCTGTTTGCGCATGTTGATATTGTCTGCCATACTCGCCCTCACTTTTCCATCTGCGTTGGGGCTGGAGAAGGAGAGATTATCTTGATCCGGTTGCAGAACACGGTCACGCGCGTCCTGCCGCCCTTGGTGCAGGTATAGAGAACGAGATCATAGCCGCTGTTCTGTACGGCGTCCACCTCGCTGGGGTTCAGCGTCTCGATCTTTTCAATGGAGTAGGTATTGATTACGCCCTCCATATCCGTAAAGATCACGGCATTGCCCGTCTGCAAGTCCTTCAGCCGTCCAAAGTGGTTCTGGTAGTTATGGGCGGCAATGACCAGATCATCCGTGCGAGAAGATCCGAACTGACGGCAGGGTGCAAGCTTTAGCCGGTTATAATCCCATTCAGACATAACAGGCAGTTTCAACCCCAGTACCGGAATCTCCATATAGCCCACATATTCATAGCCATCCAGCATCACGACCGGCATTTGTGGGTCAAGCGGCGTCGCAGACGGAGCTGCGTCCGGCTGCGTACTGATAACCGGTACTTTTATTGTTTTCATTTCAATAACCGCCTCAACGTTTTCCAGCAGGCTCTCGGCTTCCTGACCGGCTTGTACATCCTCCTGACGGTTATGGAGGAAAAGGAGCAGTGCCGAAAGGATCAGCACTGCTCCCACTGCTACGATGGCAATGCCCGTTTTTTTAGGCATTATTTTCTCTCTTTTTCTTCACCAGCATTGCCCCGCCGAGAGAAACAAGGACAAGTCCTGCGCCGCCGAGCACCCAAATAGGCCAGTTGAGCTGACCGGTCTGGATCAGACTTCGGGTATTGGTGATGGTAACGACATTACCGGAGACACTGTAAGATGGGACATAGCCCTTGGGGATATTCGACTCGATAACCTGCCAGTTTCCGTAGGCACTCAGGTCTTTCCATGTGTAAGTCCAGTTGTTCCATGCACCCAGACGTACCGTCTCATAGGGAACATCGCCGTTATAAAGCGTGACGGTCACGGAATCCGGGCGATCCTTTCCATCATCGCTGCTCCACACCTTGCGGACAACGACATCCAGAGGATAGGAGGGATCAGGATCGGGGTCAGGCTTAGGCGGCGTTTTCTTTGTGTTGGTGATGGTCGTCAGCGTGCCCACTGTGTTATAGCTGACGGTGTACCCAGCGGGAACCTCCGCTTCCTCGACAGTCCAGGTATGGCCCTCCAGAAGCCGGTCAAAGGTGTATGCCCATCCGTTTGCTGCGTTCAGCTCCTGAGAGCTTTCGACCTTACCGTCTTTCAGCAGATTGACCGTGATGCTGTCACCCACGTGGTTCGCATTGCCGTCAGACCAGACCTTACGGACGGAAAGCTGACTTTCATTGTAAGCTTCCACATGGAAGATCCAGTCCACTTCACCTACGCGGTTGGCGTACTTGTTGTCCAGCTCAATAGGGACGCTCAGCTCCACTTTCAGCGTAGCCGTCTCGCCAGTGCGGAATGTGCCGAGAAGCTTATTGCTTTTCAGTCCGTCCAGTTGGTCGGGAGAAGCGTCATAGATCAGCTCCGTGCCGTTCCAGACCTTCATGGAGAGCTTGGACAGGAACTCCGTCATGGTGGCGACGGACTCCTTCTCCGCGACCTTGGGACTGAGAGGATTGTCCGTCTCATCATGCGCCTCGGCTCTCATGTAGAGATTCACGAAATCGCAGTCGGTCGCCGAATTGGTGAAGGTAATGGTCTCCGTCACGGTATCGCCGGGCATGACGTTTTTGAAGCTGCCGAACAGGTCGGTCTCCGTGTACTCGCTGCCGGGCTGGAAGTCAAAACCTTTCGAGAACCCTTCAAACGTGATGGAAGGAGACGCTGCAAAGGCCGTTACTGACATACTCATCACTACGAGCAGCATCAGCACAAGGGATGTGATTGCCTTGAATGACTTTTTCATGTTCTCCACCCCCTTAGTTACCCGGTACGATCAGACTGCCGTCTGCGCCAATCGAGAAGTCTGCGCCCCAGGCTGCCTTGACGGAATCTTCCGGAACGCTCTGGATGGCCTCGGCCATCACGTCAACAGCCTGCTTGCCGCCGTCCGTATCCAGGTAGGAGCCGACCAGCGTCATGCTGTCTGTCAGGTTAGTTTTCGGTCTTTCTCCCGGAGCAACAGGCAGCGTGTAGTAGTAATAACCGTCATACGATACCCAGTTTGCACCCAGCGTAAATGTAGGGAGGGATGCGGTGCCGCCGATGTGCTGCCCCTGATCGTTTGTGCGATAAGTCACCAGCTTGACACGGATAAAGGCATTGATCGTGCCGGTATTCTTCACGTTGACGTTGGATTTCACGCCCCTGCTGCCGTCAAACCTCTCCGTCACTTCGCAAGTAACCTTGGTGGGAAGGAATTTGTTCTGAATCGGAGAGTCTTTTGTGCTCAGCCATGCAAGCGTGCCGCCGATGGCCAGCGCAAGAAGGAGTACGGTCGCAATTACCATGGTCGTTAGGCGGCCAGTTCGGAGCGTTTTTCCATGTACCGGAGCTGCCGTTGCCTTGCGGTGCTTGCCTTCATATCTGCCTCTATACATCTTCATTCCCTCCTTTCTTAGTGATTCGTGCCGAAGATATTACGAACAACCTCGCTGAAGCCGTTCAGCCACTGATTGTTGTTCTTCGTGTTGGTGCAGGCGATGCTGCCGGTGGGATTCTGTGCCGTCAGCGCAGCGCTGCCGCCGTTATTGGCAGAATAGCGCCAGCTCCAGCCGGTGTTTTCGCTGATGGTGTAAGTACCGATGGGCAGTTCGACGAGGATTTCGGTGCCGTTGCCCCAGACGGTCACTTCGGAATACTTCACGCCGTCCTTGAAAACATCGAACACATAGGACTCGTCAGCCGCGCCGCCCTGCTTGGTAATGTTCAGCGTGCAGGTCTGGATGTGGATCAGGAACGCGGGAGCACCGGGCGTTGCTGGGGTCTCCCAACCGCAGGCGGTGGTGCAATCCTGATGCACGAACGTGGTATGCTCATTCACATTTTCTGTGCCGATTTTGACCGTAGCCGCAACCGGAACATCCTGCTTGGTGTACTTGCCGCTTTCGAGCTTGCTTTCATCCGGCGTGTAGCTGATATCCAGCGTCGGCTTTGTGCCGAGCATGGTTACGCCTGCATCTGTCGATGCGGTATCACCGTGCTTCCACGTTTCCAAACCTACCTTATTGCTGCTGTAATCGTTGTTTGTGGGGACGCTCTCGCCGTAGTAAGCGCTGGAATCCTTGAACGTCAACTCCGGCTTGAAAACGTAGATGTTAGCGGCAGGGTCGTTGGCGCCGGTTTTCGCGGTTGCCGCGTCACCATTAGCGGGGGTAGAAGTACCCACGGTCTTGGGCGCTACGGTAACTTCGACGGTATAGGTCGTATCTTCGGTCAGGTTTTCAAGCTTGTCAGAAATGACATTGCCGTCCTTGTCCTTGACCGTAACGGTGATATCGACGTATTCGGTCTGCCAGGGATCAAGGCCGTAAGGCTTATCAGTGTCGGTTGCCTTGCTGAGATCAAGCTTTACATCGCCAACGCTGATTTCAGAGCCATCCTTGAGCTGATCGGCGGTGACTTCGCCCTTGAGATAGACGTTCTTGTCAGTGGCCGTGACGGTCACATCCTGAATGGGAACATTGACTTTGGGCTGCTCGAAGGTCATAACAGGGGTCTGCGCGGAGCCGTTCTCGTAGATACCCGCGCTTGCATTGGTGATAACCTCGTTGCCGCCCAGGAAACCGCTCTTGGGTGATACCTCAAAAGAAATAACCAGTTTATTGCCGCGAACGGTGGAATTGCCCTGCGCATCCGTTTCGGTGCCGCACCAGTTTTCGGAGAAGTCAAAGCCGGTTACGCTGACCTGGTCGCCGTCGACCGTGGCAGTCGCGCCGCCGGGGCCGCCGCTGGTGCCGCTCCATGTGTAGGTATTTCCGTCCTTCCCGGTGCAGGCATAGGTGTCGATCCGAATGCCGCTTGCCGTCGTTCCGGCAGGCAGCGTGAAGTACGGAGAAATAATGTCCTTCACAACTGTCTCACTGCCCAGCGTGGTCTCAGCACCGCCCGTCTCGATCTGGTTGGAAATTTGCTGGAAGATGCTGTTCAGTGTTCCAGCATCCGCAGCGGAAAGATAATAACTGGGAGACTGCGGATACTGCGTGTTGGAAGACACACGTTGCATGAACCAGTTGGCCTTCTCTGTTTCGTTTCCGTTCTGATTGCCTGCGCTGGTCGCGTCCGCGCCGGGGAATATGCCAATGGTGTATACTGTTGCTCCATAGGTGTTTTTTGCAGTCCCAGCCTGAGTAATCGCACTATTCGCCGTATCGGAATCATAACCGCTCCAACCAGGAACACCATCTGAAAATACGATTACGACACGATTCCGTTTTTCTCCCTCCGCTATGGGGTTTGCACCGAAAATCCCGTTACCCATCTCCAGTCCAAGATTTGTAAGCGTTCCGCCATCCGCAGAAAGAGCTTCGATGGAAGCACTAACATTGCCAACTCCCGTGGAGGTGTTCATATTCTGAAAGGCGTTCCCATATTGCCCTTGTGCAGCAGTTCCGTATCTATATTGATTGCTACCTACAAAAACTTCTGTGTTGTTGTAATTATAATTGGTGCCGTTATAGCGTTGTCCACTCGCAAAGCCTACCACCGCAATGCGGTGATTGACATTATCGGCAGGGGCATTGATGTCGCCATCCTCACCTGCTGCCTTCGCAGCAACGGCATTGGCGAATGTAGTTGCTGCATTCTTTAGAGCATTCAGCCTCGTATCGCCAGCACTACTACTATAATCCCTGCGATAAAACTGCGTGTCAGGACTGCTCCCATCCCCAAACGACTCTTCTATAACCGTTGTGGCTCCATTCAGAGTATATGAATAGATGTACTTCTTTACGGACTGATAGAGAGGAGCATATTGCCCAAAGTTTGGAATGCTATCGTCTCCGGTCGTATAGAGGATTTGCTGACCATCCACCGTGTACCAGTATTCATCAGCGGAAAAAAGATGTCCTTCTCTCTTCACTGTGACGGACTTATACTCTCCTGAAACCAGACAGTACAGGCTGTTTTGATTATCATAGTATTTCCTGTTGCTCCAGCCGGAAATAGCGGTATATACCATCTTCTGTTCTACGGAAACGGCAATATACTCGTTATTATTCAGCTTGTGCCACAGGTTCTCGCTGCCGCCATTGTGCCTAAGCGGATAATACTCCTCATTATGATAGTTGCGACTGTTCCATCCACTACCTTTCCGGTATGCCGTATATGTATAGCCACCTATCGGGTCTTTCATCGAGCCGGACTGGTCGATAACAAGAACAATATCAGTGGGGATATCCGTTTTCTGCTCCGTAATGACCTTAGAGCCGGTGGCGAAGGCTTCCAGCGTGATGGTGTAGGAACCGTCATTGTTGGCAGTAGCCGTCTTGCTGATCTTCATGCCACTGTCGGGCGCATTGTCCGCATAGGCTCTCGTGCCGGGCACGATCAGCGCACAGAAAAGGGACAGGCACAAAAGCAGCGATAGAATCTTCGTCTTTTTCATTCTCTGCCTCCTTAATTGCCGCCGGTGACGGGTTCGCCAAAGGGCGCAACATTGGTATAGTTCACCGTAGGACGGTAAATCTCACTCTCCACGGGAGGTTCGGATTCTTCAATAACGATGGCGGGCAAGGGCGCGGGCATCAGCTTATCCATGTACGCCTCCACCTGTGCGACCTGCTCCTCCGACAAAGACTTCAGTACATCCTCCGGGGTTGCCTTGATAATAGCCTCGATCTCCTCCAGCGTTTGGCAGGCCATAAGCCGGTCAAACAGGTGGCAGGGACATTTGCAATCCTCGCCGGTGCAGCCCTCTGTGCAGGTATCGATATGCTTGGAAGCATCGGATACGGGCTTCACATACAGCGGGCAGCCCTCCTTATGCGCCTCGCCCTCGGCTGCGCCGCAGGTGCATTCCTTGGG
>ULXZ01013011.1_pt1 | contig 10596 bp, 14 predicted proteins | sample 1961701 | NCBI WGS metagenome assembly ULXZ01 (sample SAMEA4835850, study PRJEB28245) | human gut metagenome | biome: gut microbiome; material: fecal sample | place: Denmark | collected 2008 | reverse complement strand
TATTGGTTAAGTGTTTCTGGTACACAAATTATTGGTGTTAGAAGAATAAATTAAAAAAAGTTTGTATATATTTTTCCTTTTTGGAAATGCTATAAGTAGGAGGGAAAATATGGAAACTGTACAAAAGACTTTATTAGTTCTTACTATTATTGGAGCAATAAATTGGGGACTAGTTGGAGTTTTGAATTTTAATTTAGTTACTACAATTTTTGGAAATGGTAGTTTATTAACTAATATTATTTATGCTTTAGTAGGTGTAGCTGGTTTATTTAATATATGGATATTATTTAGTCATATAGAAATGGTTAAATAAGAAAACAGACATAAAATGATGTGTCTGTTTTTTTTGGTTTAAATTGATTTTTTTATTGGTCTTTGGTTGATAATTATTTGTTAAAATGTTATTATATATTATAAGGTGGGGTGGCAAATTGAGATACGTATTGGCTTTTTTCAGAGATACTTTAAATGGCACTACATATTTTGTTGTAGCTTTTGTGTGCTTAATTTTAATTTGTTTCTGCATCTATATTTTAAAGAGAATAAGTTTAAGTGAGAAGGAATTATTAAAAAAGGAGATGGAGTCAAAGGTTGTACTTGTTGATTCTTCTGGTAGTAAGGGAAAAATAGAGGTTTCCTTTGCTAATGTTGATGTGGGTGATACTGGTACACAAGCTGTTACTAATGTTACCAGTGTTTTAGCAAATCAAGATATTTATTCTGATAATGTTACTACTGATACTTTAAGTACTACTTCTGAGAGTACTGTGGAAGAAAAAAAAGAAGAAGTATCAGAAAAGAAAGCTCCTATTATGATTAATCCTGATGAGGTTGCTTTAGTTTCTTCTGATATGAATCTTATTGGTAGTAGTGAGAAGATTGCTACAATTAATGGTAGTAATAGTGCTACTTTAAATGTTGTTTCAAGTGTTAATACAGAAAATGTTAATAATATTTCTAATGATAATAATAGTGAAACTATTACTGAACAACAATAACGAACTTTACTATTTTAAAAAAATTTTGTATACTAGAATAGTGTTTTAAAGGAGACGATGAAATGACAATAACTATAACAGATATTATCTCTATATTGAGGAAAGTTGCTGATATTTCCTTAGTATGGTTAGTTTTTTATTTGATTTTAAAAAATCTTAAGAATAACGTTAAGTTATCTCTACTTTTTAAAGGAGTAGCTTTTGTAATAATTTTAAAGTTTGTAAGTGATTGGTTAGGATTTACAACTATTGGGGTATTACTTGAATATATTATTCAGTGGGGACCTATTGCTTTAATAGTTATCTTTCAGCCAGAAATTAGAACTATTTTGGAACAGCTTGGTAGAAATCAATTGTTAGGTAGACATAAGGTTCTAACTGTTGATGAGCGTGAGAGAATGGTATATGAAGTTATTAATGCGGTTGACTATATGAGAAAAGAAAAGATAGGAGCATTAATAGTAATTGAGAGAGATATAAGTTTAGGTAATTATATTGATAAGGCAAAGAAGTTGTATGCTGATTTAACTAGTGACTTATTGATTGCTATATTCTATGAAGGTAATCCATTACATGATGGTGGTGTTATTATTCAGGGAGATAGAATTACTTGTGCGGGAGCAGTTTTCCCAACTAGTAGTAGTCAAAAGATTAATAAGAGATTAGGTACTAGACATAGAGCTGCTTTAGGTTTAGCTGAAGAAACTGATGCTATATGTATCGTAGTTTCTGAGGAAACTGGTAGAGTTTCTGTAGCACTTAAGGGTGAGCTTTTATATAACTTAACTATTGATGATACAAGAATGTTATTAATAGATGAGTTAAGACCTAAACAAGATATAGAATTTTCAGATGATGATGAAGAGATAGATGAGGAAGAGATTTATGAAGAAGATGTTTAGAAAAATAGGAAGAATCTTTCATCATATTGGAACGTTCTTCGATAAAATTTTAATTACACCAATTACAAAGTTTATATTGATGATAACTAATTTCTTTAAAAATAATTCAAAGAATATTGATAGATGGATGGGTAAGAAATCTACATTGTTAGTTATTAGTTTGCTTTTAGCATTTGGAGTATTTGTTATTATTGATAAAGAATCAAATGTAATTATTGATCAATATGCAGAAATTTTATATAATCAACCAGTTACTGCTGTGTATAATGAAGAGTTATATGTAGTTGAAGGTTTACCAAAGACTGTTGATATTACTTTAGTAGGACAAAAAAGACATATCTTTTTAGCAAAACAGTCTCCTTCTAAAGGTGTAACTGTTGATTTAACTGGGTTAAAACCTGGAAATCATAAAGTTGCTTTGAAGTATTCACAAAGATTAAAATCATTAGATTATAAATTGGATCCTTCTCAAGTAACTGTTACTATTTATGATAAGGAAAGTGATACTCGTAGTTTAACTTATGATCTATTACATCAAGATAGTTTAGATAGTAAATTATATATTAGTAATATTGAACTTGATAGATCAGAAGTTATTGTTAAGGGTGCTAAGTATAAGTTAGAGAAGGTTGCTACTGTTAAGGCTTTAGTTGATGCTACTAATATTCCTAATCCTAAAGCAGGGGATATTACTTTAAAAGATGTTCCTTTAGTTGCTTATGATACTAATGGTAAGATTGTTGATGTTGAGATAGTTCCTAAGACTGTTGATGCTAAGATTACAATTACATCTCCATCTAAGGAAATACCAATAAAGATAGTTCCAACTGGTAAACTTGCTTTTGGTAAGGCTATTAAGTCTATTGAATCTTCAGTTTCTAGTGTTGTAGTTTATGGTGATGAAAATGCAGTTAATAAACTTGAACAATTAGAAGTAGAAATAGATGTTAATGATTTAAAAGCTGATAAAGAATACAATGTTACATTAAAGAAACCTAGTGGTATTACGGATCTTAGTGTTAAGACTGTTAAAATCAATGTTTACGTTGATAATTCTATTACTAAGGAATTTGATAATATTTCTGTTAGTGCTGAGAACTTAGGTTCTGGTCTTAAAGCTCAAGCATTGAGTGAAGCTGATAGTAAGATTACTGTTATTGTTGAGGGTAGTGAGGATGTTATTAATAATCTTGATCCTAGTACAATAAAAGCTTATGTTGACTTGAAGAAATATGGTGTTGGTGAGCATGAAATTGAGGTTTTAGTTACTGGTAGTGATGTTAAACTTACTTATAAGGCTAAGACTAAGAAAGTAAAAATTAGAATCACACAAGATTAGTTGAGTTTTCGACTAATCTTTTTTTGTTTATTTGCAGTTTACTTTTTTGCGATGGTAATTGCAATAAAAGTCGAAAAATGTTACAATTATATTGTCATATCATAGAGTAGTATAGGTAGTTTTTATGACTGGTGAATAAAAGCGATATTAATTTTATATTTTTTTGAATGGAGGAGTTAAATGAAAAGTATAAAGTTTATTGTCGTAGTTTTAATCGTAAGTTTTGTTTTAAATTTAACAGGTGTAGTTGCATATGTTTCCGATGTTTTACATGTTAGTGGATATAAAATTCCTGCTTGGAAAGGTGTTACTAGCATTTCTAATAAGAATAAAAGAGAATATGGTTCCGAAGTTATACAAATTGTTGGAACAAGTTATGATCGTGATATTCAATTTCAGATTTATGACAGGGATAGGGGAGCAACTGCTAATTATCAGACTCTATCTGTTGGTTCCAGTGAGGTATCTTATGCAATTGGAAGGAATACGGCAGCAGCAGCTGCATTGAGTATTTCTGCAATGGAAACTGGTGTAAAGACATTGAATTTAAAAACTGCTGGTAACTGGCTCTCTGAAACTAGTTTTACTGGTGCTTGGTGGCTTTCCTTAAGTGATTGGGAACAAGTTTATGGAAAGACAAACATTAGTGGTTCTGATTATACCGCAAGAATAAAATAACTGGATTTATTTTGTAATAATATCGCTTTTAACTTCACTATTATTTATTTAATTTATATGTTTTAAGGAGGGTTATAAAGTGCTAGAAAAAATAAATCAAAAGAAATTAGTTATTTTTATTATTTTGATTCTATGTTTATTCAGTATAATTCAATTATTACTATATATCAATAATTGGAATACTATGTATAATAATGCTTTAGAAATTCAAAAATTACATCCAGAACATAATCTTAATTTAGTTTATTTTAAGTTGGACGCTTATAATGTATTTATGGATTTAATGATTAATAGTAGATTAAATATTATTCAATTGATATTACCAATCATATTAATTATTCCAGCTATTTTTGATTTACATTACTTATTAAAATCAGGTGTATTTAAAGATTTAATGATTAGAAGTAGTTATAAAAAAGTAATGGTTAAAGAGATTATTAAATGTTATTTACCTTGTATTATTATTCCTGTCTTTTTAGTATTTACTTTTTTCATTTCTTATCTTTTTTCTGGTAGTTTTGATATTCAACATACTTATAATGATATTTTAGGAAAGTCAATGAATTTTCCTTGGGAATATAAGGATTTTTCTTTAGGATTTATACTTCTATTTATTTTTAATTTGGGCGCTATAGGTTTTTTCTTTATTAATGTTAGTTTATTATTTATAAATAAGAGTAAGAACTTATTGTTAACAGTTTTGTTTTCTTTTTTAACAATTATGGCTTATCAAATAGTATCTGAAGTTTTTGTTGGTAATTTACTATATGATATTACTGGTAATACACTTTTTAAAAATTTATTTTCTTTATACAATTTATGGATATATGATGGTACTAATTTATTATTTGCAACGTTATATGTATTGGTACTAGCGGTGGTATCAACAATTCTTGTGTATTTTAATTTTAGAAATAGAGAAAAGGTTGTGATACTTAATGAAAAATAGTTTTTTAAAGAATAGTTTTATTAGTTTTTTGAATTCTTTGATGTTTAAGTGTATATTATTTTTACTTATTATTATGTCTTATTTAGTAGTTTCTAATTGTAAAGGTACAGATATTTTTAGTTCTCTTTCACTTGTTTTTGGTAATCATATATTTATTGCTTTGTGTATATTGCCAATGTTTTTGTTTATTACAAATTATGTTTGTACAATATTTGATAAAAATATTTATAGCATTGTTAGGTTTGAGACGAAAGAAAAATACTATATGGAATTAATAAAGAATGTTATATTCTTTACATCTGTTATATTTTTGGTTACTTTGATGATGGTTATTATAGTAGAAAATATTATAAATGATTATGGATATCATGTTTTTTATGATGATATTGTACATTGTTATAATTATATTTATATGATTTTTGTAATAGTAAAATTTTATTTGTTTTTAATACTTATTTCCGTTATTAATACATTATTAATTAAGTCTTTTAATAGTAAAATAATTATAGTTTTGAATTTTATCTTTTATGCCTTTGTATTTTATGTTGGAAGTTTTACTCCATTAATTGGAACTATTAATGGATTTCCTATATTTATTGGTAATTATTTGATTAGTGGAACATTTTTTGAAACATTTCTTAATGAAGTGATCGCTAATGGTATGATGTTTTTTATATTATTATTAGTTTGTTTTATATTATTTCGTTATACTAAGAAAAGGAAAAGGGATATAGATTGATGAAATTTGTAATTAAAAATGATGCATATTATGTTATTGCGAAAAAGAAGATATTTCTTTTTGTTTATTTAAGTTGTTTATTGTTAGTTAGTTTATTTTTGAGGAGTCAGGTTGATGATGGTTCTTTTGCTAGAGCTATACTTGGTATTTGGTTAGAAAAAGATAGTAATGTTATTATGAGAATATTTTTAGTATATAGCTTTTTTGTATATGTATATTTAGGTTATGATTTATTTTTAAAAGATTTAAAATTTTCTTATGGTAGTATCTTTAGTAGATTAAGTAAAAAAGATTGGGTGATAGGTAAATTTATTAGTATTTGTTTAATTACTTGTGTGGTTAAATTTATTACCTATTTGTTGACACTTATTATTTTTGGAATCAACTGTGGATTGTACTCATATATTTTGAATTTGTTATTTACTTTCTTTTGGCAACTAATATTTCTTATTTGTTATATTATATATTTTAAATCTAGTAAGGCAAGGTTTTTGATAATTTCTGTTGGTTTACTTTTGATATTAATATTTTCGTTTTTACCACAATTATTAATGTCTGATTTTTATAATATTTTGGTTTTAGTTAGTTTGAACATTTTGATGGTTGGTGCTTATTTTGTGATTTTTAATAAAAATATTAATTTTATTGTAGAAAGGAGTTTAGTATGAGTAATATAGTTATAAAAAATGTAAGTAAGAGTTTTGATGGCGTAGAAGTTTTGCATGATGTTAATCTTGATTTAGAAGAGGGACATATATATGGTTTTATAGGAAGAAATGGCAGTGGAAAAAGTGTTTTGTTTAAAATAATTTGTGGATTGTATTATCCAACTACTGGTAGTGTTATTGTTGATGGAATAGATATTCATAAGAATGATATTTTTCCTAACGATATGCGGGTTTTAATAGAAAAGCCTAACTTTTTACCCAATTTAACTGGTTTAGATAATTTGAAGTTACTGGCATCTATTCAAAATAGGATTACTGAAGAAGATATTATTTTGATTTTAGATAAACTTAATTTAAAAAAAGATATGAATAAGTTATACCATAAATATTCGTTAGGAATGAAACAGAAACTGGCGGTTGCTCAGGTTTTGATGGAGAATCCCAAGATGATGATTTTTGATGAACCATTTAATGGAATTGAAGAAAAGACTGTTGAAGTTATTAAGAAAATTTTATTGGAAGAGAAGAAAGAAGGAAAAATAATTTTAATTGCTTCACATATAAAAGAAGATATTGAAGAGTTAGCTGATGCTGATACTATATATTTTGTTGATAATGGTAGTGTTAATAATTATAAGAAAAAGTAATATTTTGAATTTGAACATTTTAGATAATGTTCTTTTTTCTTGTAATAATAGTTTTTGGATGCCATATAATTTATTAGAATTTGATGATGAGGTGAACTATGAAAAAAATTCTATTTAGTATAATGATGGTATTATTATTAGTTTCTGGTTGTGGAAAAAATTCTGAGACTAGTGTTATTAATGATTTAGAAAAGAAAATCAACAAAGCTAGTGCTTATAAAGTTATAGGTGTGTTAGAAATTGTTAATAATGATGAGGTGTATACTTATGACGTTGAGGTTAGTTATAAGAAGAATAATAATTATAGGGTTTCTTTAACTAATCAAGCTAATAATCATACACAGGTTATTTTAAAGAATTCTGATGGGGTATATGTACTTACTCCAGCACTTAATAAGAGTTTTAAGTTTCAAAGTGATTGGCCATATAGTAATTCACAGGTTTATTTACTTAAATCTTTGATTAATGATATTAAAGATACTAAGGATAGAGGTTTTAAAGATGTTAAAAGTGGTTATTCATTAAGTACTAAGGTTAATTATCCTAATAATAGTAAACTTGTTAAACAGACTATTGAACTTGATAAGAATGGAGATCTTAAGAAAGTTAGTGTATATGATTCTAATAATATTATTTGTATGACTATGACTTTTGATAGTATTGATTATTCTCCAACATTTAAGAAAGACTATTTTAATTTAGATAGTGTTATGAGTACTTATTCAATTAGTGAGGAAGAAGTTAAGGAAACAACTATGATAGATGATACGATTTATCCACTTGTTATACCTAATGGTACTAAATTGGTTAGTGAAGAGAAGATAAAAAAAGATGTAGGAGATAGAATTATTATGACATTTGATGGTGATAAGCCATTCTTGTTAGTAGAAGAGACTGCTGTTGTGGAAGATGAATTTACTGTTATACCGACATATGGTGAGCCATTCCAATTAATGGATACTTTAGGTGTTATGACTAACAATTCTCTAACTTGGACTAGTAATGGAATAGAGTATTATATAGTTAGTGATGTTTTAAATCAGAATGAATTAGTAGAGGTTGCTCAATCTATTAGTTATTTACCTACTATGAAATAAAGAGTTTACCTCTTTTTTTTCTTGTGATATAATGATTTTGGTGGTGAATTATATGGCAAAGAAAAATAATAAAAAAGTAAAAATTGAAAGTAGTAGTAGTTTTAATGGTGAATATAAAAAGATTGTAATAATTACTTTAAGTGTTTTAGCATTTTTAGCAGCATTTTATTTTATTACTGTTGCGATATTAAATAAAGATGATAATTCTACTAAGAATGATACTAATAAAGATACAGAGGTAGAAATTCAATATAAGGAAATATTAGTTGGTACTAGTTTTTCTATGAAGGATTCTTCATATTTAGTAGTTTACTATGATACTACTGATAAAGATAATGCTAGTGATATATCTAGTGCTATTTCTACTTATAGAACTAATAATAAAGATAGTCATATTTATTATGTAGATATGAATAACGCACTAAATAAGAGTTTTGTTAGTGATGAGAGTAATTCTTCTGCTAGTAGTGCAGAGGAACTTAAGATTAATGGACCAACGTTGATTAACTTTGCTGATGGTAAAATTGTTGAGTACGTAGAGGGAAAAGATAGAATTATTGATTATTTAAGTTAATATGTAAAAAGACTGTTTAGTCTTTTTATTTTTGTGTACTTTGGTACTATTTTTAGATTTTATATGTTATTATATCAATAGGTGATATTATGAGAAAACGAAAAAATACAGATAAAAAACTTGGTAAGAGTATTAAGACGTTTTTTTCTGGTATTAAGAAGAATTTTAGACGTGAGAATTATAATGCTTTTACTATTCCAGAAGTTATACTATTACTTATTATTTCTTGTATTTTTGGTATAGTTATGGGATGTATTTTAACTTATAGTAAGTCTTTTGATATGGTTAAAGTTACAAAAGAGGAAGCTGAGTTATTAGCTGCATATGAAAAAATTAGAGATAATTATTATGAGGATTTATCTGAAGGTGATTTGGTTGGATCAGCAATTGATGGTATGGTTAATTCTTTAGAGGATCCATATTCTTATTATTTAAATGAGAATGATACTAGTAGTTTCAATCAAAGACTTAATGGTACTTATATAGGTATTGGTGTTACTATTTTACATGATGAAAATAATGAGAATCAAGTTGTGGAAATAATAGATGGTTCTCCTGCTAAGAAAGCTGGTATAGAAATTGGAGATATATTTTTGAGTATTGATGGTAATGATGTTAGAAACTTATCGTTATCTGAAGTATCAGAATTTATGAAGGGTGAAGTTGGAGATAAACATTCATTTGTTTTACTTAGAGGTGGTAATGAAGTAAAGGTAAATCTTGTACTTGCTGAAGTTGTGTTATCTTCTGTTTCTAGTAAAATTATTGAGGGTAATAATAAGAATGTAGGGTATCTTCATATTAGTACTTTTGCTGCTAATACATATACACAATTTAATAAGAATTTAAAGTCTTTAGAAAAAGAAAAAATTGATTCATTAATTATTGACGTTAGAGGTAATCCGGGTGGTCATTTAAGCCAAGTTCAAGATATATTATCTTTATTCTTTGATAAGAAAACAGTTTTATATCAAATTGAAAATAAGGGTAAAGTAGAGAAGGTATATGCTACTACTAAGGATAAGAGAAAGTATGATGTTGTAGTTTTAATAGATTGTGAGTCTGCCTCTGCTTCTGAAATATTAGCTTCTTGTTTTAAAGAGAACTATAAGAATGCTACAATTATAGGTACAACTTCTTATGGTAAGGGTACGGTTCAAAAAACATATGAATTATCTAATGGCTCAAGTTTAAAATATACAGCTGAGAAGTGGTTAACTTCAAAAGGTAAGTGGATCAATGGAGTTGGTGTTGAGCCAGATATAGAAGTTGAATTACCAGAGGAGTATTATAATAATGTTTGTGATGAGAATGATTTACAATTACAAAAAGCATTAGAAGTATTAACTAAAAAATAGTTCATTATGAACTATTTTTTTTGACATTCGATAGTTAATTGATAATTCTTTTTCTTACTGCAAGTGGTAAGAAATAATTGATTTATATTTTTATTTTTTATACTTATATATCCATTTTGTTTTTTTTCATATATATTGGTTACTATATATTGGTAGTTTATGTTTTTGTACTTTAAGTAAATGATGTCATCTTTCTTTAGTTTATCTAGGTTATCAAAATAAGAATTATAGTTATTTCCTGAGTGAGCTGCTAGAACGATTGTGCCATTTTCATTATTTGAAATAGTTTCTTTTATTATTGTTACATTTTTGTCGACTTTGTTTAAGTCGCTATTTATGTCATATAAATATCTTTTTAGATTTATTTTAGGTATTTCTAATATACCAATTTCTTTTACTTTATTTGGCTTATTATCTTTTTGTTTTAATACTGTTGTTATTGTATTTATTACTTTGCTTTCTTTGTTTAAGTTGTATGGTAGTAGTATGGTTAATGTTACTAATAGGAGTATTAATAGGTGTTTTTTGTTTTTAGACATTAATTATATATAGTAATAAAATACTTAGTATTTTCATTATTAGAGATTGTTTATATGAACTTGTATATGGTACTTTTATTTTGTGATTTAGTAGATTGAATGTCTGTT
>ULXZ01035476.1_pt1 | contig 10780 bp, 4 predicted proteins | sample 1961701 | NCBI WGS metagenome assembly ULXZ01 (sample SAMEA4835850, study PRJEB28245) | human gut metagenome | biome: gut microbiome; material: fecal sample | place: Denmark | collected 2008 | reverse complement strand
CCGCAGCCGCTTCTCGCACTCCACGGAGAAAGCCTCGGCGGGACGCTACGAGGTGACGCTGGACGACTATGGCGTAAAGGCTCGTCTGACCGCCACCACCAGAGTCGGAATCCATGAATATTCATTCCCTAAAGGCGTTGACGGACAGGTGATTCTGGATCTCATCCACGGAATCTACAACTACGACGGCAAGACCCTCTGGGCGGAGGTTCAGGTGCGGAACGACACCCTCCTGACCGGCTACCGCATCACCAACGGCTGGGCCCGCACCAACTACACCTACTTCGCGATCTCCTTCTCGCAGCCTATTTCTGAATATGGCTACGCGGACCGGGAGAAGATCAATTATAAAGGAGGCTGGAGCAAGTTCGACCAGTACCACAACTTCCCGGCGATGGCCGGACGCAAGCTGGTGGCCTGGTTCAAGTTCGCGACTTCCAGGAACCCGGAGCTGACCGTGAAGGTGGCCCTGTCGGCGACCGGTGCGGAGGGCGCACTGAAGAACCTTGCGGCGGAGGCCTCCGGGAAGTCTTTCGACCAGATCGCCGCCGAGGCGACATCCGCCTGGGAGAAAGAGCTTTCCCAGATTGAGATCCAGGGAACCGAGGACGAGAAGAGGATGTTCTACACTTCCCTCTACCACACGATGATCAACCCGTCTGTCTATATGGACGTTGACGGGAAGTACAGAGGCCTCGACCACGAGATCCACCAGGCCGACGGCTTCACGAACTACACAGTGTTCTCACTTTGGGACACTTACCGTGCCGAGCATCCGTTCCTGGCCCTGTTCAAGCCGGACCGTGACAGGGACATGGTGGAGTCGATGCTGGCCCACTACGACCAGAACGTGCTGCACTTCCTTCCTGTCTGGAGCCATTGTGCCAACGAGAACTGGTGCATGAGCGGCTACCATGCCGTCCCTGTGCTGGCCGACGCCATCACCAAAGGGCTGGACATCGACCGCGACCGCGCCCTTGAGGCGATGGTAACCACCTCAAAGGCAGACTGGTACGCCGGGCTTGGGGAATATATGAGGCTCGGCTACGTGCCTTACGACAAGATCTCCACCGCCGCCAGCAACACGCTGGAATATTCCTACGACGACTGGACCATCTGGCACACCGCCCGGCTCGCGGGTAATGACAAGGTGGCCGATGAATATCTCGCACGCGCGCAATATTACAGGAATGTCTTTGACACGGAACTCGGCTTCGCCCGTCCGAAATACGCTGACGGCTCCTTCAAGAAGGATTTCGACATCATGCAGACGATGGGCGAGGGCTTCATCGAGGGCAACTCGCTGAACTTCTCTTTCCACGCCCCGCAGGACGTTTTCGGCGTGATGGCGCTGATGGGCGGCGAGAAGAGGTTCATCTCCGCGCTGGACGAACTCTTCTACCACGATCTTCCTGAATATGCCTACGCAACCAACGAGGACATCACGAAAGACTGCCTGATCGGTGGCTACGTACACGGCAACGAGCCGAGCCATCATATTCCTTATCTCTATGCCTGGACAAGCCAGCCGTGGAAGACACAGTACTGGATGAGGGAGATCATCAACAGGATGTATCGTCCTGATATTCACGGATTGGGAGGGAATGACGATTGCGGTCAGATGTCCGCCTGGTACATCTTCGGCGTGCTTGGATTCTATCCTGTCTGCCCCGGAAGCGACCAGTACGTGTTCGGCGCTCCGTACCTTCCGTACGCCCGTATCGCCCTTCCTAACGGCAAGACCCTTGAGGTGAAGGCCGACGGCGTGAGCGACACGAACCGCTATGTCAAGAAGGTACTGCGCGACGGCGTTGAGTTCAAGAAACTCTACATCACCCACGATGACCTCCTCCAAGGAGGCACCCTCGAGTTCGTCATGGCCTCCAAGCCGAACAAGGCCCGCGGCCAGAAGCCTGCCGACAAGCCATACTCGCTTTCCGCAAAAGCAAAGTAACTTCTCGCAAAGGGTAAGCCTCTGTTTCACAGCATATTAAGCGAAGCCCTTCAGCTGATATCAGCTGAAGGGCTTCGCTTTTGTAATTGATTTTCAATCGCTTACTCCCCACTGCGTTCGGAGAAAGTTTTGGGCGCTGTGCAGCTCTTCGGTTCTGATACGCTGGTGGTCGCTGAGCTCGTCAAAGCGTCTGCCAGCGTACGGCAACAGAGTCTGCCGAACCATGGTTTGTGAGCCCGAACCATCGGGCTAGCCGCTTAGATAGGTCCCAAGTGGTATTTAGTAACCTTCAAAAAATAACCTGCATCATCTTAAGGAATCTTTTCGGTATATATCTCTTTTCTCATCAGTCATGTGCCACCGGCACACTCCTTCTTCAAAAAAAGATCTATCCTCGAAAATCTTCTCTTAATCTGAAGCAACTTATTTTTTTCATGTTACTTAAGGGAGTAACAACCGAAAATATTTCTGTTTTTTATAATCCGTATATGTTTCTTTTCGTTTTTTACATTTATTGTGCATATTATTGCTGTTCAAATGTTTGTTTAAAATTTGAACTATGTATTTCAATGAAAAGAGACAAGAGCTCGCTCCGTTCGTCAACCTGCGGAGCGACGTGGGCTTCAAGGCCGTGTTCGCGGACAGGAACAACAAGGACATCCTCATCGGGGTGCTGAACCAGATCCTGCCTCCCGAGGCGAGGATCGAGGACATCAAGGAATATTCCGACCGGGAGCAGCAACAGGATGTGATCTACGGGAAGAAGACGGTGCTCGACCTGGTCTGTGTGGACAAGGACGACAGGACGTTCATCGTGGAGATGCAGGCCTCGGAGGAGGACAGCTTCTTCGAGAGATGCGTCTATTACGCGTCAGGGCTGTACCATCTGGAACTGTCGGAGGGGGATCTGTACGGGAAGCTCCACCCGGTCTATGTGGTCTCCTTCCTGAACTATCGCCTGAGGCACGATGACGAGTCCCTCTGGGACACCGACCACTTCATCTCGTATTGGCGGTTCTCCGAAAAACGCACCGGAATGGTTGCGGATCAGACAATTAGTGTTATCTTTGTGGAGATGACACTGTTCACCAAGACGCTGGAGGAGTGCGTGACGGAGTCCGACAGGCTGTTCTACATATTCAGGAACAGCGGTGGCTTCCAAAAGATTCCGGAGTGGATCGAGGAGGCCGGAGGAATCTCCAGACGGCTCGCCGAGGCGTGCGAGGTGGCGGCGTTCGACAAGGAGAAGAAACTTAAATACGAGATCGACAAGATGAACGAGAGGGACATTCTGGCGCAGCGCGTATTCGCCGAGCGCAAGGGCTTCGAGAAAGGCTATGCCGACGGAGAGGCCAAAGGAATCGCAGATGGCATGGCCCAAGGTAAGGCCCAAGGCATGGCCCAAGGTATGGCCCAAGGTAAGGCTGAAGGAATAACCGAAGGTAAGACCGAAGTAGCCAAGGCCATGCTTGAAATCGGTATGCCGATAGGGCAGATCCTACAGTTGACCGGGCTTACCAAAGAGCAGATAGGGGCTTTAAGGTGATGTTTTTAACTGCCATTGCCAAAGAAAAAAGGCGGCCGGGGTTTCCGGTCGCCTTCTTTTGTTGGATTGACTGAATGCAGGGTTACTTCTTGAAGTACATGCTTTCTTCGTTGCTTCCGTTGTAGTTGGCCTGATAAATCACGTCATAGCTGCCTGCAATGGAAGCCTTGTCGGTTGAAGTGGCCTTCGGAATAGAGATTCCGCAGATGTAGTACTTGCCGTTACTGGTCATCTGACCTGCACCATAGTACTGGTACTTTAGGGTCTTCAGGTCTTCGCTTACCGTGAACCAGAGCCACTCGTAGTTGGAATCGGAGAATCCCTTGTCACCAGGAGCAAAGTTGTAGTTGCCCCAACCGTTTCCGCCAGAACATTCAGGAATATATGTGCAGAACTTTCCGTCTGCGGCTTTCTGGGCTGCGCGACGGTCAAAGAACACACCGAATTTGACAGTCCTTTCATTGTAGTCAATCTCGACACAAGCGTCCAGAACCGAATCAAGATAAAGGCCCTTGATGCCAAGGTTGTTTGTGTGCTCTTTGCCAGCGGCATCCTTCAAGGTCTCTCGCTGACGTGGCTCACCGAATGTGACAACAGTTTTGTCCGCATTGGTGTTACCCTTACCCAGTGTCTTGTTAGGGTCAAATAATTTCGAGTAAAGCGTCCAGCTTCCCTTGAAGTCGTTGGCTCCGATCTGGGTGAAGATGTAGGTGTGACCGTTGTCAAGCACAACCTTTCCGACGCGTACGCTACCGGTCTTGTTCTCCCCGACTGTAAGGACACCATCCTTCACTGTGATCCACTTGCTAGCGCTCTCAACCTTCGCATAGACATCATGGACTTTATATTCCTCATCGCCGATCCAATAGTTGAACTCTTTGGCGTCAACACCCTGAACGATCTCGGTCGTCTTTCCTGCCGTGATGTTCGTGACCTCAAGCGCATTGCCGTAGGTGGTAGTCTGGATGTGGGAGATGAGGTTGGTGTTGGTGTACTCTCCACCTACAGGCCAGATGGCGACGTAAGCGGTGGAGGTGCATTTCACCGTGTCAACAATGGCAGGGACGGTGATTGCACCTTTCGTGCTTGACTTTTCAGGAGAATCAAGCATCAGTTCAATCTTGTTGTACTGTGCGTCTCCACCAAGCGTTATTGTGGTCTCGCCCTGTTTGACTCTGGTTCCCTCCGGATAAGACACCACGATCTTTGCGATACCGGTCTTGTAGGCGAGTGATACGGAGCCCTTACCTCCTGACAGGCCGCTGACAGGGGTGGAGCCAACAATCACCTGATGTGCCATGGCATCAGCAAGCGTACCTTTCTGACCGCTCAAATTCACAAATGTCGGAGCGGATCCATAGTTCACGAGATTAGTCTCGTTGTTGTCAACATAGACGAAAGCCGTTTCTGCGTCATTCGGCACGGCCACACGGTTGCTGAATGACGCGGTCTTGCCTTCTGCCGCCTCGCCTCTGAGGATCTGGGTTCTTCCCACTGAAGTACCGTCAGCCTTCGCGAAACGTATACGGAGGAAATCCTTGGCTGTGAAAGCAGTCTTCATGCCCTCACCCTGTGCGGACGGAAGGGTAGCCTCGATTGTCAAGGCCTTCACTGTAGCGTTTTCATCCTTGAACTCCTTCACATCCTCTCCCTTGTCGCAGGCTGAGAACATTACCATTGCGGAAAGAGCGCAAGCGAATGTCAATAATATTTTTTTCATCTGAATATAATTCTAGTTGTGGATAATGACTGTTAGTTCCAGTAAGGATTGCCCTGACGCTCCTTCTGAGGAATCTCCCAAGTGAAGCCTTCGGCAGGAATCTGAGTCTCGCTCCAATGGTTCGCTCCACGAGCGTTCTGAACGCCCCAGCGCTTCTGGTTGAAGAACGCCCAATCGCCTTCTCCCCACATCTCGATGCGCCACTGAAGTTTGACCATCTCCATAACACTCTTGCCAGGCATCGTGTTGTCGCATGTCATGGCGGTGGCGCCGCTCTTTGTGCGGGCCGCAAGCAGTTTGTCAAGCAATGCCTTTGCCTGAGCGTCCTGCCCACCCTGAGCGTATGCCTCAGCGACCATCAGCAAGACGGCTGAGGAACGGAGGTATATGTTGTCGGATGTGGTAGCCTCGTTCGTGTGGTTTTTGTAACCGATAGCCGAGGATGCCGCCCATTTGAGAGACGTGTATTTCGGCATAGTGTACTGGTACCATGTCGTGTCTGCTCCGTCGTTGGTGTAAACGTGGAAATTCTCGAAATCCTCAGGGAGAATGCAAGCCTTGCGGCAGTCATCATCCGAAAGTGCGTCATAGATTCCTTTGTCCACCTGATAGTAGCCTGAAGGGCTGCGCTTGAGGGCATTGAGACCTGCGTTAGTCCAGAAGATGTTGGATGAGCCTCTGGCACCGCCGAAAATCGCCTCTGGATTCTTCTCCAGATTGTAGAAGGCGTTCTGTGTGGCGTTGAAGTCGGATCCGTTCCAAGATGTTCCCTGAGGCAGGGATGCGGTGACACCAGCGCGAGAGTTCACAGAGGCCAACAAGCTTGCCTTCATACCATAATCTTCGGCGTTGATCAGGTTAGGGAAATGGCTGAGGAGGTCATTCCCCGCCTCTATCACGGTCTTCCAGTCCTTGCTGTCGAGGGCGGCGCGACAACGGTAGTACTGTGCCACGGCACAGTCTATGTCGTAGATCTGGGCAGCCTCGTTACCGATGGTATAGCCTTTCTCTCCGAGCGTGGAATCGTGGAAAAGATCCACTGCCTCCTTGAGCGTAGTGTTGATCCAACTCCAGGTCTCGGCGACCGAAAGCGGAGCCTTGGCGGCATTATAGGTGTAGGCATCGTAGATCGGCCAGCCCTGCTTTGTAGTGGAGGTTACATCCTGAAGGTCTGTGTAGCGCTCCATCAGCATCATGTAGCAGATAGCCTTCATTGTCAGTGCCTGGGCGCGGCTGGAACCCATTCTTGGATACTTCTCGACACGCTCCTCGGTAAGGAAGTCAAGCGCCTTGAGTGCGGGTCCGAGCTTGAGTACAGGGGCGAGATAGTAGCCATAGTTCTGGATCTCCTGATCTGTTCTCCAATAAGTGTTGTTTGCAAGATTCTGATACCAAGTCGAGTATGTTCCTTGATTCAGTCTATCTCCTTCAACCACATCGCCAGACTGGCAGAAACGGCGAAACTCAAAATTGGATTCGTAAGCGGAAGCGTTGGAATAGCCACCGGCGATCGCAGCGTTGTAGATGTTGATGTAACCCGGCAGAGAACCAACGAGACCTGTCAGAACCTGCTGCTCAGCTTCCTCGCTTCCATTGATGAATTCTGCCATCTCATCATCCGTGAAATAGTTCGGATTGTTGACATCCAGCAGTGAGGTGCAGGATGAAAAGCTCAAGCCAAGGATCGCGGCAGCCAAAAGACTTTTATATGTTTTCATATTTATTCGCGTTTAATTTTAGAAATCAAGATTCAAACCGATGGTGAGAGTCTGCATCTGTGGGTAGATGAAGGTGTCAACCTCTTTTCCTCCGATTGTTGAGAAAGTAGGATCCACACCTTTCTGCTGAGAGAAAATCAACACGTTGTCAGCTGAGACGAACGCACGGAGGGCACTGATGTTGACTTTTTTTGTGAGTTTCTTAGGCAGGGTGTAGCCGATGGTCACGTTCTTCACACGGAAGTAGCTTGCGTCAAAGAGGCTCATGTCTGTGTAGTTGTGAGAGCCTGGCAGCAAAGATCCATCAAGATAGTAACTGCTTGCGCCTGAACTTGGGAACCACTGCATAGGGTAATAGGCACTGGTGTTGTCCGGATTCCAGGTGTTGCCCACGAGATCCTTTGAGACAGGAATACGCTGTCTGCCCATAGATGAGCCGCGGAACAGATGCTGGGAGTACTCCATAGAGAAGAACTTGCCTCCGATCTGGTAAGCGGAAACGACGCTGAAATCGAAATCTTTCCATTTCAGGCTGAGGGTAAGACCTCCGATCCAATCAGGAGTGGCTGATCCTACCTCGTAGTAAGATGCGTCTGCCGCCACGTCTGTCTTGACATTGTCACCCACCTTATAGTTGGCGTAACGTCCTCCGTGCTCGTAGACACCTGTGGTCTCGTTCATATTCACATCATAGTAAGTGACTCTGTGCCAATAAAGCGGAAGACCGGATTTTTCGTCCACACCGGCATATTTAGGCATATAGAGGTTGAAAAGATCCTTCCCTTCTCCACGGAGGTAGAATATTCCTCGTCCGGCGTGGCTTGCAGTTCCGGCCTGCGCCATATCCTCAGTCGCGACGGTCCAGCAGCCCTTAGGGAGATCCATGGTCTCGTCGTGGTTCGGAATCTGGTCGGCAGGAACGCTCAGAAGCGTGGTGCGGTAGTGTGTTCCGTTGATGCCAACGCTGAGGGTGAGATCTTTCTTGCGGATGATGTCAGCATCGAGTTCTATCTCGAATCCTCTGTTGCGGACCTTGGCAGCGTTTCCAAGAACGGTGGTGTAGCCGGCGCTGGCGAGAGGGGAGACTGACTGATTGAAGAGAGAGTTGACAGTCTTGTGGTCATAGAAGTCAAGCGCACCGGTGATGCGGCTCCTCAGGACACTGAAGTCAAGGCCGAGGTCAAACTGGTGGATGTTCTCCCAAGTCAGGTCGGAACGAACCAAGTCGTTGCCGGTTCTGATGGCGGTTGAGGCAGGAACGCCGGTACCGCTTGAGCTTGTCTGCCACGTGGCGACAGCGTAGTACCAGTAGTGGTTGAGATAATAAGAGGTAAGACCATTGGAGTTACCCGTCACACCATAGCTGGCGCGCAGCTTGGCGTTGTCAAGCCATGTCTTCATCTCCTTAAGGAAGCTTTCCTCTGAGAAACGCCAACCGGCTCCAACTGACCAGAATGTACCCCAGCGGTTGTCCTTTGTGAACTTGGAGGCGGCATCACGCCTGAGGGATCCAGACAGATAATATTTGCTGTCGTAGTTGTAGTTGAAACGGCTCAGGTAAGACTCTGTCCTGTAGATGTTTGTACTGAAGCCAGGGGTAGTGGAGTTCTCACCACCAGCGTTGACATAGTGGCCGATGAAGTTTCCGGCGATGGCATAACCCGGAATCAGCTCGTAACCAGTGCCGAAATTGAGGTCATCTCTGTTCAGATCCTCATACTCGTGACCTAGCATAGCGTCAACGTGATGCTTGTCGAAGTCCTGATTATAGGTAAGGATCTGCTGGGTGTTGATGATTCGGCGCTGGTAGGTCTTGATACCGAATCCTCCGTTAGGAGTTCCGCGGCCCGCGACACTGTTCACGTACATCGTACGTTTCCAGTGTGACTCGTCCATATTGAAGTTCACGTTGAAGTTGAAATACTTCAGGAAATTGACATCGGCGAACAGACGGGTTGTCCATGTTGAGATGTCCTGGCGCTCGATGTTGGTCTCGGCGATGTACTTGAAGTCACTGCCATAAGGACTTGTGGCGACACCGAGCGGTGAATACGAGGCGTTCTTGGTGTTCAGAATCTTGTCACCGTTGGCATCGAGAACATAGTCACCGTTCTTGTCAATGGTGTAGACTGGCTCGATTGGCTGCCATCCTTTGACGTGAAGCATGGCGTTGCCATACGCTCCACCGATCTGACGGGAGCCCCACTTACCGGCCTGAGCTCTGGTGCTGGTCTTTGAATAGCCGACATTGGCGCCGATCTTCAGCCACTTGAGAGCCTGGGCATCGACATTCATACGTCCGCTGTAACGCTTGTACGAGCTCGCAATCAAGAATGAAGGCTCGTCCTGATAACCTAGGGAAGCGTAGTAGTGGATCTTGTCTGATCCGCCGCTGGCCGAAAGGTTATATTCCTGACGGAAAGCTTTTTTGAACATAATGTCAGCTGCGTCACCATTGTAGAGCAGCCTTGCGTCCTTGTTGATTTTTCCGGTTACTGGATCGACAAGGTAAGCACCGCTCATAGTCGCGGATGCGTTCGAGCCGGATCCCGTAGGCGTGTAGATCGCCCCAGGAACATTGTAGGCCATATTGTTGCCGAGTGCGTTCTTCTGGAACTGGGTCTCGCTTCCGTTGTAGTCGAACAGGTGCTGGCTGGCAAATAGCCTTGCCTCCTCGTCTGTGTGGTTCGGAGTGGCGATGTTTGTGTAGTAGTTGCCGTTCGCATCAACTCCAGGAAGACCTGTTCCGTTCACGCCGTAACGGTAAGAGTTGTAGATTGACTGCCAGGCATATTCATAATACTCAGCGGCGGTGTCGATCGAGTTGACGTTGTAGTTTCCGATGGAGTTCCATCCCCAGCGGCTCTGGAAGGAGATCTTTGACTTGCCTTCGGAGCCTCTCTTGGTGGTGATGAGGATGACACCGTTACCCGCTCTTGATCCGTAAAGAGCGGTTGACGCCGCATCCTTGAGGACAGTCACGGAAGCTATGTCGTTAGGGTCCAACTGGGAAAGAGGGTTCTCATAAGTGGAGTTGGTCTGCTGGGCCACACCGTCGATCACGACGAGGGCGGCGGCAGAGGCTCCGTTGGTGGAGCTGACACCACGCAGACGGATAGCCATGTCATAACCAGGCTGGCCATCGACCATTGAGACCTGAAGGCCTGGAGCGGCTCCTTCCAGTGCTCTGGAGACCGTGGTCGTGTTCTGAATGGCGACGATGTCTGACTTCACATCGGTGATGGAACCGGTCACATCCTTCTTTTTCTGAGTACCGTAGGCGACAACCACAACCTCGTCGAGATACCTGTTGTCACTCTGGAGAACTACATTGATGACAGCCGAGGAGCCAACCTTGACTTCCTGTGTGGTGTAACCAATGCTTGAGATAACAAGGATGGCTCCCTGCTTCACGTGTGGCAGACTGTAGTTACCGTCAAAGTCTGTCATTGTGCCGGAGGTCGTGCCCTTTATGAGGACATTGGCCCCGACACAGGGTTCCCCTGTCTCGTCCGTGACCTTTCCGGAAACGGCTGACTGGGCGAATACCTGCACCCCGACTAACAGGAGCGCAAGCAAAGCTGTGATGAAACGTTTACCCATAAACTGTGTTTTTAATAATGGTTTTGTGATTTTCTCAATCAGTCTTGTCAAGTGGATTGCAACAGTGTCACGAATATGTGGGGACATATTGCCGGACATGCCGACGGCGGCGTAAAACGGCGGAAAGTGTGAATATGGTCATAGTTTACCTTGTGCTATTATACGTCTGTGACATTTAAACCAAAAACATTGGCAAAAGTCAGGGCAACCGCATCAAAATACCTCCTTCCTTTTGCATA
>ULXZ01059425.1_pt1 | contig 10922 bp, 6 predicted proteins | sample 1961701 | NCBI WGS metagenome assembly ULXZ01 (sample SAMEA4835850, study PRJEB28245) | human gut metagenome | biome: gut microbiome; material: fecal sample | place: Denmark | collected 2008 | reverse complement strand
GATGGCTATTTTGACGTCTACTATGTAGAAAAAGTAAATAAGCCTCAACTCCCATCATTAATAAATATGTTAAAGCAAGGAATACATGAAAAACATAATAAAGTTCATAAAAGCCAAGCTACTAAAATCAAATTTAAATGTGATAAAGAACTAGTTTGTAATATTGATGGAGAAATTATGACAGCCAAAAAATTTAATGTTAAAATAATACCCAATGCCATCACCATTTATAACAACAAAGAACTTATTAAAAAGTTAACAAGATAAGAATGAATTTAATAGAAAAAAACAGTCGAAATAAAACGACTGTTTCTTTTTTTAATTTCATAAATTCCAAACATAATATTATTAGAAAAGTTATTTTGACTGATATTTTTTTCTAGAAAGTAAAAATTGCTACTATTTTTAACTTGAAAGGCAAAAATTTGATTGACAAAAACGTCATAACAGGTTAGTATAGTGAGCTAACTCTAAGAACTAATTCTTAGAAAAAACAAGCGGGAGGAAATATAAATGAGTAAAAATTCTAAATTGAAAAAACTGTTTACATGGCTTTTTGTAATAGCTGGAATATTTGGTCTAACAATAGTTGGAAATGCCCAAGATGAAGCAGGAAAAATTATTGTATCCAAAACAGCAACAAAAATCTATGATGAAAAAAGTGATGACAACTTAGAAAAAGGTAGATATGCTAAAGTAAATCTATCAGTAAACGCTAATCCATACAATACATCAGTAGTAACCAATGGCAAACTTGACATTGTGTTAATATTTGATAGCTCAAATAGTATGGCAACAAAATCTGGTCGTTTTAGTACAACTACTAGAATGCAAGATGCTAAACAAGCAGCCAAAGACTTTGCTAATACCTTAATGGATAACAAAGGAACTGTAAAAATTGGTATAGTTGAATTTGGAACTCAAGTAATGGACGTTCAAGAAATGACAGATAGTAAAACTACCGTTACTAGATTCATTAACAACAAGTTAAACATACCAAGAGATAATCAAGATGGTGGTACTAATTTACAAGCTGCTATTGCCAGAGCAAAAACAGTACTAAATAATGGAAAAAGAGAAGATGCTAAACAAATAGTTATCATTCTAACAGATGGAGTTCCAACTTTCTTTAACTATAATGGGACTAGATATGGAACAGGTCAAGACGATAGTGAAGTTAATTACAACTGCAGATTGCAAAGAACAGATTATATTTGCGATAGCCAAAGACCATCAGATGCGGCAAAAACTGAATTAGATAACTTAAAAACAACTCATAAAACATCTGATGTATATACAATTGTTTTTGGTAATGAGAAAGAAGCAACAGAAAAATTAGCAAAAATAAATCCAGAAAATAAAGATCCATTATACAAAAACTACAATGCCTTAACTGGTGATGATTTAAAGAAAATGTTTGAAGATATCTCAGAACAATTAATGAACATAATTGGAAAAAATAGTGTTGTAACAGACATAATTCCAAAAGAGTTTAAATTAACAACTGACTCAAAACAATCTTTAATAGAACAAGGTGTAGAAGTTGTAGAAAATAATGATGGAACAACTACCTTAATTTGGAATATTGGTAATGTTGAAGCCAATAATATAAAAGAATTAACATATGAAGTAAAAGCTGAAGATGATTATCATGGTAGTATTTATACTAACCAAAGTGCAACTCTAAAAACAACAGTTGCTGAAGATAATCCTTATTATGATAAAATATCTCAAGAAATAACTTTTGAAAAACCAACAGTTGAAATACCAGCAATAACAAAAGATGATCATTATAGTGAAAATCCAAGTTACATAGGTTATGCCTCATCAACAATTACTGGTACAAGTATTCTAAATAATGATTTAAATAAAGAGATAAAAACCGATAAAACAAAAGCAAATGACACAGTAGTAGTAAAAGATGAAATCATTATAAATGAAACATCAACAGTTGTTAAAGTAGTAGGTGAAACTAATAAATATCAAATTACTAAAGATGGAGTTTTACAAGGTAGATTAACAGTTAATGAAGATGGAACATTTACATTTAATGCTACAAATGAAGCATCAGGCGAAGTAGAATTTACTTATCATATAAAAAGTACAATCAATACTCATCATGAAACAGAGTTTGTTTATAGTAACGATGCAAAAGTAACATTACTAATAAAATCTCGTCAAAAAACATCTATCTCTGGTGTAAAAGTTTGGCATGATGCCAATAATAATGATGGAATTCGTCCAACTACAATAACAGTAAAATTATTAGCAAATAATCAAGAAATAGCTTCACAAGAAGTTAGTGCTTCTACTAATTGGACTTATGAATTTACTGATTTATATGTTTATGAAGAAGGACATGAAAATGAAGAAGATTATTTAATAGACTACACTGTTAAAGAATTAAACGTTCCAGGTTATAGAACTGAAATAACTGGAACAACAATCACTAATACTCATGAAATTGATACATCAGTAGAAGTATCAGTAAGAAAAGTATGGGATGATGCTTCTAATCAAGACGGTCTACGTAAAGAAATTACAGTAGCCTTACTTGCCAATGGAAAAGAAGTAGACACTATTACTTTATCAGACACAAATAACTGGACATATACATTTAACAATTTACAAAAATATGAAGATGGTAAAGAAATAAAATATACAATCGAAGAAAAAACAACATTAGATGGTTATACAGTAGAAATAACTGGTTCAGTAAAAGAAGGTTATACAATTACAAATACACATACTCCAGTAACTATTGATATAACTGGTGAAAAAGTATGGTTAGATAATAATAACAATGATAATACAAGACCAGAAAGTATAACTTTAAAATTACTTGCTAATGGTAAAGTTATTAAAACTACTACAGTAACTAATAAAACGGCTACAACACCAAATAATTGGACTTATGAATTTAAAGATTTACCAAAATTTGAAAATGGAAAAGAAATTATTTATACAGTTGAAGAAGTACCAGTTGAAAATTATGAAACTTCTTATGATGAAGAAAATCCATTTATAATTATTAATACTCATGAAAATGAGCAATTAGAATTATCTGGTGAAAAGACATGGAAAGATGCTAATAACCAAGATGGAATTCGTCCTAATTCAATTAAAGTTACTTTAATTGGAAAAGTAGGAGACAAAACAATATATACTTCAGAAAAAATAGAAGTAACTGCAACTACTAACTGGAAATATAATTTTGGAAAAGTAAATAAATATTATGAAGGTCAAGAAATTACTTATACTGTAATTGAAGACAATGTTGAAGGATACAATGTTGAGTACAATGGTCTTGATATTACTAATACTCACACACCAGAAACACTAGATATTGCCGGAACAAAAGTATGGAATGACTCAGATAATCAAGACGGAATAAGACCAGAAGAAATCACTGTAATTTTAAACAAAACTGTAGCAGGAGTAACAACAAAAGTAACAGAGACTGTAGTTAAAGAAGGTGCAAGTGGTAACTGGAATTTCAAATTTGAAAACTTACCAAAATATGAAAATGGCGAAGAAATTATTTATACAGTAGAAGAAGTAGATGTAAATGGTTATAAAAGTGAAATAAAAGACTTTACTATAACTAATACACATACTCCAGAAACAGTAACATTTAATATTCAAAAAGAATGGTACGATGAAGAAAATAATGATGGAATTCGTCCAGAATCAATCACAGTAAGAATTAAAGCTAATGGTGAAGAAATCCTAACAGCAATTCTTTCTGAAAAAACTAATTGGCAAGCAACATTTAAAGACTTACCAAAATATACAAATGGTCAAGAAATAATTTATGAAATAGTAGAGGATGCTGTAGATGGATATACTCCTACAGTAACTGATCCTATTAAAGAAACTGATAACAATATAACAATCGTTATTAGAAACACTCATGAATTAGAAACAACAGAAATTTTAATTGAAAAAGTATGGGACGACCTAGGAAATGAAAATTCTCGCCCAAACTCAATTACAGTAAATATCTATGCTAATGGAGAAGTATTTAAGACAGTTGAAATAACAGCTGAAAATAATTGGACATATACCTTAGCCGGATTACAAAAACACTTAAACGGTGAAGAAATAGTTTATACTATTGAAGAAGTAGAATTGGCAGATTATGTAACAAGTTATGATGGTTATACAATTATTAACTCTTATAAATCTAAAGGAGAGATAATTCCACCATATACCGGAACATCTACAAACACTAACAACTTATATCGTGAGATGTTAGTACTAATTCTAGGAGCATTAAGTATAACTTATGTTTTCAAGAAAAAAGAAAACTAAAAATACTAAGAACACTTTCATCTGGAGGTGTTCTTTTATTATTAGAAAAATATAAAAAAACTTGCGTCTAAAAATGACAAGTTATGTGATAAAGTTAAAAGGCAATTGACTAAAAAAAATATCTGATATACTTAAGTTAAGAATAGAAAGCTATTCGAGATAATGTAAAGGAGAGAAAAAAATAAAATGAAAAAGAATTTATTACTTATTATTGCAGCATGTGCATTTTTTATTCCTTCAGTAGTATTTGCTAAAGCACCTGAGTATGTTGAAGCAGAAAAATCACTTTATGCAAATGGTACTCCAATTACTATTGAAGAAAGAACCGATGGAACAGCTGGAGCACTAATTAAATGGGAAGGTGGCGAAGCCCTTGTAGCTGAAAACACTTCAGTTTTTGGTGGCTCTCACAATTCAGATGAGGCTATTGAAAGTGCTTCAATTACAATGAATGGTGGAACAGTAAAGAATGTTATTGGTGGTGGACTACACAAGAGTATCGTAAAAAAAGCAACCATAATAATGAACAATGGTACAATTACTGGTAGCCTTATGGGTGGAGGAGCGCATCACCTAAAAAGAACCACTGATGGTGATTTTATTGATTCTAATGTTGAAAATGCCAAGGACAGAACAAAAGCCATAACAATAGTAGATGAAACTGAAATAACTATAAATGGTGGAACTGTTAAGTATGCAGTATGGGGTGGAGGAGAAAGCTACTCATATACTGGTAAATCAACAGTAACTATTAATAATGTTAAGACTAATTATGCTATAGCAGGAGGATCTAATGGTTACACTGGTGATGTAAATTTTACAATTAATGGAGGAGAAATTTCTACAGTTCAAGGTGTTAACCGTGGTGAAATGAATACTATAACAACAACAATCAATGGTGGAAAAATTAATGCTGTTTATGCAGCAGGTGATTCTAGTGATGCTGGTGTTGATGGTATAGTTAATGAAAAAGCTAGTTTAAAAGTTGTAGATGGAGAAATCACTACAATTAGTGCTGGTACATCTGGAGGACCAAACTCATTAGCAACAGATTTAGTAGAAGCAGAAATCAATGCGAAATTCGAAGATAAAATTGGTCAAGACTTTAGTGAAGATACTACAGAAGTAACTGTAAACCTAATGTTAATTGCTGGAAATGAAGGAGAAACAATCCAAATTCCAAAAGGAACAACTTTCACAAAAGAAGAATTACAAGGTTTAATTGATGAAATTAATCAAGAATTAGCAGCAGATAAATTACAATTAGTAGGTTTCTATTTAGATGAAGAGTTAACTCAAGAATTTGATTTTTCAACTCCAATTGATGCTGATACTGAACTATTTATGAAACTTGCAGAATTAAGAGAAGAAACTGGAGAAAAGAATCCAGAAACTTCTGATATTAATTTATTCTTAATCATCTCTTTAGCAGCTCTAGGTACATTAGGTACTGCAGTTGTATTAAAGAATAGACTTTCATAATAAAAATAATTAAGAGGTGCTTCCTAAAGTACTTCTTTTTTTTGCTTAAAAAGCATAAATATCTATAGGTGAAATTATGTTTTTTAAAAAGATTGATGAACGTATAAAAATAACTTTTTTAGTAATGTTAATTCTCTTTATATTTATAATTTTAAGAGTTTTCTACATCCAAGTATTTGACTATAAAAAATTAAATGAGTATGCTTCAGACCTATGGAGTAGGGACTTACCAATTGAGGCAAATCGAGGACTCATTCTTGATCGCAATGGAGTAGTCCTAGCCGACAATCTCACTACAACATCCCTAGTATTAATACCAAATCAAATTAAAGAAAAAGAAAAGGCAACCGAAGAACTTGCTAAAATATTAAATATTTCTTATGATGAAATGCAAAAACACGTCTATAAAAAAACTTCTATTGAAAGAGTCCACCCAGAAGGAAGAAGACTTTCCTATGATATAGCTGAAAAAATATCCAATCTAAAACTAGATGGGGTCTATCTAGTAAAAGAAGCAAAAAGATATTACCCTTATGGTAATTTGTTATCACATTCTCTGGGCTATGTCGGTATTGATAATCAAGGCTTATCAGGACTAGAATTAGAGTATGATGAGTATTTAACTGGTAAATCTGGTGCTATTAAATACTTTTCAGATGCCAAAGGTAACAAATTAAATGTTTCAGACGTTTATGTTGAACCCCAAGATGGTATGAATCTTTATTTAACAATTGATATAAACATTCAAAAATCTATTGAAAGAGAATTAGATAATATTGTTGATATGTTTTCTCCTGATATGGCTCTAGCCGTTGTCATGAACCCTAAGACTGGCGAAATCCTAGGTATGGGATCAAGACCAGATTATAATCCTAATACTTATCAAAAGTATTCACAAGATGTTCTAAGTAGAAATTTACCAGTGTGGTCTTCCTATGAACCAGGTTCAACTTTTAAAATTATTACCATGGCAACTTCCGTAGAAGAAAAAATTATTGATATTGAAAATGATCATTTCTATGACTCTGGTAGTGTAAATGTAGATGGTTCAGTCTTAAAATGTTGGAAAGCCGGAGGCCATGGTGATCAAACCTTCCTTCAAGTACTCCAAAACTCCTGTAACCCAGGTTTCGTAAAACTGGGTCAAATGCTGGGTAAAGAAAGACTATTTTCCTATATTAAAAAATTTGGCTTTGGAGAAAAAACAGGAGTTGATTTAAATGGTGAAGGTCAAGGTATCTTATTTCCTTTAGAAAGGGTTGGTAATGTAGAACTATCAACAACTGCTTTTGGTCAAGGAGTAAGTGTCACTCCCATTCAACAAGTAACCGCCGTATCGGCAGTAGTTAATGGTGGGTATCTCTATAAACCATACATCGTAAAAAGTATTGCAGAAAAAGAAACAAATACCATTATCCAGGAAACCTCAAAAACACTAGTTAGAAAAGTAATATCTAGTGAAACTTCTACTATTATGCGTCACGCTCTAGAAAGTGTTGTTGCTAAAGGTGGAGGAAAAGCTGCCTATATTGAAGGTTATCGTATTGGGGGTAAAACTGGTACTGCTCAAAAAGTAAAAGATGGTAGATACATGGTCGGAAACTATATAATGTCTTTTATGTCTATTGTTCCTTCAAATGATCCAGAAGCAGTCTTCTATCTAGCAATTGACAATCCTAAAAATACAGCACTCTTATCAAGTTATACAACAACCCCAATCGCAAGAAGAATCCTATTAGATATAATTGATGCTCTAGATATAAAACCACAAGAAGAGGGTATGGAAAAAGACTTAGAATGGACTGATAAAATAATGTATCAAGTACCAAATGTCATTGGAAAAAGTGTCAAAGAAGCAAAAAAACTCTTATCAAACTTTACAATAGAATATACCGGTACTGGAGAAACAGTAATTTCCCAGTCACCTGCTGCCAATACAAAACTAGAAGATAGAGGCACAGTAAGACTTTTATTAGAATAAAACTCTGTGTTATAATACTTGTAGTTAAAGAGGGTGATACTATGACAGATATCAAAATAGTAAATAATGATAAAGATTTAAATCAAGTATTTAACTTTTTATCAAAAACAATTTATGATGATACTATTCTTCACAAAGAAAAGTATTATCCCATGTCAGAACGACTAGAAGAGATCAAAAGCCAATTAAAAAGCGATAAAGACTTTTTAATGTATATTGAAGAAGATAACAATGTAGTAGCGGCTATTACTGGTAAAAACATGGATTTAACAAAGAAAAAAATAACTCTTGGTATTCTAGCTGTATCACCATCAAAAAGAAGACTTGGCTATGCAACTAAACTTATAAGGGAGTTTGAAAAAATATCTCTAAAAAAAGGTATAACACACATAGATTTAGGTTCTAGATATAGAGCCAGTTCTTTATATGAACATCTAAATTATAAGTATTCTCTAATGGTTCAAATCTTTGATTTTGCCAAAATAGAAGATATTAGAAAAGCCAATAAATATAACTTAGAAGAAATAACTTCTAATCAGACACCAGCCTATGGTTATATATTTTATAAAGTACCAAGTATATCTAAAAAATATATTACCTGTTTTGAAAAACAAGTACCTACCGCTATAGCTCAATATATATTTGAAAAAAATCTATAGAAAGGAAAAGTAAAATAATATGCCACATTATAATGCATATACTAGTTTTAAAACTAAAAAAAGTATAAAGAAAAAAGAATTAATAAAAGAAAAACAAAATAAAAAAATAAATTTACCCAATGATTTTATTATTGAAGAAAGTAAAAACTATGGAATTGTCCTAGAAGTAAAATATGAAACCGCCTATGTCTTATATAATAATGAAATTATATCAGCAACACTAAAAAAAGGAATAAACACAATTTGTAATAAAATTATTTTTCCAGGTGATAAAGTAATTATAGAAAAAGCTAAAACGTCTTATACTATAACTAATTTACTAAAAAGAACATCTATTCTAAGTAGAGTAAAAAAAGATAGTGCCAGACTAAATGATCTTGGAACAACAAAAAATATTGCCTCTAACATTGACTTAGCTGTAATAGTTGCTTCTGCTAAAGATCCAGCTCTTCATCCTAAGTTTATTGATAGATATCTTTTGTTATTAGAAAATAGTAATATACCAACAATTATTTGTCTAAATAAATCTGATTTAAAAACCGAAGAAACAGAAAAAATACTAGGTGTCTATCGTAATTTAGGCCTAAAAGTAATTGAAACTTCAACCTATACTAATCAGGGTATTACAAATTTAAAGGAAGAACTAAGAGGAAAACAAGCAATCTTTATTGGTAATTCAGGAGTAGGTAAATCATCTCTAACAAATGCACTTATGGATACAGAAACTATAAAAACATCTGCCATTAGTTCTAAAAGTAAAAGAGGCCGTCACACGACAACATCATCAAAATACTATATCTGGGATGAAGATTCTAGTATCATTGATACACCTGGTATTAGAAGCCTAGATGTCTCAAAACTAAAGTCCTTAGAAGTCCAAAACTATTTTAAAGAGTTTTTGTCCATCAGAGAAAATTGTAAGTATAAAGACTGTCTTCATTATAAAGAACCAAAAGATACTTGTACCATAAAACAAGCAGTCGAAAATAACACAATAAGCAAAAATAGATATGAAAGTTATTTAAGAGTATTAAAAGATACTTTAAATGATAAATAGAGGAGTAAATAAAATGAAAAGAATGAATTTAATAGTAGTCTTCAGTCAAGACAAAACAAAATTACTAATGTGTGAAAGAACTAAAGAACCATACAAAGGACAGTTAAACTTAGTAGGTGGAAAGATTGAAAAGGATGATGACAATCTAAATGAAGCCTACCGTGAACTACAAGAGGAAACTGGTATTACTAAAGATGATATTGATTTAGTATACTTTATGACTTGCAATTATCATACTTTTAATAAAGGACTAGAAATTTACTATGGAGTTTTAAACAAAGATGTTGAATTAGTAGAAGAAGTAAATAAATTAGTTTGGGTAAATGAAGATGACAATTTCTTTGATTTTACTAAATATGCCGGAGAAGGAAACCTAGGTCATATAATTGCTGAAATAAAAATAGAACTATCAAAGTAATTGCAAAAGTCTAAATAATATGTTAAATTATTACTGGAGGAGTGATAAAATGTACAATTTTGCTAATCATGTAATCATGTATACATTAGATATCACACCTAACGTCTAAATAAAAAAAGAATAGATGTAGGTGTGAAGTTTTCGTCGTGCCTACATCTGTACATGAAAGGACTATACAGATGTATAGTCCTTTTATTTTTTGATTATGGTGCGATTTATAAATACTATAATTAAGGATGTGATTATATGATAGAAATAGGAATAAATAAAATAACAAAAGACTTTGGTTTTGGACCAGTCTTAAACGATATAAGTTTTGAAGTAAAAACAAATGAACGTATTGCTTTAATAGGTGATAATGGTTCAGGTAAAACAACTCTTTTAAATATAATTTCCGGAATTGAAAAAGAAACATCTGGAACCATCTCTATAAGAAAAAATGCTAAAGTAGGGTATTTACCTCAATTAATTAAAGAAAAGGAAGTAAACATAACTGTAAAAGATGTTTTATATGATGGTATAAAAGATTTAATTGATCTACGTGATAAATTAGAAGAGTATGAAGAAAAAATCACTAAAGCCAATGAATCTAACATTGAAAAATTAATAATTAGATATTCAAATTTACAAACTGATTTTATTAATATGTCAGGTTATGAAATAGATGCTAAAGTAGAAAAAGTAATTAAAGGTTTTAAAATTAATAAAGAACTTCTTCCAAGAAAATTTAATAGCTTATCTGGTGGAGAAAAAACAATCATTACTTTTGCTTCTATTATTATCTCTGAACCAGATATCATACTTTTAGATGAACCAACTAATCACTTAGATATTGATACACTAGAATGGTTAGAGGAATACTTAAGGAACTATAAAGGATCGATTCTAATGATTTCTCACGATAGATATTTTCTAGATGAAGTAGCAACTAAAACTATTCTTTTAGAAAATGCTAAGATAAATATTTTTCATGGTAATTATACAAAATTTATTCAAGAAAATGATGCTCGT
>ULXZ01053436.1_pt1 | contig 10927 bp, 8 predicted proteins | sample 1961701 | NCBI WGS metagenome assembly ULXZ01 (sample SAMEA4835850, study PRJEB28245) | human gut metagenome | biome: gut microbiome; material: fecal sample | place: Denmark | collected 2008 | reverse complement strand
CTGTCCCTGACCTGCGGCTGCAATTTCTCCAATAAATCAATATACCTTCCCCACATACCGGTCTGCTTCCCGGCGTACATAGCATTCTTTTATCGTTTCTGACTCCATCATCTCCAGAACGTATTCCATCCCTGATGCAAGTTTTTTTGTCTTCAATTCTTCCAGCGAAATCCAGTATACCCGTCCTTCTTCGGAGCTTTCCAGTTCGCCGCAAAAAGTGTACGCCCGGTAGAGCGTTATCACATGATGCACGCCGTCTTTATGCCAGTGGTACAGCCCGCGAAATTCCGGCTTTTCGATCGTAAGTCCCGTTTCTTCCCAAACCTCCCGGATCATAGACTGAAAAAATAATTCTCCCGGTTCCACATGACCGCCTGGAAAGGTCGTTCCGGTGTAGCTGTCGTTTACTTTATCCAGCGCCAGCACATTTCCTCTGCCGTCCTGAATCATGCACATGTTCATGAAACGGACTTTTTCGAGCCGTTTTTCTGATGTTTCGCTCAATGGCTGTTCCCTCTTTTCGTAAATCAGTATTCTTTGGTGATTTCTTCTGTTATCCCGTACATGGCCCTGAAAGCGTCAAGATCGGCTGCGCTGCAGATCAGCATCACTTCTTCGAATTTCCCGGTATGGAGATCCTTGAAGCCGGCAACCTGTTCCCCATTGCAGATACTGGCTTTGATCACAGGTTTTTGTGTGTCTTTATCATAGGATTTTGCAGATGACTTTTTCTTAAATAGTGACATAGCTGTTTCCTGCCTTTCGTCATCATTGTACTATAAACTCCGCAAAAAAGGTGATGCAAAATCCCCTGTTTTCAAGATTCTGCATCACCTTTTTCAATTCATGACAATAGAATGTTCGCAGAGCGTGCATTCTATTGTTTGCTGCCAAAAGTTTCAGAAAAACCGGCCCATTTTCTTTTAAAAAATCGCACCTGCCTGCTTATTCCAGCGTCAGAAGCAGCGCCATCTTAAACTGCTTTACCGCCTTTACGCTGTGAAGTTCGCCGGACTTATACGCTGAAAATCAGCAACGCTGGCCGCTCCCCGTCTGGGCCTATTTGCCAAAATGCTCCTTTGCAAACTCCATATCCTGCACAAATTCCGCCGTACCGAGGTACTTTCCGTTCTTATCCCGGACAGCCATATAAGTTACCAGCATCGTGCGTCCGCCTTTCTCCATCCAGACAGGGACACGATTCCTTTTGTTGTTGCGAAAATCCTCGATAATTGCGCGTACCATAGGTTCGATTTTGGGCGGATGACAGGAAAATACTTCCCGATCAATCGCCATTGCAGGGCGTTTGAACACCTTCGGACCTTCATTGAAGAAACGATTGATATTTTCCGTATCGATAAAGCTGATTTCCAGCGGAACCGTATTTAAAAGCGCGGTAAGCTGTTCCAGCGTCATGTGCCCGCCCGGCATCATAATTTCACCGGCGGCGTTTTTCTGCCCTGCAGAGCCCTGCTGTCCATCTGCGCTGCGCCGCCAGCCAAACTCACTTCGTCCAACATTCTCCGCTCTGTCCCACACCTCCGGCTCTGCCCCAAAGCAAACCGCATAATCCTTCGCGTCCTGATAGATACCTTTCCACTCGTCTTCTGTAAAATTTACGGCACAGATCGGAAACAAAATATTCTGCTCTTTGTAAATCATTTCCTCCGCGCGTTTTAATACGCCGTCCAAGCGCGTATTCCAGTCCGCACTTCGTGGACTTTCCTTCATCAGTATGCCCAGATCGTCCCGGATTTCATCATCCACTGTCCACATCACATCAGACGGACCGGAAATACCGTATTTTACCTTTAACTGCGGATATAACAGATCGCCCTTTTTCGCATAATGAACCGATAAGTCCCGGATTTTTAACAAAAGTTCTTCCGACCGGGATTCTTTAAACTGCTTTAAAAGCTCTGCCAGCGCTTCGTTTTCTTTCGTAAACGTGTAAAGAGGATGTCCGACAATTGCGATCAGCTCCGCCGCTTTTGTATGCTTGTCCGAATATTCCTTTTTTTCAAATTTTTCGCGTTTTGCCAGCTCTTCCTGCAGCTTTTCCCTTTTCAAAGACGCATCAGCTCCGTCTTCTGCATTTGCGATTCTCTTCCTGGATGCCTCGACCTCTTTCTCCGCATTGGCGATCCGTTCTTCTTTCGTTGCACCGTGAAACAGCGCTGAATGCACGTCACAGAGTTTCTGAACCTCTGTAAGCGGCGTTCCTTCTTTTAAAAGCTTCTGTTCCGCCTGCATGATTTCAGACGCCTCAACATCGCTGAACTGCTTTACAAAATCTGCCCGGACACTTTCCAGCGCCTCGCCTGCACCCAGACGCCTTAAATATTCTTTTAACTGCTCCGTGCGGCCATTGAAAGTTTCCGCCGCATGGAATGTTTTCTTCTCCATCTCTGTTCTGTCTTTCTGATTCATTCAAAATACCTTCCTATTCAGATATAGTATATCGCATTTTTTCTTACCTATTCCATCCACTTTATTACATTTTTTCTGACCTGAAATATGTCATATTTCACATTTTTTCCGTCCGGTGCCTCAAACAATAGAATGCACGCTCTGCAAGCATTCTATTGTCATGAATTGAAAAAGAACCAGTAAGAATTTTTCTTATCTGGTTCCATCATAGCATCTGAGGTGTCCCATAAACACACCTCGCAGCACAAATTTATGCTCGATCGCAATTTTTTAAAATTCAATTCCTGATTCGTCGCTTTTTCATGAATTTCCATGATCGCCGCCGACAGCGTGCGCTTGCTTCCTTACCGTTCCAGGCTGTTTAACCACTGACGGCCAACCTCGATCTGACGATGTACCTCAGAAGGTGCCGTTCCTCCGAAGGATACGCGGGCATTGACACAGGACTTGATGCTGATGTCCCCCAGCAGCTCTTTGGTCACGCGCTTGTCGATCGCCTGCAGCTCTTCGTCTGTCAGATCTTCAAGGTCACAGCCCTTCTTCTCACATGCTTTTACCATATGTCCTACGATAGCATGTGCTTCCCGGAACGGAATGCCCTGCTTTGCAAAATGCTCTGCAATATCCGTCGCATTTAAGAAGCCTTTTCCAAGCTGTTTTTCGATCTGATCCATCCGGAATTCGGTCTTGTCCAGCATCTTTGCAAAAATATCGATAGTCGCTTTCCAGGTGTCGATCGCATCGAAAAGGCTCTCCTTATCCTCCTGGAAGTCCTTGTTATAAGCAAGCGGAGTTCCCTTCATAACGGTCAACAGCTGCATCAGATCGCCGTATACACGACCAACCTTGCCGCGGATCAGCTCCGCCATATCCGGGTTTTTCTTCTGGGGCATAATGCTGCTGCCGGTACAAAAGCTGTCGTCGATTGCGATATAGGAAAACTCGGAAGAGTTCCACCATGCAAATTCCTCCGCCCAGCGGGACAGGTGCATCATGGAAATGGAAGCGTCGCTCAAAAATTCCAGGCTGTAGTCCCGGTCGCTGACTGTATCCATGGCATTTTCCGTCGGTGCAGTAAAGGAAAGCAGCTCGCTCGTCAAATGACGGTCGATGGGCATCGTTGTTCCTGCCAGTGCACACGCCCCAAGCGGATTATAATTCAGACGCTCCAGCGTATCCGTCAGACGTTCAATATCTCTTTTAAACATCTGGAAATATGCCATAAAAACAAAACCGATCGTGATCGGCTGTGCGTGCTGAAGATGGGTAAAGCCTACTGTAATCTTATCTTCATATTTTTCCGCCTTTTCCAGAATTACGCTTTCCAGATAGCACAGGCTGTTCAAAATCTCATAAATTTCTTTTCTCAGATACAGGCGGATATCTACCTGGCACTGATCATTACGACTTCTGGAGGTATGAAGCTTTTTGCCCACGTCTCCGATTTTGTCGATCAGACGGCTCTCGATGCCCATATGGATGTCTTCGTCTTCTACGGTAAACAGGATCTTTCCTTCCGCAATCTCCTTGCGGATTTCTTCCAGACCTGCGATGATCTGATCTTTTTCCTCATTGGATACGATGCCCTGCTTTCCAAGCATGGTCACATGCGCGATGCTGCCGTCGATGTCCTCGTTGTACATTCTCTGGTCAAAGAAAATAGATGCATTGTATTTTTTTACAATATCATCCATGTCTTTTTCAAATCTTCCGCCCCATAAACTTGCCATTTGTGATTACTCCTTTTATTTCTTGAAACTTTACTGAAATTGCTCTCTATCTTCATGACGGCCGCAGACTTGTCTGAGGCTGCAGTTTTTGTGGTGATGAATAATTATACGTCTATGGTGTATCTGAGTCAAGAAATATGCATTTAAAACCTGATGCAATTTAAAACAAAAGCTGAAGTCCCATCGCGATGATCCACATATATGCACAGGTCTTTGGGATCATCAGCAGTCCAACCCTGGGTTTTGTCTTACTGAATAAGGTTACCGGAATATAACATCCAAAAGAAATAAGGATCGCAGCAACCATTCTTGTCATATGATATCCATTAGCATTTTCTGAAATGAGATACAGGAGGATCACTCCTATCCCGGTAACTGCAAAAACCGCATTTCTGATAACAGACAATGTCCGGTTTCCTTCCTCAGTACACCAGTTATTCTGCGGGAACAGGCATATCACTATTCTGACAATCGCAGATATCCAGATGATCGCTTCAATGATTACCGGCACTTTATATTCCGGGAATGTAAACTTCCAGATATACATCAAAATAATATAAAATGCTGTCATCGTAATAGAGGATACCTGCAATCCAATTCCCAGCTGTTTCTTTATTCTCTCATTGCTTCCCCATACTGCTCTTTTTATTCTGGGCACCAGATGAAACGCATCTCCTCCGCAAAGTGCTAAGGTCAATATTCCATAAAGAATAAATAACACATTTCCCTTTGAAAAAAGGAAGAACAAAATTGCAGCAATCAGATCAAAGATCAGATACGCTGCATCAAAGATTGCCTCCATCACATCCGGAATCTGTGGTTTATAGTTGTTGTTTTTCATCTGCGCTCTCCTTATGCTCTCTTAAATGTTCTTCTGCATTATTACAGATCTTGTCGAATATATGGATGCACATACGGATTTCCTCTTCTGTCAATCCTGCTAAAACATCCTGTGCAAACTTTTTTTGTACAGCGATTCCTGCTTCCACAATCAACTCTGCCTTATCCAACAAAATAATCTCAATATGCTTTTTATTCTCTTTACTTTGTACTCTTTCAATAAATCCTTCGTCTTCCAATTTTTTCAATGAAGTCGAAACATGGGATTTTGTTGATTTTCTAATCTTTACGATTTCTGCCGCCGTATTGTGTTGTGGATTATGATACAGAAACATCAGTATATCGTATTCCATCTGTGTCAGCTCGTATCGATCGCATATTTCGCCAGAAAGCAATTCATAATAGCTTGTAATTGTTTTATGCTTATCCCAAAAATGCATCTCTCCCCCCTCTATTGTTCTTTTTAGAACGATTATAAGATGCTGTTTCTCCACTGTCAATCTTTTTTCTATCTCTGGAAGTTTTTCCCCATCGATTTCAGCCTTCAGTATCCGGCTATAACAAAAAAACTGCCGCCAGACGGAATCTGATGGCAGTTCGTTTTATTGTTTGATTGTCTACTTGGCAGAAAACGTCCCTGTGCCAATCTTTGGGAACTGCCGGCTCTCCCTAAATCGCCAGCAGGTTCTTAATGGCTTCCATGTATACCAGCACCGCTTCCTCCATGCCGGATACAAGGATATACTCGTCCGCACCATGAATGCGGTAATCGATTCCGAGCTTTTCAGGACCGAAGGCGATGATATTTTTCAGGGACTTCGCATAGGTTCCGCCGCCGATGACCATCGGCTCGTTTGCGGTGTCGCCGGTCACATCCACATACGCCTTGTACAGGGCTTCTACGAGAGGGGACTCTCTCGGGAAAAATAATCCATCGCCGATGTCCAGAATCTCGATCCGTCCGTTCTCATCTTCCAGCTTGTCCTCGCACAGCCTGCGGACCTCGTTGGGCTTTAAGGTAACCGGAACACGGATATCAATCGTGCAGGAAATCACGCCGTCCTGAGTTTTTACGATACCATTGCAGAACGTCAGGTCGCCATAAGCATCGGAAACCTTTAAGCCGATACCGGAGCCGTCGCAGGCAGTTCCGAGATGGGTATTATAAAAGGTGACAAAATCATCTTCAAAGCCTGCCTTTTCCAGACACTCAAAGGTTACACCTGCCGCATTGACCCCCAACGTCGGCGTGCTGGCATGTGCAGGCACTCCCTTTGCATAAATCGTGATCTTTCCGTTTTCTTCTGTCACGCGATACTCCTGAAGCTTCGTCTCAGCCAGCTCTTTCTCCAGCTTTTCCTTCAGACCTGCTGCCGCAGGAATCACTGTCGTGCAGGAATCGCAAACCGCATTTGTAACAAAACCACCGTTCATGGAAAGGATCTTCGTATGTTTGGAATACGCCATCATTGACATGTGGCCCTTTTCGCCGTGGATGCAGGGGAAGTTCGCGTCCGGCGTAAAGCCGCAGGACAGCTCCTCTTCGACTTCATTATAATGCGCCATGCACTTCGAACCGGTTTCCTCATTACAGCCCATGATCAGACGGACTCTTTTATTTAACTTCACGCCGGAATCCCGCAGCAGCTTCATCGCATAAAGTGCTTCCAGAACAGGTCCCTTGTCGTCGGTCGTTCCACGGCCGTATACATAATCGCCCTCACGGGTCAGCACGAAGGGATCGTGAGTCCAGTCGCCTCCCACCGGCACGATATCGAGATGTCCGGCAATACCGATAATCTCTTTTCCTTCGCCCATCTCTGCATAGCCGCAGTAGTTGTCCAGATTGACCGTCTGAAAGCCGAGCTCGTCAGCGATTTTTAAGCCAACCTCAAGGGCTTTTGCCGGGCCTTCGCCAAAGGGCTTGCCTTCTTCGGGCGTGCCGAGCTGGGAATCCACCGCAACCAGACGTCCCAGATTCTGAATCATTTCCTCTGACAGTTCATGAATTTTTTCTTTTATATCCATAAGTTCCTCCATAAAAACTTTTTTTGCAGGCGTTTTCCAGACTGGCTTTACTCCTGCAGAATTTCCGGTCCCTTCGCGGTCAGCAGGCACAGACCGCGCGGCGTAATGCGCAGCGTCGGAATGACGGGAAGTGCCAAAAACGATAATGTGATGAACGGCTCGATATCCGCCGGAACGCCCATTTCATGCGCTTTTTTAATCATCCGTCCCAAAGTCTCATTGACGGACTCAAACCCGGCGTCGCTCATCAGTCCCATGATCGGAAGCGGCAGCGTTTCGAATACCTCGCCGTTTTCTACAACGGTATAACCGCCCTGCGTTCGGATGATTTCGTCCACTGCCAATGCCATGTCGCGGTCATTGTCCCCGATGACGATGATATTGTGGGAATCGTGAGATACGGAAGATGCCACTGCGCCGTTTCGGATGCCGTAGCCCTTTGCCACTGCAACGCCGATTTTTCCGGTATTATGATGCCGCTCCACAGCCGCAACCTTGGAATAGCCGTCCGTCGGAATATAATTTGCCGCAGGCTGCAGGGAAACCGCCAGATCCTCTGTGGTAATCTGGGACGGATTGATGCCGATTACATGGGTTTTCTTTTTTCCAATCGGAAGCACAAACTGCTCTGCCTTCACCTTGTCGAGGTGTACCGTATGTTTCAACGCTCTGCCGCACGTTTTTACACGGATCGGTGCATTCCGGTCTACAAGCTTTCCTTTATAGAATACATCTGTCACATTCAGATCCTGCAGATTATCCAGCACAACAAAGTCCGCCTGGAAGCCCGGGGAAATCGCGCCCAGATGCTTTAAGCCGTAGCATTTTGCAGTGTTGATCGTCGCCATTTTGATCGCCTGAACCGGATTCATGCCGAGGGAAACCGCAAGCTTTACGTTGTAGCTGATATGGCCGTCCCGTAAAATATCCTCGATATGCTTGTCGTCCGTACAGAAGGAAAAATATTCCGTATCGATTCCGGTGCGGACAATGCCCTCTACGATATCCTTCAGGTTGTGGGCTGCGCTGCCCTCGCGGATATGGACATGAATGCCGCGGCGCACCTCTTCCAGCGCGTATTCAAAGCTGGTCGCTTCATGGTCGGTATCCACCCCCGCCATCTTGTAAGCGCTCAGCTCCCGGTTCGGCAGATAAGGGGCATGTCCGTCAATCGTCCGGTTTTCAAACAGCAACAATTTGGAAAACATGCTCTCGTCGCCGTTGATAACCCCCGGATCATCCATCACTTCCCCCAGTCCCAGAACCCGCGGATTGCGGACGTACGGATACATATCGTTTGCGGAAAAAATACCGCCGTTATCGTCCACATGCGTCGCCGGTACACAGGACGGCATCATGACATAGACGTTCGCCGGAGATTTTTCCGTCTGATCAAGAATATAGTCAATCCCGGCCGCACCGCTGACATTCGCCGCCTCATGGGGATCTACGATAAATGTCGTCGTCCCGAAACGCGCCGCCGTGCTGACCAGCTCGTTGGGCGTAACCATGGTGGATTCCAGATGCAGATGTGCGTCGATAAAGCCCGGTGCAAGATATTTTCCACCGAGGTCGATCTCCTTTTTTCCGCGGTAACGTCTCGACACCCCCGCGATCAGACCGTCTTTGACTGCAACGTTTGACTCCACGATCTCCCCTGTAAATACATCCACCAGCTTCAGATTTTTTAATACCAGGTCCGCCGGCTGCTTTCCCAGCGTGCCCTTTGAAATTTTCTGATACAGTGCGTAATCCATATACCCTCCCATTCTGCCGCCCCGGCGGCTGTTTTTCTGACCGCGTCAGCCTTTCTTTCTGTGAAAATACCCGTTATGCTTTTCCGGCTTTTTCCTCCCAGACCGGCACATCGATTCCTGCTATTTCAGACGTAAAGGGCGTGCCGTCCTGTTTTTCGAAGTGCTTCCACGCCCGGGTTACATACTTCAGACCAAGATACTGCAGCGGCAGGTTGCAGTAAACCATCAGAATATTGGCAAAATCGCTTAAATCCCAAAGCGCGCCCAGATCCATTCCCGCGATATTGGTAATGACGCCAAAGGAAATGACGAACAGGCACAGCAGCCGGATCAGAACAATAAAACCCTTGCGCGAAGAAATCCGCACCGCGCACATTTCCGTAAAGGACATAAAGCCGATCAGACAGGTAAATGCAAACAGACCAAAGCAGATGCTCACTAAAAACGTTACGATCTGATAAGCGCCGCTCTGTCCGGTCAGCTCTCCGCAGGATGCCAGGAATTTGTCCAGCTTGCCCATCTCAAACCACTCCGCTGCACGGTCTGTCGTCCACATCCTTCCCATAATCACCACAAATCCGGTCAGCGTACAGATCACAATCGTATCCAGAAAAACGCCGATGGCCTGAACGCAGCCCTGATCACAGGGATGATTTGCATCCGCAGCCGCCGCAGGCATCGTGATGGTACCCTGACCTGCCTCGTTGGACATCAGACCGCGTTTGATGCCCTGGCTAAGCACTGTGCCGAAGGCTCCGCCAAATACGGCATCCGGCGAAAATGCCTGTCCAAATACCGCCTGAAAAAACCACGGAATCCGCGTAAAGTTGCAGACAACCAGCACAACTACGGTCAGCACATAGATCACCGCCATCACAGGAACCAGCAGATCCGTTACCTTTGTCACTTTTTTGATTCCCCCGAAGCTGATCAGTGCAGCAATCAGGATCAGTACCACGAAGGAAATCCAATACAGCGTCGAATTGGTCGCAATCGTCGTCCCGGTGATCTCATTTGCAATGGCACCGACTGCGGAGATGGTATTAAAGCCCTGCGCCGGGAAGCACAAAAAGGCATAGACAATGTAGAGCACGCTCAGTGCAACACCGGCCCACGCTGCATTGTTTAACAGTCTTCTTCCATAGAAAGGAAGTCCGCCGACATACTGCCCATCTCTTTTTTCTTTAAAAATCTGGGACAGCGTGGATTCTGCAAAGGCTGTGGACATCCCGAAAAACGCCGACAGCCACATCCAGAACAGTGCGCCCGGACCACCGATCGAAATCGCGCCCGTCACACCAAGAATATTTCCCGGTCCTACCCGCATCGCCGTAGACAGCAAAAATGCCGCCAGCGCTGAAATACCGGTCTTCGTCGCTGCTTTGCTGTGAAGGAGCACTTTTAAGCCGTACTTAAATTTCCGTACCTGTACAAACCGGAACCGAAATGTCAGAAAAATTCCAGTACCGACCAGCAAAATGATCGCCAGACTGAAATTTCCAAAGATCGGGATCGCCGCATACCATCCGAAGTTGGTCGGAAACTCCCAGAACAGATCTGATACAACCTGAATTTTGCCGCAAATCGCGTTTACGGCATCAAATAATGCCTGCATAACATTTTCTCCCTCCCGATCCGTTTTTTTCATTATAGACTGCGGTGTTTTTGTTGTACAGCTTTTTTTCACTGCTGTGTTTCCTCACATCTGCAGAAACGCTACAGTTCACCGCGTCATCCGCCGGAACTGCGATGGTGTAAACCCATACATCTTCCGAAACTCCCGTGTAAAATAGCTTCCGTCCGGGTAGCCGCATTTCCAGGCCACTGTCCCTACCTCATCCCCTGATTCCTTCAAAAGCTTCTGTGCATACTCCATCCGAAGCGCACGGACATATTCCGAAAAGGTAATGCCTGTCAGCTCCCGAAAGCGCCTGCAGAAATACGCCTCATGATATCCAAACTGCGCACTCAGTGCTGCCGGGCTGAGTTTTTCCGTATAATGATGATTCACATAGATTATAATCTGACCAAACCCGCTGTCCGGACTGACCTTTGCACTGCTTTTTGACCTGCCGTATTCTATCAGGCATCCGAGAATTTCATACAACGTTCCGATGGCTGCCAGCGAGCTTTTGCTGTCTT
>ULXZ01034645.1_pt1 | contig 10945 bp, 7 predicted proteins | sample 1961701 | NCBI WGS metagenome assembly ULXZ01 (sample SAMEA4835850, study PRJEB28245) | human gut metagenome | biome: gut microbiome; material: fecal sample | place: Denmark | collected 2008 | reverse complement strand
AGGACGTATGTGATGGACTTATGCCCAAACACTTTCTGAAGAGTTTCCAGCAGCATCCTCTTGAGTATGGCCAGAACGGCAAATGCGTGGCGTCCAAGATACGGGGTGACCTCGACCCGGAGTTGCATTTCCTGCCTATGATTCCAAGGCTGAGCCGCATGGCATTGTATTCACCTACCGGAAAGGCACATTCAGGAGAGTCTTTCTTTTCATCCGTACCCCTATATTTTTCAATCAGTTCGATAGCAATGGGCAATAATTTTACGACATACGCCACTCCCGTTTTTATACGGTTGCCCATCAGCCATGTGCCGCCGTCGGAGTCGGTATGGATATTATCGTATGTTATGGCTTTCAGGTCCACATAGGAAAGACCGGTGAAGCACATGAAGAGAAACATGTCTCGCATGGCACGCTGGCGTTTGTATTTCAGCTCCACGTGGATGATTCTCTGTAATTCCTCTTCAGTAAGAAAAGACCTTTTCTTGTATTCCGGCTTGCACTCGAAGGATGTGAAAGGATGGACTCGCAACCAACCCTTTTCCTGCGCGATGTACATCGGCCATTTCAGGGTATTGACACGGTTGAAAGCGGTGGCATTCGCATTGCCTGCCGTGCCGAGCATCCATGTGTAATAGTCCTCAATGAACGACTTTTCAAGCTCGTCAATAGCTATATCCTCGATGTTCTTTTTGGTTTTCATGAAAAGCAAAAGACTCTTGTAGTCGGCAACCAGTCCACGGTAAGTGCTTTCCGCCTTTCCTTTGCCTATCTTTTCTTTATACGATTCAATCTGTTCTCTGAAGAGTACCATAAGAGTATGGCATTCCTTTGAGAAACCTGCATAGCGGTTATATACTTTCTTGGCCGTAACAAAACTGTCATGATCGCAAATGTACTGATGTATCTTTAGGAAAGGCATGGGCGGAGGCTTGCAACACGCCCTATGCGTATTATAAAATGACTACAGCGGAAGGAGGTATTTGTGTACCATTGATTGTTTCTGGTCTGGATGTACAGCGAGGCAAGATAGATACCAGCAACTTGATGCATGTCACTGATTTGTTTCCTACAGTACTGGATTATGTCGGGATTTCCAGACCGGATGTGTACAGGGGCAAGAAGCTTGCACCACTTTATGGAAAATCTCTCCGTGCTACTTTCTCATCAGAAACACCGTCACGCACGGATAACGAGGCCATCTGTTTTGAAATGGCAGAAAGCAAGGCAGTCATAAAGGGACAGTGGAAAGCGACCCTTCTACTTCCTCCTTATGGGGACGGTATGCACTGGAAGCTGTATGATATAAGTCGTGATTATTCCGAGAAAAAAGATTTGTCTCATCAATATACCGACAAACTGAAGGAGTTAGTTTCCGATTGGGAACGTTATGCTACATCTGTAGGATATATTTCATCAGATGGTACACATATTATCGAAGAAATCGGGGCAGAAGATTTTTATGAAATCCCTCTCCATGACGGACATTCTCAAGGTAACTAAAAGAAAATAGTCATTTTTTCCGTACATAAATAAACCACAGATGATTGTGCCAAGAAGAGAAATACCTTATTAATGTGTATTTCTCTTCTTTCTTTTTAATGTCTCTGTGTTTTGTTACAGATAATGTATATAATTAAAGAACAGAAAAAATATGATCTCTATAGAAGTTTTTTCTTCCGGGATGTTGTTCAAGTAAACAATGCGGATGAAATCATCACGGACAAACTGGCTCTCTGTTCCGGAAGTATATGCTGCCTGTGACGTTTCTGATATGGCGTATAAGCAGATTGTCATATCCATGGGGAGAAGGGGCAAAAGCTGCTTAGTCCGCTTTTACTGACCGGATCAGAGTCGTAAGCATGTAGTGTGACCGTGTAATTAAAGAAGAAGGCAGATGCTCTTAATTTATAGGGCATCCGTCTTTATTCTTTCAGGTGCTGATATGTGCTTTGCAACCAAGTTGTATGAGATATGTTCTACCTTTGCAGTGTGAAAGAAAAATATATCTCAGTATGAAAACAATACATTCTAATCCGTTTCAACAACTACATGCAGCAGAATCCTGCTGCCAAGCCCAGTATGTATCCCCATCTGTATCTTCACCTCATGCCGACTCTTGCTGTGCCCATCATCATGCCGATGGAGTGTCCGGTAAATGGAGCTCTCTTGTTTCGGGGATGTTGTTGTTGGCAGGTATCGTGATGAGCTATATCCAGCTAAGTTGGTTTCAGGGTACAATCCAGTCTGTGTGGTATCTGCTTGCCTTTATGCCTGTAGGTTTGCCGGTGTTGCATGCTGCTTGGCACAGCATGCGTGACAAGGATTTTTTCAATGAGTTCACTTTGATGCTCATTGCTTCAATCGGAGCTTTCTGTATCGGTGAATACCCCGAAGCTGTAGCTGTAATGTTACTCTATACAGTAGGGGAGATGTTGCAGCATGGAGCTGTGGAACGTGCTACTAAGAATATTGGAGAACTGCTGGATGTCCGTCCGGAACGTGCCCAGGTATTCCGGAATGGAGCTTTTATCGAAGTGGCACCCAAGGAGGTGCAGGTAGGTGAGCGCATCGAGGTGAAACCGGGAGAAAGAATACCGTTGGACGGTACATTGATAAACGAATCGGCACTGTTTGATACTTCGGCTTTGACAGGTGAAAGTATGCCTCGTTCTATTGAGGTAAACGGTGAGGTGCTGGCAGGCATGATTGCCTTTAACCAGAAGGTTGATTTAGAAGTGAAACGTCCTTACGAGCAGAGTGCATTAGCTCGTATTCTCTCTTTGGTTCAGGAAGCATCCGCACGGAAAGCTCCGACAGAACTGTTCATACGGCGTTTTGCCCGGATTTATACGCCTTTGGTGCTATTCCTTTCGGCACTGGTAGTTATAATACCTGCAGTGGTGGAATGGTTAGCTCCTTCTTTCGATTATGTATTTGCCGACTGGCTTTATCGTGCACTGGTTTTCTTGGTGATTTCCTGTCCTTGTGCCTTGATCATCAGTATTCCTTTGGGATATTATGGTGGAATCGGTGCTGCTTCCCGTGCGGGTATCCTTTTTAAAGGAGGTAATTATCTGAATGCTATCACAAAATTAGACAGCATTGCTTTTGATAAAACCGGAACATTGACTACCGGGCAGTTTGAAGTAGCATCTGTCCAAGCTGCTACCTTGAAGAAAGAGGAATTGCTTGCAATCATCGGAACGGCTGAACAGAAGAGTACTCACCCTATTGCACAAGCCATTCAGCAGTATGTGCGGGGGCAGCATATTTCCTTACATTCGGCCTTATCCATGCAGGAAATAGCTGGATATGGTGTGGAAACCATTATTGATGGAAAAAATGTACTGGTAGGGAATCCACGACTACTTTTGATGCGGAAGACGGTAGTACCATCTAAGGTACTTGAATCTGAAATGACGGTTGTCGTATGTGCTATAGACGGAGTATATGCCGGAGCTGTATGGTTGGCTGACAAATTGAAAGAGGATGCGGTACAAGCTATCCGGCATCTAAAGGAATTAGGCGTAAAAGATATCCATCTGCTATCAGGCGACAAGCAATCATTAGTGGAAAAAGTGGCTCGCGAACTGGAAATTCCGCAGGCACATGGTGACTTGCTACCTGAAGACAAAGCTACCTATATTCAGAAGTTGTCATTTCATGCTACTCGTACTGTAGCTTTTGTAGGCGATGGCATGAACGATGCACCTGTATTGGCTCTTAGCAATGTAGGTATTGCCATGGGTGGTCTAGGGTCGGATGCAGCCATTGAAAGTGCTGATGTGGTAATTCAAACAGACCAACCATCGAAGGTGGCTACAGCCATTGAAATAGGACGTGCCACACAATGTATAGTATGGCAGAATATCATTGGGGCTATCAGCATGAAAGTTATCATTTTGTTGGCAGGGGTCTTGGGATACGCTTCATTATGGGGAGCTGTTTTTGCTGATGTAGGAGTGGCTTTATTAGCTGTGTTGAATTCAATCCGTATTTTGGCTAAAAAATTTAAATAAGATGAAGAAAGCAAAGTATCAATGGCATCCCATTCCGGGCATGCCTTTGACAGAAGTTGATAAAAAAGTGATGTATTGGGAAAAAAAGGCAGACTGGTTCCCTCACGAAAACTCATTAAATTGCCGGAACAAATTGAAGGAATAAGGAAAAGTGGACTGTTGAATACAGCTGTATTGGATTGTGTGGAGGAAAATATTCGGGAAGGTATCAGTACCGCAGAAATAGACCGTTTGGTGTATGAATATACCATGGATCACCAGGGTATTCCTGCAACATTGGGGTATCACGGTTTTCCGAATAGCTGTTGTATTTCGGTTAATGAAGTGGTGTGCCACGGCATTCCTAATGAGAATCAGGTGCTCCATGAAGGTGATATTGTAAACGTAGACTGTACAACGATAGTTAACGGTTTTTATGCAGACGCTTCACGGATGTTTATTATTGGGAAAACCTCTTCAGAAAAAGAAAAGCTGGTACGTGTTACTGAAGAGTGTCTGAAAAAGGGAGTGCAAGCCGCTCAGGCGTTTACTTTTTTGGGTGATGTAGGTCATGTAATAGAGTGCCATGCCAAGCGCAATGGCTTTTCTGTAGTTCGTGATTTTTGCGGTCATGGTGTAGGAATACAGTTCCACGAGGAGCCGGAAGTGTTGCATTATGGTAGAAAGAGCTCAGGTATGCTATTGGTTCCTGGTATGACATTAACCATAGAGCCGATGCTTAATATGGGTACTTGGAAAGTCGTGATGGATCAATCAGACGGATGGACTGTTTATACAGAAGACCGCCTGCCGTCTGCACAATGGGAGTATACCATTTTAATCACAGAGTCAGAGCCCGAAATTTTAGCCCACTGACAACAATGATGATAAAGAAAGAGTAACTCCATAAGAATTACTATAAGGAGTCTCTTTCTATATTAAACTCAATATTTACACCTATGTGGTATTGTCTTTCTCCTAATTTGTCAATACCTTTCGTTGTTGACATTGGCATTCAGGACATACCCCTTTTATGGTATAATTGATGTTTTCGATTGCATAGCCATTGGGAAGGCTGATTATTGGGATTTTATGCTCTTTCATACAGAATGTTCTGTTGCAAGCTTCACAATGGAAATGTACATGTTGCTCTTCTATAGGACAATGTTCCACCGTACTTCTGCAAATCTCATATTTGGTTGATCCGCTTCCATCTTCAAATGAATGAATGGCATGACGTTTCAGGAGTACAGCCAATGAACGGGAAATGGTAGACTTGTCCAATGTGTCAAGCATAGTCTCAAGTTCAAGCAGAGAAACAGGATATTCCAGTTCGGATAATTTACGTAGAGTTAGGATTCTTGCCGGGGTCGGACGTAGTCCCCTGTCCAGCAGTCTGTCTTCACATTGCTTTATTGACATGGATATGAATTTTTAAAGTTCAACAATCAGTAAAGCTATCAAGTGGAAAAGGCGGTATTTTATACCGCCTTTTCCATGCAGTATTCTTTATCTGTTTTAGCACTGCAAAAATACATTTTTTTATTTGCAATCTTGTTGCAAATATGTTTAGAAATAACATTAATTATTGAATTACAGTTTTTTATCGAAACAACAAAAAAACATGCAACAAGATTGCAAATAATCCGCTCTAACTTTGCCGATAAAAGATAAAAATCAAACATTAAAATATTGATATGAAACTTTCTGATTTAAAAAGGGATGACAAAGGAATCATTACGAAAGTACTCGGTAGAGGGCCTTTCAGAAAGCGCATTATCGAGATGGGATTTGTACAGGGACAAGAAGTGGAGGCTGTCCGGAGTGCGCCTTTGGGCGATCCTGTCTATTACAAGGTGATGGGCTATAATGTTTCTCTTAGCAAAAGTGATGCAGAGCTGGTGGAAGTTGTAAGCATGAATGAATATCAACACGAATATGGTACAATAACAGACACGGAGTCACAGGTTAATACACTTACTACTCTGTCACACGAAGATTTTATTCGATTTGCTAAAGACAGAGGGAAAACTATCAATATCGCACTGGTCGGTAATCCGAATTGTGGAAAAACATCTATGTTCAATTTTGCATCTGGAGCGTATGAGCATGTAGGCAATTACAGTGGAGTCACGGTAGATGCCAAAGAAGAGGTGTTCACCCAGGACGAATATACATTTAAAATCATAGATCTTCCGGGAACTTATTCCTTGTCCACCTATATTCTGGAAGAACTATATGTCCGTAAATACTTGAAAGAGGACTAGCCAGACATTGTTGTCAATGTGATTGACACATCGAATCTTGAACGGAATCTATATCTTACCAGCAAGTTGATTGACATGGATACCCACATGGTCATTGCCGTGAACATGTATGATGAACTTGAGAAGAAAGGCGACAGGTTCGACTATGTATCTCTGGCACGGATGATAGGTGTACCGATTATACCCACTATCGGTAAAACCGGTTTCGGCATAGACAGCTTGCTGAAAAAAATCATAGAAGTGTATGAGGCAAAGAACCGCTGACGCGCCATATACACATAAACTATGGCAATACGCTGGAAACGGAAATTGATAGAATGCATAAGGAATTGAAAATCTACGGGAACGTAGCCGAGCGTTTTTCCAAACGTTTCCTTGCCATCAAACTATTGGAAAAGGATGTGGAGATAGAAAGAATGGTCAAGAGATGGGGGAATTATTCCCGGCTGATGGCAGTGAGGGAAAAGGCTATAAACACCATTCAAGATTTGTTGCAGACTGATTCGGAAACCGCTTTCACAGATGTCCGTTATGGCTTTATATCAGGAGCACTCCGGGAGACTTATCATGAAAATCCCATGCATAAAAAAGACAAAACAAAGTTGATTGACCATATTGCCACCAGCAAGTTGCTTGGTTTTTCTCTGTTCATTTTCTTCCTATGGCTCATGTTCGAAGCCACTTTTGTCATCGGAGAATATCCTAAAGGATGGATCGACTCCTGGATGAGCTGGATGGAACAACTGGTACAGGAGAATTTTGCTCCCGGTCCGTTGGCGGATTTGCTGACTAACGGAATTATAAACAGTGTGGGCGGTATCATTGTGTTCCTGCCGCAAATTCTGATTCTGTACTTTTTCATATTACTGATGGAGGATTTCGGATATATGGTACGGACAGCATTTATTATGGACAAATTGATGCACAAAATGGGCTTGCATGGCAAGTCGTTCATTCTGCTGATTATGGGATTCGGATGCAACGTATTGGCTGTAATGGCTACCCGTACCATAGAAAGCCGGAGTAGCCGCATGATAACCATGCTGGCTGTCCCTCTGATGAGTTGCAGTGCCCGTCTGCCTCTCTATGTATTAATATGCAGAACTTTTTTTGCGGAATATGCGGGAACCATGCTTTTAGTCTTATGCCTTACAGGTATTACAGCTGCGGTATGCATGGCCAGATTGTTCAGAAAGTTTTTATTCAAGAACGAGGATGTTCCTTTTGTAATGAAACTGCCTCCTTACCGGATGCCTACTACACGCGCCATCTGTATACATATGTGGGAAAAAGCCAAACAGTATCTGCATAAAAGGGGAAGTGTCATTCTTGTAGCTTCTGTCATCGTATGGTTTCTTGGATATTATCCCCATCATTCTGAAAAGCTTGATGCCCTCGACAAAGAAATCAGCCGGATAGAACAGACAGAAAAAGACTTTTCAACAAAAGAACAGAAGATAAAGGAATTGACTGCCTTCCGAAACTTGAAACAACAGGAAAATTCCTATATCGGCAGAATAGGTCATTTTATAAGTCCGGTGATGAAACTGTTAGGATTTTAAAAAAAAACACCTTATTTTATTCCGTTTTATAATGTGAATATTTGTTCTTATTTCCTTTTAGATACACTATATACAAATTATATGTTCTATTTCTCTTCTTAATATTGTTAAAATTGAAAAGTTCGTGTAATTATAAAAACAAAAAGAGCTTTAATGTATAGTAAAATTTGATTGTCAATCAGCTAAAAGCACTACATTATCAGTGCAATTTATCAATACAAGATGATTTAGTATTAGTGTCACTATATACTAATAAGTTTTTTATTTTGCCTTTTCAGATATTGCACTTATTGATGTGAACATTATATAAATTTACAGTCGGTATCATTATGTGGTTAAAGTTAAAAATATGCTTCGGTTATGCTATTTTAGTTTTACTGTTAGCTTTCATTGTCTATCAGTTCCGCAAGGAACAGGTACTAAGACACATGCTGTGCAAAGAAGAGAAGGAGTTGGCAGCGATACATAGTCTAGCAGAAAAAAGTTACATAGGCCTATTGGATCTTTCTACTCATGCGGAAATTGCCATAACATGGGATGACAACGATTTGAAGAACTACAGTTATAAACGATATGGGGTTTGTGACAGTCTGCAACTCCTAAAGGAGTATGTCCATACTCCCTTACAAAAAAACCGTATTGACTCATTGTGTCTTCTTCTTTGGAATAAAGAAATTCTTCTTTCCAAGACAATGCATACTTTCAATGAATTGCAGAGTATTGGCGATATTGTACAGGAAAGTATCCCTTCCATTATTTTGACTGCTGGGAGACAAGCTGTGCAGCAAAAGAGGAATATGGTCTTGTTTAAATCCGGTACGAGAGATAGTTCTAAGAAGGGAATTTGGGATATTTTTCCATTAAAAGAGAATAAATTTGCCTGTCAGCGACAGAAGGAAGATGGCGAATGTAGGCATTGCTCTTTGTTCATTGTCCCTTCAATCGGAATGGCAACATGTATGCTCCACTCTCTGTCCTTGGAACAGGCTGAAAGATTAGTGCAAATACAGGCACAGATGGACAGCTTATACGTTGGCGGCATGGAACTGAACGAAAGGATGAACAGCATAGTCTCTGAATTTGAACGGGAGAATAACGAACGTTTTGCTGCACGCTACAGAACCTTTGTCCTTGAACGGAATAATTCCTACTATGTGGTAGCCGGCTTGGCTTTGTCTATCTCTTTACTGGCAATTGTATTGTATATCCTCATTCACCGGGATTTGAACCGTCGTCTTCGGTATGAGAGGGAATTTGAACAGTCCGACAATCGGAATAGAGAATTGCTCCGTTCACGTAAGGAGCTGATGGCCTCAGTGGCCCATGACCTGCGTGCTCCGCTGGCAGCTATCAGAGGCTGTGCGGAACAGTTGTCTTCGGAAAGCGATGGTAGTTGCAGGGTCGGTTATCTGGACAATATCCTGCATTCGTCCGATTATATGCTCGCTCTGGTAGACACGCTGATGGAATATCACCGGATGGATGAAGGTGGGACGCACTCCAAAAACACACTCTTCAGCTTGAAAACTCTGTTTGAAGAAATAGCGGACAGCCACCGTCTTGCCGCCCGGCAGAAAAAACTTGCGTTCACTGCATCTTTCTCCGGTCTGGATGTTATGGTCAACTGTGACAGCTCGCATATCCGGCAGATAGTCGGCAACCTGCTGTCCAATGCCTTGAAGTTCACATTTCACGGGAAGGTGTTTCTTGAGGTGGAATACCGGCCGGGAAATCTTCATATTTCTGTCCTGGATACGGGTATGGGAATAGGCCTTGAGGAGAAAAAACGGATATTCGGAGCTTTCGAAAGGCTCGACAATGCGCGTAATATCCCCGGCTTCGGGTTGGGGTTGGCAATCACGGCCCGACTCGTATCCTTGATGCAGGGGCATGTGGAAGTGGAGAGTGTACCCGGTGAGGGCAGCCGTTTTTCTGTTTTCCTGCCTATGCTACCGGCCGGACACCCCGTCTGTCCGGAAGAGAAGTTTTCTCCTGTTTGTGAATTGCCCGTTGATATCCGTGTGCTGGTCATTGATGACAACCGTATCCAGCTGGGAGTCATCAGTAAAATGCTTTCCCGTAATCAGATTCACTGTGACTGCTGCTCGGATGTCCGGGAGTTGATGGATTGTCTGAACAAACAGAAATACGACCTTCTGCTGACCGACATACAGATGCCCGGTACGAATGGCTTCTCGGTCCTTGAGCTGTTGAGGACCTCGAACATTCCCCGGGCATGGGAGATTCCCGTCATAGCCATCACGGCACGTTCCGATAAAAAGGGAGAGTATCTTACCGCAGGTTTTGCCGACTGTCTGTATAAGCCTTTCTCTGAGGAAGAGTTGCTGGCGGCAGTTTCACAGATGGATCGACCTGCTTTTGCTGCCATCATGGAAGGAGAGGAAAACGTGGAAGAGATGCTGGACCTGTTCATAAAGGATACCATGGGTGAACTTGCCGGAATAAGGGACGCTTTTTCCACGGGAGATTATAAGAAGTTGGGAAGTATCATACACAAAGCCGCGCCGCTTTGGGAAATGATCCGTATAAACATTCCCCAAAGTGAACTGAGGGAAATGGCTTCCATGCCTTCCGAAAAATGGGGTGGCTTATCGGACGAAAGAATAGAGGAACTGATTAAAGCTGTGGAACATGCTGTAGAGAAAGCAAAAAGAATAAAGAAAAGAGTATATGGAAACTGTATTGATAGTAGAGGATGACCGTGTGTATGCACGTGCTACCACAAACTGGCTGGTGAAAAATGGTATCAATGCTCGTTATGTATTATCCGTGGACAATGCAAAGGAGTTTTTGGACAACCATGATGTGGATCTGGTATTATCGGATTTTCGTCTCGACAACGGCAATGGCATGGAACTGCTGGAATGGATGAATACACATGGCTATCGTATTCCTTTCCTCATCATGACAGGCTACGGGGATATACCCGGTGCCGTGGAAGCGGTTAAAAAAGGTGCCGTGGACTATCTGCCCAAACCTGTGCAGACAGAAAAGGTACTCGGTATTATCCGGAAAGCATTGGAACGTAAGAGAAGGGACGGCAATACAAAACAAAGATTCTATACAAGCAAAAGCCCTTTGGCATTGAGATTGC
>ULXZ01050395.1_pt1 | contig 10968 bp, 8 predicted proteins | sample 1961701 | NCBI WGS metagenome assembly ULXZ01 (sample SAMEA4835850, study PRJEB28245) | human gut metagenome | biome: gut microbiome; material: fecal sample | place: Denmark | collected 2008 | reverse complement strand
TGGCTACATATCAGATACAGGGCGTGTTCATCGCCTGCTTTATGTCGGGTGCTATACTTCTGCTGTGCGGAATATTCAAGCTCGGCGGACTGGTACAGTTCATACCGACACCCGTTATCACAGGCTTTACATCGGGTATAGCAATAATCATTGCATTCGGTCAGATAAACAACCTTACGGGACTTAAGTGCGAGGGTGCTTCTACTATAGATAAAATAGTAAGCTACTTCAACACGCCTCAGACACTGAATTTCGAGGCAATAGCAATCGGCGTATGCGTTATAGTGTTTATGCTTATATACCCCAAAAAGCTCAATGCTATCATCCCGTCATCGCTTATGTCTATTATAATAGCAACGGCGCTGAACTTCATATTCAATTTCAATGTCGGCATTGTAGGCGAGATACCGCAGACGCTTTTACTTAATGACCGACTTGATATTACGGCGATAGATTTTGACACGGTCAAGAATCTTATATTCCCTGCAATAAGTATTGCGGCACTCGGACTTATCGAGAGCCTTTTGTGCGGTGCGAGCGCAGGCAGAATGAAGAATGAAAAGCTCGACAGCGATCAGGAGCTTGTAGCACAGGGCATAGGCAATATGCTGATACCATTTTTCGGCGGTGTGCCTGCGACAGCGGCAATCGCAAGAACGAGCGTTGCCATAAAGAGCGGCGCACAGACAAGAATAGCCGGTGTAATACATTCACTGGTGCTTTTAGCGTCAATGTTCCTGCTCGGCGGCGTAATGTCAAAGATACCTATGGCGGCGCTTGCAGGCGTACTTATCGTAACTGCGTGGAGAATGAACGAGTTTGCGGTAATAAAGGACATTTTCGGCAGAAAAATAAAGACCGCAATGTTCCAGTATCTTATCACAATGGCGGCAACGGTTATATTCGACCTCACTGTCGCAATTATAATCGGTATACTTTTCTCGGTCATCATGTTCGTGCTTAAGGTTTCGGATATGACAGTAAACGTTGCGGATGTTGACCAAGCGAAGATAGATATAGCCGACAAGGACGGAAAGCTCTGCGACACAAAGGTCGTATATGTCACAGGTCCGCTTTATTTCGGAACATCAAACAAGCTGTCAGAGAAGCTCTCACATCTTGAGGTCGATGACGGCGGAAAGCTGATATTCTCAATGCGTGGCGTGCCTATAGCGGATATTTCCGGTGTACAGGCTATGAAGGAGCTTTGCGACAGCCTTTCCGCAAGGAAGATAGAAATATACTTCTCGTGCGTACAGCCTGCCGTTGACGAAATGTTCCACCGTTGCGGACTTATAGAAACCTACGGCGAGGAGCGTTTCTTCTGGAGTACCGATAAGGCGATGAAATTCATAGCAGGCGAAACCGCAAACGTCTGCCCCGTTTGCTCTGCAAACACATCAAATACAGCCGTAACCGCAGAAACGGCAAGCGTATAAATCTAAAAAATCAGCCCGCAGGAAGATAAAATTCCTGCGGGCTGTTGCTGTATGCTAATCGTCTTTGTCAAAGCCCTGTGACATTACAATATAGCTGATAAATACTAAACCGAATATAGAAAGTGCTATCAGAAGTTGATCTTTGATATTGCAGATTATCAGAATAAAACCGACAATAAGAATAATCAATCCTAAAACAAGCCAGAAGGTTGTTATTGCATTCTTGCGGGCACTGTTAGTGTCCTGATAGATGTCATAGCGACGATGAATTCTCCTGTTGCGATTTCTTACAGAGGGCATTTCATCCTCCTCGTTCATCATATCTTCAAAAAGCTCGAAGGTGAAAAAATCATCAAAGGCATCGTGCTTACCGTTTCCGTTCCAGTCAAACATAATATCGCTCCTTTCACAAGGACTTTGTTTATGTTGTTATTGTAGCATAGACAGTGTACAATAAAAAGGACAAATATCTTAAAATTAGAATAACGCTGTGTATTTGTTGCTGACAATTTCAAATAAAACGAGTATAATATTAATGATATTTTTGTAAGGGTGGCGTTGCTGACGTTGCCCTTATTTTATTAAGTAAATTTATAATTTTGTGCGTTCTCCTCGCAAGGCTGACAGCAAAAAACAAGCACCGCAATCAAATAGGCTTACTGTGACTTTCAGTATGTTAAATTACATTCAATACGGCAAATAGGACGAATCATCTCCCATAGCATCAAAGTGTCGCCTGTAACGGCGAGGGATAGTGAGGTCTGAGAAATATCCTATATCAGACAGAACGTGCGAAATAGCCGTAAATCCATCGTTATAGAAGCGTGTTATACGTTTTTTTCTGTCGGCAATTCCGCAGTAGTCATGCGGGCATACGAATGTCCATTCGGCAGAGCGGTCGTCAACTATTACTCTGAAATATTTATCAATGTCATTCTGGCTTATGCCGAAGTTTGCAAGCAGTATATGATGCTCAAAGCTGTCGTCAAGCCGTGACATAAGTACTGTTTCACCGTCAAAAGAGATGGCGAAAATCAACGGTTCTTTTTTAGCGATATATTCATTTACCGTTTTTTCGTCCGGGTATTTACGATATGTCATAAATTCACCTGATTTCCGTATTAAAGAAGCTGATTCCGAATCTATATATTAATTATAGCATTTCCACCGGCAAATTGCAAATCCTGTCTGAGTGCGTTCTCCTCGCAAGGCTGAAACAAAAAACAAGCACCGCAATCAAATACGGTTTACTGTGGTGCAAAGCCGGTGACCGCAAAAAAGTTGTCAGCGATGGCAAGGCTGACGAGTGCAGTACAAGCGAGCAGCCTTGCCGAGCGTTACTTTTTTGCGAAAAGGAGGAACAGTGGAGCGGGTGACTGATTTTTTATAGCATAAAAAATCGGAACAAGCGTAACTCGTTCCGACGTGGCACGCCTGATGCGATTCGAGACGCACCTGTGCGTTCTCCTCGCAAGGCTGACAGCAAAAAAACAAGCACCGCAATCAAATACGGTTGATTGTGGTGCAGTTTTTTGGCACGCCTGATGCGATTCGAGACGCACCTGTGCGTTTTCCTCGCAAGGCTGACAGCAAAAAAACAAGCACCGCAATCAAATACAGTTGATTGCGATGCAGTTTTTTGGCACGCCTGATGCGATTCGAACGCACGACACATAGCGTCGGAGGCTATTGCTCTATCCAGCTGAGCTACAGGCGTAAATATAAAGGGCTGACGTAAATCAGCCCTATTATTATAACACGATTTTAATGTTTCGTCAACATTATGAAAGAGAAATCACTTTAAAAGCGATTCGGTAGCCGCAATCTTTACTGCAACGCAGAATACCTCCATAGCCTTTGCAAGCTGTGCCTCGGTAGGATACGTCGGAGCGATACGGATATTGTTGTCGTGAGGATCCTTGCCGTAAGGATAAGTTGCACCTGCGCCTGTCAGAACAACTCCCGCCTGCTTGCAAAGCTCAACAGTACGCTTTGCTGTGCCTTCAAGACCGTTGAACGAGATGAAATAACCGCCGTTGGGCTTGTGCCATGAGCCGAAGCCTGTGGGGGTAATCTCCTTGTCGAGCATATCAAGAACAATCCTGAACTTAGGCTCGATTAGAGCTCTGTGCTTTTTCATATGCTCCTTTATGCCGTCAAAATCCTTGAAGAAACGAGCGTGTCTTAACTGGTTGAGCTTATCGTAGCCGATAGTCTGGAATGTCATCTGGCTCTTGATAAACTTGATGTTTTCCGCACTCGCACCGATGAATGCAAGACCGCTGCCGGGGAACGAAATCTTCGATGTGGACGCAAACATAAACACCATATCCTGCTTGCCTGTCTTTTTAGCTTCTTCAAGAAGGTTCAGCAGAGTGTCGGGAGTATCTGTAAGGTGATGAACGCAGTAAGCGTTATCCCAGAATATTCTGAAATCCTTTGCTTTAGGCGAAAGGTTAGCAAAACGCTTTACCGTTTCGTCTGAGCAGGTGATGCCATCAGGGTTGCTGTACATAGGTACGCACCAGATACCCTTGATAAGCTCATCTTCGCTTACCAGCTTTTCTACAACGTCCATATCGGGACCGTCGGGGGTATAAGGTACCGTAATCATCTCAATGCCGAGGCTCTGGCAGATAGCAAAATGTCTGTCGTAACCGGGAGCGGGGCAGAGGAACTTTACCTTTTCGTTCTTTCCCCAGGGCTTGTCGCCGCCGAGAACGCCGAGCAGCATCGCTCTTGCCATTGTATCGTACATAAGCTGAAGGCTTGAGTTACCGCCGATGATTATTTCATCGTGAGCAACACCGAGCATAGGCATACAAAGTCTTTTTGCTTCTTCTATACCGTCAAGCACACCGTAGTTACGGCAGTCAACACCGGTTTCCGACATATAATCACCGTCAAGACAATGCGTCAGCATATCAAGTGATAAATCAAGCTGTGCGGGAGAGGGCTTGCCTCTTGACATATCCAGCTTCAGACCCTGCTTGCAAAGCTCGTCATACTGCTTTTTAGCTTCTTCATTCAGCTTTATCAGTTCATTCTTTTCCATTATCGCAAACTCCTTATAATAAAGAATTTTAACGCAGTTTTTCACTGCACCCATGCTTTAATTATAATGCAAATGAAGCTGTTTTGCAAGCGTTTTTTCGTTTTCTTGCAAAGAATTATGCAATTTCGTCAAAAAAACGTTGCACAGTAACATAATTATGGCGATTAGCAACTATAAAATATCCATTAAATGTTTAATCTGTGCAACTCTTAGTTTTAATTTTTGCATTAACCTGCAAAGGCGGCTGTCACAACACCGTTGTTGTTAGTGAATGTAATGTCGGCGCTCACCGTCTGCTCGTCAAGCCCCGATAGATTCAGCGGAACACTGCAGCGTACATTATATGTCCATTCAAACGTCAGCGTAGTGCTTGTCTTGCCGTCAAGAAAGGCAAGGCTCATATCAAAATCTGTGCTGTCGCTGAGAAGAGCGGTTGCGGATAACGCATCGTCATATATTACGGGAAGAGTAACATTCTGACGTGTAAGCTCGGTAGGCATTATGTTCCGCAGGGATATTATCTTTGAGTTTCCGTCCGTATATATATTAAGCGTAAGGTCGGCACAGTAGAAGCCAACCTGCTTCTGATTATCGAGCGGTATATCCTCCGCATATCCCTGCACGGAAAAATAACCCGTTCCGTAGTCCGATAAGGCTATATTGAAGGTGGGATGGAACACCGGCGTTCCCTTTGCAAGAATTGCGTCATAAGCCGTCAATGCGCCCTCAACGCCGTCCTGCACATCAAGCAGGGCAGTGTCGACCTCTGCCTTGTCAAGCCCCGAATAATAGCTTGCCGAAACGGCAAAATTTGAGCCGTCACTTATAATTTCCCTGCTGCTGCCTGCGTACACGGGAGTTGTGCGTGTAAGCAGCATATACAGCAAAAGCCCTATTCCTGCGGTAACAAGCACAAGCAGGATAACAAGTACGATTTTTTTCATTCATTTCCCTTTCAGACATAGTTTTATATGCAGTAAAGATTCATATCCCACGCAGGAATATACGGGTGCTGTCTTAAATACAGCTTGTATGACGGATTCAGCTCCGTTACCTTTATGGGCAGAGCAAACATATCCTCAGTGCGATGATAGAGTGAAACGAGCAGCTTCGGCTTGTCACGCTTTATTACCGTCTTACTGCCGTCAAGAGCCTCGCTCTCACTGCCCTCAACATCATATTTTATATAGGTTATACGCTCGTCCTTTACAAAGCTGTCAAGGCTTCGCATTTCTATTTCCTTTATCCGTGACGGATTGACAGGCTTTCCCTTTTCGTAGGGGATAAGCGATGAATTCCTTCCGCCCTTTGATATGAACTCGCAGACCGTGTCACAGCTCCACGCACCCGCATTCGCCGTTCTGAAGTCATAAGGACTCAGCTTGTAGTGTATGCGTTTCATCTTTGCGTAATTCTTCCCGTCAGGCTCCATCGCAAAGATTTTGTTGAACTGTCCGCCCGTCACTTCTAGAAACTCGGTTATCGTGTCGCCGTTGTAAGCGCCGAGATCCGCATAGGTTTCGTTGCCGCCGAGGTCAAGAATTTCATATCCTTCCGCTTTATCTGTCTGATTGCGTAAAAGCGGCTGTATTCTTCCCGTTATACGATATTCAAGCCAGCCGTCGAAAACCTGTTTTGATTTCTCGTCAGCAAGCATCGAGTAAACTCTTTCAAGCTCGGCTCTGTGCTCCTCGGCATATTCTTTTGTGAATAAGCCCCCGCCTATTACCGGAACATCTGGAGCGTATAATTCGTGCCTGTCCGAAATGGCGATGATCCGCTGTATCACCTCGTCAATATGAGTGCCGAAAGCAACGAGTATGATACAGTCACCGAACTGCCGCTCAATATCGAACAGCTTTTTCACCTCAAAGCCCGCAAAGCTGTGACCTCTCACGAAGTCGTCGCTCGCCATGAATCCCGATATTTTTACATTCTTCAAGGAGCATACATCGAGTATTTTCTGTGCGCCGTCACCCATACCGTATATTATTATCGGCTTTGAGGTTTCAGCCAGATGATCCCACAGAGAAACTGCGCCTGTTATATCGTACATTTGAACATTCCTTTTCCGTGATTATTCGACCGTTACCGATTTTGCAAGGTTTCTCGGATGGTCAACATCAAAGTTTTTGAGCGCCGCAGTATAATATGCGATAAGCTGTAGCGGTACTACAGCGACAAGCGGCATAAGAAGATCTCTTGCAAGAGGGAGCATAACGGGATAATCAACATCGTTCCCGTCAAACTTCATATCCTCACCGCATACCATTACAACAGTAGCGCCTCTTGTCTTTACTTCCTTTATATTGCTCATTGTTTTTTCGTAAAGATCGTGCTGTGTGGCAACTGCGATGACCGGCATACCGTCTTCGATAAGGGAGATAGTGCCGTGCTTCAGCTCGCCTGCGGCATAGCTTTCCGAGTGGATATAGGAAATTTCCTTCAGCTTAAGGCTGCCCTCCATACTGAGCGCATAGTCAAGACCTCTGCCTATATACAGCAGGCTGTCTGCGCTTATCAGCTTGGACGCTACCTTCTGGTACTGTGTCTGATCGTCAACGCATTTCTGTACCTTTGAGGGAATCTGTGAAAGCTCCGATATAAGCTGTCTGCACTGTTCTTCGTCAATTGCATTTCTTGCATACGCAACACGGAAAGCAAGCAGATACATAAACGCCGCCTGTACCATATATGCCTTTGTGGAGCATACCGATATTTCAGGTCCCGCAAGGGTATACATTACCATCTTTGCTTCTCTTGCTATTGATGAGCCAACCACGTTTACTATCGCAAGCGTGTCTGCGCCTATTGAATTTGCCAGCTTCAGAGCGGCAAGCGTATCTGCAGTTTCGCCCGACTGCGAGATAATAACTACAAGATCGTCCGGCGCAAGCAGAGGATCACGGTAGCGGAATTCCGAAGCAATATCCACAACAACGGGAGTGCGTGCCAGCTTTTCTATAACGTATTTTCCTACCATGCCTGCGTGCATTGCAGAGCCACAGCCTACTATATAGATATGGTGATAGCTCCTCAGCTTTTCATCGGTAAGACCGCATTCTGAAAAGTCGGGTAAGCCGTTCTTGATACGGGGATTTATTGTCTTTTTGAGTGCGTCGGGCTGTTCGCATATCTCCTTGAGCATAAAATGAGCATATCCGCCCTTTTCAGCCGCCGAAACATCCCAGGTAGCAACCTGTAATTCCTTTTCTATGACATTCTTGTGCATATCATAGAACGTAACGCCGTCGGCTGTTATATCTGCAACCTCTCCCGGCTCAAGCAGATAGTATTCTCTTGTGTATTCGATTATAGCGGTAACATCGGACGCAATAAACATTTCGCCATTTCCCTTGCCGACTATCAGAGGGCTTTCTTTTCTTGCCGCAAATATGCGGTTCTTATGTTCCCTGAACATTATGCCGAGCGAATATGCGCCCTCTATATCGGCAATTGTCCTGATTATTGTATCTATAGGGTCGCCGTCATAGTTGTAGTCGAGCAGCTTTGCCACAGCCTCCGTGTCGGTCTGGCTCTCAAAGCCGTATCCCTTAGATATAAGAAATTCCTTCAGCTTGCGGTAGTTTTCGATTATACCGTTATGAACGATTGATACTCTGCCGTTTCCTATCGGGTGAGAGTTAATGTCGCTCGGCTCGCCGTGCGTTGCCCAGCGTGTATGACCTATACCTGCCGTAGCTGTGAAATGAGGCTCGTTTTCGAGCTTTTTGATAAGCCCTTCCTTGAGCTTGCCCTTTGCCTTGACGGTTTTTATTCTGTCGCCCTCAAACACGGCTATACCTGCCGAGTCATAACCCCTGTATTCCAGCTTTGTAAGTGAGTTTACAAGTATTGCGGTGCATTCTTTTGCGCCTACATATCCTACTATTCCACACATGATCTTGTTCCGCCTTTCTTTAATCGGATGAGTAACCCTGCTACTCTGTAATACTAATAATCATATTCTGTTTGTTATTCATTAAGTACATTTATCTGTAAGCCGACAGTCTGTGTGACGGCTTATATAAAAACAGTATATCACATTAAGCTCCAAAAGGCAATATATTTTGTGTTGACTTGAGTTATCAACTGTGTTAAAATGGTGTTGTAAATCACATTTAATGTGATGAAATAATTTACGGAAAATACAGTTATCCGTCATTAAGGAGGAAAATTATGGAGTTAGGATCACAGAACGTGCAAGAGCTGACAGGCTACATTGAAGAAATGTTTTCGGAATATATGACATTTCCGACAATTTTATTCATAGTTGCCATTGTGGTGGCATTATCGTCAATAGCTTGCTTTATTCTTGCGCCGTTTTACATAAAAGGAAAGGCAAGAGGAGCAAAAACAGCCGCACAGGTGATTTCTGTCATTGATTTTATCATCGGCATATTACTCATTTTGGCATTCATTATCATTACATTGTTGTTTAATATGGCGTCGGACGGTTTCTTTGATTCGGCTGACGAATTTTTGAAAGCAGTGCTTGGATTTTTGATAGTTCCTACAAGATTCGGTATGTCGCTCGAGGCAGTTTTCGGAGCTGATGCAAATATCGGCACGCCCATATTGTTTTATGCCTTGTATTTTGTTACGGCAGGCTTGCTCGGACTGGCGGCATTTATCGTAAGCTGTATAGCAAGAGGAAAATTCAACGCCGCAAACGGTCTTATAAGAGGCGCAGCCGCACCTGCGGGAGCACCTCAGTATAACCCTTATCAGCCTTACGGTCAGCAGAATATTCCGCAGGGCTACCCTCAGCAGTACGGACAGAATATTCCGCAGGGTTATCCCCAGCAGTACGGACAGAATATTCCGCAGGGTTATCCTCAGCAGTATCAGCAGAATGTTCCGCAGGGTTATCCTCAGCAGTATCAGCAGAATGTTCCGCAGGGTTATCCCCAGCAGTATCAGCAGCCCATTCCGCAGGGCTACCCTCAGCAGTATCAGCAGCCCGTTTTGCAGGAAGTGCCGCAGAATATACCGCAGGACAATGCGCAGTATCAGCCTGTTTCACAGGATATACCGCAGGACAATGCACAGTATCAGCCTGTTTCACAGGATATACCGCAGGATAATACGCAGTATCAGCCTGTTTCACAGGAAGTACCGCAGGACAACGCACAGTATCAGCCTGTTTCACAGGAAGTACCGCAGGACAACGCACAGTATCAGCCTGTTTCACAGGAAGTACCGCAGGATAACACACAGTATCAGTCTGTTTCACAGGAAGTACCGCAGGACAATGCACAGTATCAGCCTGTTCAGCAGGATATACCGCAGGCAGATACAAACACAGAAGTTCCTGTTCAGGCGGCTGTGGCGCAAGCGGCTCCCGTACAGCAGGCTTCGCCGGCATTCTGTGGCAATTGTGGCACTCCGGTAACTCCGGGTGCGTCATTCTGCCGGAATTGCGGCAATAAACTCAATTGACAATCGTTTAACGGGCTGCTTCAGGCAGCCCGTTAACTTTTTACATTTCATCCGTAACACCTATGATAATTTTTGTTGTTTTTAACAATAGAAAGATATGCGGCAATGTGCTACAATTACTATCGGTGATGTTATGAAAAAGAAAATCAGAGTCTGCGAAAATTCTATGGTGCTTGTATACATTCTCGCAATGTCCGGAGGATTTATGGACGCATACTCCTATATGTGCAGGGGAGAGGTATTCGCTAATGCCCAGACGGGAAATATTCTTCTTATGGCGGTGAATCTGGCAAAAGGCAATTTTGTTGTCGCACTCAGATATTTTGCTCCTGTAATGGCATTTATAGCAGGTGTTGTGCTTGCACAGACGGTGCATCATATCTTCAAGGGCAGAGCACTCCACAGACGGCAGATAGTTATTCTGTTCGAGGCGGCGGCACTCTTTGCGGCGGCATTTATACCGTATGAGCTTAATATCCTTTGCAACTGCATTATTTCTCTTGCCTGCGGCGCACAGGTAGAGGCATTCAGAAAGATAAGCATAAGAGGCGCATATCCGCAGAGCTACGCCTGTGCCACCACAATGTGTATAGGCAATATGAGAACAGCGGCTTCATCTATATGTGAATATGTCGCTCATAAAAACAGGGACGATTTGAGAAAAGGCTTGCTTCTTTTCAGCATAAACGCAATGTTCGCAATCGGCGCTATCGCAGGCGATCTGTGCGTGACAGCAATAAATCAGTGGGCTGTGATGATATGCGCTGTGTTTATGACTATGGCGTTTATAATTATCACAATGGAAGAAAAGGAAGAAGAAAAAGATGCCGTGTAAAACAGGCATATATAACTTAAGGCACCGCATAAGCGGTGCCTTAAGTCTGTCACGATAAACTGATTATTATTAAAGTCACACAGTTAAATATATCGCCAACACCGCTTAAAACACTTCCTGTATCGACAAGGCATTAATATTTTCGTGAGTATATCTGTACAACTGCACTGACATTGACCCTTCAAAAAAACGCCACT
>ULXZ01013515.1_pt1 | contig 11026 bp, 6 predicted proteins | sample 1961701 | NCBI WGS metagenome assembly ULXZ01 (sample SAMEA4835850, study PRJEB28245) | human gut metagenome | biome: gut microbiome; material: fecal sample | place: Denmark | collected 2008 | reverse complement strand
CCTGCCTCCACTTTCACGATATACTTTCTGAACACCCAGGTGGCTATCATCCGTCGGGTGCCCTTGGTATCCAGCCCCAAGTCGCTTCTCAACTGCTCAGCCTGCTGATAAGAGAACTCATTTGGCAGAAGTTGCAGCATATTGGAAGGCCCTCTTTTGCTCGACTTCACTCCCTCCTGCTCCGCCTTCACGATAGCATCTCGGAAGAATCTCATCTTGCAGTACAGGTCATACTGCTCGCTCCAGCGCACAAACTCCTCTATCTCGGATTCCCATTGGCAACCATTCGCCACATAGAGCACGCAAGCCTTCAGATAGGCAATGACATTGGCTCTGAACGAGAGGTTCTCGTAAACCCTGTCTTGGCTCATACGGGCAAAGTCGGCATTCTCCTCTTTCAGCTTCTGTGCCAAGGCGAAAGCCTCAGGGCAATTGATAGTACCAGAAGCCATGTTAAGATGCTCGATATAGGGTTTTAAGTTCTCTCTGAATGTGTCATCGTATGTGCCATAGACAGGCATCTCGGCTCCAATCTCACGCTCTGGGATAGTACAGAAGTTGATTCTGGAGATAGGACCATCGGTCAATACCTTGGAGAAATATCGGATACCCTTGTTGATGGTGGTCGAGGCATTCCAGTTAAATCGGATGGTTACTCGCTCCGTAACACTCTGCGTGCCCACTCGGGTTTGTCCATATTGATTACCAGGGTCGAAGGCGAGGCACATGATACGAAACTGCTGGTTGCCAATGCCCCTTAGGTTATCAAACTGGTCTATCTCGTTGAGAGCAGTATAGAGAAAATGCTCCTGCGCCTCAGCGGTACGCATCACGAAGGCAGGGTTGGTCATATCGGCGTCTATCTCCTGGATCACGAGGTTTTCAGGTCGCTTACGCTTATCCTTGTTAGCACCTTTTCTTGTCACCTCATCCTTCCACTCCTTCTCTCGTTTCAGGTTATCTTTGTCTCGTTTTCTGATGTCTTCCATAATCAGGTTGATAGGCATCTGCACGCAGTTCTTTCCTGCGCCCGTACCAGCTAAGAGACAACACATTAGCGTAGCCTCATGCTCCACATTGTCGATGTAATTAAAATAGGTGCGGCAGAGGTGGGTGGCTAGCGGAGGAAAGATGGCATGGGCTACGGCAGGCTTATAGATATCCGGTGTCTGAGACACGAGGAGCTCCACGAGCTTAGGCAGCTTCTTCGGCATCTCGGGCGGAGCGGGGTAATCATCTTCACAGTTAGGAGTTTGGAGTGAGGAATTAGGAGTTGAGAGAGTCGCTTGCTTCTCTGCTTGCGCATTGATGCGGATCACATCTCTAGAGAATGGCTTCGAACTGTCTCCATATTTCTCATAGAAGTCATGGATCAGCTGCTGGCAGTCACGCTCTTGGGCGAAGCTAGGCATCTTCACTGCCACTACTCTTCTCAGCTCCTCTTCGCTCATCACCCTGCTCGCTCCTGCGCTCATGATGGCAAGAAGTGAGGAGTGGCGAGAGCCCTCGGTATCGATATTCACATTCTTCAGTCCTGCCGACTCCGTGAAGAGGTCGAAGGCTATCAGGCTCTTCTCGCTAGCGGTACCAGAGGTTGGTAATACGTCAGGAATCTGATAGCCTCCAGCAGAGCCGAGATTACCAGCATGAGCAGCATTGCTATCACAAGGTTGGGCAGGCTGAATAGCAGAGCCAGAAGAAACAGCGTGATGGCTGTCAGAGCCCGGAAGTCGATGGTCTTGAACATTTTGTTGAGTGTTGAGTTTTGAATGTTGAATGTTGAGTGGTTTAGGCTGGGTGCCTTGCTGGATTCGTCCGTCGATGGCAAGCCCACGGTCCAGGTAGGCTTGTCTGCGCCTCCTCAGCTCTTCCTGTGGCAGCACCTCGTACCAGTGGGGCGAGCGATAGATTTCTGACGCCTTGTCGGTGATGAAGAGCATGCGTTCTGGCGTGATACAGCTCTCGTCGTAGGGCACGCCCAGTGCCTCGCAATAGGCTCGTTGCGTCTCCTCGATAGTCATGCCGACGGGCATGCGGATGTCGATGTGCAACTTCTTGCGGGCTGAGTACTCCAGGTGCAGCAGGGCTCCGTTCCAGATGGTGTCGCTGCAGTTCAGCTCCCGTGCCTTCTCTATCGCCTTGTCCACATATTCCTTGTCGTCCACATCGATGGTGGTCTGGAAGAGGAAGCTTTCGGGCACGGCATTTTTCTGCGAACGCCTGTTGTCTCGGAACTGGTAGTAGTGAGCGCAGCGGAAGGGCAGCTGCTTCTTCAGTTCATCGTTACCCCCACGAATGGCAGCTACCAGGTCTGCCATCCAGGGATAAGCGATGGTCTTGTCGTAGACCGAGAGTGGCTGGGAGCTTACGCTCCCTTTATTGCCATTCTTGTATGGATTATATGCTATAATATGTTCCATTTTTTTTGAATGTTGAATGATTCATTATTAATTACCCCTTGATATCTGCCTCCTTGAATCCGGCAATCAGTTCCTTGTGCTCTACCTTGAGGTAGCGCAGCATGTCCTGCTTGTCCAGGTCACGGCTGAAGGTATAGTTCACCTGCACCGTGCGCTTGGTGGTGCGCACCACGGCATGCTTGGTCTTGAAGATTTCCTCGAAAAGCTTCTCGCCCGTACGCTCGTAAGGCTTAAAGTCGAACTCGTCGCCTCCCTTCTCGCCAGAGCATACCATTCTGCCCGGTATCACCTTAGGCTGTTCGCAGATAACCTCGGTATCGTTCCATGGCGCCTTGCGGAAGGCGATGGTACCGTTTTCCTCACTGATGATGGCTCCGTCCACCTTCTGGGCGTTGAGGAGCTGCTTCTTTGTTGCTTGTTTCATAATCGTAACAACTTGTTTAAAAGTTTAATAATGTCAGTTGATTCTCATATCGTTGATATACAGGCCGTCGGCAGCATATCGGATGTCCATCGGATTTTCCAGAGGGTCATAACAGACTCTTTTCATCATAACGCATTCATAACGCCAACATCTGTGCTTGTCCTCCATCACAGGCTGGATAAAATCCTTGACCCACTTGTAAAACAACTTACGCTCAGGATCTTTCGAACTGCCTACCGTCATGTCTCTCACCACCTGAGAGTCAACGAATATCATACTTCTCCAAGCTATTCTACTTTTTCGTTCCACCTTGTCAGCATTGCCAAAGAATTCACCAAAAAACAAACGTTGTTTAAAAGCCTTCGGAACCTTTTTTGTTTCCGTTTCCACACACATTTTTACCACTTTCCCCTCCGTGTCGGCTAATACTGGGAACAGTTTATCTCTGCCAATATCTGTGATAGCAACCAGGTCCTCGATGCAAAAGAACAATCCTTCTTCGTTGTTCACCACTCTCAATCCGCCATACTGCGGATGATAAAATACATAAGCTTTTCCTGCCATATTTATATATAATGTTTATGGGTTGGACTGCGAGTTATTCGCCAGATTTCAGTTTCAGGAACGGTACCGGATTCCTATAAACAAAAAACGCCCGCAACCAGACTTTACTTGCCTGATTACGGGTGCAAAGATAAGGCTTATTTTGGAAGCTACCAAGCTAATAACCATTGGGTTATTTTATAGGTTATAAGGTTATTTTTCAGGTTAAAATTTAGCGCTACTTTCTTGTATTTTTACCTATTCTAGCAGTTTCTTAAGCCTAACAACTACAGTCACCATCTTGTCATAAGGACGTTTCGTTTCATTCTTCAATGGCTGAAATTTCCATTTGTCGAATGGTAGAAAATAGCAGTGTGTAGTCATTGGCTTTAGGGTTTTAGACGTGAAATCTATTCTGAGGTGCTTGGGGTGAATACGATGAATCCAATTATCAAACCCCTGATAGTCATTATCACCTATCAAATGCATATCAGCAGCCACCCTAAACACGGCTATCCAATGAGACTTACTCTCAAAGATATAGCGACCATTATTATCTATTTCCAACAAAAGAAGGTCTATGGCATGAGCAAACTGAACGTCGGTCACTTTCTTTGTATCTAGAAGCTTCGCCTGTTTGAATTTCCTGTATTCATCAAGTGAATTTAGATGTTCATCTACTCTTGACAATTCTTCTTCTATGATATGCTCATCCATACGATTAAAATGCTCTAAGAGCGTTCTAATCGCCAAAACACTATCATAATCATTCACATTCATTACCTCATCTATCAACTTATGTAGATGATATTGTATATCATGTTTCTGTTCTTCTACTGTTTCTGGAGAAAGTTGAGGTGCATCGCACACCATGCAGCTATCACAATAATCAATAAAATTCTCAGCCCAGGATATATAACTTTCATAATATCTTTCTTCTTTTCCAGGTAAAGGAGGTGGGCTGTATACAAAATCTGCTTCGGCTTTCAGATTCTCCAGTTTTGCTATAAGTTGCTGTACGAATTCTTCATCACTTAGTTCATCTATACTCTTCTTCATTATACTATGGGTTATCAAACAACACGCAAGCCCCTCCCAGCGAGAGCGTAGTATTCTGCTGGGGGAAGCTTGCGTTCTGTTGTTTTTGTTATTTATTGCTAGTTGTTTATCATTTTAGAATTCTCCTCCTGCTATCTCGAAGAACTTGCCGAAGAAGCCCTTGATTCTACCAAGTACCTTTTGCAGTTTGCCCTCTCGGTTGGCGTTCGGATCGAATGGATTGATAGGTGGCATGATGGCGTTCAACTCCAAACCACCCTCTGGCACGTAACCTCGCTCCCAGGCGGTCTCTATGAACTCCTTGGCGGGACCTTCCTTCAGGTGCTCCTCGCTCACGATGCGTTCAAACTCCTTGCGCTTCTCTGCATCCACGTATTTCTTCCATTTGTCAGTAACCTCGCTATCCGGAGTAAGACTCTCGATGAATCGGTTGATGAGGTCTTTCTTGTCTCGCAAGTCTGGGCTGGAGTCGATTGCCTTGTTGATTTGTATAGTCAGCTCGGCGATGTCGGCACGGTCGCCCTGCATCTGTTGCACGAGGAAGAGGATGTAGTCGATGTTCACCTCCACTTGCTTCACCAGCTCCATCTCAAACTCAATGTCGTCGTTGATGTTGGTCTTGTCGCCGCTCTCTGCGTTCTCCTTTGCCCAGTCTCTCAGCGAGAGGTAGATGCTCGTATAGTCCTGCAGGTCTCGCTCGCTGAGGGGGTCTTGCTCGGCAAATTGGTCGAAGCTGGTAAGCAGGTTTCTTATCTTCAGGATGCCGCCGAAGAGCTTGATGAATTGCTTCTTGTCTGCATCGGTGAGCGGCATCTCGCCTGGCTGTGCCAACTCTCTCAGCTCTTCGAGATATTCGGTATAGCCTTTTACGTGCTCCTGTCTCTCCTCGCCGTTTTCTTCTTCCGTCACCTCGTCGTAGCCATCGAAGTAGTCTTCGAATGGGCGCAGGATGCTCACGCCCTTGGCGGTAGGGTCGCCGAAGAGGGCGAGACACTTGTTGGTGGCATCCTCCAGATTGCGGAAGCATACGATGTTACCGTAGGTCTTTACCGAGTTCAGGATGCGGTTGGTGCGGCTGTAGGCTTGCAGCAATCCGTGGTAGCGCAGGTTCTTATCCACCCACAGCGTGTTGAGTGTGGTGGCGTCGAATCCTGTCAGGAACATGTTGACCACTATCAGCAGGTCTATCTCTCTGTTCTTCATGCGCTGCGACACGTCCTTGTAATAGTTGGGGAACTTTTCCGAAGAGGTATCGTAGGCGGTGTTGAACATCAGGTTGTAGTCCTTGATGGCTGCCTCCAGGAAGTCTCGGCTACTCTGGTCGAGTCCGTCGGTGGAGTCGTTGTCCTCGTCTTCCTCGCCGTCGGCTGCTTCCTCGTTGGGTGCATAGCTGAAGATGGTGGCTATCTTGAGCCGCTTGTTCTCGGGCTGCTCTGCCTGTAGCTCTTTCAGTTTGTTGTAGTAGAGCTTGGCAAAGTCGATGCTCTGCACGGCTAAGATGCTGTTGAATCCGCTGAGTCGTGTCTTCTGTCGCTCTTCTTCCACCTTTTTCTTCTTGTCGGTCACTACTTCCTCTATATTGATGAGCCTGCTGAAGGTGTAGCTGCTGGCACGCTTGGTCTGCTGGTCGAAGTGGTCCAAGATGTATTGTGACACATTAGTGATGCGGCGGTCGTCCTTCAGCGCCTCCTCTTCTTCGATACCCCAAACCTGGTCGTCCTTCACGTTCTCCTTCTCCTTCATGGTCGAGATGTATGCCACACGGAATTTCAGCACGTTGTGGTCTCTGATGGCATCCACGATGGTGTAGGCGTGCAGACGCTTGCCAAACACGTCTTCGGTGGTTTTCAGCGTACCCTTGCTCGAAGCGGAAATGTTCTCCACGAAGATTGGCGTGCCGGTGAAGCCGAAGAGGTAGTATTTCTTGAATCGCTTGGTGATGGCGGTGTGCATGTCGCCAAACTGCGAGCGGTGGCACTCGTCGAATATCATGACCACCTCCTTGCGGTAGATGTCGTGGTCGGGGTTCTTCTTGATGAAGTTGGCGAGCTTCTGTATGGTGGTGATGATGATGCGGCTCTTGCTGTTGTTCAGTTGCTTTTCCAGTTCCTTGGTCGAGGTGTTGCCGTTGGCAGCGCCCTTCTGGAATCGGTCGTACTCCTTCATCGTCTGGTAGTCGAGGTCTTTTCTATCCACCACAAACAATACCTTTTCTATGTAAGGCAGTTTGGAAGCGAGCTGTGCCGCCTTGAAGGAGGTGAGGGTCTTACCCGAGCCTGTGGTGTGCCAGATGTAGCCGCCAGCGTCTCTTGTGCCGTAGAGCTTGGCGTTGTGGGCTATCTCTATCTGGTTGAGCAGTTTTTCGGTGGCTGCTATCTGGTATGGGCGCATCACCATCAGAATCTTTTGGTCGGTGAAGACGCAAAACTTGGTGAGGATGTTCAGCAGGGAGTGGCGGGTAAGGAAGGTAGCTGTGAAGTCCTCCAGGTCGCCGAGCACCTTGTTCTTGGCATCTGCCCAGTAGCTGGTAAACTCAAACGAGTTACAGGTCTTCTGCCGTGGCTTCTTGCCCTGTTTGGCTTGTTCCCGGATATGGCTGTCACGGGTGGTGTTGCTATAGTACTTGGTCTCCGTGCCGTTGCTAATCACAAAAATTTGCACGTACTCGTAGAGCGAGCACCCTGCCCAGAACGATTCCCTGCCGTAGCGGTTTATCTGGTTGAAGGCTTCCTTCAGGCTCACTCCACGGCGTTTCAGTTCGATATGAACCAAGGGCAGACCGTTCACGAGGATGGTCACGTCGTAGCGGTTTGGTCGCTTGCCGTCGCTTACCTCGTATTGATTGATTACCTGGGTGTAGTTGTGGTGAGGGTCTTGCTGGTCGATGAGGTAGATGTTTTTCTGCGTACCATCGTCAAGGGTGAAAGCCTTGATGTTGTCACGCTGTATGGTCTCTGCCTTATCAACAATACCCTTGCCCTCGTTGGCGATTTCCGCCTTGAAGAAACGCTCCCACTCGTTGTCGGAAAAGTGGAAGTCGTTGAGTTTCTCGAGTTGTTGACGAAGATTCTGTATCAGCTCGTCCTCGTGGTGGATATGGGCATACTCGTAGCCCTGTCGCTGTAGCTGGGCTATCATCCCCTGCTCCAGCTCCGCCTCGCTTTGGTAAGCCTCGGCACGAGGGGTGGTACGCTCGTATTGGACTACCACCGTGCTCTGGGGGTTCTCTGAAACTATGTCGTTTTGCATTTTCATTTGCAATATTGAATGTTAAGTGTTAAATGTTAAGTTAGGCTGCGCCCTTGCGCTTGAAGGTAAGCAGCTTGTCTCTGTAGTGCTCATACTGCTGGCGGCGTGCCGCGATTTCGGCAGGGAGACCAGACTGGAGGGAAGTGGTCAGGGACTCGAAGCGGTCAAGGATGGAGACGATGCGATGCTGCTCTTCCAAAGATGGAATTGGAAGGGTGATTTTTTGTAAATTAGCAACCTTTATATCTATTACTTTTACACCTCTTGCATATTTCTTCTTTTGTTGGAAGAAATTCTCTGTCTGTAGAAGATAAGCTATATATTTAGGATTCTCATGATGCGAAAAAACACACGCATGCCCACCTGTCACTATGTCTTCCTTACCGAGCCAAGCCACAGTTTTACATACATCTTCAACATTTTCACTAGTACATGCAATGATTAAATCACCAGGGTGAACAGGCGTAAGTTTTCTTGCCACATTTTCCGAGCAATATGTTAGCGTTTTGTCCGTGAAAGTATTAAATTTTGTGTAAATCTGTCCGTAATGGATACAACCAACTCCTGATTCTGTAAAGTCTTTTTTCTGCAATCCGTTACCACGAATGAAAGTACCGACTTCACTCATTTTCTTCCACTCTACTTCTTGCCCCCCCACATTCTCGAACGAGAGCAGCCTATCACGATAGTACTCGTATTGTCGCTTGCGACAATCTAGCTCTGCTTTTAGCTCTGCTTCTAGTTCCGCTTCTAGCGAAGTGAACTTGTCGAGGATGCGGACTATCTCGGTTTGCACCTCTATAGGAGGAAGAGGGATTTCTATTTGCGAATACTTGGAGATCCATTGGCGAGAGTGCTCTAAGGTTTGATATTTGATACATTTCATGGCATAATATACAAACCTAAATGAGACTTCTCTTTCACTCAAAACTCGTAACATTTTCATGGCAGAACTTTTCACTTTAAAGTTAAAATCTACCCAATGAAAGGATGTAGTGAAATCATCGAAAATGATAACAGGATTTTCCTTAGAAGCCTCAAATATCCCATTTGTTTCGTCAGTATAACCAAGAATAAAAGTTTGCCCTGCTGTCAAAACAGGCATACCTTCATTCTGATAATCCTTACATTTTACAATGTATTTCGTTGGTTGTTCATAGTCAAGAACATCCCCCAACTTCACGAACTCCACTCCATTCGGACAAAGCTCCTGAATCAAAGTTTCAAGATTTTTCATGCTGCACCTCCTTCCAACTGCAATATTATCTCATCAATATCTTTTCTCAGCTGCTCCTCTATAGCCACAATCTTAGAGATACGAGTATTTAACTCGGTGATGTCGATTTTTTCACGAGTGTCTTCCAGCTCCACGTATGTAGAGACAGAAAGGTTGTAATCCTCCTCGGCAATATCGGCTATGGTAACCACATGAGAGAAGTAAGCAATCTCCTCCTTATTCATGTAAGCGTTGTATATCTTTGAGATATTCTCGGGAGAAAGCTTGTTCTTGTTACCTTCACGAATAAACTCATTGCTGGCATCGATGAAGCAGACTCGGTTGTCTGCCTTGTTTTTCTTCAATATCAAGAGGCAAGTGGCAATAGGAGTACCAAAGAAAAGATTCTGTGGCATCTGAATGATGGTATCCACAAAGTTGTTGCTTACCAAGTACTTGCGTATCTTCTGCTCCGCACCGCTACGATACAACACACCAGGGAACTCTACGATGGCAGCCGTCCCTTCGGCACTCAACCAACTGAGCATGTGCATGGTGAAGGCAAAGTCTGCCTTGCTTCTTGGGGCGAGCACGCCAGCAGGAGAAAAACGAGGGTCGTTGATGAGCGTAGCATCGCTATCACCATCCCAAGGCACGGAATATGGCGGGTTGGAGACGATGGCATCGAATGGCTCGTCGCATTCATGCAGCGGATTCTTCAAGGTATCGCCGTTCTGAATGTCGAAATGGTCGTAGTTCACATTGTGCAAGAACATGTTCATACGACAGAGGTTGTAGGTTTTCATGTTGATTTCCTGACCATAGAAACCATCCTTTACGTTCTTGGCACCCACCACACGGATAAAGTTCAAAAGTAAAGAGCCTGAACCACAGGCAGGGTCATACACCTTGTTGACACTCTGGCGTCCTGCCGCAGCAATCATCGCCAAGAGATAGCTTACATCGCCAGGGGTATAGAACTCGCCTCCCTTGGTACCCGAATTGAGGGCGTACATCTTGATGAGGTGCTCGTAGCAAAGACCGAACACGTCGATGCCGCTCTCGATATACTTGTCAAAGTTGAGGTCTCGGATACTCTCCAAGAGTGTAGTAAGCAACTCGTTGCGCTCGGCAACGGTAGCACCCAAACCTTGGTCGTTGGTATTGAAGTTATTGAAGAGTCCCTTCACGTCGTTCTCGCTCGGTTTTCCTACGGCACTATTTTCGATGGCACGGAAGTTATTACTCAGCGTGGTGTTGAGCTCAGTATTGTTCTTAGCCCCATTCGCCACATTGATAAAGAGCTGCGATGGCAGGATAAAGAAACCCTTGGCATTGATAATCTGCTCACGGGCATTCTCTGCCGTCTCATCGCTCATGTGGGCATAGTCGGCGTTCTCCACGCCAGCATCACGCATCAGCTGGTTGCAGTAGTCGGTGATGTTCTCGGAAATGAATCGGTAGAAGAGACCGCCCAGGGTATAGTCCATAAACTGCACAGGGTTCACCTTGCCTCCATGCACCAGGTTGGTAGCCATCTTCCAAATCATGTTGCTAAACTCGGTCTTCAACTCCTCTGTACGAGGGTTGATGTTAATATCTGTAGTTGCCATAAAGTATTTGTTTTTTCTTATATATCTTGTGTGTGTATGAATACAAATAGGAGGCATCAATGCTTCACATTGACGCTGATGCTCAGCGTAAACTCCCCACCTGGCATTTCGGTGGTACTAATCGTCCAAATGATTTTGCCAGTATCTGGGTCTACGTCTATAGCGTAAGAATCGACTTCGGCTTGCGCATCAAAGGATACAGCGAAGCGCCAGAGGCCATTGTTCAGGATATGGTCTCGGGTAATGCGAATCTGGGAATAGTCTTGGATATGGAGCTCCAGTCGCTCGGCTATCTCTGCATAGCTGAGCAGCCACTGGGTGGTGTGATTGTTTTGGTTGGTATACTCTATGCCCTGGGAGGTGAAGCCGATGCCTGTGGAGTCGGTAATGGCATAGTAGCTCACGGCAGGGGTATCGCCCTGCTGGGCTGTGATGTTGACTTCGGGATGGGTATCACTAAGGATTTCGTCCTTGCTACAACTGGCAAGGATGAACGACAATA
>ULXZ01007882.1_pt1 | contig 11064 bp, 8 predicted proteins | sample 1961701 | NCBI WGS metagenome assembly ULXZ01 (sample SAMEA4835850, study PRJEB28245) | human gut metagenome | biome: gut microbiome; material: fecal sample | place: Denmark | collected 2008 | reverse complement strand
CCGCCACTGCCAGTTTCCGGAAGCAACGCCCGGAGTGTTGACCCTCCCTTCCGCCGAAAGCCCGAGAACATCCTGCATTTGCGCGATAAAGATTCCGGCAGGCGAACACATGCCTCCGCGAATCATACCCCAGTTGATGCCCTCGGCGGCATTCAGCGCAAGATACTGTTCTGCAAATCTGCGTTCGGACTCCGAGGCCTCTGCGAACCATTGCATAATCGGTGCATTGTCGTGCGTACCGGTATAGTATACCCTGTTTTCTGCCACTCTGTGCGGCAGGTAATCGCTGTTTGCATCGGGGTTGAACCCGAACTGAAGAATGCTCATGCCGGGGAAGCCCGAGTTTTTAACAAGCTCATGTACCTCCGGTGTCAGGAAACCGAGATCTTCCGCAATGAACGATAATCCCGGCAGCCTTTTCTTTACTGCATTGACAAAGTCCATTCCGGGCGCGGGGAGCCACCTGCCGTTTTCCGCCGTGGTTTCACCGAACGGAACGGCCCAAAAGCTTTCAAACCCGCGAAAATGATCAATACGGACAACATCGTAAAGCTTTTGTGCGCATTGCAAACGTTCCGCCCACCATGCATAGTTTTCGGAAGCATGAATTTCCCAATTGTAAAGAGGGTTGCCCCAAAGCTGCCCGGTGGGACTGAAGTAATCCGGTGGTACCCCCGCAACATCAGTCGGCACGAATGATTCATTCAACATAAAATGTCTGCTGTTTGCCCAGCAGTCCGCAGAATCAAGCGCAACATAAATCGGAACATCTCCGATAATTCCTATACCGAGTTGATTCACATAGTTCTTCAGCCGGTTCCATTGCTTAAAGAAAAGCTGCTGAATCGATAATTGCAAGCGAATTTCATCGGCTTGTGATTCGACAAACTCGGCGGGGACAAGCTGCTTCGGCATTGCTTTGCCCGCATTCCACTCCGTCCATGGTTTCATGCCAAAATGTGTTTTCAATGCAGTGAAGACGGCGTAATCATAAATCTGCGTTGAGCAGCAGCGTGAAAACTGCTCAACCTCCGCTGCATTGCGGCGTATATTTCGCTCTGCCGCAAGCCGCAGCAGCGGAAGACGTAAAGAGAAGAGTTTACCATAGTCAATGCGGCGCAGTTCACCGCCGAAATCACTTTTTTGCACTTCATCAGCGGTCAACAGTCCGTCATCAACCAACATGTCAAGGTCAATAAAATACGGATTGCCCGCAGCGGAAGAGAAGCATTGATAGGGAGAATCTCCGAAGCCCGTCGGATTAAGCGGCAGAACCTGCCAATAGCTTTGTCCCGAAGCTGCAAGAAAATCTGCAAACTCGTATGCCGCCGCTCCAAATGTTCCGATACCGTGCGGCGACGGCAGCGAGAATACGGGCATGAGTATTCCGCCCGACCGTTTTAAGTGTGAGGCTGAACCGTCTGCACCGTTTTTAAATATGTCCCAAGGATTGTTTTTTTCTGTCATAACCTTCCCCTGCTGCCATCAACTGCAAAATACTGCCGCAAAAACTTTCTGCGCAACTGCGGCATAGTTTATTATATTCGTTTTCGCATGAGCAGTCAAGCCCGCCGAACTCGGCTGTTCTGTCACCCTGAACGAACACAGTTGAAATATAATACATGACTCTGTTTAAAAAATATTCCGAAATCATTCAGTGACAGGACTTGCTATCTTTCACCGATTCGGTTATAATGCAAATGAAACCTGACAACAGGAACGAAACCTGCTTCGTTCCGACGGAAAGGGGTCGCAAGTTGATACCGATTCCCGCTATTATAGCACTCCGCAGCATTTTATGAATTCACAGCGGGTGTGTATGCCGGGCGTTTTCAGCTGTACCCAGTTCCTGCGGGTACGGCGTTTTTTGTTTATATAAACGTTTTTCGCTGCGATTTGAACCGCATACGGCAGCAGCAGATTCAAACGCAAAAATAAGGAGGTGGGCAAAGCTATGCAAACAAGAGTGGCTGTGATGGCAATCATCGTTGATAAGGCGGATTCGGTTGAAAAACTGAATGCTGTTCTGCACGAATTCGGAGAATACATTATCGGACGAATGGGGCTGCCGTACAGGGCGCGGCATGTTAATATCCTTTCCGTTGCAATTGATGCGCCGCAGGATGTTATTTCGGCACTTGCAGGCAGGCTCGGCAATATTGTCGGAATAAGCGTCAAAACAGCATATTCAAACGTAATCAGTGATTAGCTGATTTTGCCTATATTTTGGTATTTGATTCCGATTCGAAGGGAGAAAAAAGTTGGAAGCTGAAAAAAACACCGGCATTGAATACGCAAAAAGTCTCGTTAACAGACTTGCAGCCGTACACACGCTCGAACTTGAAGAATATGAACAGCTTATTTCTGCACAAAACAGCGAAACGGCAGATTATGCAGCACAAAAAGCTGATTTTTTCCGAAAGCAAATTTACGGAACGGATGTTTTCATTCGCGGACTTATCGAAGTCGGCAGCTGCTGCAAAAATGACTGTCTGTATTGCGGAATTCGAAAATCGAACGTCAATGCGGAACGCTATGTTTTAACGGAAGAGCAGATCCTTGACTGTTGTCGGGAGGGTTATGCGCTTGGTTTTCGTACTTTTGTGCTTCAGGGCGGTGAAGGCATGCTTCCTGTCGAAAAAATCTGCCGCACAGTAAAAAAAATACGCAGCTGTTTTCCGGATTGTGCAATAACGCTGTCGCTCGGCGAATATTCTCGCAGTGATTATCTGAAAATGTTTGAATCCGGCGCAGATCGCTACCTTTTGAGGCATGAAACGGCCGATTCCGTGCATTACCGAAAGCTGCACCCTTTGGAAATGTCCTTTGAAAATCGAATGCGCTGTTTGAAAGATCTTAAGGAAATCGGTTTTCAGGTGGGCTGCGGGTTCATGGTCGGTTCACCGATGCAAACAACGGCAGCGCTTGCAAAAGATTTGAAATTCATTGAAGAATTCTCCCCGGATATGTGCGGCATCGGCCCGTTTATTCCGCATAAAGACACGCCGTTTGCAAAATTCCCGGCAGGAAGTGTTGAGCAGACCTGTTTTCTTCTCTCACTGATAAGGCTCATAAAGCCGAATATTCTTTTGCCCTCCACCACAGCACTCGGCACGATCGACCCGAACGGACGTGAAAAAGGCATTCTTGCTGGAGCCAATGTCGTGATGCCGAACCTGTCCCCCATTGCCGTGCGAAAGAAATATTCGCTTTATGACAACAAAATATGCACAGGTGATGAATCTGCACAGTGCCTTAAATGCCTGAACGGCAGGTTGAACGCGATCGGCTTTCAAACCGTCACTTCACGGGGAGATATCAAGCGCTGAATAATCTGAAGCTTTTTGAATAAAAAATGAAGATGCACCGCCGCAGCTTGCTGATGCTTGCGAAGTTTGTTTCAACATTAAGCGAGTGTGTGGCGGCACTCGCCGGGAAGATCTCCGGGCAACAACATTGTTACGATAGTTTTATCTGACGGAAAGAGTAATCCGACCGACAAGAAAGGAATAATATGGCTATTTTTGATCCCAAATCCCTCCGTGCGGAGGAGTTCATCAACGATGAGGAAATCCGCGAAACCATTGCTTATGCGGAAGCAAATAAGCACAATATCGAGCTAATCAACAGTCTGCTCGAAAAGGCCGCACCGAAGCGCAGCGGAAACGGCGTAACCTGCGCGGGACTCACTCACAGAGAAGCCTCCGTTCTGCTTGCATGCGATATTCCCGAAGTTACCGAACGCCTGTACAAGCTTGCAAACGACATAAAGCTTGCTTTTTACGGAAACAGAATCGTAATGTTCGCTCCGCTTTATCTTTCAAATTACTGCGTGAACGGCTGCGTATACTGTCCGTATCACCTCAAAAACAAACATATCGCCCGTATTAAGCTGACGCAGGAACAAGTGCGTCAGGAAGTAATCGCTTTGCAGGATATGGGGCATAAACGCCTTGCGATCGAAGCAGGCGAAGATCCTGTCCACAACCCGATAGAGTACATACTCGAATGCATAAAAACTATCTATTCCGTTCACCACAAAAACGGAGATATTCGCAGGGTGAACGTGAACATTGCCGCAACCACGGTTGAAAACTATCGGAAACTTAAGGATGCCGGCATCGGAACGTACATCCTGTTTCAGGAAACATACAATAAAAAGAGCTATCTTGAACTTCATCCGACGGGACCGAAGCACGACTATGATTACCATACCGAGGCAATGGACAGAGCAATGGAAGGCGGCATTGATGACGTCGGACTCGGTGTTTTGTTTGGATTGGAGGGTTATCAATATGAATTTGCAGGGCTGCTGATGCATGCCGAGCATCTTGAAGCAGTTCACGGCGTCGGGCCGCACACAATCAGCGTTCCGCGAATCAAACATGCGGATGATATCGATCCTAATGTTTTTGACAACAGCCTTTCCGATGAACTCTTTGCAAAGATCATTGCATGTATCCGCATCGCCGTGCCGTATACCGGCATGATAATATCCACACGTGAAAGCGAGACGATACGCGGCAAGGTGCTTGATTACGGCATTTCGCAGATCAGCGGTGCATCCCGTACTTCCGTCGGCGGATACACGGAAAAAGAGCGTCCGCATGACTCCGAGCAGTTCGATGTTTCAGATCAGCGCACGCTTGATGAGGTTGTCCGCTGGCTTATGGAACTGGATCACATCCCGTCATTCTGCACGGCATGTTATCGCGAAGGCCGCACAGGCGACAGGTTCATGAGTTTGTGCAAAAACGGACAGATTCTGAATTGCTGTCACCCCAATGCACTCATGACACTGACAGAGTTCCTTGTTGACTATGCTTCAGACGAAACGCGAAACATTGGATACGAAATGATTTCACGTGAAATTGAAAAGATTCCCAACGAGAAAGTCCGCGAACTTGCAAGGCAGCATGTTGCAGACATTCGTTCATCCAACAGGCGTGATTTCAGGTTCTGATTTTAAAACTGTCAAGATATATTCGGAGGGGAAAATGAGTTTAAACGATAAGCCCGCCGCCGAACGGGTGCATATCGGCTTTTTCGGGTTGCGCAATGCGGGAAAATCCAGCCTTGTGAATGCTGTCACGGGACAGAATCTTGCACTTGTTTCCGATATAAAAGGGACTACAACCGATCCTGTTCAAAAAACTATGGAGCTGCTTCCGATAGGTCCCGTTGTCATCATTGACACGCCCGGCATTGATGATGAAGGTGAGCTTGGCTCAATGCGTGTTGAGCGTGCTGAAAAAATGCTGCAAAAAACTGATATTGCCGTCCTTGTTGCGGATGCCGCTGCGGGTCTTGGCGAACACGAAGGCAGGCTTATGCGCATTTTTACCGATAAGAAAATTCCGTTCATCATTGCCTTCAACAAGTGTGACCTTTTGAGCGCGATTCCGAAGAGCAAAAGTAACAGCCTTTACGTAAGCGCAAAAACAGGGTTTGGAATTGACGGGTTAAAAAATCGACTCGGCAAACTTCTGCCTTCCGCCAAACATGAAAGAATGCTCATCGGAGACTTGGTATCGCCGAATGACATTGTTGTTCTCGTAACGCCGATTGATGAATCTGCGCCGAAGGGACGACTTATTCTCCCGCAGCAGCAGATGATACGCAGCATACTTGATGCAGCCGCTGTCAGCATTGTTGTTAAGGACACGGAGCTTGAAGCTGCTCTCGCCGCAATCGCACGCAAGCCTAAACTTGTTATCACCGATTCTCAAGCGTTCGGAAAGGTCAGCAAAATCGTTCCCGAAGACATATTGCTGACGTCGTTCTCAATCCTGTTTGCCCGTTATAAAGGTGAGCTTGAACCTTTCACGGCAGGCGCAGCAAAACTCAACATGCTCGCAGACGGCGACAGGGTGCTGATTTCAGAGGGCTGCACTCATCACAGGCAGTGCAACGATATCGGGACGGTTAAAATGCCGGGATGGATAAAAGAGTATGCAAAAAAGGAGTTGTTCTTTGATTTCACATCCGGCGGAGACTTTCCGAGTCTTGATGAGCTTCGTAAATATTCCTTGGTTGTTCACTGCGGCGCATGTATGCTTAATGAGCGTGAGGTTCATTCAAGACTTGAAAAAGCTGAAAAAGCAGGTGTCAGCATTACAAATTACGGCATTGCGATCGCTCAAATGCACGGAATTCTGCGGCGTTCACTTTCGCCTTTTCCCCAATTGCTGCAAAAACTGCGGGAGCGTTAATCTCCGCACAGATTGAATTGCTGCTGCATCAGTTTGCCCCGATTTAAAAACGGATAGACCGTAAACACTGTCTTTGCGGCCTGTCCGCTTTCTGTTTAGAGCAAAAATCGTGACTGTGCCAGCACGAACGGTCGGAACACAATCATCAAAGATATTTTCCAAAGCCTATTGAATTTTTCGAATTCGGCGTTATAATGTATTGTGATGAATTATGCGAATTGTGACAACAACACCGATCTGGTTTCCGGGGTACGTCAAGCGACGAAATGCACCGGAGCAAAGGATCCAAAGTATCCGAAGGATCCAAAGTATCCGAAGGATCCAAAGCAATTGGGACCGCTTGTGCTTGCATATATCGGCGACACGATATATGACCTTTTTGTGCGCACGGAATTAGTTGATTCAACAACGCTTACGGCACACGGGCTGCACATAGGCGCAGCAAAACGCGTTTGTGCCAAGGCACAGGCCGCAGCATTTCGCCGTATCGAGGCGCTGTTAACGGATGATGAATCCGCAGTTTTTCGGCGCGGCAGGAATGCGCACATGGGGTCTGTGCCGAAAAATGCAGCGATCATTGACTACAGGATTGCAACAGGAATGGAAGCTCTTGTCGGATACCTCTATCTGTCCGGCAAAGATGAGCGGCTTTCGCAGCTTATGCGCATTGCGCTGCACGATACAGCTGAGATTGCAGAACAGGCAGAGAAATAGAAGAAGATTAATTAACAGGAGAAAAAGATGGCAAATTACAACGATCGCGGCGGCAGGCGCAGCGATGATTACAAGCGTCCCAATCGAAAGAACAGCGATGGTTTCCGTTATTCGGACGACAGGAAACCTCGCTTTGACAGCGACAGGAAGCCCCGCTTCAATGATGACAGGAAGCCCCGCTTCAATGATGACAGGAAGCCTCGCTTTAACGATGACAGAAAACCTCGTTTTGACAGCGACAGAAACCCCCGCTTTGACAGCGAAAGAAAACCTCGTTTTGACGGTGACAGGAAGCCTCGCTTTAACGACGACAGAAAACCTCGTTTTGACGGTGACAGAAAACCCCGCTTCGATGGCGACAGGAAGCCTCGCTTCGACGGCGACAGGAAACCGCGCTTTGACGGCGACAGAAAGCCCCGCTTTGACGGCGACAGAAAGCCCCGCTTTGACAGCGACAGAAAGCCCCGCTTCAATGATGACAGGAAGCCTCGCTTCAATGATGACAGGAAGCCTCGCTTTGACGGCGACAGGAAGCCCCGCTTTGACAGCGACAGAAAGCCTCGCTTCGACGGCGACAGAAAGCCCCGTTTCGACAGCGACAGAAAGCCTCGCTTCGACGGCGACAGGAAACCGCGCTTTGACAGCGACAGAAAGCCTTTCGAGTCAGACTTCTTTGAAGATGAAGTACTTGATGTTGAATTCAATGCATTTCCTTCTCCCGAAATCGTTGAAAATGACGAGCAGGAGCGTGATCTGCCCAGCATAATCATGGGCAGAAATCCCGTCAAGGAAGCAATCAAAAGCGGACGAAGCATCGACCGTATCCTTGTAACAAAGGAACACGATGGTTCTTTGGGCGAAATCATCGGCCTTGCCCGTGATGAGAATCTTGTTATTCGAGAAGTGGATCGTTCCAAGCTGGACGAAATCTGCATGCCGTTCGGCCATAACGGCAAACCCGGAAACCATCAGGGCATCGTTGCAGAAATCCCGGGTGTTGAATATGCCGAACTCGAGGATATACTTGACTATGCCCGCGTTCGCGATGAAAAACCCTTTGTTATTCTTCTTGACGGCGTTGAAGATCCGCATAATCTCGGCTCAATCATCCGCAGTGCGGAGTGCGCCGGCGCACACGGAGTTATTATAACAAAGCGTCGCAGTGCACCCGTAACGGCAACGGTTGTGAAGACCTCTGCCGGAGCGGCGGAACACATGCGAATCGCCCGTGTTGTGAACCTTGTTTCTGCAATTGAAACACTGAAAAAGGAAGGCCTTTGGATTGCCGGCGCGGACATGGCGGGCAACAGTATGTATGAAGCGGACATGAAGGGCGGCTTTGCACTCGTTATCGGCAGTGAAGGCAGCGGGCTCAGCAAACTTGTAAAGGAAAAATGTGATTTCCTTGTTTCCGTACCGATAAAAGGCAAGATCGATTCTCTTAATGCATCGGTTGCGGCAGCTATCATCATGTTTGAAAAGAACAGACAGGACAGCGTGAATTAAAAATGAAAACTCTCCCGAACGACGGAGTTTCCGCCGATATTGAGAATCTTGACAGCCTGAACGATGAGGCATTGGCTCGACTTGCCCAGAACGGCAGCAGTGATGCCGAGCATACACTTGTTGTTCGTTTTATGCCTCTTGTGCGTATAAAGGCGCGTCCCTATTTTCTTATCGGTGCGGATCATTCCGATCTTGTTCAGGAAGGTTCAATCGGCCTGTTCAGCGCGATTCGTGATTATGACTGTGAAAAGCATACAAGCTTCCGAACCTATGCAGAGGTTTGTATAGGCAACAACATTATTGCTGCAATAAAACGCGCAACACGCAAAAAGCACTTTCCGCTGAACAGCTATATTTCGCTCGACAAGCCGGTTTTTTTCGATAATCCCGATGACGAGGCGCGCTGTCTCGGCGACTCGATCCTGCTTGCTGCCACAATCGACCCGGAGGAGCTTGCCATTGACCGCGAGGCGGAACTTCACATCCTGCACGGGCTCAAAGCAGAGCTTACGGAACTTGAGTTGAGTGTTTTACGGCTTTATATCTCCGGAAAAAGCTATGCGCAGATCGCCGAAAGCATTGGCAGAAGCACAAAAACAGTTGACAATGCATTAACGCGAATAAAGAAAAAGGTATCAAAGCTTATTCGGGCAAATAACCCCGAACAGTCATAGAGCATTGGATACAGTTCAAGCCGACTTCCGATTTTTGTCTCGGGAGTCGGCTTTTTGTTTTGCGTGCATCAACAGCTCACAACAAAATGTGATTCGCCGCGTCTGCTCAGTTTCTGTCGCTTTTTAAACGCCCGAGCATTACAAGATCACAGAAAACTCCCCTTGACGAGCGAAAACTCTCCCGCATTATTCCTTCGGGTATAAAGCCGCATTTCTGCGCCACTTTTCCTGAAGCAGGGTTTTCGGTTGCATGACGGATTTCAAGCCTGTTGAATCCAACCTCATCAAAGAGGTAGTTGCAAACCGCTTCAAGTGCTTCGGTTGTTATGCCTTTGTTCCAGCAATCCCGTGCAATGCAATAACCGATTTCAGTGCGTTCATCGCGCTCCGTCTTGCTTGGTGCACTGATACTTCCGATCAGTCTGCCGTTGTATTCAATGGCCCAGCTGTAATAATCGGATTTTTCATACTCCTCAACCCATTTGCCGAGAAGTTCGCGGGTTAAATCGGGTGTCGAATGCGGAGGCCAGCTCACGAATTTCGTTACCTCCGCATCACTCGCCCAATTGTTGAACATATCCTGCGCATCATCAACGGTGAATCTGCGAAGTTTTAAGCGTTTTGTTGTCAATTCTTTTGTTCCTTTGTGCGTAAGCATTTTTTGAATTCTCCTTTGCTGCTGATGTGTTATATATGCAAACAAGCGGTACAGCTTATCATCTGCACCGCTTGAATTCATCCTTATTAGGTTAACCGCTGCTCAGTGAGCTTTGCAGCGATATTGAAGAGGCGATGCTTGACTGTGCAAAAGTTCGGGTACGGTAAAAACCATTCCGACGACTGCTTTAAGCACGGAATTGATGAGAGTATTCTGCTGCTTTTTGCTGCGCTTTTGCATCGCTTTATCTCCTTTTCTGATATTTTCGAGATTATACACATTCATGTATGTATTGTCAATACAATTCGGACGGTTGCAGACAATATATTTGTGTTTTTTCAGTTTAAAGCTCGCTGTTAATTCTCACCGCAGGCTACAGAATACATCCAAAACGCATAAACACCGTAACCTCTGTTAGGTTCATTAACAAAAACATGGGTTACAACGGCCGCAATCCTGCCGTCTTGGACGATCGGGCTTCCGCTCATCCCCTGCACGATCCCACCTGTTTTGTTAAGTAGTCGCTCATCGGTTATTTCAATAACAAGCCCTTTCTGACTCGGCACGGATTGCGATGCATTTTTTATAATTTTGCAGCTGTACGGCTGAGGTTTCTCACCGTCAATCTGAGTTATAATATAAGCTTCTCCCTTATGCACTTCGTTCGGAAAAGCTATCGGCAAGGTCTCTCCCGCTTCGCATGTATAATCCGCAGAATCCGCAATGCCGAAAATCCCGAGTTCCGTATTAACATCAATGCTTCCTATGCGCAGGCTTTTCGCACCGAATGCCCCGCGCAGCTCGCCCGGAAAACCGCTCGAACCCTTTGTAACTCCGAGAACATCAGCTTCGACCATTTCACCTTTCCTGACATTCAGCAAACTGCCGGTATCCGCATCCAAAACCGCATGGCCGAGTGCAGCCGAAGCTTTTTCTTTTTCCGTAACAAACGACAGCGTTCCGATGCCGACCGTGCTGTCGCGCACCCATGCGCCGATTTTCGCCTTGCCGTCTGTACCCATTTCGGGTTTTACGGTTAATGTCTGCCGTCGGTTGTTTCGTTCAAAAACTATTTGTGCACTGTCCGGATTTGCGTTCAATGCAAGCTGCATCTCTTCGCTTGTTGACACCGCAGTGCCGTTAATGCTTAAAATAACGTCACCTGCACGAAATCCAGCCCGTTTTGCCGGGCAGCATTCCCGTCCGTCTCTGTTTCGGAACGAACCGCTGCCGACAATAAGCAGTCCCCGAAGATTAATCGATATCCCGACAGCGCGTCCGCCGGGATACAGCATTGCAC
>ULXZ01019435.1_pt1 | contig 11099 bp, 10 predicted proteins | sample 1961701 | NCBI WGS metagenome assembly ULXZ01 (sample SAMEA4835850, study PRJEB28245) | human gut metagenome | biome: gut microbiome; material: fecal sample | place: Denmark | collected 2008 | reverse complement strand
TAGAACCTGCAGGAGATATGCCATTATCTAAAATAGCAACTGCGGCAGTAGGAATAACAAGGGTAATGGATATACTAATCATTGTTATAAGTATTGGTGTATTTTTATTTGGTATTATCAGTTTATGTAAAACGATCTTTAAGAGAAAAAAGAGTGGTGTATAAGGATATGAGAATAGATAATATAATTTGTATAATATTGTATTTAATATTATTTGCACAGTTCATTACTGAACCTGCTAATAGGCGTATTGGTAAATCGAAAGGATATCGGTATTACATGTTTCGTGCTATTATAAGCCTTTTGATAGGGGTTGCCGGCGCAGTTGCTGTCTTTATTTTACAAAAGGATATGGCGAAAATAATATACATTATGAGCTGTCTGGCATGGTTGGGTAATGTCTTTGCTGGGTGTTACTATGCTTTGTTAGCCGTGACCCTCACAGATATTAGAAGTGAAAAAATATAATAACATTTAAAAATTAAATGCCCACCCTGCTGTAAGCAAGGTGGGCTTCTCTAATTAGAGATTATTAATCCGACTTGGAATCTCTATTTTTGGAGAGAATTCCTAAGAGGCATCTGTTTACACAAATGCTTATCTTAATATTAAGTTTAGCATAAAAAGCGACAATATTCAACAAAATTCGACATGAAAGAATATGGTATTGATAAAGCGAATCAAATTGTATATAATATAAATGATAAAATTATGATAAAATAATGATAAGATTATGATATCAAATACAAGGAGGTTTTCTATGATACAGATTAGACCAGTTTCGGATTTGCGTAATAATTTTACCGAAGTAGAAAAAGCCGTCGAGTGTGGAGAGCCAGTGTACTTGACGAAAAACGGCTATGGCACTATGGTTGTACTTAGCATAGAGGCGTACTCAAGCCTGACAGATGGCGTTGAAGCAGCACTTGACGCTGCTGACAGATATGCAGAAGAGAATGATAGAAGATATTCACATGAGGAAGTTTTTTCTAATCTCAGAAGGAGGATAAATGGCTGATACAAAATATATATTGAGATATCTGCCATTGTTCTATGACGATTTAGAGGAGAAGGTTGTGTATATTGCTGAAAAACTGCATAATGCGAAAGCTGCACATGATCTACTTGATGTAGTAGAAAATGCAATATTGGAGAGACAGCCCGTGGCAGAGTCGTTTGAACCATTATATTCTTTCAGGGAACATCGTTATCCATATTACAGAATCTATGTGAAGAATTTTGTAATTTATTATGTTGTAATAGACGATGAGCAGGATAATAAGATTATGGAAGTCAGGCGCATTTTGTATAAAAAGCAAGACAAAAAATTCCTGCTATGAGTGCTATGAGATATAAAAATATTGAGCATCTGATTTACCTGTAATATAATATGTAAGGCAAAATGATGCAAGAAACTGTAGGTCAATAAGCCCCCACAAGTTTGTTATATGTGGGGACTTATTTTAATTTTAGAGAGAGTATTATGCCTTGTGTGAGACTATCAATTAATTATCATGGTGATGTATTATGGGTGTCATATACTTGACAATATATTTTGATGTGTTATTATAATAACATATTATGATTTTTTGTTTGGAGCAGAACCAGTGGTTTTACTTGGTGTTTATAGTCTTTTCTGGCTATAGAAAATTGATAAGTGTATTGCAAATATACTTATATTGATGATACAAATAATGTATTATGTCGTCGCTTAGAGCGGCGTTTTTTTATGCTTTTAAAAAGGCTGATTATATTGCATTTGTGGTTAATCACAATGTGATAGAAGTACCTCGTGGGTACAGCCAAAAGTATCGATTAGATACAGGCAAAAGATTAATTCCACTAGGAAGGAAGTGCTGCAGACAGCTCACATTTTCCTAGATTACGGAAAGGCTACTGTCTTTTCGCAGTCTGCTTAAGCAGACAGATGTTTTAGATGGTGTCTTGATGTTGGAACGAGACATCATCTTTTTTTATATTCCATTTAATGTCGGAGTATAACGAACCTAAAGGGGTTTCCCTTATGGTTACTTATTTTGTAGCCAGAGAGGGAAATCTAAATTACAAGGATTCTCTTTCTGTTTATATAGAGTGAAAGAAAATAATAACAAGAAGGAGTGTTGTGATATGGCAAATGGTTATCATGAGGTAAAAAAACATCAGCCATGTTTAATCTGTGGCACAGCTGATTGGTGCTGCCGAGTACCCGCAGAAGACGGTTATGGCGATGTGCATATCTGTAAGAGGTATACAGATCCGCGAGTAAATGCAGCAAATCCAGAAGGAGATGTTATTGGCTATGACGGAAAATTGTATGTCTTTCTGGGCGTAAGCAGAGCAGGCTCAGGAATATACAGACCAGAGGATGAAGTTGCGGAAGCCGAGGCACATGGATTCCATGTGTGGAGAAAAGGAGCTCATGATGTTGATGCTGTTCAGGGAAAACGACAGTTTAAGAAAGAGCTTATTCCTGTCGGCATTGTGGAAGAAGCAGACGATGAGAAGAAAGATTTGGCTTATCGAATGCTTATGAGCTTTTATCCATTAAAGGCAAGTCACCGGGTATGGCTTGAAGGGGACGGCTGGCGGGATGTTTTTTTCGATAACAGCATGTTATGTTCATTTCCAGCTGACGACTGGATGGAATATTACCACAAGAAAACATCATTTGATGTTTTGGAGGCGAATGACCTCCCATCAAGGAGCAGCGTATGTGCAGCCATTATTAATGAGCTGGGTTCGGATGCGTTGCTTGGTGTTCCCGGCTTTTATTTAAAGAAAGATAAAAGAACTGGAGAAAAATATTGGTACTTTGAAGCCAGATCAGGAATAGGCTTCCCTCTCTTTAATGAGAAGGGACAGATAGTTAGAATCCGTGTGCGTATGGACTTTATGGATGTAAGTAAATCTTATCAGAAAGACGATAGAGGATTATACTTTATATCCGAGGATGATAACTTAAAAAGGTATGTTTCGTGGAAGGGCGTTATGAAATTAAACCCTGACGGAACACTGGAAAAGGAAACTGATAAAAAGTACCGCTGTACAGGAAAGTACAGAGGCATGTCCTCATTCCTGCAGGTTGATAATGTAGAAGCCGGTACATACACTAACTTATATGAGTGTGGTACAGAGGGCAGTAACATAGTCGGTCTGATTAAGAGTAAGGACAGTAATCCGGTCATGGCTATACTTACAGAGGGTGAGAAGAAGGGAATCGTTGGAAGTACTCTTCTTAAAGTCCCATTTTGTATATTGCCAGGCGTAAACAGTTATACAAAGCTGTTTGAGACCAGGATTGGAAAAAACATACTGGAGTATCTTATAAACTCTGGTGTACAGTTTTTCGCAATCGCATATGATGCGGACAGACTAACGAATATCAATGTATTGCGGTCTGAAAAGGGGCTTGCAATGAGGCTCTTGAGAGAAGGACTAAAGCCACTCATTTTTACATGGGATGAAAAATTGGGTAAAGGTCTTGACGATGCATTGATTAAAAATGCCCAGTTGATGGCAACAGAACTGACTATAGATAATATTGAAGAGTATTATCAAAAGTTGGGTTTGTAAATGGATTTAACTTATAACTAAATAGGAGCAATCCTTGTAGTAACTTGATATGACAGGGATTGCTTAAAGCGGCAGCCTTCCCTGTTATATTCAGATAAAGTATGGTATAATTAAGGAAGGAGAAGAATATGCAGAGAGTATGGTATCATGGCACAAATGAATCTTCTGCACATAATATCTGTGAGCATGGAATTGATTTTACCAAAAGTAAGAAAGAATTGGATTTTGGTAGGGGATTCTATATGACGGATGATAAAAATGTTGCTAAAAAGAGGGCTCAGACACAGACTAAAAAATACAATAGAATATACAGGAAAAAGGATAAACCAGCAGTAGTTGTTATCACAATTAATATTGATATGGTAAATACATTTAATATAAAAAGATTCGATTATTGCAATGAAGAATGGTTGTATTTTATACTGGCAAACAGACTTTCTTATGAATATGTACAACAAAATTGTATGGAGAATAATCTTGATTCGAAATATGATTTAGTGATTGGCTCAATAGCAGATTCAAAGGTTTCTGAAATTGCATGTCATATTCAGAATAAAGATGTGGCAATTGAGATGGTATCAGTGTATGATGTTCTTACAGAAGATGGAAGAACATTTGGTACGCAGATGTCCTTTCATACAGAGAAAGCTCTGACATCTATTGTATCTATGAAATGTGAAATAATAACTGGAGGTGTTTAAATGATGAATACAAAAGCTTTATCGTACATGAATTGTGTGATATTGAGTTTAATCAGACGATATGATTTATCGGAACAAGCAGCGACTAATGCTGTGAAAAAGAGTTATTTATACGAATCTCTTCAGAATGAGCCGGAAGAAACTATGCATGATTCTATTAATAGTTCCGCCGATGATGTGTATTATGAGATATTTGGGAAATTACCAATTAATTAATGTATCGCCGCTTACAGAAGACTGTCTTATTCCCTATAGGGAGAGACAGTCTTTTTTATTGCTTTTTCTTTTTGGATATAGTATATTATCTATATATTATTTGATTTTTTGTTTAAATCAACACGATGCTCGTGCTGATTGGTTTTCATGACACTGCTGATGTTATGATAGGAGGATATTTTCAACCAGGTTGATTGTGTGTATTAATGGACTTTGTGATTTTTCACAGAGTCTTTTTTTTATGCTTAGATTTAACCGTGTTGTTAATATAGATAAAAATCCACTCAAGTGGAAATATTAAATGGAGGTACCAGATATGGTAAAAAATGTCAGGAATGTAAATACATTCCAACAGACGGCAGGCAATTATGCCCGCTATGGAGCATTCTACACTAATACGGATATGATGTATCGTTGTGGCAGATTGCTTAAAATTGAAAACGAGGAAAATAAAGTCACAGTTGTTTTTGAGCCGCACATAGGCGATGGAACGGCTGTGACTTCTTTGCTTCGTGGAGCTGGAGCAGAGAGACATTCAATCGTTACATATGCAGTTGAAATTAACTGTGATACGGTTGAAAAGCTCAAGCAGACAAAAATCTCTAATCAGGAAGCTGATGAAGAGGGAAAGGTATGGGTAGATTATCTTTTAAACGCAGATACAACGCATGGCATAATAATGAGCAATGCTAAAGTAGATTTGCTTTATGATAATCCTCCATATGGATCAGATGGCGAAACGAGATTTGAACAGGTAGCTGAGGAAACAACTTTTAAATATTTAAAGAGAAATGGAGTGCATGTATTTGTCATTCCATATTATCTGATATCAGATATGTCTGATAAGACATACGAAAAGTTTGCTAGAAGCTATTTCAGCAGGTATAAGCCGTTGCATATCTTTAAGTTTGACGACGAGGTATACAAAGATTATAAGCAGATAGTTATAATCAGCCGTCGAAGAGATGCTATAGGCTGTATGCTTGAAGATTTCAAGGCTTGGATTGAATCCGTTAATACTCTCGAAAAAATTCCTTATTTACCAAAGGTAGACGAAGAAATTAATGAGAGATGGAGAGTTTTAGTCTCAAATGGAGGGGATGGTGTAGAGAAGTTCACCACAAAGGTTTTCCTTCCGGAAGAGGCGTTGCCATCATTAAGGAAGAGTAGGGTACTTTGCAGGGGCATATCAGATTTAGCCTGCATGGAAGCCTATACTTCTGAAATTGTTGGAAATCCACCAATTCCACCCGCCGACGCAACTAAGTATGAACTTATGGTGTGTGGTGTCTGCGAGGGATTGGCTGGAAATGAGGATGAGGGAACTCTACATATTCAACGAGGTTATGTTGAACAGGTTGAGACCTCAAGAATTAAAGATAATGGACCGGGTAATGCGGATACTATAGAAGTAATAACCAGTAGTGAGGCATCAATCCATATCTTTGATTCGCAATTTAACTATATCGTTCTTAAAGCCGGTGCAGCTAATACAAGTACCGAAGATTCTAAGAGCGAAGAATGATTTGGAGGTTGCAGATATGCAGAAAGTTAAAATTGGCAGTGCCGAGATTTACATGGCATTTGCGGTTCTCTCTGAGGACCTTGAAAATATTAATTCCCGTCCGGACGCTGTTATTGTGGATTTATTTGACAGAAGCCAGCAGATATTAACGGGTGCAGTCAGCGGAATTAATAAGGGAATTACTCGCTATGGTAAATCCATATGCAGTTATATGAAAGAACCTTTCGGGGGAAAAATAGTTGATTTGAAATATGGCAAGGAACGGGTATCTAATGCGTTAGCATATAGTCCGCTAATCAGGCAAAACAAAGCTTTTATTATAAGAAAGGGCAGTGAGTATGACAGTTTTTATTCATATATCATGAAATACACTCCAATTCCTATGATAAGGGAGCTGGTTAAGCCTTTACTCGATCACCTTGTTTCACAGCGTTTAGTAGGTTTTAATACTTCTCTTTATGGTATTACTACAGAAGAAGCAGAAGAATGGATGTATGAGCTTGCTGATGGCAGCAAATGTAAGCTTTCTGAGCTGGTTGTGATGAAGGTTTCTGAGCAGCTTACAGAACAATACTTTGCAGAAGCTATGAAAATGCTGTATGAAAAAGGATTAATTAAGTTGACTGATAAGCAGCAAAAGCCCTTTGAGGTTAGTTCCATTGATAAGTACTTTGAAAAGTACGGACAGGACCTTGTTAATGAGGTTGATGATGTGGTTGTGCCTAAAATTGACCTTATAGGTTCGTCAGAGGAGTATGCTCTTAAGACTATGCGGCCATTTCCACAGCAGAATGCGATTGCAAATGGTGCAGTTGCAGGACTTAAGGATCGGAGTTTTCAGTTTTTAAATTGCGGTATGGGTGTTGGTAAAACCCTGATGGCTTTTTTATCAATAGAGATAAGAGGAGTCAGAAAATACATGAATACACACAAGGGAGCTACTTTGCAGAGTGCATATAGTAGCAGAGATAATATTAATTATCGAGTTGTTGTATTGTGTCCGGGAACCATTGTTAAGAAGTGGGGAGAGACCATTAGAGACAATATTCCATATGCGAAAGTGCATTATATTGACACCTTAGCTGATGCCATTGCTATTAAAGATAAAGGTGCTGCCAGAAATGGTAGGGAATTTTATGTTATCAGTAAGGATACGGCAAAGCTGAGTTGTTCTTACCGTCCGGCAATAGGCAAAATCACGAGGCGGAGAGTGCCAGCTAAGTATGTGTGTGCTGAGTGTGGTGCTACAAAAGAGGTCAGTGGTAATGTCAAGTGTGCCTGCGGGGGTAATCACTGGGTTCAGGAATTTCGACTCAAGTGTTCAAAATGTGGCAGATACAAGCCTGATAAAATGTCAGGTGCCTGCGGATGTGGCGGTAATTGGCTTAGAGAGCCGGTGTCATATAAAGGTCAGTACACAAGTGGATGTACTTGTCCTGAATGTGACAATCTGTTATGGGATTATAGTAAGTCGGAACATTATTTTCCATATGAAAACCCATTGCAGCCGGAGGATTTCGGAAACAGAACAAACCGGAATTCTAATTGCTATGTCTGCGGAGCTTCATTATGGACTCCAAATGTTGGTAATTTAGGCTCGGAGTCGTCTGCAGGTAATTGGCGAAGAGTCTTATTTTATGCAGACATGAAAAAGTCTAAAGAAAAGACGGCTTGGTGTTATGCAGGTCGTGAGGCGGAATTTGAAGAAGCTAATGGGGTTAAAATCATTGGAAATTCAAAGGAGTCTCTTCTCCGAAAAATAGCCATATCAACATATATGAAAAAGCAGCTTAAAGGATTCTTTGATTATTTGATAGCAGACGAGTGCCATTTATATAAGGGTGGAAACACTGGTCAGGCTCAGAGTTTTTGTGACTTGGTAAGCATTACTAAGAAACAACTGTTATTAACAGGAACACTGATAAATGGATATGCGACATCTCTGTTCTACTTATTGTACAGGGTGGCGCCGTGGCTGATGAAGAAGAAAGGCTATGAATGGACTGATGAAATGAAGTTCGCTAAGAAATACGGTGTTATTAAGCAGGAATTTGAGAAAAGCGGAGACGATATCTACTTACAGAATTGTCGCGGCAAGGCATTTGGAAACCGTATATCGGTTCAGCCGGGCTGTAGTCCGCTTGTAATTAAGGAACTGCTTTTACCGTATCAGCTCTGTCTTGATTTGTCAGACCTGAGCCAATTCTTGCCGCCGTTGTATGAGGATGTTGTTTCTGTTCCGTTAGAGCCGGAAATTCTTGCGGAATATCACAGAGTTAATGATAAATTGCAATATGCACTTAAAACTCCAAGAGGAAGAAGGTGTATGTCAGATAAGCTACAGTTCAGTTTGTCTTATGTAGATAAACCATTTGGAAGACAGCCGATTCTATCAGGGGAAGATGGTAAACCTCTTGTTAGTATAAATAACTTTGAAGAGTATGCGGATGAGGAAATTGTCATTAAAGGATATGATAAGCGGAATAAACCAATATGGCAGACTATTGATAAGCCTGACTTTAAGTTATTAAACAAGGAGAAAGAGCTTATTAAACTCGTTGAATCTGAATTATCAGAGGACAGAAACTGCGTTATTTATGTGGAATATTCTTCCAGTCCTATGACAAATATTACAGGAAGGTTAAAGAAGATTTTAGCCGCAAATGTAAAAGGACTTGACGACAAAGAGATTATGATTTTAAAGTCAGCTTCTCCAAGTCCGAAGAAGAGAGAGGAATGGATTCATAAGCAGGCGGCAAAAGGCATGCGTGTTATGATATGTAATCCCCGCTGTGTTGAGGTAGGTCTTGATTTTTGTTTTTCTGAACTAGACGCCTTTGGAAATAAGGTTGATTACAATTATCCAACCTTGATTTTCTATCAGTGCGGATATAATCTGTTCACGTTGTGGCAGGCATCGAGAAGAAGCTACAGATTGTGCCAGACAGAGGAATGCAGGACATATTATTTTGCTTCTGAGGATACTGTTCAGATGGATGTTCTGCAGATCATGGCTGAAAAACAGGTTGCTGCCCAGGCTATTCAGGGTAAATTCTCAGAAGCTGGTTTAGCTGCCATGTGTAAGACGGTTGATGCGAAAGTCCGTCTGGCTCAGGCGTTAGCCGGAAAGACGAAAATAGACAAGAGAAAACTGAAAGACCTGTTTGATTGTTCAAATAGGGCAACTAATTCAATGTCTGAGACAGAGAAGAAAATGTTGGCAGATTATAAGCCTCAGCCAATATTTGAAGAAATCATGGGAGGCTTAAAATACTCTGAGGATATAGCTGAAGAGATAAAGATTGTAGATATGGCAAGTCTTATCAATTCTGAATCAATGTCTGTTCAAATGATGAACAGTATTGGTGATATCTTGAAGGGCGTAGAGGTAGAGAAAGTAAAAAATTCTCATACCGTTGGAGGTCAGGTTAATCTGTTTGCCATATTAGGGGCAACGGTTTAATCTGTTTTTTTATTTATGTAGGAGGTGATTTAACCATAGAATCACCTCTGTAAATGTATGATGATTTTAAATATTAATTTTTAAGGAGGATTAGATTATGGTAGTAAAGTTTAATGTAAAAAAGGATGTATTGTTAGGAGCTGTAAGAAAAGCAGCAGGTTCATGGATAAGAACGAAGGAGATGGCACTCTCTGTAAAATCTGATGGACAGGGGAATTACAAGGTGTGTGTGCAGAGTAATGGTTTATATGTTGCCGGATGCACATTTCCTGCTGCGCCAGTGGGAGCAGAAGGTGAAATTACTGTTGTAGTTTCCGAAATGTTTCTTGGAGCGGTAAACGCGTTAGCTTCATTAGATGCTGATGAGTTTTCTATCGAAATTAAGGAAGACAGAGTTATTGTGGCTCTAGGAACTGGAGAGGTTGAGGTTCCTGTTATCAAGGAACCGAAAACATCATTTGAGTTGCCTGGCATGTATCCGTTGGGAGCGTTAAGAGTGCAGACATCTGAGCTCAAGAAATGTTTAAACAGTGTTCTGTACATCATTGATAAGGGCGATGGAGCACAGTGGATGAACTGTGTCGGTATGATACCTTATAAGAATGATGATGTGACCAAGCTTTCATTTATTGGAAGCGGTACAGTTGGTATTGCAACTAGCAATCTTAGCGTAGAGGAGAGTACACTGAATGGAGCAATGCCTAACATGGCTGTTCCAGTCGCTGCATTTAGTACTGCGGCGAAATATTTAGGAGGTGAAATAACTCTTATTAATATTATGGCTAAAGGGGAGGCTAATAATTTAGGCGAGAGTTCTAAGCCATTTGCGTTGCTGCTTGTAGATTCTACAGGTGCAACATTCCTTATATCATTACATTCTCAGGAGTATTCAGCTAAGATGCTTGATATTGCTGTTGATACAAACAATACAGCAAAATTTAAAGCAACGGTTGAAGGTAAGGATATTGCGAATGCAATAAGAGTAGCTTCTGTAGGAGAGGAGCATGTTGGAGTGGTTATATCCGAGGATAAGAAGGGCATAGGTATCTTTGAATCTAAGACAAGAAAGAAGGGAGCTGTGGTTAAGGCTAATACTTCCGGAGAGCTTGCCGGAGATGTAATTGTCAACGGATATTATCTCTCAAAATGCGTAAGCATTTATTCTGGAGACATTCTTATAAAGTCTAATATTGGCGGTGTTATTGGAGAAACGGCAGTTGTGTGTGTAGTGGGAAATGAAGGATTTAGCATTCTTCTTCCAATTAAGAACAGGGCTGATGAAAAGGTACATTCAAACGCGGCAAACAAGGCGGAAAAGGATGCAAAGGAAGAGAAGACGAAAGACGCCGAAATTAACGGTGAAGAGTAGTTTTTAATATTTGTTTTTAGGACAGGGTTCACACATTTGTGTGAGCCCTTGTCTTTTACATAGTCGAGTATTTTTCATAGTGTTTTTTAGACATTTCTTTCAGAAAAAATATTATGAAAAGTGCTTGACTTGTAAATTTGAGCGTCGGCTTAATTTACATAAGTACTTAATATAATTCAAAGAAAGGGAAAAGATAGAGTATGAGAAACATTAAAAACATGATTAAAGGTGCATCTGGTGCAGTCATGTCAC
>ULXZ01018266.1_pt1 | contig 11116 bp, 9 predicted proteins | sample 1961701 | NCBI WGS metagenome assembly ULXZ01 (sample SAMEA4835850, study PRJEB28245) | human gut metagenome | biome: gut microbiome; material: fecal sample | place: Denmark | collected 2008 | reverse complement strand
TCTTAAATCGTTACCTGTAGATTATGGGTATTCAAAAAGATTTTTAAAATTCATTTAACGTTCTATACACGCTCTATAACGAAAAGCCGTTGTGAGTGTAATGCTCACAACGACTTTTTTTATGTCTTCATCTGTATCTGTAGAAAACTTAAAAGGTATCTTCTTATCTATCTTATAGGTCGTACTGTATTCATGTAATTCATTATTTTCGTCATATGTCTTAATCTGAATGTTGATATATTCTTCTTTAAACTTATATGAGTTAATATGCAGACATAGACTATAATGATCACCATCTATACGTGATTTAGAAGTAGTACATGTAATCCCATAGGGTGCATCTATTTCTACAGCGATAGATGTCTCAAAGCGATGATATGCAAAATAAAGAGTAATAACTGCAACAATAGATAGACCTATTATAAACTTCTTCTTTCTCATATCATCGCCTCCCCTCTTATTAATATTCTAACATAGATATATGAATTATTAGAATTTTTTATGAAGGTATTGAAACTATTACAAGCAAAATTATTCTGCTCAATTGTTAATACTTTTTATTTGAATCATTATAGATTAAATTCTTTTTAGAAATAAAATTTGTTATTTCTTGTTTTGTTTCAACGGCTTTTACCAATGCATCATAATATTCTTGCTGAGAACATTTATAATTTTTATAGCAAGGAACATATCCAAATATTTCTCTATATTTAATATTTATCAATCTACATTTTTTTCCAAACTCTATAGAATTCATATTACATCTCCTTAAGTATTTCATTAAATTTTTCCCATGTATTAGGAAAATATTTCTTCATAAATTCACAAGACTCATTATTTCCTTGGGCTAGCATACTAAAATTATTTGCAAATATTTCTGCTTCACAATTACCAGATATATTCCAATAATCATTATCATGTCCATAGTAAGCAATTCCTTCTTTTGAATAACTTTCCATAAGTTTTGGATCATTTTTAAATAGTGCTGACATATTATCCGATATTGCCATGTCAAAAGCTACATCTGATTTCACAAGGTTATCAATTAAATCATTTAAATTACTTAGTCCATCTTTTGTGTTAGAATCATATTTTTTCAAATCATTCTTTATAGAAGTTACAAATTGTTCTGAATTAGAAATATCATTAAATTGATTATCTACAAAATGTCCGTATTCATGACTGAAAATTTCAGCATATTCAGAATCGTCAATATTTTCCTCCATTTTTATTTTCTTATCTAAAAGATCATAATAACTGTCATCATCGATCACTTTTTCTACAGATAATTTATCTTTTAACATATTAGCAATATTTTTGACTTCATTAGGTGATTTTTTAAATAAATCATAAACCGTTTCTTTCCTATCGTCTGGCACCGCATCAAATGCACCATCTATGTTGATATCTAAATCACGTTGATCAGCAAGCATTTCTTTACAGTTGTTCTCATAATTATTATTGATTATATTTTGTTCTTCATATCGACCTAAATGTGCATTTATCATCCTCTTAATGCTAGGCGTTTGTATATTATTTTTAGGTTCTAGATTCATTTTATCAGATTTATCTACTAAATCTAAATCATTACCAAACTTACTTAATTCTATTTCTTTTAGTTTATCTAAATTAGATAATCGGTCTTCAAATAAATCACTAGTCTCCTCAGAAAATTCTTCTTGTATTGTTACATCTCCTTGAGTTTCAGGAACTGACACATCCATATAATTTTCAAAACGTTCACTCTTTCTTGTTCCCATTAAATCCCTCCAATGCCTTATAGCAAAAAAGTCCATCACATTCAATCTGTGATAGACTTAAAAATTACTTAACAGATTTAAATAGCTGCTAAAAATAAATTCAATATTCGAATTTTAATACGAAATTATACTAATGTTTTATCTAAAGAACGCTCCTGTAGCGATATAGTATGCAAGTTTGATAATTGCAACGATACAATTCCATAAAAAGCGAACAAACCATCCACCAAACTTTGCTGCTAATTCACCAATATAACTTACCAAAGATTCAAGTGCACCCATTTCTCCAGTTACATAAGTTTTGTTAATCTGCCAATATGGTCTAAAACTAAAATAAACAAGAATCGCATCAATAAGTAATAATGGTACCCCAATCATCGGAATTAAGAAGAATAGAATAAGACCATAAATTGTTAATGATTTTATGCTCTCTACATTCCAAGAATTCCATTTTTTCTGTCCATAAAACTTTGCATCCTCTAGCTGATTTTGAGTATGTTCATCACTATAAATTTCAGCTGCTTTAGTACGTAACTTCAGACATTTTTGGTAGTCATATTTACTTGCAATAAATGTAGAATTGTCCTTTTCATCGTAAAAATAACAATTATTTGAATATGAAATAATATTATATGCAGTATTACGCTTAAAGTCATTATCAGCAGGATGTGCCTCAATATAAGTATCAATTTCCTGGAACGCCAAATCTTCGTCACCCTTATTAAGGTGTAAATTGATTTGTTCTGAATGACCAATAGAAGAATTTGGAGTTAATTCCAATAATTTATTAATTCTCTTTTGAGCATCTTCATAATCCTTAGTTCCTGTAATAGCCATTCTTGCTCCTAACCAATGAAGATTGATGGCGTCGTTAAAAATATTAATTCCATCATCAATAGTTTTAACAGCCTTACCGTAATTCTGCATATCAAAATAGCATCTAGCTAATACATTATATGCATCTGGATCGTTTACCTTACCTTCAATAGCTTCTTCAGCACACTGAGTAGCCAATTTAATGTCACCCTTACGATAGTACTGCTTAGCTTCTTCAATAAGACTCTTCATCTTTTCTTCTGCGTAATCTTTTATTTTTCCTTCTTTATAGGCTTTATCTAAAGATGTATCATACTCTTTTCTTTTAGTTGCTTTAACTAAATATCTAAAGCCCTCACCAACTTTTTCAAGAATGCTGTCTATAAGTATTAATTGCTCTTTATCATTACATGCACTTTGTCTCTTTGTCCAAAGTCTCTGAATTTCTTTTAATTTGCTTTTGATAGTCGGTTCATCCCAAGAACGGTCAAGAGCTAATTCTTTATAAAGATCATATGTAATAACCATAACTTTTCTCCCTATTCACCACTAATATTTAATCTACTAATACTATCTATGTTTCTTTTTACCTCTTCTTCAGATAGGTTTGAAACACGATCAATATGCATTTCACCTAAATCACATTGTAAATCCTGGTCATATACCCTTACATGAATTATTGAATTCTCATCACATGCAATAGTAACCTCAATACCAACTATTTGTTCACGAGGAGTAATTTCAATAACAGCTGTACCAATTATTGTAACATATCGCAAATCTTCTTCTTCACCTTGAGTGACTTGAATTTTTAATGTCTCCTGATACGGAACAGTTGTTTGGTAATAATTTGTTTTTTCAGCCGGAACCTGAACATTCTTTGGTAAAATTACAGAATTTGATTGTTCATTGTATTCATTAGTAATAACAATCCCAATACCATGTGAAGTTACATCTGTAAATGAATATTTCTTGGCTGGTTCAGGTATATCTATTACTTGAACATCTTCTTTTGTACTTCCTGTTGTTTCTGATTTAGCTTTTTGCGTTTTTAACACATCTAACACATGGTATGCTGCACCAATTGCAACAGCCTCATCAGGATGAACTTCAGAAGAAGGTATAATTCCAGTTTCTTCCTCAATAAAGTCACGAACAACTGGCATTCTTGTTGATCCACCAACGAGCAAGATTTTATCTAAATCTTCATATTCAATTCCTGCTTCATCGCAGGCATTCTCCATACTGCTGACTGTTTTATAAAGTAATGGTTCTACAAGATCAAGAAAATCTTCTTTAGTAAGCGTATATTTGAATGGCTGTCCACCAACATTTAAAGTGATTTTTGTTTTATCTTTTGATGATAATGATTTTTTTGCACTCTCAGCTTTTAATTGTAAATCTTGACGTGCTGTCATATCCTTAGAAATATCAATTCCATTTTCTAGTGCTTCTTCCATTACAGCTTCAATAATCTTAGAATCAAAATCATATCCACCTAATTTTCTATCACCAGATGTACCTAATACAGTTATAGAATCACTATTAAAACGTATAATAGTAACATCGAATGTTCCACCACCTAAGTCATAAACCATAACTGTTTGCTCTTTATCTGTTCCTTTAGAAATTCCAAAAGAAAGTGCTGCGGCAGTTGGTTCATTGATAATAGCAAGCACATTTAAACCAGCAATTTTCCCTGCATCCATAGTAGCTTTACGTTGTGCCTCATTAAAATATGCAGGTACTGTTACAACTGCACCATCTACAGTATCTCCGAGATAACTTTCAGCATCTTTTTTCATTTTTGACAAAATAATAGCCGAGATAGCCTCAGGTGAATATTTTTCTCCTGATTCAGTAGTGAAAAAATAATCTCGTTCTCCCATATGACGTTTGACAAACTGTTCAAAATTTTGAGGATCAAATAGACTTTGTGATTTAGCCTCTTTACCTACTACAGTACTATCCTCATCAAATAATACAGCCGAAGGAGTGATGTTATCTCCTTCACTATTTGGAATAATTTCAGGTTGTCCATTATCATTTATGTAAGCCATGCATGAAAAAGTTGTACCTAAATCAATCCCTATGTACTTTCCCATAATAATCTCCCTTCTTTATTTAAATAATTTATTGAAAAAGCCGTTTTTATTCTTTTTTCGTTTTGCTTTAGACACAACGACATTAAAAACACAACTAATTCGATTAGTTGAATTTGTAATTACAATTGTGGTTTCGCCACACTTCTTTGCATATAATACATTTTTTACAACATTCACAATATCAGAATTATTTGATCTAATTGTAATGTCTCCGTCCATACAATCATCCGGAACACATTTATATGTTAATTCTACTTCTTGTAATGCTTCTATCTTTATATTTCCATTTTCATCAACAGGAGCACCAAATTCCAAGTCTTGTAGATGATGTTTAACTGTACAAATACACTGTGCTGACACATTCTCTGCTGTACAAATAATTCTGCATGATCCCGGACCAACTGCCTCAACATTTCCTTTGTTATCTACTCTTAGTACTTTCTCATCTGTACTTTTCCATAAAATAGCATCGACATTGTCAGCATCAACAGGATAATAATCTAATATAAGATTTTCAGTATCAGAAACACCCATCAATAAAGTATCATCAGACAAAACCAAACTTGTTATTCTATTACGCTTATATACATGTATATTTTTCGTAAAAAAGGGCTGTTTAGCACCCAATTTATACACTTCTAAGACACAATCACCCTCTGATAAACCATAAACTGATAATCCATCACAAGAAGCAATCTTTTCATTTCTCACTTTAAATATAAGCTTTGGAATTATTCCAACATTAGGACTTTGAGTGATTTCTATGCGTATACTTTTACCAGTTTCTACACTTTTTTCAGTTTTTATATTGATAATTGGCTCTATTGCTGAAATCACTTTAAGTTCTTTAGCTAATTTATTACCACCCTTAATACTTTCTAAGCATCTTCTAAATGCCACAGTTAACGGCATTTGTATAAAACATTGAAAAATCATGTCAAACACTTTATCTTTTGTTACTTCAAAACACCAATTATTATTAGCAATAGATAGAATTCTATTTTCATTTCCAATAACCAAAACAAATGCTGGTTTGTGAACTGATATTCTTTCCAAATATCTTGCTCCTTGCTCCAAACTATCAATTACAATAAAAAGTATCGAATTATCTGTTTCTTCGTATTCACATTTTTCACCTATCGTACTCACTCTAACGGCACAAAACAGATTATTAATATCAATCTTTAAAATATCATCTAATAGATCTTGATGAATTGATGAAACCAGAAATGTTGCATCAACTACCGTTCTATGGTAAGACGTTATTCCAGCTTTCTTAATCAACTGATTCAGTTTCCCCATTCTCTTTGGAAGAGAATCAACAATTGGAAATTGTGTATTTCTGAACCCTACGCACTTATCATGATTATTCGATATAAAACGAACAATCTCTGCATCTTGATCAGTTCCAATAAATGAAAGAATAAAATCATCGTGCACCTCGGCATACAGAGCATCTATAATTTCCGGTGCCCATTGCCAAATATATTCATCCGAGTACTGAACTAGTCTACTAAAAGCTGGAATTTGAACGCCATCTATTACAACCTTAAGCTGAGGCTTATATGGATTATATTCAATTTCAACTTCACGTGGCATATAAATACCTCCCACATACTATATTTTTTATCTGTCAAAATCATCGTCTTTATCTTTGGTATTCTTCTCAGTGTTATTTTCCTTATATTTAACACGAGCTCCTCCATCTCCATGCTGTTTGTCATCACCTTCATTACCCTCGCTTGAAGACTCTTTTTTCTCTTCATTTCCTTCTTTAGGTTTAGAAACATCATAACGAAGATTATTAACAAACTTATCGCGCTTTTCCTTAGCAGTCTCTACTGGCTTATCACTTTTATCGCCTTCTTTATTTTCTTTACCATCATCCTTTTTAAACAAACGATTTTTTATTCCCGTTAAAAATCCTTGTTTTTGTTCACCTTGATTTTCATTGGCCTCTTTTTTATTTCCTTTTTCACCAGATGATTCTTTAGAATCTAATGCATCTAATTTTTTATTAAAGTCATCATTACAAGCTTCTTTTGATTCCTTTATTTTACCAGTAGATTTTTCTGCATTATCGGTCTTTTCATTTGCTTCATTTCCTTCTCTTTTTGAATCGCTAGTTTCATTAAATTTTCCAATTGACATTTTGATATCTCCCTATAATTCTATTGAAAACATTCTATATAACATTCTACAAACCATTGCTAATTTGTTATTTCTGTTATATTTTATCTGTCCCCCAACTCCTGCAATATAAATCAAGAACAAAATTAATTCTGTTTTAATTTTTTCTGAATCTATAGTCACATAAAGAGAAAGAGCATTAAATATCTTTTCAAACCATACCTCCATACCTTCCTCATATTCAGTTACAAGGTCTCTAAATTCTTTTGTATTCTCATCATCTTCCAAGAACTCAGTGTATGTAGGAATTCCAGTAGTAGGAATAATTTCAAATAAATGATCGCATTCGACTAAATCCATTAATAGTTGTCCAAAATACTTACGGCTACAGTTCTTCTGTGAAAATATTTTTTCATTATATGATAATACAATTTCATCCATTTCACGTTTCTTATCCGCAGTCAATTCTGATTTTTTAATAATTGATCTTATTTTCATAGGCGAAAAACGATTGCTATGATATTGATTAATAAGTTCAACAACTATATTCCCTTTAACACTTCTAAGTAGAGTTGTATCAGTATATTCAACCTCAGCATTATAACGATCATCCCATCTGTCTATTTTCATAAGAACTGGTGAGAGCCACCCTTTTTGGAATACTGCTGCAACACCCACATTTAAACGAGATAACTCGCTTGTCTGTTCCTCATTTAGAGAGAGCGCACTTCCAAGTTCTTCACAAGCGTCCTTTGCTGGTGTATTCATAATGATTTTAGTAGCTGTGTTTTCTATCGCTGATGTATCGACCGCCATCGGAGATTGGTCAATAATAATAAAACCTTCTCCATATGTTCTCATTTCTTTAATAGAATTACTGATCATTTCTACTGATTTACCAACCATATTTGCTCCCTCTTGATTCTGATCTTTAGAAGTTCTTTTTAAGAGGTTGTGTGCTTCTTCCAAAACTGTTACATGTTTAAGTTGAGAATTAAGAGATAGACTCTTATTTTCTTTTCGTTGTGATTTTCTATACTCATTAAGTTTCATAATAAGTACACCCATAATTAAGGCAATTGCTTCATCTGAGCCTAATTCGCTCAAATCAATAACAACGTTTGAATCAAATAACAAAGAATCATCAATACCTACACTATTTTTAAAAATCACACCATTAATACCTACTGTCATGGACTGTACACGCGTTAATAATGCACCTTTGTAATCACCCTTAGAATCAGCAGAATAGTCTGATGTATTTATAATTTGAGGTAATAATTCTAATACATCTGCAAAAACAGGATATTTATGATCACAAATTCCAGGAATCCAAATCGATTTTTGTACATCCCATCCACATTTAACATACGCATTCACCACAGCTTCTTTTAAGATTGCTGGCATCGCTGCATAAAGTGGCCAAGATGCATTAAATATCTGTAATAGTTGTTCTATATGCGATAATAAGTGAATACTTTCTGGAAATTGAAACGGATTAATTTTTAGCATTCTGTAAGCATTAGGATCTGTTGTAAATATTTTAATTCCTTTTAATCCACCAAATATTTGTTTATATTCACCCTTCGCTGGTTCAATTATCATTATTTTTACATCATTTTGAATTACTGATTCTAGCAATTGATAAGTAGCATAAGATTTACCAGAACCTGAAGACCCAGTAATAAAACAATGGGATGCTAATAAATCCAAGTCCATTTTCACACGAGTATCTTCAACAACTCCCATATGATAAATGCTGCCAAAATCGATACTACGCTTTGGCTGTTTATTTTCATATACAACAGAGCGACCAAATTCAGCCATTTCTACAATAGCAAGTCCGGCAACTGATTTTTTTGGAAATCCCATCACCAATGGGAGTTCATATCCACTTACTAAATTTGTAGGTGTTACCAACTGTTTTGTATACCCCCCATCAAAAGATGGCATTTCTGCTTCAGGATGTGCAAAATGTAATATATAATCCAATATTTTTTCTATTGAATCACTTTGATTCATTGACCATATATTTAAATGAGCACTTTCAACATTCGAATTATCTCCTGTCATTAGCGCCTTATAAGTATTACTAGAAAGGGCTGTAGTATGAATATCTTTAGATATAAAGTAACCACAGAATTCCCACATTCCAAATGACTCACATGTTTTAAAACGTTCTAACTCATCTTTTGCACGTTCAAGTAAAGTGGTTACACCTTTATTTTCATAATTTAGTGTTATTGTTTTAGAACTACCTGTTGATGTTGTTGTTCCACGTGTTCTTCCTTCTGTGGAACTTGAACCTGTACTATCTGAAATAGATTGTGTAAATGAATTACCAGATGTATATGAAGAGAATGAACCATTAGAATAACCTGTACTGCTTCCCCCTCCTAGTGACCATCCACCAGAGGAATAGCTACCATTCGAGCTACTAGTAGAACTTTGCCCATAATTTGATCCATTTGATTTTGAGGAACTTTTCGTATTTGAATTACTCACACTTCTATTTACTGATTTAGAAAAACTTGCAGAGATACTTTCATTTACTGCACTACTTTCATTTTCACCATAAGCAATCGATAATTTCGCATGTGGTGAAAGAGATGAATATAGTTCTTCATATCCATATTTTCTTTGTTGCATTGTTGCATCATCTAATGGTGTTGCAATAAAAATAGCTGTGTATACCTTCCCACTTAATGTATCGATAAACTTTTCCATCCCCTGAACAAAAGATTCTGTCTCAAATTCTTTTTCTCTCATAGATGGAACCATTGAAACTGAAGAAAGACTCTTTATTCCTGATTTTTTGATCTTTTCAATCATCAGTTCACTCTCTGATATAGTTAATGAATTATATGTAATACCAGGAAAATTACCTTTTAGCGTAGACTCTAATACATCCCCTGCAATAGCGGCATTATTTCTAGATCTTATACCTATATAGAATCTTATTTTATTTCCTTCACTATCAATAATAAGAGAAACAGCACTTCCAAAACTATGAATAGCTGAATAAACACTTTTTAACTTATCTACAAACTTTTCTTTTTTATCAAATACAAGTTTTGTGATTTCAATAATTCTCATATTTGAAACATCCAATACACTTCTTGAAACAGGTAAAATTGGAGCTGAAGAAAAAGAATCTAAATAAGAGCGATTCAAATAAATATCCGCCACATTAAATCCCTGTGCAAGTTGTAACTCAGTATTCACTCTTTTTTCAGATTCATTCCATGCATCTTCATACTGTACATATCTCTTTTGTTCGGTCATTTCTCTGTCTCCTTACTACTGCTATACTTTTTAATCGTTAATTATTAAACAATACGTTCTTCAATCACTAATTTTAAAAAAATCAAAATCAGATGACCAATAAATGTAACAAATTATTATCCACACAATTAGAAAATTTACATTTTTTAATTGTTCAAGTAACCTATATTTTTTTAGATACATTGTCTCTATTACGATATCATTTATCACCTCTTCCAATTATCAAAATGTAATAATATGTATTTATAGTTCACTAATAAAATGTGCACAATGTAAGAATTAACATCTCCGAGCATTAGAAAACATGCCTCTCAGCATGTTATGACTAGCTATCCTTAATAACCACTGTTCGATTTAGTTTTGCTACCTCTTCATTAAACCCTTCTTCATTCCATTCATTTTTATAGTAAAGACTCTTATAACTCAATGAAGAGACTTTATTAATCTTTGTGGAATCAACTCCTTTCTCCAACAAACGATTCCTTACAGTTAGACCACGCTCATACCCAAGCTTCTGTAGTCTTTCGCCAGATGTGGTCTTGTCAAAGGCTGTCGCACCATAGATATTTACTGCACTAGCATAGTTACTCAAATAGAGACAACACTATTCAATTTTTCTGGATTCAACAAAGTGAAGGAGTTCTTTTCGAACCCTAGCCCAGTCAACCAATACTTATTTTTAATATCATTATAGTTATTACTAACCATAAATACTGCATTATAATCAGTGTCTTGGCCTACCTTACTTACCTTTGGCGAACTTTTGTAACCTTTGTTACTGATGGGGTTACTGTCACTGAAATGAATATTGTCTTTGTTCATACCCGATTCAATTAGGCTGACCAATTATATTTTACAGGAACAGGTTTTCTTATTTTGAAACCTTTTGCAAAAATTGAAATTTATGTTAAAAATTGCATATATTTACAAATATAACACTATATCCAAATGTAAATTTATTCTTATGGTAAACTTTAGAAAATTATTAAATTCTTATTGTATAGGTGAAGAAGAAAGGAA
>ULXZ01075664.1_pt1 | contig 11123 bp, 15 predicted proteins | sample 1961701 | NCBI WGS metagenome assembly ULXZ01 (sample SAMEA4835850, study PRJEB28245) | human gut metagenome | biome: gut microbiome; material: fecal sample | place: Denmark | collected 2008 | reverse complement strand
TTGAGTTTCAATAGGTTGTCCATATAACCAAAATGCAAAATCTGAATATAACATTACCTTTACTCTCCTCTCTCATAACATAACAAAACCTGTAATAATTTTATCACATTTTACATAATGTGTCAATTCATCATTAAACATATATGTATATTTATATGTTCATTGGTGAATATATCTTTAAGTAATTGTTTATGGTAATAATACAGTAAATATAAATAATCGAAAGGAGAACAGTGGTATGGGATTATCTTTTAGGAAGAAAAGTGCAAAGAATTATGTTCAATTTACAACAAGATATGAAGAAGACTTAATGATAAAAATAAGAGATATACACAATAAGACAGGTTTATCAATAAATGAAATCTTAAATAAATGTGTTAGGTATGCACTTGATAATACAACCATTGAAAAAGAGAAGTAATTAGTTCTTCTCTTTTTCTTTTTATTGATATTCTATGCTTATTTTTATACCTTGACCTTTCGGCAGTAAATTCTCAAGCTTATTTCTTTCATCAATATAATTACAAGCCTGAATTTTCTTGCACCATTTACCGTCTTGATAATAATAGCGGTTACTTTTCAGTATCTCTTTATAATTATATGTGTATCCATATACGCAGCAAAAAGCTGTTATTCCAAATATTATTTTATTCGGACTTCGAGTTTGTATTATACAATTACCGTCTTTAGCTTTTATTACTCTGATACTCCGCTCCAGCAAGCTCTTATCAATTTCATATTCCCACGATTGATGTAATGTATTATATTTAAAATTATGCTGCCGAAGGTAATCTTTGAGCTGAAAAGAATTTAATACTTCCAAAATACAAGTGCTTTCTACTTTGTTATTTTCAAAAATAATGTTAGTTGCTTTGGAAATTAACCGTATTTGTTTACAATCCTGCGAATTTATAAGCTCATCATAATCAAGCATCTTTTCTTGAAATGCTTGATATAACAAATTTTGATATATGTTAAAAAAACTTTTTGAATTGTCTGTTTCTCCTCTGATGCAGAAATCAATATGATGCGCAATCCCAATAATCAATGAATTTACAATCTCACATTCTTGCCTATAAAGATTATAAATTGTTATTGTGCGTTCTTCGTATTTTTCATTTTTCTTAATGGTCTTTTTTGATAATTCTATTTTAAACCATTCAAAAGATTTTCGTGTTTCTTCTGGTATGTCTTCCTGATATACCATTCCAATTAAGCTAATCATTTTGCTTCTTAAATATTGTACTATACTCATACTGTCACCTTATTCTTCAATGTTTTCTTTGTTGTATTGCTGAGTAACTATTGCTTTATTATCAAGTACCATTTTTTCAACATCAGTACCTTTCATTGTAAGCATTGACGGTGGAATATCATCGTTATCGTCCTTATTATTTTTGTCATTATTGTTTTGGCTAAGCTCTTTTATCTCATCCTCAGTATAGATATTATATTTTTTATCATCAACAAGGAACATTGTATAATATTGATATTTATTATTGAATGTAGTTTGACTTTTTTCTATAAACATATATTCAGAGCAGTATGGAAGTTTCACACACCATTTATCATCTGTGGAATTTTCATAATCAATCCTATTGCCGCCAAATTTAATATTATGAATAAATAAGTCTGTTTGGATGAGCTGCTCTTCTTTTAAAGTATCAAGTTTATTTAATTGCCTTTGCAATTCAAGTACACTACTTTTCATTTTATGAAGTTCTAACCGTACATCTCTGGCATTATCAATTATAGCATAAGCTTCATTTATAGTATTTATATTTAATTCATCCTGAATTTTAACAAATACTTTTGCTTCGGCAGGAAGCTCATAGTCCTTGTCAATACTTTTATAGTAATCTGCATACTCTTTTATTTTATATAATCTTATATAGTCTTGTGCTTTTTCAGCATCTCTTAGAATGTCTTTATTCTCATTTTTTATTTTTTGGATTTCAGTATTAGCTTTTTTTATTTCTCTTCTTAACTCTTCAACATTGCTACTGAGTTCTTCATACGAATTTATATCCATACTGGTGATTGTGTCAAGTTCTTCTTTTAGTTGATAAAATCGTTTTATCTCTTCATACCTTGTTTTTTGATATAATCCATACTTGCCATTTTGTGCAGCCTTTGATGTAATCAAAATAGCTATTCTTGATTCTTTTGCCTTTAATACTCGTATTTCATTAAAATTAGTTACATTAACATTTATTTCTGCAAGATTCTTAATATCTTTTGGTTGCTCCTGTTCTCCAAAGTATTCTTTAAGTTCTTCAATATCATAGCCAGCACCGAGTTTATAAAATCGAGCATATTTTTTCATTCCTACAGCTTTTATAGCTGGATGCTTACCATTTGTTATATCATAGCCTAATGCAATAAGTTCCTCATACATTTCATCAATAGAGCTGCATTTTGTTTTTATTCTATCAATATCAGCTTTTATCGTTTCTTTCCAAGTCTGAGCTTTATATTCATAATAATAATCCTTATTCTTATGAATACTTATAGTCTGAGCAGGAAGAACAAAACAACCATATTCTTTTGCCAGTCTGTCGCTTACCACTTTATAGCCATACATCCCCTCATTTTTATTAGCAAGCCTATCTTCGAGCTTTCTTCCATTTATACTTACGGCATTGATTGCTATATGATTATGAATATGTCTTCTGTCAATGTGTGTTGCTATTACGCATTGAAATTCTCCATATAATTCTTCACACAGTCTTCTTCCTAATTCATTTGCTTGCTCTGGAGTAATCGGATCATCAGGATGGAATGATTGTACTAAATGATACGCTACTCGATTTCCTTTTGCTTTCCATTTGATATTATTGTTTTTAAATTCTTTTGCCGCAAAATCAACGCTACAATTTAATGATGATGTCAACAACCCATTGTCAGTTTTCTCATCATTTAATATATATTCAATAAGAGTTGCTGCTGTATTATAATGCGGTTTGCGTTTTGTGTAAGGCATCTGTATCACATCCTTTCTAATTTTTATAATATTTGTCTTCGATTCTATTTTTTGCAATTTCTTCTATGACTTCATAATCGAGTTTTTCTTCTGTAGTTCCCTTTAAACTTTTCATTTGGCTATATACTGCAAATAAACTATTTTGTAATAGTTCTTTTTCTTCTGCGTTTAGTGTTGTTCCATATCGCAAGATTCTTCTTACTTCTTTTGTATATTTCTTTACTTCTGAAATATATTTTTGATAGCAAGAAATTAAATCCTCACTTCCTTCAAGATTTACTTTTATAAGGCTTTCGTAAATTGCTGCATCTCTAATATAATCAGCCAAATATTTATATTGATATTCCTCTGCTTTTGCTTCCAGTAATAGCCTTTCTCCCTCAGACAACCACAATGGGAATTTTTTTCTTTTTTTTGCATCATCTAACTTTCGCATATTTATCCTTCTTTCTCATAAATAGCTTATTAAATTTTTTCTTTATTTTTTCTTAAATAAGTATTATACTGTAATTGGTAGCAATTACAATCGTATTTGCTGATTACTACAACTATTTTATGGAGGTTATCTTTTATGAGCAGTTCTTTAGATAGGTATAGTGGATATGATGATGAACTTGACCTTAGTTTTTCATCCTCAAAACAATCCATCAACCCAGTCGCAAGGTGCATACAAGATTTTGTTTCAGCATTAACTGATCCTATTATAAAAATAAGAACAATAAATGCTTTAGAAACTAAAGTTATTGTCGAAAGTAAGCATAATGCAGAAACAAAAAAAGAAGCAATAAAAAATCTTGGATTTGCTCTAAATAGTGGACGGCTTTCACCAGAAGCCCAAATAAGAGCAATCGAAACAATTGAACGCATATTATTATCATAAATTTATTTAATGCAGGGGAATATTCTCCTGCATTATTTAATTTCGACCTAAGAAGTTGTCATAATAACCGCCATTCTTTTTATATATTTCTGTTAGCTGCATTTTATAATCTTCCAATAACTGTAGATACTTATTTTTATATTTATTCTTTATTAGCCACTCAATAGCAGATTCGCTTATTTTTAATTCGCCGTCTTCGTATTTTCTTATGTTTTCTCCTGTAGCTCTTTCATAATCTCTTAATCCATTCTCAATTGTAATAACCGACTTATTCAAATATATTGACAATTCTTTTTTAGTCATATCATTTATTTTTAATTCAAATTTTGGATATTCAATATTATTTTTATCAAATTGTTGTTGATACCATTGTATTCTATTTCTAAACCACACTACATCTTTATCAATCAGCTTAGACTCATAACCAGAAAAATAAACTTCTCTTAACCAGATTACTCCTTCATATTGAATATAGTAATATCTTTTCTTTATCTTTTCACTTTGCCAACGGCAAGAAGAATGTTTTTCATTCATTACTTGAATTGCATATCTTAAATCGGTGTGACTAATTTTCGCTCCTTTTTTTGTCTTCATCTTTCTTTTTTGGAAATCTTCAAGTATTTCTTTATAGTTCATAAATATTAGTTTTCTTATGTCTTCGCTACTCGGCACACCTATCACCAACCTATCATAATATCGTCTGTGCGGCTCTATAACGCCTTTTTGGATATTCTTAGTCTTATAGTCACCCACCCCGACCGACCTCTTATTGATGATATACCAAAGGCTCTATCAAGCCTTTGGTAAAGAACAACTTTTGTTGTTCTCGAATAATGGGTACTTACTTTTCCTACCCATTATTCGCCAGCGTGGTGTCGTGACACCTCTATGCTGTTTAGGGAAACCCTAAAACCTTGCTCTACGAGGTACTTTTTTGTTATTTCTTTTGGCAATTTTGCCAAATAATACATCATAAAGAGTGAGTTCAATACCCACTCTTTATTTTTATAATTAGATGTCAATATCATAATCCATATCCATAAAAGAGGTTTGAACAAAATCCTCATTTATATCATAGCTGTTTATATTCTCATAGTCACGATTATTTTCAAAAGTAACTGCTTCCTTTGAGAATTCTTGAAACAATCCTATTTCTTTTATTTGTTCAATCATTTTGTCAAATTGCTCATTAAGTTTTTGTCGCTCTTCGCCTTCTGGATATGCAACTAAAACTTTTTTGTCATTATTTCTGTCTACAACTTCTTGCTTATAACAATCAGCGTGTCCACAAAGATAATCGTTTCTATCAGGTGATAGTTTATCCTTAATATAACATTGAAATGCTCTCGCAAACATTTCGATATTACTCGACCAATATCTTTTATCAGTTTTGCTATATGTATTATCAAAAGCTTTAGAATCACGATAAAAGTCCGTTTCAACTCTCAATTCTTTTGTACCTATAACAACATATCTTTCTGACAAATAATATTGTTGTTGGATAAGATTATTTTTCTCATTTGACAGCAATCCTCTACCATACATTTCTTTTCTAACTGCGGACATCTTTTCTATTATCTCATTTTTAGAATTTCCTTTTTTGTATGATAAGTATTCATCCCAAGATACTTCTTGTTTTGTGTATTCCTCAATAATATTATCTAATACTTTCTTTTGCTCATCATTACATTTGGAATATCCCATTACATATTTTGCATAATTAACTACATCTTTTTTGTAACTGTCATACTCTTTTTGTAATATCTCTTTTGCATCTTCTTTAGACAATATTTTATATTTCATTGCGCTTACTATTGGTTCAATTATTTCGTTATTTGTTTCAGTAATAAAACCTTCTCTATTGTTTATTGCACTACAAAGATAATGGTCTAAGGCGTGCGCCCATTCGTGTCCTAATGAGCCAGCACCTTTCATTTTAGTAAGATTGATTACTTTGCGTTCTGGTTCATAATGTGCAGCAGCTTTTGAAGCTCCTCTTGCACCATACGCAATAGACAATCTACCTTTAAAAGTAATATCTTCATTAGATATATTAAGGGCTTTAGCTAAATCGGCAAAGGCTTCGTATGAATAATTTAGATTAGCTTGTCTATCATTTTCGTTAAGCCAGTTACCAAATTCGCCGCCATAAAATCCAAAGACATTAAGCATATCATCACCTGTAATCTGATGAGAATTTCTGTATTCATCCCCTACCCTTTGAATATGCCTTAACTGTTTTGGTGTAAATTTTGTTTTTCTTTCTGACTTATTTTTTTCTGATTCTTGCTTTTCTTTCTCTTGTTCTTGTTTTATAATGAATTGTTTTGCAGCATCTAAACTTTCACAATTCTTGACAGAAATCACCCTATGAGCTTGTACTGCAAAATATGTATTTGGTATCCAAGAATCTATATTTAATTCGTCAGGATTATTTGGATAAACATAAGATTTTCCATATCCTCGATTTATCTCTATAACATCTCTTCCATCATAGCTCTTAGTGAATGTAACATTATCATCATATTTAAAAAATTCAAATAATGAGAGTATTTTTTCTTCATCAGAATAAAGAAATTGTTTCTTTTCAATTTCCCTATCAATGCTTTGAAAATTTCTTACTTGTGCCGCTTTAAATAACTTGTTATTGAGGCAACGGTATGTGTTTTCTTTTGGAGTATAGTAGTATGAGTTTGAACCTTCAACATAATTATTTAACATTACATCTTTAAAATAATTATAAATTTCATCTTCTGTAGATATATTCATTGTTTTATCTCTTATATCAGATACAAACTCTATATATCCATTTTGATACTCTTGTGTTGGTAAATATGGTTTAGTTGGAATTGCATCTCTAATTGTTTTTATGAAATAAATGATTCGTCTTGAAATTCCTTTATCATACATTTCTTGATAATTCGGTTTGATCCAAACATTATCTTTCTTTATGTTATTGTTCCGTTCAGCTTCATTCATTAACTCTAAGTCAGAAAGAATTAAACCTCGAGTCTTCCATAAATCTTTTCTTGCTCCACCTATTTTGTTGCCGAAGTCTTGTATTTGTGCCATATTTTTCACCACCTAATTTATTTAATATTCATCACATATATCAGGCTCATCATTATTTATTTCATCAATAGAATTATCCTGTTGTTTATCAGGTTCTTTCAAAAAATTTTCTATTTCTTTAAAACCTATTGAATCACAATAATATGCCTTGTTCTCGCCATTGTTTTCTAAAACAATAACATCACTAACGCTAAGTGAATGACCTCTAAAATCTTCTGGTAAGTCTATGTTAAATTTTTCAAATAAACTCTCACAAATTTTATTTGCATCAAACGGTTCATTTATAGAATATTCACCATCATAGACTTTATCGTAATTATTTAAGTTTATTTGTGAGCTTATTGTAGAGGACAATCCCATAAATCGTATGTAGTGATTCTCTTCTGTATTTTTTAATTGATAAAGTGTATATTTTACTTTTTGAATAACAGGGCTTGCAGTATAATTAACAAATGAAAAATCATCAGCACTTAATACAATTTCTTCATTTTTCCATTTGTCTTCTATTTTCTGTTCTGCATCAGCTTTTGATTTAGCTTCAATTTCAACTTCTCTTACAAGAGTTTCTTTTATCTCAACTTTATATTTCAACTAACTCACCACCTCTTAATAATCGCCAAATATGTCTGGTTCATCACGCTCTTCTTTTTCTTGTGTGTATTCATTTTCGCCGCTTAAATATTGCCTTTGCAATTCTTTATCATTCAATGCTTCTTGATATTTATTGACAATATCCTCAGCCAAATAATGATAATTTTTCTTATTTGATTCTTTACTTTGTTCAATGTCGTTATAAGTAGCCTGTAGAGCAATGCTTTGTTGTAATGACATATCAGATGGTTTTATTCCTAAGTCAAGACAAATAAGTGAACGCATAAAGTCCTTGCCATATTCATCTTGCAAAAACTTTAATTGTTTATAAACATTGTTGAGCATCTCCACTTGTAAATTTTGGTCTATAAATTGTTCAACTGTTTTATTTAATATATTTTCATAGTGCTTAGCAGGAACAAAGGTAGGTTCTTTTGTTGTTGGATTGATGAATGAAAAAGTCATATCTTCGATTGCCTTGCACGCTTCCTTAATCTTCATCTTTTGGAAGTCTTCAAATTGTTTTTTCACATATTTTCACCTCTTAATACTCGATTTCTTCTTTTTCTGCTTCGTCTGCTTCCTCTTCCACAGACAAATAATTATCATATCCGCTCTCAATTGAGCCAGCAATAAGTTTATCATCTTGCCGTAATTGTTTTTCTCTTTCGTACATTTCCATATATCTGTATTTGTTCAGGAATTCCTCAAAGGAAAGAAGCTGCATCCCCATACCGTTATTAAGGTCTGCAACAATATATTTATCATTTCTATGCTTAGAAAACTCAGCTTCGTCTTCCTTTTCAAATATATCTTTACCAAATTTTCTGAGAGCTTCAATCAATTCAGCTTTTTTGCCGATAGCCAACTCATAATTTTTATCATAAAATATTTTTTGTTCTTTATCAAAAGTGAACAGCTCCTTATGCTTGATAAGGAATGTTACATAATCATATTCTCTATCCATATTGTTCTCCTTACATTTCAATTTCGGGTTCGTTATCAATTTCTTTTGTTTCTTCTGTTTGTGAATTAACCATATTTACCTTTTCGATAAAGCCTTGTTCATCATACAAATAAACGAGTTCATCAAAAGATAAACTGTAAAGCTCATTATCAATGAGCTTAGAAAGACTGTTATAGGCTCTTTCTGCAACCTGAACTCCATCCAGTAATTGAATTATCTTGAACTTTTCAAGATTACAAAATACCTCAATAGTATGTTTACCATCTTCGGTTTCAGTATATGCAAGTCCTATGTGAGATAAGTCCTTATAATCATTCTTTTTTTCGTCCTCGAATTCTTCTTTTATGTATGAGTCAATAAGTTTTAAAGCCTTATCAATCAATGTATAGCCATCAATAATGAGGTTCAAAGAGCTTATGTTTTTATATGGCGTATTGGTATTAACATTATCTGCTACAATTAGCCCTTTCCAAGTAGCGTGTGTATGGTTTATACCATTAAAATATTTTACGCCAATGCCACCATACTCTTTCCACTCGATAAGATTTTTTGTATAATCATCAAGCAGGTAATCTTTATTTGTAATCGGAGAATAATTTTCTTTTAAGTATTCAGCTTTATTTCTTCCGTATGGCACAAATATTTGATTTTCTGCTTTTAATTGTGGCAGATATTCTTTCAGCCACTCTATTTTTTCATTTTGCGCATATTGACTTTCTGGTAATACACAGGATAACACATAAACATCATATCCTTTATCAATAATACTATTAACTTCATCAACTACTTTTTGATTCGGCTTCAGATTTCTGTAATAACCTTCTTCAAGTAGTTGTTCTTCATATTGTACCTCGTTCCACTTTGCGAGAGTACCATCCATATCTACGAATAATCTCATCTATATCCCCTCTTTTTTATTCTTTTAGCTCAGCATAATCCTTTACAAAAGTATAGTCAGAATAATTGCTTGCATCTCTAATCCACATTTCATCACAAGTCGGATTCTCAAAATCTCCTATATAACTTATAATAGAAATTCGGAGTTCTTGACTTATTCCGCTTTTATCCTTATATGAAAAAATTGCAAGTGTATAATCATCATTGACACTAAGAGTACCGCATTGACCTTCGTCTTCTTCAACTTTTTCATTACTGGTATTAGCAAGAAATATGTTGTCAAATCTTTTAATCATAAATAATCACCCTCATTCCGATATATATTCCATCTGCATCTTTAAGTGGTACACATTCTCCAGCTTTTCCGCTTTTTCTCAAATAATCTGTAGCCACATCTGATACATTCGCCATTGTGTATCCATCCTCAAACAAGAAGTCCTTGCTTTTATATGATGAAGAACTGGATTTCTTTTTTTTTGCTTTTTTGGAAGTTGTAACCGTCTGCTTCTTTGCAGTTGTTGTTACCTTCTTGGTTGTTTCTGGTTGAGTAGTAGTTGTTGTTGTTGTTTGTGTTGCCTGAACCGTTGTAGGTTCTGTAGTGGATACAGGAACAATATCACCATACGGATCTTCGATAACAGAACAAGGAACTTTACAAGTTTGTTTATTACCGTATATGTCTTCAACTGTTGCTACAATTGTATAATTGCCAACCAAATTGTTGTTGACATCATCCGCATTGAGCTGCAACTCTTTTGTTTCAGATAAATCAGTAACTTTAAATAAATATACATATTTACTCATATCAAGAGGTTCGCCGACTAACATTTCAATTGTTTCTGGCGGTTCAATAGTTGGTGCTGTAGTATCTTTTACAACAACAGCAACATCTTTTTCGTCTTCATAGTTCTTTGTAATTCCAAATATCTTAATTGTTCCTTTGTGTATCAATTTAACTTGATACTCGCCAATTGCTGTACATTCTTTATTTTCCTCGTTTTTAACATTACTGCTTATTTGAGTATTTTCAGGTGTTATAAATGAATATCTCTTTAAATCAACTAAGTTATCTAAAGTTGGTTGATAATTCTCACCATATTCTATTGACACTTTTGAAGATTTTACATCCCAGTTAGCTTGTTGCAAACAATAACATATATACATTGAGAAAACTAATAGTGCTATAAAAAGAATTACAGCAATTATTATTTTTTTTCTTCTTTTTTTCTTTTGGTAATAATGCAATAATTCAATATCTTTATTGCTCATTTTTTCACTCATTGTTTTCACTTCCTTTTATTTAATATCCATCACTAATATCAGGTTCAGAATCTTCCTTGTCAAACTCTGTAAATATTTTTTTCATAGCTTTTGTGTTTTCAACATTATAATGCTCCTGTAATTCTTCTAAAGAACTTATTTTAGTTGCTTGTTTTTCATTTTCTATAAAAAGTTCGTCCAGCTCTTCATTTAGCCCTTCATTAAATAAACTATCATAAGAATCAGATAATTCTTGCACCTTTTCCACTAACTCTGGTGTGATTTCTTGATGTGTAAGCTCACTTCTTTCGGCTATCAAAAGTGCAACTTCAAATGACGAATATTGCAATTTAGAAGTTATTTCTTCTATATATTTCATAATATCTTGAACATCTTTTAGATTTGCCATAGCCTTAATCCTTTCCAAATAACATCAGTTATTTTCAAATAATTGGTTTGCTGTTGACTCTAAC
>ULXZ01028193.1_pt1 | contig 11211 bp, 7 predicted proteins | sample 1961701 | NCBI WGS metagenome assembly ULXZ01 (sample SAMEA4835850, study PRJEB28245) | human gut metagenome | biome: gut microbiome; material: fecal sample | place: Denmark | collected 2008 | reverse complement strand
GGAGCGACGAGTTTACGCCAGACTGGGAGGTTATAAAGAGAGCATTTCAATCCACGCTCCCTCGCGGGAGCGACTCAAGCCTTGCAACGGAGGAAAAGCACGAACATATTTCAATCCACGCTCCCTCGCGGGAGCGACAATGATTTGTAGGGATAGCAGCTTGCTGGCATCAATTTCAATCCACGCTCCCTCGCGGGAGCGACTATTTCTTTTGACCGTCTTTAGCGTCATAGCTGCATTTCAATCCACGCTCCCTCGCGGGAGCGACCAAAGGAAATTTCGGCACAACGCAAGCGTTAGCAAATTTCAATCCACGCTCCCTCGCGGGAGCGACTCAGCAAACAGACAGTCACTAAACAATTTAAGCATTTCAATCCACGCTCCCTCGCGGGAGCGACCTTATTGGTGCCTGTATTCAGGGGTGCAATCTGATTTCAATCCACGCTCCCTCGCGGGAGCGACATTGATTCTCAAAAGCTCGCTCAAGAGTATATGATATTTCAATCCACGCTCCCTCGCGGGAGCGACACCTTCACCAATATTGTAATTAGCGGATAAAGCAATTTCAATCCACGCTCCCTCGCGGGAGCGACATATAACCACGGCAGCGGCCATAGGTAGAAAAAATTTCAATCCACGCTCCCTCGCGGGAGCGACTAGCAACGAGGTTGCAGGCAGTTTCATAGTCCGATTTCAATCCACGCTCCCTCGCGGGAGCGACAAGAACTGCCAACAAACTCCGGACTAATACCAAGAATTTCAATCCACGCTCCCTCGCGGGAGCGACGAATACATTTAAGGTTAAATTTAACATCCAAAAATTTCAATCCACGCTCCCTCGCGGGAGCGACACAACTTGCCTTGATTGTAGTATACCACAGAATGAATTTCAATCCACGCTCCCTCGCGGGAGCGACGGAGGCTAAGGAGAAGATCCTGAAGCATCGGCAGATTTCAATCCACGCTCCCTCGCGGGAGCGACTTTTAAATTAGGCTTTGTCACAATTAATGGAGCTATTTCAATCCACGCTCCCTCGCGGGAGCGACAAATGCCGTTCTCGTGCTTTTTGGACTTTTAATAATTTCAATCCACGCTCCCTCGCGGGAGCGACCCCAGCGTTATCATGCTTTCACTAAATCGTTTAGTATTTCAATCCACGCTCCCTCGCGGGAGCGACAAAAGTATTAGTCTGATAAAGCTCTTCCATAAAAATTTCAATCCACGCTCCCTCGCGGGAGCGACGCCAATAACATAACCAAATTCACTAAACGATTTAGTATTTCAATCCACGCTCCCTCGCGGGAGCGACAATCAAGAAACATGCGTGGCGGTATCCGCATGTAGATTTCAATCCACGCTCCCTCGCGGGAGCGACCATAAATTTACCCATTTATCATATACGAGCCTTATTTCAATCCACGCTCCCTCGCGGGAGCGACAACTTGCCTTGATTGTAGTATACCACAGAATGAATTTCAATCCACGCTCCCTCGCGGGAGCGACTTCTCATCGTCGCAACTTTGGCGAGGAATGTCAATTTCAATCCACGCTCCCTCGCGGGAGCGACTTTATCAAGACGGCAGCCAAGACACTGACCGCAGGATTTCAATCCACGCTCCCTCGCGGGAGCGACAGCATCAAAACAAATTACTTCTCTATTCATTTAAATCAAGCATTTTTTGCGAACTAGCTCAACTCAAATACTCAAAAATTTATTTTGATGTGAGAAAACTTATAGTTTCCCATTCTAGCTTAAGTTGCGAACCTAAGTTAAATTTTATGTTCCATATAACTTCGCACAGGATAATTCTGCACTATTTTTACTCATGCCAATCAATATGCAAATAGCGGTTCTTTAATTCGTTATTTCCGTTATATAGTAAATTCTCAAAGAATTTCTCTAAATACACCGTAGTAGCGTGAACTCCATTTTGTAAATCATTATAGTTTGCTCTAACCAAAGCATTACGGAAATACCAGGAATCCTTAGCAAAAGCTTCATTACCTATGGAATATCCTAAAGAATTCAAATACTTTATGATAAAAACAGCAGTTGAGCGAGTGTTTCCTTCGCAAAAAGGATGTATCTGCCATATATCACAAGTAAATTTTGCTATATGCTTAACGATTTCACTCTCGCTAAGATTTCTATAAGAAAATCTCTTTTCAGTATTAAAATCATAGTCGAGTGTCATAGAAATGCTATCATAGGATGCGTAAAAAACACTTTTTCCATTCAAAACCCATTCATTTTTACTAATATTATAGGTTCTGACCTCTCCGGCATGAGCAAATACATTCGCAAAAAGGTTTTTATGTATGGAAATCCAATAAGCAGGAGAAAAGCTAAATGTTTTTTCTCCCAATATTGCAGTAATCCTACCTGCTACAACATCCGCTTCTTTCGTTCCAGCTTCAATAGCTTTCCTATCGTTGCATTCCTCATAATAACTACTGATTTTATCATTAGCTTCACTAATAGTGATTTTGCCTTCAATATTCTCTTTAGCCGTTTCCAGTAAGTAATCAGAAGTAGAAAGGCCATCTACTGCCTGTAAGCCAATTGCGGTCTGCCAGGCAACTGTTTTTTCTTCCAGCTTGGGTTCACCCAAACGAATATATTCATTTAAGTCTTGATACCAATCTTTCTGCATATTACATTCCTTCTTTAACTTCGGGAACAAGACCATTCAATTCATCGACAACAATATCATAATCATCTGCAGACAGTGCCTCTGCAATACCTTCCTTAAGCTTTACTTTAACAGAACGATGAACCTTAGCAGAAGAGTACTGCCCTTCCTTGCAATTATGCTTCCACCAATACAACTTAACAACTTCCATAGAGCCATCCGGACGAGCCGAAGAAGCATCATTTTCAAACAGAGTTAATAAACATTTTTTGACAACTTCAGCATCTTCATCTGTAAAACCAGTTTTCGTTGCAAGCTGAACATTAATGGCACCCTTAATTTCATACATACCAAACTTTATCATGTGCTTCATGCCCATTGTATCAGAAGATTTTCCTTCTTTGCCATCTTTATTTTCGCCATTGACACTTTTGGTAATTTGATAAGAGCATACTTCAACGGGATCAATGCTTACTGCCTGATGAATCGAGATAGGTCCTCTTACACCTACTGAAACACCTGCTGCTTCTTTATCTTTTTTATTATTAAATGCGAATACCTGTCCAAAACTACGCACATCAAGCCAAGTTTCACATGTCCAGGCAGCATACTGCTCCGGACTAACTTTGTCACCTTTCTTTACTTTCTTATCGCTCTTATCTTCTGCTAAATGTTTTTCTTCAAGCTTTTTAGCAATAAGTGCCGATGCACGATCACTTAAAGAAGTACAGCCATCATCGCTGCGATCATTAGACTGGACAAAAATAGGATATCCCAAATCCTGCATACGGTTACGAATTTTACGTTTAATACATTCAGCTGTAATTTCACCATAGCTGCCATAATCAATACGCGGGCGATTACCATTCAGCGGATCACCATTGGGATTTGCCATTTTTACACTTACCAATAATACAAAGTCAATTTTGTTGCTTAATTCTGCCATTTTACTTATCCTCCTCTTGTTTGTCTTTTTTAGATATATATAAATCATTGCGCTGATCATAATAACCCATCAAATAACAGGGTTCCAGACTTTTATTGCGGATTTTATCAGCTGTTTCACCTATTTTTCCCATAATTTCGCCAATAAGGCCCAAATAGAAGTTTTTTCTTGTGTCCGGCAAATATTTCAAATAAGGTCTTAAAGCACCATTAATATTCGCTGCACCACTTTCCGGCTTAGCACAATAAAAATTCCACAATTTATCAGCATGAGTTTCCCTGATATCATTATCAGTATAGCCGTACCGGCTCTTCATTGCATCAATCTCTAGCTTTTCAAATACAGCTAATAATCTGCCATATAAATAATCACGATTCAACTTATTTTTATCAAGGCTCATATTCCATTCCTCCTTTTGGGCCTTATCATTATAATACTTTCTTATGACCGCACAAGCTACAGAAAGTATCTTTTCACGATTTTTCTTATTATAGCTTTTGGGCATTGAAGCCTTGGCAGTTAATGCCATTACTATATCATAAGGTATAAGTAGTTTCTCAATAAGACACTTAAACAGCCTCTGCATATGTTGTTTTAAAAGCTTATCATCAACTTCAACTTTGCTGTTATCATCATTGCCCCTCTGAACACCGAAAGCAAAACGCACTATATCATACAACAACGGTGATTGGATATTTTGATAAAAATACCAATAACAGCTATTATACCAGCTATTAATTCTTTCAAAAAAATCAGATGCCTTTAATTCATTATAATATACCAATGATAATCGTCCGGTTGTTGCTGCATCAAAAGCTGCAATAATTACATCCTCTTCATTAGGTAAATCATTTTTAAATCCTGCCAAGGTATTATTTAATTCCTTGCGATAATCCGAAGGAACAAAAATTGTTTTCTTTTTATCGCCAAATATACTCTTATTAAACTTTGGTACAGGTTTTCCTTTAGGATTCCAACACAAAAAAGTTCTATCAGATACGCAAAAGCTAGTTTCGGAATTATTGGCCAACCACTGCAAAATTACAAACACTTTCTGAAAGGTTGAATATCCTACACTGCTTGCTTGTTCGGCATCAGTAAAGCGTCCACGAAAAACAAAATTTGCAGTATCATTAGAAGAAATCAATTTAGCATTTGCCTGCATATTTACAATTCCTTTAGGAACCATAGGTGCAAGAATTTCTTGTTCTCCAGAAATCATACAAAGATCCATAATGAATTTCTCATTATTTTGCATCTGAGTGTCATAATAAGAAGCCCATTTTTGGAATAGCTGTTTATCACGCCAACATTCTTCTACGTCTGTTCCCAAAACACGCCAACGCACCATGCATTGCAATGGTTCTACACCATTAATTTTTTTGTCAGCTATTTTGTTATTTTTATCCAATTCCAAAAGTTGTTCTCTTACTAAATCCTTGACAATCGTTTCACCATCAAGATACTTTTTTATAGCACTTAGTTTTATATCGCCATATTCTGATGATGCTTCCCAATTTGCTAACAAATTCATATATTCCTGATGCTTGTTGTTTTCTGTAGGAATCAGATAATCTAATTTATCGCTTAATGGATGCGCTGCCGGATTCTTGCCGGAACGACTACCGGATTCTATTGTTACAGGAATAATAGTTGGCTGCTCAAAAGGCACATTAGGATCTTTACTTTTTTTATCCAATGCTCTTGCACTTACAAATTCGCCATTTAAATTAATGCTTGCTTCAATTTGTACATTTTTCAAAATATGAGAGATTGGTAACAAAGGCGATTTGCCGGCTTCAATCATTCCTACTAATGACTTATGGTATTCATATGTCTCATAGGCTTTATTAAACAAACTCATCTATTGTTCCTCCTTCCTCATGTTCGAACTCATCTAAACCACTAAAATTCTTCTTATCTTCAAAAATTTTCATTTTCATCGGATGAATTTTCTTAGTAGCAGTACACTCTTGGGGACGTATGAAATCAATAACACCCTTTTTCATAACTGGTCGCCAAAAACGTACAGTCATGCAATCCTTAGTTTCGGGAGAATAAAATTCATCCGGATAAGTAATACCATGATACATAACACCAAAAGCCAATTCATTAACATCATCATAGGCCCCAGAACCTTCACCAAATTTACAAGGCTCTACATAAGCCTGACATTCGCGTGTTCCCAAAAAAACATCTCGGCGGCCGCCTTTCAATATCATCCGTTTTGCAATATTATGGTGTTTATTCTCATTTCGGTCACCTTCCAACTCAGGTCGGTTCTTATTCCATTCAAAATGCGCCTGGACTTGATACCGGCAATTTTTCAGGTATGTATAATATGCCAAATCATTTCCATTACCAGTGTATTTAATTGGACGGACGCCTTTAACCTCTGTTTGAATCTGATTCATTACACGCACCTTGTCAATGTACCAAATGATGGTCGGCTTCCAATACACCGACATTAAAATACCTTTTAATGCTTCATATGTAGGCACCTGATAAGAACACTTCTCACCACCTACACGCATGATTGGATCACTAAAAAGTGCATAATTACCATAAACCTCAAATTCGACATTATTAGAATGCATATGACACCTCCATTGCTTAATAAAAAACTCCTTCGCCACCTATAGCATCTAAATTTAAACCAAGCTTATCATCATAGTAAGCAGAATCATTCAAGATATAGATGCCAAAGCAATCATTATATATTACTGCTGCATCTTTCTTTAAAATATCTATCTGATATTGATAACATGTAACAGTATATCCGGTTGCTTGCTTTATAGCTTCTTCCGCATACGCCAGATTATACATAGCTTTCTCAGAATTCAACTCGCTAATAACATCTTGCCCCTTCCCATAAGGCACTATCATTTCAACGGTATTATTATCAAAAACATTAAAATACTTTCCTGCTGTCTTTAACTGTTGCGCCAAAAAGTAACCATCTGCAACATCATGTTGATTTAACAATCCGTATAAAGACTTATGTAAATTAGGTACAAAAAAATCTTGCTCACCCTTGTTCATCATAGAGTATAGCTTTTTATAATAAAAGGAAATAGCTACATCGGAGTTCAAGCTAGTATAATGTTTTTTTATTTTAACTTCCTGTAATAAACTTTCAGTAGCTCTTTTAGCAGTTTCAATCTCTTTAAGCCGATGAAGTTTCTCTCCCAATAAATTTATAATGTAAACCGACTCTAATTTATTTTCGCCATTTCTATTGCATCTTCCTGCTGCCTGAACAATACTATCCATTCCAGCCTGTAATCTAATAACACAGTTAAAAGAAATATCCACACCAGCCTCAATTACTTGAGTTGCAACGCAAACTATTTGTTTAGGATCTGGTAAACTCAAATCAATTTTCATTGACTCTACTATCATTTTTCTATGCTTTGTACACATCGAAGCAGATAGATGATACATTGGAATCACGCCGTTTACTTCAGCCTGTAAACTCTCAAATAACTCTTTAGCCTCTCGTTTTGTATTGCATACAACTAGAAGGCTTTTTTTGCTCCTTATTATTTCTAAAGCAAAATCAGATAACTCTTCCATGCTCATAGAACCCTTGTCAACTAATTCCACACGTTCAAAAACCTTTAAAGTTTCAGAGGGCAACGTAATCAAGTCACTAACCTCGCTTAATAATTTGTGCTCAGCATTTTCAAAGGAAGGCTGTGTAGCAGAACACAAAATAACAGTTGCATGACATTTTTTCACAAGGAAATTTATCGTTAAATTAAACAGCGTGAGCATTGTATTTGGCAAAGACTGCACCTCATCAAAAACAATTACACTATTACACAGAGATGCAAAACGTCTGACTGAACTGGTTTTTCCTAAAAACATAGTATTTAGAAGTTGCACTAATGTTGTTATCACAATAGGATTATCCCAGGACTGTATAAGCAGCTCTCTCTTATTTAATTCCTCGACATCACTGTTTTCATCATCAATGACATTAGAATGATGCTCTAAAAGAATACTATCATCCTGTACTGCTTTTCTTATTTCCTGTGCATTTTGTTCAATGATGGACAGTAAAGGCATGACAAAAAACATTCTTTTTTTATGATATTTTTTTGCGTGTTCCAAGGAATAACGCAATGAACTTAAAGTTTTGCCACCACCAGTCGGAACATTTAACCTGTATACTCCTTCAGGTTTTTGCGCGGCAACAGCACATGCAGCAGAAATCGCCTTACGTGCTAAATCTATATCCCGTTCTGTCTTAAAATTTTCAATATAAGAATTAAAATTCGCTAAAATCCTACTCCAATCTAAGTCTAACTGCTTAGTTACCTCATTTTTTTCAAATTCCATAGTATCTTTTCTATCAGCATCTATAACTGCCGATGTCAGTAAACGACACACCAATGAATAATAAAACGGAATTTCAGGTTCTTTATAATTCTCTGTGCTATCTATACTAACTATTATATCAGCAAGATTTTTTATTTCATCTGTTGCCTCCAGAAGCAATTTTTCAATTTCATCCTCACTGGCAGATTCATTATAGAAGTTTTCTATAGCCTCCTCAGAATCAATGTTTTCTTTTTCTAATCTGTAAGCAAAGGCACTTTCATCCTTATCTTTTATACAGTCAAATAAGCCGTGATGTGCTCCGATTGCATAAGCTATCAATTCAATAGTTAAATCTTGGAAGTCATTTGCACCAACATATTTAGCATGTTTCGCTAAAATCAGCTTTACACCTGCAAAAGTATGATTAACAGTACCACGCTTAACTTCTTTTTCATTGACAACTGCATCTTCAATATACTGCTTAAATCTGAACGTATGTTTGCCGCAATCATGTAATAAGCCTGCAAGATAAGCAGTCTTTTCTAAGCCTACTGCCTTTAATGCTTCACTAGCATATTTTGCTGTATTACGGCAATGCTCAGCAACAGATTGAAATGAATAAGTTACTTTACCATCACAAGATATTTCTTTTCTTATATGCGCCGGATACATACTGAACACCTCACTTTTTGCTTTCAATTATGTTTTAATGTTTATAGAATCAATTGTCAAGGATTATTATTTCTGCTAAGCACGCAAAATTACCTTGTCTTCTGAAGATTGTTATTGTACAATGAAAGAGTCATATACTTTCGGTATATGTGGATTGAAAAAATTATATTTTTATGTATGTAAATAGAGATACTAAAATGTATCTCTATTTTACATTTCTGCTAATTTATCTTTAGTGTATCACACTACAAAGACAGTTTTTGTCTATATTGAAAAAGTCACTTGCTACCTTGAAAAAAATTTAGGAATTTGCACAAAAGTCCAGTCTATTAATTTTTTTAAATTACAGACTGGACTTTTCTGATTCCACAAGGAATACCTATATTGTATATTCTTTTATTATAAAAATTCTCCCCCCTACCTCACACGTATACGCCTGCCCTCGCCGTTCGCCAAAAAAATCTCGCCCAGCTGCAATCTGCCGTCCACAATCTTAAAGACATCACTTTCAAACGTGCCCACCTTGGTTTCAATCTCTACATTACTGAAAGCCAGCTCACCGCTCTGGTCGCTGAAGCTGCCGCGCAGGCTCAAAAACGGCACCAGCATATATGTTCCCTTGCCCGTAGAAAAGCTGCCGTATACCAAATTATTGCCCTTAGGCCCCTCATTGCGGAACTTAATCTTCAAAGCAACGCTCGTATTAATCTTACTGCTTTTGGCAGCCAGCGAAGCCATCAGATCCTTGCCGTCAACGTCGATTTTGTAATAGCGCTTATCAAAATGATACAAGCCTATCGCATCAAAGGTACCGCCGAAAATGCTGCCAGTCACATCCTGAAAGGTTATCAGCGCATTTTCATAATGATAGCTGCCGTTGATATTCGTAAAATACAAATCGTTCAGATGCAGCTCTTTCATCGAAAGCGCACCATCAATCACAGGTTTTTTCAGGCTACCGGTCATCTGCCCGGTCACCGTCATCGCATCCTTAACATTTTTCATGCCCAGAGAATCCGGAATAACATCATACAGGCAGATATTGATATTCGTCTTCTGTTCCCCCTTCAGGTCACAGGTGCCGTCAATATTCAGTCCTTTGCCTGCAATGCTGCCGCCGTAGCGTCCTGCCGCCAGATGCAGCTCCAGCCTTTGATGCTCATGTATCTGCGCCGTGCCGTCCACGTCATTCAAAATAAAGTGACGCTTTTTATATTCTGCCGACAGCACCGTATCATGCAAAATCAGCTTAATATTCGGCAGCCTGCCCTTAATCTGCAGATGACGCTTTTCCATAGGCACCTCGTCCGGCAGGATACTTTCCTCCGCCGTCTTTTTATTCTGCAGGATATCCAGGCGCATTTTATCATCAAAGCCCAAATGAATATAAGCACCGCTCAGCTCCACCTCCTGCACCGTATCAATGCCTGCTATGCGCAGGATGATGTCCTTCGGCTTGATTTTGATACGTCCCTCGGGCACATCCACCAGGCGTTCATGCTCCGGCGAATCCCAGGTCAGGTTTTTAAAATATACATTGCCCCAGATATCGGCGCGCAGCTCCTCGGCCGTCACCGTGCCTGTCAGCACCTGCTGCTTTGCCATATAATAATTAAAAAGCTCCGCCGCATGACGGCTTGCACGCTGCGCCAAAAAGAAATAAACAGCGCCGCCCACCGCCAGCAGGCAGACTACTATCATTGCCAAATGAGTTTTAGATAATCTGCGTATTGCCTGCAACATATAATCACCACTTTCGCTTATGAATCTTCCTAAGCTCAGTATATCACCACGCCGAAACGCCCGCAACTAATAGCAAAGGCACAGCAGACCTGTCACCAGCATCTGCTATGCCCCTATATCTATACATATTAAATTGTTACTTCAAGAAGTACGTTCCGTCGGCAGCCTCCGCCACAGCGGCAGCAAAAAATGCCTGCGCCAGCTCCGCCAGATACGCCGTGTCCTTAACGCCGGCCATTTCGTAGGCGGAATGCATCGCCAGCTGCGCCAGGCCGATATCCACCGATTTGATTGCTACCTGAGCGGTAGAGATATTGCCTAAGGTAGAACCGCCTGCCATATCCGAACGGTTATAGAAAAGCTGCAGCGGCACGTTCGCCTTTTTAGCCAGCAGCTGCACCAATGCGCCGGATACCGCATCCGTAGTATATTTTTGGTTAGCGCTGTATTTGACAACCACACCCTCATTAGGATAGGTCTTGTTCGTCAGGTCGTTCTTATCCGTATGATTAGGATGCACAGCATGCGCATTGTCCGCCGAAAGCATCAGGCTGTTGGCCAAAGACACCAGATAATCCTCCTCGTCCCTGCCCAATGCCATGTTGATGCGCTGCAGCGCATCCTTTAAGAAGGTCGCCGCCGCGCCCTGTTTCGTGCCGCTGCCAACCTCTTCGTTATCCAGCATGCAGAATACCGGCACACTCTCGCCTGCTTCTGCCGCCAAAAAGCCCTGCAATCCGGCAAACACGCACTGCAAATCATCCAGCCTGCCGCCGGCAACATATTCCTGCTCCAGACCGACTGTAGTCGCCGGCATTCTGTTGTACAGAAAAAGCTCCGTATCCACAATCTGCTCTGAGGTAACGCCGCAGGCCTCCGCCAACAGCTTC
>ULXZ01024880.1_pt1 | contig 11256 bp, 8 predicted proteins | sample 1961701 | NCBI WGS metagenome assembly ULXZ01 (sample SAMEA4835850, study PRJEB28245) | human gut metagenome | biome: gut microbiome; material: fecal sample | place: Denmark | collected 2008 | reverse complement strand
AAGCTGTAGCCGCAGCCCTGCATGATGTTTCGGAAAATAAAAATCGTGGAAAGCGGAATATAAAAGACCGCACACATATAGATATAGGTTTTTGCCCAGGGCATCAGGGAAGCTATATCGATGTCTCCGGAGAAGAACAGGGAAAGCAGCGGGCGCAGGAACAGACCGACGGTAGCTGCAGCGAGCAGCGAGTAGATGACGCTGATCAGGAGAGCGGAACGGACGCCCTTTTCCAGACGGTGATAATCGCCCTTGCCGTAGTTCTGACCGCCGTAGCTTGCCATTGTCTGTCCCATCGACATCATGCCCTGTGTTACGAGGCTCTGCACCTTGCTGGCAGCAGTAAAGGCAGCGACTGCCACCGAGCCGAACAGATTGATGGCAGCCTGCATCACCATTGCTCCGGATGCAGTAATGGAAAACTGCAGTGCCATTGGAATGCCCATTCTCATCTGATATGCCGTGTCTGATGCGGAAAGTCGCCACTGGGTGCGCTCCGGGCAAAGCACGGGAACGTTCTTATAAATATAGATCAGACACAGTACCGCAGAAACGCCCTGTGAAATATTGGTTGCAATTGCAGCACCTGCCACACCCATATGGAAGCAGAGGATCAGGAGCAGATCGAGCACCACATTCAGACAGGCGGAAAATACAAGGAAAAACAACGGAACCTTACTGTTGCCGATGGCCCGCAGAAGTGAGGAAAACAGGTTATAAAAAATACAGGCAACGACTCCGCTGCAGATCAACATGCTGTAGGTATACGCATCGGCAAAAATATCCTCCGGTGTATTCATAAGGAGAAGCAGAGGCTTCATGGTGCTCAGACCGACCACGGTTATAAGGATTGTGACAAGAACAGAGAGCAGGATACCGTTTGCCACACTGGCGCGGACGGCTTTTTCATCCTTTGCTCCATAACGCTGTGAGGTCAGAATCGTAAATCCGGCGGTAATGCCCTGTGCAAAGCCGATGATCAGAAACATAACTGTGCCGGTGGAGCCAACGGCAGCCAGAGCGTTCGCACCGACGAAGCGGCCGACGATGATCGTATCGGCCATGTTGTAAAACTGCTGGAAAATATTGCCGACTAACAGCGGCAGGGTAAATTTGAGTATGATGGACAACGGTTTGCCCTGAGTCATATCCTGTTCCATAAAAATCCTCCATCGGTTTGGTGTTTTACGGCGCTTATGGGCGCTTTATGTGATTTTTGTAGCAAAAAAGACTGTTGAAATTTCAACAGTCTTTAAAAGTCGAAGCGACGTGATTTGAACACGCGACCTCTGCGTCCCGAACGCAGCGCTCTACCAAACTGAGCCACGCTTCGATTGCTTCATCAAGCCTTATTATCATAACGAATTTTTCTGAAAAAGTCAACTGGAAAATTTAGAAAAAACGAAAAACTTATCATAAAGTTTGTGCGGATGAGAACTGGAATAAAAACATATGGGTTTGGTAGAATTTTAATATTTGAATAACTAAAATATTTGAATATTTCAAAAAAATATTGACACTCAAATAGGTGCGTGATATTATGACACTGTGAAGTGCAAAGGAGCAGGATCAGAGAATAGGATTCTGCTTTTTTTATAAGCCGGCACTTTAATGAGTAAAAGTGATAAATCGACAAAGGAGGAAACATTATGAAAAAAATGTCCAAGCCCCTTGCATTATTGCTTGCAGGCATGATGGTATTTGGAACAGCATGCGGGAGCAGCAATAGCACAGACAGCGCGGGAGCAGCAGAAGCTACGGAAAGCACTGCCGCAGATGGAACAGTAGCAACTGATACCAGTGTAGTAATCGGTCAGTCTTCTGAGGTAGCAAATTTGAATCCGCTGATTCAGCCCAGAACACCCGATAGCAATGTTCAGAACATGATTTTCAGCTACTTGGTTGTTCCGAATGAAGAATTGAATTATGAAGGTGATCTGGCAGACAGCTGGGATATTTCCGATGATGGAACAGTTTATACGTTCCATTTAAAGGAAGGCGTAAAGTGGCATGACGGAGAAGACTTTACTGCAGACGATGTGGTATTTACTCTGACGTCTCTGGCTGATCCGAATTATAACGGCGGCGCAGACGGACGTGTTATGTCGATTGCAGGTGCTGCTGATTATCAGGCAGGTAATGCAGACAGTGTTTCCGGTATCAAAAAAGTAGATGACTATACGGTAGAGATTACACTGGAGTCTGCAAATGCGGCATTTCTTTCTAATATGTATACCTGTATTCTTCCCAAGCATATTCTGGAAGGAGAGGATCCCGGAGAATGGGGCAATGATGACTTCAATCGCGCTCCGATTGGTACAGGTAAGTACAAATTTGTAGAATGGAAATCTGGTCAGTACATCACACTGGAACGGAATGACGACTATTATGGCACAAAACCTTCTATTCAGAATGTAACCGTGCAGTTCGGTGATGACACAACATTGACTGCAGCGCTTCTGAACGGTGAAATCGATGTGTTGTACAATCTTCCTTCTGCAGAGGTAGAAAATGTAGAAGCGATGGATGGTGTATCCGATTACAAATACGAGCAGATGACGGTTAATTATATTGGATTAAACCAGCTGACAGAAAGCTTAAGTGATCTGCGTGTTCGTCAGGCACTGGCATATGGCATTGATAAGCAGGCAATCATTGATACAGTTTATGGTGACGGCAATGCATATGTCTGTGATGATGTATTTCCGAGCAACCACTGGTCTCACAGCGATAATGTAACGGTTTATGATTATGATCCTGCAAAATCCAAAGAGCTGTTGGAGGAAGCAGGATATACCATGAATGATGCAACCGGTTATTATGAAAAAGACGGAAAGACCTTACATCTGACCTATGATATGTCCACCAGTACAGATGGTAAAGCAGTTGCTGCTTTGATCCAGCAGCAGTGGAAGGCGATCGGTGTTGAGATGGAAGTAATTGAACAGGATTTTGCAACACTGGCATATACAAAGCTGCTTCCTGGTGAAGCAACAGAAGAGACAACCGGAGATTCTTTCCAGTGCTATACATTGGGCTTTGGCGTTGAAGCAGATCCGAATGAATATAATGAGTACTTTTCCACTTCTACCGGCGCTGGTTCCTGGAACTTTATTCATTACAGCAATCCGGAGGTGGATCAGCTGTTTAAAGATCAGCTGCTGCTGACAGATCCTGATGAGAGAGCGGAATGCTTCCACAAAATCTCAGATTTGATCTCCAAGGATCTTCCGTGGATTCCGCTGTATAACAAGGCTGGTATCGCAGGCGTAAGTGACAAAGTACAGAACTTTGTATGTGATTACCGCGGTATTACCTTCCAGATTGAAAAGTGGAATATTGCAGAATAAAAGAAATGACAGACTTTTAACAGGTCAGGGGTTTCGGGCTTACTGTCCGAGACCCCTGAAGTATAAATGGACAGTTGTTTGATACAGGAAAAGAAAGGAACGAAAAAATGATAGAACCAGTTGCTTTGTTAAAGGATCTGGTCAGGATCAATACGACAAACCCGCCGGGGGAAGAAGAAAAGCTTCTCCTGTATCTGGAACGTATTTTGCAGGAGCACGGGATTCCTTATGTGTATCAGAAAAGTGCAAAGGGACGCGGAAATCTGCTGGCATGGCAGCTGGCAGATCAGGCAGAAGAGGCACCGTTGATCCTGATGAGTCATACCGACGTGGTTGCCGCGCAGGCAAGTCAGTGGAAATTTCCTCCGTTTGAAGCACAGGAGGTAGATGGCTATATTTATGGACGGGGTACGGTGGATACAAAACAGCTGACAGCAATGGAGCTGACAGCGTTTCTGGCGTTAAAGGAGAAAGAAATTCCGTTAAAGCGGGATGTATATTTTCTGGCAACCTCGGACGAAGAAAGTGGAAGTGCATATGGGCTCCAGTGGTTTCTGGATCATGAGATTACAGTTGGTGAAACGACAAAAACAGGCCGCGAGCTCTTTCGGGGCAGTGATGTAATCAGCGAGGGCGGCGGATTCCCGGTAGTTGGAGGAAAAAGGGAATTTTACCTTTGCGAATCCGGACAGAAATCCTGCGGTACAGTGGAATTTACCGTGAAAGCAAAAAGCGCGAAAGGTGCATTTTTTACCAGCGGAGATGGTATGGAGCGGGCGATGGGGCTTGCTGAGGACATCGGAAAGCAGAAGCTTGACGGGAGAGTTCTGGATACGGTAAAGCAGTTTGAACAAAAGCTGGCAGGAGTACAGCTGTCTCCCATGATGCAGAAAATACTGACAGCCATGAAACAAAATTCCATGACGGTAACGATGATTACAGGGAAAAATGTAAATGAAGTGACACTGGTTTGCGATGTGAGACTTCTCCCTGGTTTCGGGCAGAAATATCTGGAGGAAGTTTTAAAAAATCTTGCAGAAAAATGGGACTGCAGTTACAGAATTGTTTCTCTCAGCCAGGGGTATGAAAGCAGCCCGGATGGAGAAATGTTAAAAATTCTGGAAGAAGCAACGCTGGAGATTCTGGGAAAAACAAAAGAAGAAGCGGAAATTCTTCCGTTTGTGTCGATGGGCTCCAGTGATGGACGTTTCCTGGCAGACCTGGATACAAAAGTATACGGATACAGCCCGGTTTATGCCTGGGATATGACGTTTGACAGTGCTGTAACAATGGTTCATGGCATAAATGAAAGAATCCACAGGGATTCGGTCGTGTTTGGAAGTAAAGTATTGACGCTTGCAGTCTGCCGGGCAGCACAGAGCGGAATATAAAGAAAAACGGCAATTGCCGAAAAAATGCACGAGAGATTGCCGGTTCATACGGCAGAGCGGGAGGTAAACATGATTAACAGAAACGAAGTAGCAAGAGAAAAAATGCAGCGCGCTGCAGAAATGCTGCAGGATAACAATATCGATATGTGGGTATTTTACGCGCGGCTGAAAACAGATACTGCACTGGAACTGATGTTTAACACGGACAGTAAAAATGAAGTGATGTTTTTGCTGACGAAAAGCGGGGACAGAATTGCGATTGCAACCGCTGCGGATACCAAAGCATATGAAGAATCCGGGCTGTATACAGAAGTAATTGAAGTATCCGGTGACGGGTTTGAAAAAGTATTCAAAGAAAAATTCGATCAATATCAGGTAAAACGTCTTGCAGTCAATGATTCTACGATCGATACCAGATGTGATGGATTGACAGTTGGTTTGTTTAAAAAACTGGAAAAAGCGATCGGTGCAGAAACAATGGCGAAAGTGAAATGCTGCAGCTACTCTATGCTGGAGGAGTTAAGAGCGGTAAAGACACCGAGCGAAATCGAGATTATGAAAGAATGCAGCCGTATTACAACAGATATTTACGATGCACTTTTTAAGCGGATTCATGTTGGTCTGACAGAGGTTGGTGTAGCAAAGATGATGATGGAGGAATGTGCAAAGCGAAACGTTGTGACTGCATTTGGAAATCCGCCGGAATATCCTCTGGTATTGAATCCGAAGGGAGGAATGTCCCACAGAGACCCTAACGACATCAACAAAATCGAAGCCGGAGATATGCTGGTGATCGATTTCTCCATTCGTTATAACGGTTATACATCGGATATTGCACGTACCATGTATTTCCTGAAACCAGGCGAAGAGCATGCTCCCAAGGATGCGGTTGATTGTGCAAATGCGGCTATCAATGCAGTAGGAGCGGTTATGGCAAAGATCAAACCCGGCATGAGAGGCTATGAAGTGGATGCAATTGGCAGACAGTCGATCATTGACAGTGGTTTTCCTCCGTTCCCGCATGCGACCGGACATCAGGTAGGACTGGAGGTGCATGATGGCGGTACGACACTTGGACCCAAAAAGAGATATTCTGCTTCTGGAATTCTCCGTAAAAATGAAATTTATGCGCTGGAGCCGACTGTTTTGCAGGACCGCGATAAGCGCAGCGCAATTATTGAAGATAATGTGCTCCTGACGGAGGATGGTTGTGTTCTGATCAGCAAACGGCAGACAGCATTGATTGAAATTCCTTACCGTACCGGTGAGGAAGCATAACAGGAGCAGCCTATGAATCTGGAGGATAATAAGAAGGCATTTATGGAACTGCTCCGAATCCCGTCTGTAACCGGGAGCGGTGCAGATGGAGAAGAAAAGGCCTGTGCGTTTCTGGAACATATTTTGCAGGAAAACGGAATAAAAACGGAGCGGATTGCAAAAGACTTGCATCGACCAAACCTTCTTGCAGCAATTCATGCACCGAGGGCTGAAAAAGAGCCGGTTGTGCTGATTTCCCATATAGATGTCGTACCTGGCATACAGGAGGAATGGACACATCCGGTGTTCGGAGCCCAGAAAGCAGACGGGCGAATTTTCGGAAGAGGAACGCTGGATACCAAGCAGCTGACGATGATGGAGCTGTATGCGTTCCTGAATCTCAAAAAACAGGAAAACCATCTGAACAGGGATGTGTATTTTCTGGCTACTATCGATGAAGAAGCAGGGAGCAGTTTTGGCATGGAATATGTCAGACAGGAAAGACCAAACCTGTTTCAAAATGCGATGGTGATTAACGAAGGCGGTGGCTTCCCGTTACATATTAACGGGAAAAACTATATGATGCTGACGGTCGGAGAAAAGGCAGTCTGCAAAATAAAAATAAGTGCGGAAGGAACCGGGGGACATGCGAGTGCTCCTGGAGAAAATCAGGCACTGTTAAAGCTTGCAGAGGGATTACGGAGAATTTTTGCAGCGGAAAAAGAACTGACCTGCGGCAGCCGCCGCACCTGGGAGACCATGCGCAGAATTGTTGGCAGTGACAGCTGGGATAATGCAACAGGGGCTGACATTTTTGCGTATGCTTCTCAGAACAGCATCGGAATGCGAAACTACAGCATCGGAGAGCGCAGCAATGTCATTCCTGCGCATGTAGAAGCAGTGCTGGAGTTCAAAGTACTTCCTTATGGCAGTCAGGAAGAAATCGAGACATTTGTCCGAAAACAGATTGCCGGTCTGCCGCTTGAAATGGAAGTACTTGGTTATGAAGCAGGATTTGAAAGTAATTTTGAAAATTCGCATTTAAAACAGCTTGTAAATGATCTGGAAGAGGCCTGCAGGCGGTTCGGATTTGACGGCGGTGTATTGCCGATGCTTGCGCTCGGACGAACGGACGGAAGATTTTTCGGGAGTGCAGGCAGCATGGTTTACGGCTGCTCTCCGCTTTTGATGGGAGATTCCTTCGATGCGATCCTGCCCAAGGTGCACGGAAAGGATGAAAGCATTCTGGAGACATCCTATGAATTTGGCGCGCAGGTGCTGGATGAGGTTATACAGAAAAACTGTCTGAAAGAAGAACGAAAAGGAGACAAGAAATGAAAGACTATAGCTATCATAAAAAAGTCATAGATGATGTGATTACAAAATTAAACGAGTCGGATATTGATCTGTATTTAATTATCACAGCAGAGGGCTGCGATCCGATGACCGAGTTTATTCCCGGAGTAGATACGGTTGGCTCCAGTGCGTTCCTGTTTACGAAGGACGGGAAAAAGTTAGCGACGGCATCCAGCATTGATGCACAGGATGTTGAAGAATCCGGTCTGTTTGACGAGGTAAGACATTATGAAAACTACGATGAGACATTGGCGCAGATGGTTCTGGAATTAAAACCGAAAAAAATCGCACTTGACTTTTCTGAAGGAAATGCCTTTTGTGATGGCCTGACGATGGGAAAATATGAGAAATTTGTACAATCTCTCGGAGACTTTACATTTGAAGCGTGCAGTGCGGATCTTTTCATTCCTGCGGTACAGGAGCAGAACAAAAAATAAGGAGAACAGATTATGGGAAGATACATCAGAAAGCGTTTACTGCAGGCAGTTCCGGTTGTGTTTGGCATCACAATTCTGACTTTCTTTATTATGAAGATGGCACCGGGCGGTCCGCTGACGGGGATGATAAGTCCCCGTACCTCCAGCGAATCGCTGCAGAGAGCCAGAGAAGCACTCGGGTTAAATGACCCGATAATTGTCCAGTACTGGAATTGGTTAAAGCAGCTGGTACAGGGAAATTTTGGCTACAGTACTTATAACGGACAGGCTGTCCTGACGGAGATCCTGGACAGACTGCCGGCAACGCTGCTGTTGACGGTAACCTCATTTGTCATCAGCTTTGTTGTTGGAATTCCGCTTGGTGTTTATTCTGCAACACATAAATATTCTAAAGCAGACTATGGCCTTACCGTGTTCTCCTTTATAGGTATTTCCATTCCCAGCTTTTTTTTCGGCATGGGTTTGATCTTTGTATTTGCACTGAAATTGAAATGGTTGCCGACCTCCGGTTTTGGTTCCAGTACATTCAATGGGGAAGGCATGGCGTTGATCCTGCATAAGCTGAAATATCTGATAATGCCGGCATTGGTTATGTCTCTGAGTAATTTAGCGACAGTAATGCGATTTGCGCGCTCCAGCATGATCGAAACACTGAACCAAGATTATGTCCGGACAGCAAGAGCAAAAGGGTTGTCGGAAAAGGTAGTTATTTATAGGCACGCGTTGAAAAATTCCATGATTCCGGTCATCACAATTTTTGGTCAGTCTATTCCGAACCTGTTTGGAGGAGCCTATATTACGGAAAAAGTATTTGGATGGCCGGGTATGGGGCTGCTTGGTGTTGATGCAATCAATAACCGTGATTATCAGATGCTGATGGGACTGACGTTGTTTACAGCGATTTTGGTACTTTTGGGCAATCTGCTGGCGGATATTATGTATTCCTTTGTAGATCCCAGAATTCGGTATTAAAGGAGAGCAGGCATGGAAAAGAAAAGAATGAAATACAGACAAAGACAGAACTTCTTCAAAACAGATGCCTGGAAGCGTTTCCGCAAAAATAAGCTTGCGCTTGTTGGAACAGCTGTGATTTTACTGCTGATTCTGGCAGCAGTATTTGCTCCTGTTATTGCGCAGAATGACCCGTATGTCAGCCTGCAGGATGGAAATACTGTTCTGAAAAACATGTCGCCATCCAAAAGCCATACGATTCTTGGAACAGACAGTATCGGGCGGGATGGGTTCAGCCGTCTGGTCTATGCGGCACGTGTATCTATGAGTGTTGGTCTTGTAGCTGTTGGCATTTCTACAGTTATAGGTATTGTGCTTGGAGCAATTGCAGGATATTTCGGCGGTGTTGCTGATACGATCATTATGAGATGCGTGGACGTTGTGAACTGCTTTCCGGTTTTGTTTCTTATCATTATTGTTGCAACTATTTTAAAGCCGAGCATTTACAATGTCATGATTATCATTGGTTTATGCAATTGGACCGGTACAGCACGTCTTGTGCGCGGTGAAATTTTAAGAGTTCGTGAAATGGAGTATGTGCAGGCTGCTGTTTCTCTTGGCGCGACAGATTTTCGAATCATTTTCTCTCATGTAATCCCGAATGTTCTTGCACCTATTATTGTAGAAGCGACCATGCAAATGGCGAGAGCAATCCTTACAGAGGCATCACTTAGTTATCTTGGCTGCGGAGTTCAGCTTCCGACGGCAAGCTGGGGGAATATGCTGATGGATGCAAATAATTTGGCGACACTGACAAAAAGACCGTGGCAGTGGATTCCGGCAGGCGCATGTATTTTCCTGGCAGTGCTGAGTATCAATTTTATCGGCGACGGTCTGAGAGACGCATTTGATGTGAAACAGAAGAAATAAAGAAGGAGGAAAAATGGACAGAAAAGAGACTTATCAGAAAAGACTTGCAGGAGTTTACAGCTATATGGATGCACACCAGCTGGATGGTGCCATGTTTACCTCTTATGAAAACAGGCGTTATTATTGCGGCTTTACCGGAAGCAATGGATATCTGATCATTACAAGAGATAAGGTCTGTCTTGTGACTGACAAGCGTTATACAACACAGGCACAGCAGCAGACGATCGGTGTGGAAGTCATTGAGCATGCAGCAAATGTGCTTTCGCTGGTGGCAGATACGATTAAAAAGTGTGGTATTAAAAAAATGGTGATGGAATCCTGCATGACAGTAGATGAATATTTCCCGTTAAAGGAGAAAATGGGTGATATTGATGTCGTGTTTGAACAGGAATATTTCCTGGAACAACGTATGGTCAAGGATGCAGAGGAAATTGCGTGTACGAAAGCTGCAATCGCCGCAGCCGAAGCAGGGTTTGATAAGCTCCTCCCGAGATTGAAGACTGGTATGACAGAAAAAGATCTTGCAGATGAGTTACATTATCTTGTTTCCAAGGAAGGAGCAGAAGCCATGAGCTTTGGCACAATCGTTGGATCCGGTGCAAGAGGTGCGCTGGCACATGCGTTCCCGACCTCCAAAAAAATTGAAGATGGCGACATGGTTGTTGTGGATTTCGGTGTTTTAAAAGATGGCTACTGTTCAGATATGACAAGAACGTTGCTGTTTGGCAATGTTTCAGAAGAACATATGAGAATTTTCAATCTGGTGCAGGAATCACAGGATAAAGCGATTGCTGCAATCCGTCCGGGAGTTCTGGCAAAAGATGTCGAGGATGCGCATCGTGCTGTATTTCTGCGGGAAAATTTGGATGATTATGCCCTTCGTGGACTTGGACACGGCATTGGCTTACAGATTCATGAATGTCCGCGCATCGTAATCGGGAATGAAACCGTTTTGAAACCCGGGATGATTTTTACGGTTGAACCTGGACTTTATTTCCCGAATGATTGTGGCGTGCGGACGGAAGACGATGTGCTTGTGACCGAGAACGGTGTGGAGAACCTTTCTCATACGCCTCATGAAATCCATATTGGATAAGGAGAACAGCCATGAGTTTATTGGATGTAAAAGATTTAAAAACTTATTTTTATACGGATTCCGGTGTAGCAAAAGCGGTAGACGGGGTGACATTTTCTGTTGACAAAGGAAAGGTGCTCGGAATTGTCGGAGAATCCGGCTGCGGAAAGAGTGTAACCAGCCTATCGATCATGCGTCTGGTGGATCCTGTGACCGGAAAAAATGAAGGCGGAGAAATTCTATTTGACGGGACAGATATCCTGAAGCTTCCGGAACCGGAAATGCGTAAATTGCGCGGTAATCGGATTTCCATGATTTTTCAGGAGCCGATGACATCCCTGAATCCCGTTTTTACAATTGGGTATCAGATTGAGGAATCGTTGATCCTGCATAAGGGAATGGATAAAAAGGCTGCAAGGCAGCAGGCAATTCATTTGCTGGAGCTTGTTGGAATTCCGGAGGCAGGAAAACGTGTGGATGAATATCCGCATCAGCTTTCCGGGGGTATG
>ULXZ01004464.1_pt1 | contig 11305 bp, 10 predicted proteins | sample 1961701 | NCBI WGS metagenome assembly ULXZ01 (sample SAMEA4835850, study PRJEB28245) | human gut metagenome | biome: gut microbiome; material: fecal sample | place: Denmark | collected 2008 | reverse complement strand
TCCATTTGCTCGATATATTGGATGCTTGGAGCGCATATAATCGCACCTGCCGATTCACCAATCATCAGTTTTCCCTTTGCCAATTCTTTCTTCAACAGCTCATCCGTTCCCGTTTTACGGAGCTGGTCTATAAGGAAAAAAGAATTTCCGCCGGTAAAATATATCACATCCGCATCTTCAAAAACAGACTGTATCGTTGAATAAGCCTCCGTTGAAATATCAATTTCAGTTACGATTGCTCCCAACTTTTTGAATATTTTTCGAGCCGAGCCGACATAACCGGTGTAGCCTTCACGCAGCGAAGCTGTTGGAATAAATGCGACTTTTTTATTTTCAATTTCTTCCTTTATCAGACTTCCTACACTTGAAAAATGAGAACATAAAAACAGTTTCATCAATATTCTCCTTTATAAATTCCGATTTGCCAAACTGCCCACGCAAGGTCGTCACTTTCTGGCCGGGATTTTTTTGCGGATGGTTTCCAGGCGGTTCAGGGCGGCACACAGGGTTTCGTCCCGCTTGGCAAAGTGGAAGCGGATCAGATGGTTGACCGGCTCCCGGAAAAAGCTGGACCCCGGAACAGCGCCCACGCCGACATCGCGGGCCAGCACTTCGCAGAATTCCAGGTCGCTGTCAAAGCCAAACTCGGAAATATCCATCAGGATGTAATAAGCGCCCTGGGGAACCGTGTGCTGCAGGCCGATGGCATCCAGACCTTCCACAAACAGGTCCCGCTTGCGGGTATAAGTGGCAAGCAGGTCGTTATAGTATTCCTGGCCGAAGCGCAGGCCGGGAATAACGGCCTCCTGCAAGGGCGCAGCGGCGCCGACCGTCAAAAAGTCATGCACTTTTTTAATGCGGTCAGTGATTTCCGGCGGGGCAATGGTATAGCCCAGCCGCCAGCCGGTGATGGAGTAGGTTTTGGACAACGAGCTGCAGGAGATGGTGCGCTGCCACATGCCGGGCAGGGTGGCAAAATAGGTGTGCTGGTAGGGCGCATAGACGATGTGCTCGTACACTTCATCGGTGATAACGTAGGTATCGTACTTTTCGGCCATGTCGGCAATCAGTTCCAGCTCTGCGCGGGTGAACACCTTGCCGCAGGGGTTGGAGGGGTTGCAGAGGATCAGCGCCTTGGGGTGCTGGCGGAACGCGGCTTCCAGCTCGTCCACATTAAAGTTGAACAGCGGGGGATGCAGCGGAACATAGATCGGCTCGGCACCGGAAAGGATGGTGTCGGCACCGTAATTTTCATAAAAAGGCGAAAAGACAATGACTTTATCGCCGGGGTTGGCAACGGTCATCATGGCGGCCATCATGGCCTCGGTACTGCCGCAGGTGGTCACAATCTCGGTGTTGGGGTCGATCTGCCGCCCCATCAGGCGGGACTGCTTTTCGGCCAGTGCTTCGCGGAAGTTCTGCGCGCCCCAGGTGATGGAATACTGGTGGAAGTTTTCGTGCGATACTTCGGCCAGGCGGTCCAGAATCGCAGACGGCGGGTTGAAATCCGGGTAACCCTGGGAAAGATTGATGGCACCGTACTTAGCGCTGACGCGGGTCATGCGGCGGATAACGGAATCGGTAAAATGTTCCGTGCGGGTGGATAACGGCTGCATATACATTCCCTCTCTCGATAAAACTAAGGCAACACCGCACAATTCCCGCCTTGCGGCTTAAGCACCGCTCCGGCAGCTGCGGCACGGCATCTGCGTTGCCAAAAGGCTCGATAATGTCGGGTTGCGGTACCCGCATCGTGCTTCGGGGGCAAAAGCCCCTCGCACTCCGCGACCGCTGCCCCTGCTTCGGTTCGCTGTTTCCGCCACTGGCGGCGCTCACCTTTGCAGCATCCAGTATTATCTGCGCTTTTGGCTTGGCATCTGCCGCACCTCGCTCGCCGTATCGGCACTTAGAATTATGCGGTATTGCCTAAAAACGGCGGGGAGATTTACCCCCAACGGTGCGCCCTGCGGCCGATGCAGGAACGATATGATCAAACCGTGAGTTCGATCTGGTTCTCCTCGATCGCAGCAATGCAGCTTTCGTAATAGCCGTCGCCGGTCGTTCTGGGGTCGCTGATGACCTTATAGCCGTTGGCTTTCAGTTCTGCGGTCAAGGCGTCTACTTTTTCACGGCTGCCCACGCGGAACGCGATATGGGCATATCCGGTACGGGAAAGCTCTTTTGGCTGATCTGGCATTTCCGGTTTGTGCATCAGCTCAAGCCGTGCGCCATCATCAAACGTGAGGAAATACGAGCGGAAGTCTGTTTTGGGGTTATGGTATCCATCGTTTGATGCTGCGCCCAGATATTTCATAAAGAATGTTCTGGCGGCTTCCAGATCATTTACATAAAGTGCGATATGTTCGATCATCATAACGTTATAAACTCCTTTGTAAGCGGCCGGGCGGTTTTATGCCTGCACAGGGAGCTTAAGGCAGCACCGCACAATTCCCGCCTGACGGCTTAAGCACCGCTCCGGCGGCTGCGGCACGGCATCTGCGTTGCCAAAATGCTCGATAAGACATCCAGTATTATCTGCGCTTTTGGCCTAGCAGCTGCCGCACCTCGCTCGCCGTGTCGGCACTTAGAATTATGCGGTATTGCCTTAAAACTCCATGCTGTGCTCGCCCTGGCGGATGTCATCGCGCTGGAGCTCGGCTAAAATATCATCCTGGCCGCTGTGCAGCAGCAGGCGCTTGCTGTAGGTTTCAAAGCGCTCACATTCGTTGTCGGCCAGGTAGGCGGCAGAGTCCGGCCCAAGGGCCAGCTCATTGACAAAAACCACCATCTCCTGCCCATCGGCAAAGGCGCTTTCCATAAAGTCAAAGGCGCTTTCCAGCGCGTCCCCGGCCAGGCCGACGGCATCCTCCCGCTTGCGCACCTGGGCGTTAAAGCTGGCGCGCACGGCATCAAAGGCAGCATCGCGATCCAGCGCGGGGTCAAGGGCTGCGACCCAGGCATGCAGCAGAGCGCTGGCGGTGGTGACAACAGCCAGCTCTTCCCCGGTCAGGGTGCCGGCAGCCTTTTGCGCGGTCAGGTGGTCCGCATAGACATTGACCTGCGCGGCAAACACGGCGGCGGGCACAAAACCATCCTGGGCGGGGTCGGCATTGTTCAGGGTGCGCTTAAAGCTGCGCATTTCCTGGTAGCAGGCGTCCGTCACCGCGTCCGCCCGGCGGGCAGCGGCAAAGCGGGTGTTCAGCCCGGCCAGCAGCAGGCTGACAAGGCTGATGCGCTCATCAAAAGCGGCTTTCTGTGCGCGCTCCAGCACGGCGGCAAAGGGGCGGCCCTGCAAAATATCTTCCACGCCGTAATCCTGGCGGTACTTTTTGTACAGCTCCCAATAGGCAGCAAAATCGCGGGCAACTTCAGGGTGGCGTAGGTACTGGCCGATCAGGGCTTCGTCCACCGGCAAATCCAGCTTGGTGCAGGCCGTCAGCATGGCGGAAAGATCCTCCCAACCGCGGGCCGTGACAAACTGCGGTCCATCCACATCGTTCTGGATGCGGTAAAAATGCTGGGGGCGCAGTTCCAGGTAAGCCTGCACGGCGGGGTGCAGGCGGTGGGCGCGGGCATACTCCTGCCAGACGGCAAGGTTCGGCTCAATATCAATGCGGCGTACACGGTCCAGTGTGACAAGGTCAAAATCCCGCACGCTCTTGTTGTACTCCGGCGGGTTGCCGGCGGCAACAATCACCCAGCCGGCGGGCACAGCCTGGTTACCAAAGGTTTTGCACTGCAAAAATTGCAGCATGGTGGGAGCCAGTGTTTCGGATACACAATTGATCTCGTCAATAAACAAAATACCGTGTTCCAGGCCGGTCTGCTCCATCTTGTCATACACGCTGGCAATGATCTCGCTCATTGTGTACTCCGTTACGCTGCGGTCCGCGCCGCCAAAATTGCGGTGGCGGATAAATGGCAGGCCCACGGCGCTTTGGCGGGTGTGGTGGGTGATGGTGTATGCCACCAGCGCAATGCCGCATTCCTGTGCGATCTGCTCCATGATCTGGGTTTTGCCAACGCCCGGCGGGCCCATCAGCAGAATAGGCCGCTGGCGGATGGGCGGAATCAGCGGGGTGCCGGTATCGTCCACGGCAAGGTATGCCTTGACCGCGTGTTCAATTTCCTGTTTGGCGCGTTTGATGTCCATGGGGGTACACTCCTTCATCAAAACATTAGGAACAAATAAGATGAATTACAACTCGGGCAGGTCCTCGGCTTCGTTCTCCTGCCAGTCAATTTCCGGCGTTTTGGGCACCGGGTCAGGCAAAAATTCTTCCGGGCTTAAAACCAGCCGCATGGCCCAGGGCGGGGTATCGGGCGGCGGGGTGCCGGTTTCCAAAAACAGAAAAGCTGTCTCGTAAGGCGGGCGCCTGGTAGGGTAGGTGCCTTTGCCATCGGTAAAGTAAAGCACGCCCTGCAAATCCCGCAGGGTGCCGTCCCGGCGCAGTTCCTCAATTTTGGCAAACGCGGGGCGGAAGTCTGTGCCTCCGCCGCCGGTCAGGGTCAGGCAGGCGGCAAAGCGGTCCAGCTCGTCGGTGCTGTGCAGAAAGGTCAGGTCACGCACCGCATCGTCACACTGCATCACGGCGATGTTGCATTTGGCAAAAAAGCTCTCGCCGGTTTTAAGCAGGCCGAACGTTTCTTTCAAAAATGCCTTGACCAGCTCGCCGGAGGTGGACTCGCTCGTGTCGATCACAATGACAAAATCCCGGATTTTTTTGCTCTCCCGGCTTTCCAGCGGCTCAATCAAGGGCAGGTTGCCGTAGGTGCGCAGGCCGTAAGAGTAGTAGCCCAGGTCAAACTCGTCGGGGTCCAGGCGGGGTTCTTCGCGCATCACGGCAAAGCGGCGCAGAAAGTCCTTGTACAGGCGGCGGCTGTGGGCTGCTTCGATCTGTGCCTGCATCGTTTCGGCCCCGGCAGCCTGCCCGGCCTGCTGGCCTGCCTGCTGCATGCTGATGCGGGTTTCGCGCCCAAGCTGTTCCCAGCGGCGGCCCTGCACCTGAGCCTGCTGGCTGGTGGGGTCCTTGGGCCAAAGGCGGTGGCTGTCGCACACAAATTCCCGGTGCAGCTTTTGCAGTTCGTCAGGCTCCTGAGCGGCAAGCCAGCGGTAAATGGGCCCGGCGGCGGGCATGGCCCCGTTTTTGCGCAGTGCCTGGTAGGTTTTTTGCCGCAGCCAGCCCACCGGACGGGTCAGGGATGGCACCTGCAAGGCATCAATCGTCTGCTCCACGGCAATATCGCAGGCCAGCCCCCACAGGCTGGCGTCCCGGCCTCCGCGCAGCCAGGGGTGGCGGAACACGCAGTGCAGAACGCTGTGCAGCACCGCGCGGGGCAGATAGCGCCGGTTGCTGCGGTACAGCCCAATGAACCATTCCGGGTCATAGCACAAAGCCGCGCCGTCCGTGGCAAGGTTGTGCAGCCCCGCGGCAGGGGTGGGCACCAGCGCACCCAGGGCCGCGTTCATGTAGCGCAGGTCCAGGTACAGCTCACTGCGGATGCGGTCCATGGCGCGTTTGGCCATGGCGGCAACCCATTCTTCCTGGGTCAAAACATGTTGGGAGGGCATTGATCATCACCACCAAAGTATGGGGAATCTACGGCACATCAAAGGTCGTCAAAATCATAGGTTTTCTGCCTGCGGGGGCGCTGGCCGCCAAGGGTCAGGGCAGCGCCTTCGCTCCAGCCGGACTGGGAACAGGCCAATGCAATCTGGCGACGGCTTTCCTCGTCCGCCAGTTTCAGCACCAGCTGCAAAGATTCTGTATCGCGCCGGGCAATCAGCGGGGCGGCGGCGCTGGCGGCATGGGCGGCCAGGTAGGCACTGTAGATGCCCTGCGCTTCCGGCAGCAGGGCAAACGGGGTACACAGCCGATCCAGCGCAATGCGGCAGAGCTTTTTTTCGCTTTCGCCCACGCACGCCTGGGGGAACGCCGCGTCATACTCCGCAAAGCGGAGCACGCTGCCGTCAAAGCATTGGCGGTAGCGGTAACCCTCGCCCTCAATGCTGTGGTTGAAAATATGGGCGGGGGTATTTTCGTCCAAAAATTCAAAGTATTCCGGGTAGAACACTTTGGCCTGCACCGCCCCGCCGGGGGCAAACACCGCGCCGATGTCCGCGCTGACGGCGGCCACCAGCTTTTTCAGCCCAGTGGGGGCATCGGGGGCGGCATCTAAGATAAAGCGGTCAAGCGCGCGGCAGTTGGTGAACAGATCGCTGCCCACACTTTCCAGCGCGGAACCGGCGCACAGCCATTCCAGCTTGCGGCAGTTATAAAAGGCAGCGTTATGCAGCGCCCGCACCCCGGCAGGCAGGGTAACGCCCTGCACAAAATCCCCCGCAATGGGGTGGGGGTAAGCAGCGGGGCCGCGGCCGTCAACGCTCCAAAATCGGGCATCAGCAGGCTGGCTGCGCTGGTTCTGCGCAAAGCAGTAGGGTCCGATCTCCACAACAGGGAACTCTTCGATCTGCACTGGCAGCGCGGGGCAGGGGCTGTCCCCAAACACGCGCAGAATGCGCGCACCGCCGGGGCACGCCTGCCACAAAATACCAAGTGAACTGTTCAAACCATGACCACCTTCAACAACAAAACAAAAGCTTGACAATACCCACATTATAGCATACATTGAATAGGTAAGGAATAGAAAAAGCAGGGCGCGGCGGGAATTGAGGAAGAAACCGCGCCCCGCAAAGGACTGCGCACTGTGACAGGGCGGACAATGCCTGTGGCGGTGCGCTTACGTTATGTGGAGGATGTTTATGGCAAGAACGCCGGAGCAGAACAACGCAATTATTACAGGCAGCATACCGCGGCAGCTGCTGTTATTCTTTTTTCCCATCTGGTTGGGCACCATGTTCCAGCAGCTGTACAATACGGTGGATACCCTGATCGTCGGCAACTTTGTGGGTACCCAGGCGCTGGCGGCTGTGGGGGCAACCAGCTCTTTTGTGCAGCTGCTGGTGGGGCTTTTTGTGGGCCTGTGCAGCGGCGCGGGGGTGATTATTGCCCAAAGCTTTGGCGCGGGGGACCACGATGAAGTGAACCGCCAGGTGCACACGGCACTGGCCCTTGCCATTGCGGGCGGCGCGGCGCTGACGGTGATCGGCCTGCTCATCAGCCGCCCGGTGCTGCGCCTGATGCAGACGCCGGATGAAATCGTGGGTATGGCGTCCGAGTATTTGCAAATCTACTTTCTGGGCATGATTCCGCAGATGATTTACAACATGGGCACCAACATCCTGCGCGCGGTGGGCGATTCCAAACGGCCGCTGTACTTTTTGATCGTGGCTTCCATCGTCAACATTGTGCTGGATATTGTGCTGGTGGCGGTCATTCCGCTGGGGGTGGCCGGCGCGGCCATTGCCACGGTGGCCAGCCAGGTGGTCAGCGCCGTGCTGACAGTGCGGTGCATCCATGGCTCCCAGGGCATGCCGTGGCATTTGCAGCTCAAAAATATCCGCATTGAACGCAGCGTGCTGCTGGCGATCTGCCGCATCGGCCTGCCGGGCGCGGCACAGAGCGCGCTGTACAGCATCAGCAACATGACCATCCAGAGCGCCATCAATGGGTTTGGCACCGTTGCCGTTGCCGCATGGAGTGTGTACGGCAAGATCGACTTCCTGTTCTGGATGACGGTCAGCTCCTTTGGCATTGCCGTTACCACCTTTGCGGGCCAGAACTTTGGCGCACGCCAGTATGACCGCGTGCGCCGCGGCACCATGACCTGCCTTGCCATGACGGCAGGTACCACCCTTTGCATCAGCCTGGCACTGTATCCATCGGCCCAGCTGCTGTTCCGGCTGTTCAGCTCGGACGATGCCGTGGTGGCGCAGGGAGTGCAGATGATGCACTACCTGGTGCCGGTGTATATGACCTATATCTGCATTGAAATCTTTTCCGGCGCGCTGCGCGGCTGCGGTGATGTGCGGGTGCCCACCATCATTACAGTGTTTGCGGTGTGCATCATGCGTATTGTGTGGCTGGCGGTGGCACTGCCGTTCAAGCATGAACTTTCGGTGGTGGAATTCAGCTACCCACTGACCTGGATCACTGCAACCGTGCTGTTTGCGATCTATTACGCAAAAGGCGGCTGGATGCAGCGCTGCATTGCGGCCCAGAACGCCAAAACACAAGGGTGAACCAAGATGAAATTTGAACTGCGCCCTGCCCGCCCGGCGGATGTAGAGGCCATTATGCAGGTGATGGCGGATGCCATGGCCAATTTGCAGCACCCGGAATGGTTTGTGCCGGATGATGCGGTGTATATGGCGGAGCATATCAGCGGCCCCAAGGGCTTTTGCCTGGTGGCGGAGGAAAAAACGACCGGCGCACTGGCAGCGTATTTTACCGTCAAGCTGGCCGGTACTGCCCCCGATGCTCTGGGCTGGCAGTTGGGCATGAGCGAAGAAGAACTGAACACCACCGCCCAGATGGACAGCTGCTGCGTGGCCCCGCCCTATCAGGGCAATGGGCTGGAAGGTAAGCTGCTGCTGATGGCGGAAGATACCCTGCGCGGCAGCCGTTACCGCCACCTTTTGGCAACCGTACACCCGGATAATGCCGCCAGCCTGTACACCGGCCTGCACCGCGGCTACACCATTGCGGCGAACCATGTGATCTGCTATGGGGATAAGGTGCGGGATATTTTGTACAAAGAACTGGAAAGTAGGAATACAAATATGAATACAACGATCCGGGCCATGACCCCGGCGGACAAAGACAGCGTGATGGAGATGATGCGGGTGTTCTACAATTCACCCGCCGTGCTGAGCAATGGCTCGGATGAAATCTTTGCGCGGGACATTGAGGGCTGCGTGAGTGACAACCCGTATGTAGAGGGTTATATGTTTGAGCAGGACGGCGCTGTGCAGGGCTATGGCATGGCGGCCAAGAGCTTTTCGACCGAGTACGGCAGGCAGTGCATCTGGCTGGAGGATATTTATATCAAGGCGGAATACCGCGGCCTTGGCATTGGCAGCCAGTTTATTGATTACATAACGAAGAAATACCCGGATGCTCTGCTGCGGCTGGAAGTGGAAGAAGAAAACGCCCGCGCTGTGCATGTGTACAAAAAGAGCGGGTTTGAGTTTTTTGAGTATAAAGAGATGAAAAGAGAGTAAGGACAACACCGCACAATTCCCGCCTTGCGGCTTAAGCACCGCTCCGGCAGCTGCGGCACGGCATCTGCGTTGCCAAAATGCTCGATAATGTCGGGTTGCGGTACCCGCATCGTGCTTCGGGGGCAAAAGCCCCTCGCACTCTGCGACCGCTGCCCCTGCTTCGGTTCGCTGTTTCCGCCACTGGCGGCGCTCACCTTTGCAGCATCCAGTATTATCTGCGCTTTTGGCTTGGCATCTGCCGCACCTCGCTCGCCGTATCGGCACTTAGAATTATGCGGTATTGCCTTAGGGTAAAATGAGATATTCCGGCAAAGCCCGTTATGCTGGCCGTTGCGAGCATCGGCCCCTGCAAATGGTTTGCGGCGTTTGGCATAACCAGCAAGGTTTCTCCGCGGCGGGGTGAGAGCACCCATCTCCGGCCTAAGAGCCGCCTGACGGCGGTTGGCCTCCGAAACGCGCCTGCGGGCGCAGCGCCCTGCAACCCACTTTTATTGTTCATTACAAATTATAATGTTATCTGTAGGGAACGGTCTTGACCGTTCCGAAACACTGCTTTATACGTCATAACAGGTTTTACCGCAAAACAAAATGACCCCCACAGCCAGCGCTGCGGGGGTCATGAACTTTTATGGGGAAATATTACTTGGTGCCGAAGATGCGGTCGCCTGCATCGCCCAGGCCGGGGATGATGTAGCCGTTCTCGTTCAGCTTTTCATCCTGTGCGGCAACATAAATGTCAACATCGGGGTGTGCTTCGTGCAGGGCTTTCAGTCCTTCGGGGGCGGCAATCAGGCCAATGAACTTGATGTGCTTGGCACCGCGCTTTTTGATCTGGCCAATGGCGTCAATGGCGCTGCCGCCGGTAGCCAGCATGGGATCCAGAACAAAAACATCGCGCTCGGCAATATCCTTGGGCAGCTTGCAATAATATTCCACAGGCTCCAGGGTCTCCTCATTGCGGTACAGGCCAATGTGGCCGACCTTTGCAGCGGGGATCAGGGTCAGCATGCCGTCCACCATGCCCAGACCGGCGCGCAGGATGGGAACCAGGGCCAGCTTGCGGCCAGCCAGCACATGGGTGCGAGCCAGAGCAATCGGGGTTTCCACTTCAACTTCCTCGGTGGGCAGGTCGCGGGTGGCCTCATAGCACAGCAGGGTGGCAATTTCGCTGACCAGATCACGGAACTCTTTGGTGCCGGTGTTGCGGTCACGCATCAGGCTGATTTTGTGCTGGATCAGGGGATGGTCTACAATTTTAACAACGCTCATGGCAGATTCTCCTTACAATATGAAAATTTATCGGATACAATGCAAAGCCTGGTCCCAGGCGGGGTACAACAGTGGGGGAGCCTTAAAGGGTTTCCAGCGCCATCATCTTGTCAATGCGTTTCTGGTGGCGGCCGCCCTCAAATTCGTGGTCCAAAAAGGCGTCAACGATCTGGCAGGCGAGGCCGGGGCCCACAACGCGGCCGCCCAGGCACAGGGTATTGGCGTTGTTGTGGCGGCGGGTGTACTCGGCGCTGAACGGCTCCGAGCAGCAGCAGGCGCGGATGCCCTTGATCTTGTTGGCACACATCGACATGCCCACACCCGTGCCGCAGCACAGGATGGCAAAATCGCTGCTGCCATTGGTCACAGCGCCGCAGGTGGCGGCGGCATAATCGGGATAGTCACAGCTGGCGGTGCTGTTGGTGCCAAAGTCGCGGTAAGCAATGCCGCGCTCTTCCAAATGCTGTTTGATGGCCTCTTTCAGCGCATAACCGCCGTGGTCAGCACCCAGGGCAATCGGTTTTTCAAATTGTACAGCCATAATCAAAATCCTTTCAATTCGTGGCGGATTGTTGGGCGGCTTCGCGCTCGGCGCGCTCACGCTCAGCCTGGCTTAAACGGTGATAATCCGGCAGCAGCTCTGCGGGGGAAACGCAGGTGCCCGCATCCCACATGACTTTGCCCGCCAGGGCAACCCCTGCGCCGCGCAAAACGCGCAGCGGCTGGGGGCAGGGCAGAATGCCGGGCTGGTCTTTATATGTATTGTAGCACAATGCGGCACCATCGCCAACAAAAATCAAAGGCTTTTTGCACTCTTTTACAAAAGTTTCCAGCGCAGTGACCGGTTCGGCGGCGTCCGGGGTCAGCCGGGCGTGGGTGGCAAGGTCAAACTCGGCCCAGTACACCTGGCCG
>ULXZ01029497.1_pt1 | contig 11329 bp, 15 predicted proteins | sample 1961701 | NCBI WGS metagenome assembly ULXZ01 (sample SAMEA4835850, study PRJEB28245) | human gut metagenome | biome: gut microbiome; material: fecal sample | place: Denmark | collected 2008 | reverse complement strand
AGATTACTCAAAGCAACAATTTTCTTAAATTGAGCGAAGAATTATAAACAATATGAAATCAATGCTGAAAATTTAATAAAAAGTCTACCTGATATATCCATATATAAATGTTCATTAATACAATTATCGAGTGGTTATACTAATGAAGGAGAATGCATAAACATGTATTTTGAAAAGAATCAAAACAATAAAAAAATATTTTATTCCATTAAGGAAGGAATAGTTTTAAGAGATGTTGGCGGAGTTGTTTTTTTGATAGATATTCATGAAAAATATTATTATGACTATAAAAACTTGTTTTCTGTTAATGATATTGGGAAAGTAATTATAAAATTTGCATTGAATAATAAGGTATTTACCATTGAAGCAGTTGTCTCATATTTAAAATCAATAATTAAAGATTATCACCCTGAAATGTATTCTTTAATTTATTCGGATTGTCAAAAATTCATTAATGAATTATTAGATTTAGGTTATGTGGAGGAGATAAAATAATGTTTGCAGAAGAGTTTCATACTAATGGAAATAGTTCTATCGAACAAATTAGAGAAGAAATTTGGATAAAAAAACGCCACCCACATGTGGGAGGAATTGAATTAACTCCTTATTGCAATTTAAGATGCGTACATTGTTATTTGCAGGATCAAATAAATGAATCTTTACTTTCAACAGAAGAGATTAAGAAAATTCTGGATATGCTTTGTACTGCAGGAGTTCTATTTTTATACTTTACTGGAGGAGAAATTTTTACGCGACCAGATTTTTTAGATATATATGTATATGCTAAGAAAAAAGGATTTATTATTGAACTTCTGACTAATGGTACGTTGATTGATAATAAAGTAATTGAAATTTTTAACAAATATCCACCTGCATCAGTGAGCATTAGCATGTATGGTAAAGATGAAGATAGTTATTATCGAGTGACAAAACAAAAAGGCATGTATAAAAGAGTGATAAATACATTTGAATTATTATCAACTAATTCTATCCATTTTGAAATTAAATATATTGGCATGAAAGAAAATCAAGACGATTTCTTTGCAGTACAAGAAATAGCTAAAAAATATGATGCAAAATTCTCATATTCTATGGAATTATTTCCAACTTTAAAAGGAAACGATTGTACAAAAACTCATATGATTTCTTTAGAAAAAATATTAGAAATAGAAAAAAATATTCCAGGAAAAATTGAAGAATATAATCATTTATTTGAAATTAAAAATTCATTTGCTGATAAAGATAATGTTCCTTTATATTTATGTGATATGGCTATTTCAAATTTCTTAATCGATTACCAAGGATATTTAAATCCTTGTCATAAATGTAGAATAAAAAAGTGGAATTTATTGGAAAATGATTTTGAAACTGCGTGGGATGACTATAAATCACTTCTCAAATTAAAAGCATCTAAGGAAAATAAATGTTTAAAATGTAAATATCTAATGATGTGTAGTCCATGTGTAATTGTAAATCACTTAGCTACTGGTGATTATAATAAGCCGGCAGAAAGCGTTTGTAAATTAACACATATGCGATTTGAAATGTGCAAGTTAAAAAATAATATTCATAACACTATGTAAAAATACACTAGTGTTTTGAAAATATATTGAAAGGAGAAAGAATATGGAATATACAAGTCCAAATTTAACAACTATTTCTTTAGAAGTTAAAGGAACAGAAAGACAAAATTCTGCTGATGGTCCTTCTAAATGTAGCAATTCTTGTTGTTATTATAGAGATGGAGCAACTTGGTAAAAAGTGTTGTATTTTATAGAAACCACTTACAAAAAAAGGAGATTAGGATAAGATAAAAATTTCTGATTTTTTCCTTTTCTCTAAAGAATCTCAGAATTTGAAGAGAACAGTTTGTTTGATAACAATAACATCTGTTCTCTTTTTTTGTAATCACAGAATTAAGAAACCTAAAAAATGGTGATCAAATCATATTAAATTTGATTATCATTCATCTCAAAGTAAGTGCCAAATTATATAGTGGTTAGAAATAGACCTCACCATATTAGATAATTAGCAGTGTTTTTAGATACTAAATTTGCTATATGTAGTGATTTTAGCACTAAATTCACTATATAGAGGATGGTGAGATCATGGATATTCAAAGCATTAATGATCATATCAAGACCAAGCAATGGATAGAAAGGATTAAAGAATGCAGGGAAAGTGGACTTCCTGTCAGAAGATGGTGCAAGCAGAACAACATATGTGAGCAGACCTACTACTGCTGGCTAAAGAAACTTCGAAAGATGGCAATCGAAGCAGGTGCTATACAAACTCCGTCATTCGTACCTGTTGGTCAGAGCACATTTGATAACCAGAACATAATTATAACTAAAAGTGATGTTCGTATAGAATTTCCCTGTGATACAGATATAGGAACCGTAACGTACATCATTGGTTCACTATTATGCTAGGTGATATCTCCAGAGCTGAGCATATCTATATAGCTATTGGCTATACAGATATGAAGAAACAGATTGATGGTCTTAGTGCACTTATCACAGTGCAGTTCAAGTTAGATCCCTTTTCAAATTCAGTGTTTCTGTTCTATGGAAGAATTACGAGAGTGATGAAAGCACTGTACTGGGAGGGTGACGGCTTTGTGCTCCTTTACAAGAGACTGGAAAACGGCAGGTTCAAATGGCCTAGAGATGAAACTGAAGCAAGAGAAATAACACCCTAGCAGTTCAGATGGCTCCTGGGGGGGACTGGCAGTTGTACAGCATGGAAGAATAAAGAAAACAAGTCCAAAAGCATTCATATGATCTTCTTAATAAGAATCAATTATATCTTTATATAATTCATTATCATACATCCCTTTAATATCCATGACTCTCACCTCCCATTCATCTACTTTTCAAATAAAATAAATGTAATAATTACACTTTATATCACATTTCATGACATTCATGACGCTTAATTGCTCTTATATGCAAAATCACCCGTTTTCGTGATTTCATGGCTTATAATAATGAGCGTAGGAGGCTCATATGCAATCATTTATTATATTTATACTTTATATGCTATATGTACTAACTAGCGCCCAGTACTTATATTATCAGCTATTAAAACCAAAAACAGATCATATTCTGCTTGTTGGTATCATACTTCATATTCTCTTTGTAGTACTTTATCTATTACTACAGAAACATTCATTTCTAGCTACCTATCTATTATACATCTTTATGTTTCTTCCTTCACTATTCTATGAAGGAGATATGAAACATAAATTAACACTTACATTTATGTTACTTACCTTTTCATTGACTGCAGAAACAATTCTTGCGATTGTTTTTGTTGCAATCAGTCCACTATTTCCACATATTAATATGGTTCCTGTATTATTTAAGACAAATAATCAATATATACTTATTAGTATATTCTCATTGTTGACCGGATCATTCGTCTTGTTACTCACAGTAAAAGCTGCTTTTCTTCTTAAGAACTCCTTTACTGTTTTAAAATCAGGATTAATTTTAAGAACATGTTTCTATTTTGTGGCAGTGATCTTTATTAATAATTTATTTGCAGCACCATCTGCTATAAAATTCTCTTTATTCCTTGTTCTAATTAGTATGGTTGCAACGATTTTCTTGATTATTTTATTCAACCGACTATTTAATGAGATTTCTGAGTCCAGTCATGATATTGCCTTGAAACAACAGCAGGTAGAACTTGTAGAATCCCAATTAACATCTTATAAAGAAACAGAAGCGCAGTATATTGAGATACGTCATTGGAATCATGATATTGCGAATCACTTATTATCATTGGCACATTTAATTGAATCTTCCAAAAATGAAGAAGCTAAAGAGTATATTCGTAATATTATTGAGGAGGAGAAATAATGAAGTCTTATAAAATGACCTTTTTATGTATTATCTTTTCTTCTATCTTTGGCCTTTTAAGTAAAATGAGCCTTACTTCACCAAAATTAAGCTCTTTTATTGGTTTATTTCAGTTCCTTATGCTTATCACAATAATGAGTATTGTTGTATCAGTGTACAATACTATTAAAAAGATCTTTGACTTAACTGAACAGAATATTAAGCTCGATACAATGATGAAAAATCAGGAACTTAGAAAGAAACAGGAAACAGAATTAAAAGTAATGAAAGACAATGCAGAAGAGTTCCAAAATGAAATTAAAAAAGCCTTAAAGGCTGTAAGTGGGATGTTGGAAAACAATGATATAGATCAAGCAAAAGAAACACTTATGCAGTTATCTGATCATTTTGAATCTGTAAGAATGCATCCTATTTGTTCTGATTCCTTAATGAATGCGATTTTGCAATCAAAGAGAGAAGATGCGAATACATTAGGTATTGATGTTCATTATCATGTAGTGACTGAGTATGCGAATAGATTTGATACAGATTTATCTGCAGTACTCTTTAATTTATTAGATAATGGAATAGAAGCGTGTCTTGGATGTTCTAATTCATCATTAACATTGACTATAAGTGATCATCTAGGTTATTTACATATTAAGATGGTGAATTCAAAACAAGAGAAGAAGTTTACAGGAGAAACAACCAAAGAAGATAAAGTACATCATGGTTATGGTTTATCTATTATTACAGATATTGCGAATAAGCATGATGGATCAGTCCAATGGATTGATAATGGTGATACATTTACATCACTTGTTATGTTGAAAGTATAGGAGGTAACAATATGCTTAAGATTGGGTTATGTGAGGATAATGAAATACAACATAATCAGATATTATCCTTTTTAGAAACGATTTCTTTACCTAAGCATGCGATTAATTCTTTTTATAAAGGGAATGATTTATGCAATAGTATTCAAGAAGCAATGAAAAATAAAGAGCCTTATGATATTGTGATTATGGATATTGATTTACCCAATGGTAATGGCATTAAGTTCTCTAAACAGATTAATGTCTTTTCACCTCATACAATTATTATTTATATGACATCTTATGAAGATTATGTGAGTGATGTGTATGATACAGAACATATCTATTTTATTCTTAAGAAAAATTATCAGAAGTATTTACCACATGCTTTATCACTCGCAAATGAAGCATTAAATAAACAAAGAAGAGCTTCTTTAAAGATTTTCTGGAATAAAGAAGAATATAACATCTTACAGAAGGATATCTTCTATATGGAGAGACAATTAAGAACAACAATGATTATGACTCCTACACAGACTTATTCAACATCTGAAAAGCTTGCAGATTTACTGGAACGTTTAGAAGATTCATTTGCACTGTGTCATCGTAGTTATATTATAAATTTAAAGATGGTCCAGGAAATCACAAAAGATTCTGCACTTCTTGTAAATGGGACTTCTATTCCTATTAGTCGTCGTTATTATAGTTCTTTAAAGGATAAGATAAACAATATGATCTCGTAAAAAGACCTAGACACCTAAATGTCTAAGTCTTTTAATATATCTTCAGATTCCACAAACTCAGGATCCATGTGTGTTAAGAAATGCCACTCACCTGTATCTCTATATAAGATGGCTTCGCCATCTTCAGAACCAAAATAAGCTCTCTCTACCTCATATCCTTTAGATTCTAAGTATTGTTTAACACATATATAGTTATATTCTCTTTTCTCTATATAATCCTTAAGTTCATTATTAGGAATAGAATAAGCATCCACTCTTGTTGCTCCTTCAATCATTCCACTTCCTGGTATAGATAAGTCTACTATCTCATCCCAATAAATATCTACTTTACCATCACCAGTAAACATATATGTAGTAAAAGGTACAATATGTCCATTATATTTTAGTTCTACATAATCAGGTACAATAGTAGGATCAAAGTATTCATACTCAAATCCTTCTATCACTTCATAATGATAACCATGTAATTGTGATATAAACTCTCTACCTTGCTGTATTGTATGAAACAAACCAACATTGGTACTTAACTCACCTTGGCACAATTTTAATATATACATAGTGTACTCCTATTTTTTATAGTAGCTTAAGTTCTCTTCTAATGCAGACACAATAGAATCCTTTAATTTTTCTGGACCTACTACAACCATCATAGGACCAAACTGTCTAATCCAGTTCATCAAACCTGTATTAAAGATAATCCCTTCAATACGTGTTTCATACCATAACTGCTTATTATTGTAACCAGTTGGAGGAATAGTCTTAGTCATAGTAATCTCATTTCCAAAACGAGAAACAACTTCTCTAATAAGAGCTGCATCAAACTTAATATGTAATGTAATTTCTTCACCATCAAAGAAACTATTCATTGATTTCTCTAATGATTGTCTTAAAGATTCACTAATCTTCTTTTCATCATCAAAATCAAAATAATATGTACGACTATACTGTAAATCTCTAATACGATCCATACGGAATGTAGTCAAAGAATCCTTATGCTTATTATAATACGCACGTAAATAGTAATGACCATCCACAATAACTGTATTATAAGGACTTACATTATAATATTCATGACTAATACCAGCATTCCCTTTTGTAGAATGTGTTTCTACAGGATGTCCATCAATGATTGCATAATCGATATACTTAAAGCGTATATCTTTCTTATTACGTATTGCGGAAGTAATGGTCTTTAAGTTTCTACTAAGTGAATAAACTTCTTCTTCATCTTCTTCTAATTCAGGAATGATTAAATAATCCTTCTGTTTTGCAGAAGAGAATTTTAAAAGTTTATTAATCAATTCTACTTTATCTGCACGACTTAAGTCCTGACGATAATTCACCATATCAATCAATAACTGTAGTTGTGCTTCATCAAAATAGCCCATTTCAATAATATAACCAAAACGTCTGACTGCTTTGATTATTTCTTTTCCAAACATTAAAGATGTAAATGCATTAATCTGTTTAATCACTGCATAAACAGCTTTTAAACCAATATCATAACCTTTTTCTTCTAATTGACGCTGTATTTCTTCTGCACTGATACATTCTTCTGAATTCATCAATAATGAGAAGACAGCCCACATTTTTTCTCCCATCTTATGCCTCCTGATACCTGGTAAGATACCTTTTTACTATAATGATCCACAAGTAGGAAATAACCAATCAAATCATAAGATGCATAAAGATTTAAAAGTGATTCATCTGGTTCCACAACGCAATTTTCTAAGTAGTCATAAGCCCCTTCAATATCTTCTTCTACCAAAGAGAAGTAAGCAGCCTGTGCATAAGTAATGACTTCTTTCTCTACTAATATAGAAATAAGAGCAACATATGAGAAAGGCATCAGATGTCTCACAATACGATACACATCTATTGGTGATCCATTGTGCAGCATATAGTTACATAACTTTTTATTCAATGATTGAATACGTGGATGATCTCCAAATAAATATTCAATCATTACAAGATGATTTTCTAGACATTGCATATCATCAATTTCATAGAGTTTCTTTAAAGCAAGTCCTAAGTATTTCTTTTGATGTGCCTTAATATAAGCCTCTATTTTCTTCTGACTTCTGCAAGTATCAATAAATGAATCATGATATACATCAATGATATCTAAATAGTCCTTTAACTTATTTAATGAGATTGATGTAATTTCTTTATAACTTTCTAACATATTCTTTCCCTCCTCTTTTTTCTAACACTATTATAGCGAAGAGAAAGAATTAATGCGTCAAAGTTTGCACTGATAAAACCTATTTATAGGTGTTTTGAATATTTTCTTTTTAATTAGTAGTCCCATAAGTTCATATCTGGGTAGTTTGTTTCATATAAGAACTGTTCATTCATGACTTTAGTCAATATAGCGGCCCAGAGTATCAATGCATAAAATGAGTTATTTAAGCACTGAACAGTACCTCCGCCATTGACCTTATCTTCATATACATAAAGTTCTTCTTTTTGTGATGGCACATAATCTAACTCATCCAGATCATCTAATATACCATCATAAGGACGAGTACTCATTTCTTCTATCAAAGTGATCCACTTCTTATAAGCTTCTTCTGTATGATCATATGAGAAGAAACGTATTGCGGCACGTAGTTTATATATTGCAGCATAGACTGCATTGAATGTCATTTCTGTATATGGCTTTTCTGTAAGTAGCTTAGGTAGGAATATACCTGGTTTAAATGTAAGATGAATACTAGGCTTCACATCTGTATAATCATGAGTTATTCCTACGCTTGTGCGTACATATTCTCTTGATAATTTAATTAATGCAAGACATACACACATATTCGCATATTTCATATCATCCACTAATGGAAGTGAAAAACCTAAGTCTGCCCCATATTGTCTAGAGAAGAAAGGTTTAAAGACAGCTTCTTCGTCATATTTATAAGTCACCGCAAAGGTATAATCCTTAAACACAATTCCATGAGTCTGAATAGAATCTCTTAATGCTTCATCATAATCCTCATAGGTATTCTCCAACATATCCTCTACGACTTCACCACTTGTCATAACAGCCTGAAAACTTAAATCCTGTAAAAGGACTGCCGCTTCTAGTCTTTTAGTAATTTCTCCCTTTGTGATACACGTCATATCACCGCTTTTTAATAAATAACGTAAACTCTGTGTAGCTGCACTTGTCTGTACAACCATTTCAAATTCTCTTTGCACGAGCATTCCTCCTTTCTATACAAAAAAAGCAGATTCATCATCTGCTTCCTATTCTGCGAGATTTTTGATGAATTGGATTCCTACACCACCAATTCCCATATGAGCACCTACAACACTTGGTAACTCTCTCATGGTAACTTGACATGGACCTAATTGTTCTTCAAGATAGTCTCTTACACGCTGAGCTTCTTCAGGTGCAAGAACATCTTCAACCGCAAATGTATAATCTTTCGCATTTGCACCTCTTTCAACAACACGATCAGCAAGCATCTTACATGCCTTACGTGTTGTTCTTACTTTGCCTAAAGTATCAATCTTACCACCTAATTCACTATTCAATTCCATAACTGGGACAAGCTTCAACATATTGCCAAGCATTGCGACTGCAGGCGTAATACGCCCACCCTTTTTAAGGTGATTCAAGTTTGGTGTAAAAATAATTGTACCTGAATGCTTAACCATATCTTCAAGTTTTTCTTTAATTTCAGAAACAGACTGACCCTTTTCTACGAGATAACGTGCTGCTTCAATAAGTTTTTTTTGAACATGTGCTGTTCCTTGAGAATCGATTAAAGTAATAGGCATTTCTACTGTATCAGCTGCAACCTGCATACCATTTAATGTAGATGATAAACCAGTTGCGATAGGAATCCCAATTAACTCATCATAACCGTCTCTTTTCGCATCTTCCATAGCCTTCATTAAAGAACCAGTCGAAGGCTGAGATGTTGTATACATATCATCTGTTTCCTTCATCTGATTAAATACATCAAGACTTGTGATTTCTAATTGATCTAAATATGTCTGACTACCATGACCAATACATAATGGTGCAATATAAATACCTTCATGCTCTCCATTGATATCAATCTGACAGCCACTGTCTGCAATAATCGCTATTTTACTCATTTTTAATACCCCATCAGTGATAATTCACTATGTATATTATAGTTTATTTCTTTTTATTTTACAACCAATGGGATATAATACGAACGGGTGAAACTATGAGATCAATTAAAGAAACAACGACAAATACAATCATTATTAAGAAATCAGAGTTCATTACAACCCTGATTCCATGTAATGATGAAAAAGAAATCAAAGACTTAATAGAACTCTATTCTAAAGATGATGCAACACATAACTGTGTCGCTTATCGTGTCGGTCCTTTAGAAAAAGCGGATGATGATGGAGAACCATCAGGTACTGCAGGACTTCCTATGTTGAATGTATTACAGAGACAGAAGATCGATAATGTGATTGCGATTGTGACACGTTATTTTGGTGGGATTAAGTTAGGAGCCGGAGGATTAACTCGTGCTTATACAAATAGTGTTGCAGATGCTTTAAAAGAAGCAGAAATAGTCGATAAAGAACTCGTCAAGCTTTATCGTATTAGTGTTGACTATCACTTCAGCCGTAAGGTATCTTATTTAATACAATCTAAGAATCTATTATTAATGAATACTGAGTATGATGAAGAAGTTCATTATGATGTTTATTTAAGAGATACTTCTTTCTTAGATGAACTTAATGAACTGACTGCATCCAATATGCATTATGAGGTTGTAAAGGAAGATTATATTCCAGTTGAGGTGTAAAGATGTCTAGTATAGAAATATTATTAATTGGCATTGGGTTATCCATGGATGCTTTTGCGGTATCTGTATGTAAAGGATTATCTGTAAAGAAGTTATCGATTAAGAATGTATTATTATGTGGTGTATGGTTTGGTGGATTCCAGGCATTGATGCCATTTATTGGTTATTGTCTTGGTTCTACATTGAGTGGTTTAGTGGATTCTATTGACCACTGGATTGCGTTTATCCTACTCGCATTTATTGGAATCAATATGATTAAAGAATCTTTTGAAGAAGAAAAACAGAATGATGACTTCTCTTGGAAGACAATGTTGATGCTTGCTATCGCAACTGCTATTGATGCACTTGCAGTAGGTGTTACGTTCTCTTTTGAATCAATCAATATCTTCATGGCTATTTCTATTATTGGTTTAACGACATTTATTATTGCATCTGCTGGTGTTTATATTGGTCATGTGTTTGGAAATAAATATGAACAGAAAGCACAAATCACTGGTGGTATTATTCTTATTCTCATAGGTATTAAAATTTTAATAGAAGGTTTAGGAATTATTTAGGGAATCTGCGTGATTCTCTTTTTTAATTGACTATAATAGTATATAAGAGGTGATTTAAATGAATGAATTATCAAAATTATATCAGTTAGTATTAAACAGAGAATTAGATATTCCTAAAGGTCAGATTTTAGATATTAAGAAGATTGACCATAAACTTCTTGCATTTATGCAATGTGTATATAATACAGGAGAATTAGGACATGTTTATACATTCTGGGATAAAGATACTCAGGTTGATCAAAACGCTCTTTTAGATACTTATATTGAAGGTATGCGCTTATTAATAAGTATTGCGTATGACTTACAGATTGATGAAATCAAGAATCATGAAGAAATGCCTGAAAAGAGTAGTTCTGTTGATTTACTCTTTAAAGTCAATCAAGATATTCTAGATTTAAGAAATGGTTATAGTCCTATTAAGTTACAGGATGCTTTAGATGATTACTTCCATTTTGGTTTTTCTTTAGGTATCACATTTGATGATATGTTAGAAGGATTGTAAAAAAACATAATAAATACATAGAGAATACATGTCAACTACCCACGACCTAAAGGTCATAGGCTTGTAACTGC
>ULXZ01052475.1_pt1 | contig 11450 bp, 3 predicted proteins | sample 1961701 | NCBI WGS metagenome assembly ULXZ01 (sample SAMEA4835850, study PRJEB28245) | human gut metagenome | biome: gut microbiome; material: fecal sample | place: Denmark | collected 2008 | reverse complement strand
TTCGCGTCCAGCTCCCCTCCAGGGGAGCCACCACAAGCATAAGGTAAGATACTGGCTCCCCTTAGAGGGGAGCTCCGGCGAAAGCCGGTGAGGGGTGGTTCCTCGCGCAGAGCCTGATAAATGAGATTTGTGACTGGGCTCATCCGGCGGCCAATGGGCTGGCCGCCCTACCGTACAGTTACCAACAAAAGGCCTGTAATTTATACGCTCCTCCGGGGCGTCGGGGACGCCGCCCCCTACGGCATAGCAAGGTATATTGCAATTTTTAAATTGTGTATTGTTCCCAGTATTTCGGCAGGGTGGGGTCCCCCGCCCTACTGGCCTGGCAAATATTTCACCGAACCTATGCCCACAAATACAAAAATGCCGCAGCAGACTGTTACATCTGCTGCGGCATTTTTATTTAGAGGTTAATGGGCTGGTTACAGCTCATTGTTCGGCTGTGGGATTACTGCAGAACGCCGGTGTTCTTATCAAAGTGATAAGTACGGCCGTCGATGACTGCATCGCCCTTAGCCATGGTGCCATAGATCGGGTCGAAATAGTAACGCTTGTCAGCGCTCCAGCCCTTGATCATGTGGCCCTGTGCATCGTAACGGACCCACTTGCCGGTACCATCGGGCCTATCAGCCCACTGGCCAGCTTCGGATTCCTGATAGACATCCTTGCTGGTGGCTTTCTTGCCCTGGTCAACGGCGTCCAGCCAGTACCAAGCATCGGAAGCCGGGTCATAGATTTCCTTGCCGCGGCCATCCAGGCCCTGGCGAACGCCCTTTTCGTACCAGAAGTCAGCGCCTTTGATGGTCAGCCACTGGCCGTCCAGAGCAATACCGGTGTACTCGTCAAATGCGCAAGGTACACCGTCAATATTGCCTGCGCCCTTAGCCATAGCGCCGGTGATCAGGTCAAAGTAGTAGGTGCCCTTATTGGTCGTCTGCCAGCCCTTGACCATGTGGCCGTTCTCATCGTAACGGACCCACTTGCCGGTGCCATCGGGCTTATCAGCCCACTGGCCGGCGGCGGATTCCTGGTAAACGTCCTTGCTGACGGTCATTGCGCCGCCCTGGACAGCATCCAGCCAGTACCAAGCGTCGGAATTGGGATCATAGATCTCTTTGCCGCGGCCGGTGGTACCCTGCTTCACGCCCTTTTCGTACCAGTACTTCTTGCCGTTTTCTTCAACCCAGCCGTTCTTCTCGCCGTACTTGGCGGTGTAGTCCTTGCCGTTGAAGGTGACAGCAGCGGTGGTAACGCCGCTGGTCTGCTTTACAGTTGCATCCACGAACTGTGCACTTGCGCAGTTCTTATCGGTGCAGGTAAAGACAGCCATTGCGGTAATGGTGGTCTTTTCAGCAGCACCATGAACGGTGCGCTCCTCGGCCTCAAGAGCCTGAGGTTCTTCGCTGGGGTTGGTGGGTTCAGTGGTTTCAATCTTCTTGAATTCTGCAATGATTTCAAAGTTACAATCGCTCATGCCAACTGTATACGTACCACCATCTTTGACTTTATCCGTGATACTGGTCTGACCATGGCGAGCCAGCTCCAGTTCATAGCCCGTATTCGGCGTAACCGTTACAGCCATTTCTGCATCCTTCGGTGCACGTTTCAATTCAGATTTGCCATTAACTGTAACAGTAATCGTGCCACCTTCAGCCGGGTCTGCCGTAGTTACAATGCTGTACTCAACAGTCGTAAACTGTACGCTGACATTTACATCGCCGTCCGGCATTTTGAAAGTATAGGTATTTTCATCTACCTTTGTGGTGGAGACATCAACTTTGCCAGATGTAACCGTTACACCTGCCAGCTGAGTCAGCAAAGTATCCGTATCTATCGGGTTGATCTTCAGTGTAACAGTATCATTAGACTTCAGACCCTCAAGCTTTTCAGTTTCCTGTCCATTGACCGTAACTTTGCCGTCGCCGCCCTTGGTAACAGTTACTGTGTAAGTCTCGGTCGCAATTTCCTCAAACTCAGCGCTAACGGTAACATCAGCGGCGGGCATCTCGAAGGTGTAGGTGTTTTCCTTACCGTCTACTGCCTTAAAGTCGTTAATTTCTTTCTTCGTTCCGCCATCCGTATAAGTAGCTTTCAGGCTGCCGTCCGTGTACTTAAAGTTGGTATTCGGGGTAACGGTAACAGTAACAACATCCTTCGCAGCTGCGGTTTTCGGCTCTACGCCCACAGTGCCGTTTTCAACAGTACCCGCCACAGTAACGTTATACTTCTTAACCTCTTCAAACGCTGCGCTGACAGTTGCATCGCCAGCGGGCATTGCAAAGGTGTAAGTGTTGGCCTTTTCTGTGTCAGGAGTTGCTTTCAGGGTCTGATTGTCGCCGTAAGTAACCACCACACCGTCAGCCGTCAGGGTATAGCCATCCTTCGGGGTAGCCACAACGGTAACGCTGGTGCCCTCAGCAACCTTATCCAGGTCAGCTTCGGGGCTGGTGATCTTCAACGTATCCTTGTTAGCATCGGCCACCTTGACCGCATAGGTCTTAGCGGCTTTGGTAACACTGATGGTCACATCGCCGTCCGGCATGGTGAAGGTGTAAACCGTCTTCGCCTTTTCGGTGGTAGCCTGGGCTGCGGCTTCGTCCTGCGCTGCTTCCTGAACTTCAGTCAGAGCAACATCGGTATCGCCGTTCTTTGCGGTAACGGTAACGATATCGGTGCCTTTCTTTTCTACGGTCAGGGTAACGGTATCGTCCTTGATGTAGGTGTTGCTGGTGGTGCCCAGGGTCAGGGTAACGCCTTCAACTGCATCGGGCAGGGTAACGGTGTGGGGGGTGCTTTCGGTTGCGGTATGGCAATCAGAGCACAGGTACACATTGTTGCCAACGGACTTGGTTTCCAGCTCGTCCAGAGCCCAGGTATGGCCCTTGGGCAGTGCGCCGTCAGCGTACTTCTTTTCACCCTTGGTCAGGCCGTACTTGTTGGTGCGGGCCTGGGTGTAAGCGGGGGTATCGCACCATGCTTCAACGGAAACATCGGTGGTTGCGCCGCTGCTCAGGTCGCTGACCATGTCGGACATCGGCATGGTTTCAACCAGGTTAGCGCACCACATGAACTCTTCGTTCTTGTTCTTCTCGTCAGAGCTGCCCATGTTCTGGTTGTAACTCGGGTTGTAGTTCCAGGACTCGGTCTTGTAGCTCTTACGGTTTGCATAAGAAGTGCCGGAGGCATCGGTCTTGACTTCTGCCTTGCCGTCCACCAGTTCCTTATAGGTGTTGGACAGGTTGGTGCCGACAGAAACGACCAGCTGATCCTTGGTGGTGTTGATGCCGGTGATCACAGTCTGGCCCTGCTGGGTGGTGGTAGCAAAGCTGTAGCTGTCACGCAGGGTCAGGCCCGCCAGAGGATGGTTCTTGAAGGTGCCCAGATACTTCACACTGCTGGTATCCTGGGCGCTATCCATGATAACCATGCTCATGCCGGGAAAGTGGGTATCGGGAACCATGTTGCCGTCCTTATCCTTGGTCAGCTTAATGCCGCCATAGACGGTGTTGTATTCCTTCACTTCTTCCACTGCGCCGGTGGTCGGGTCCATACGGTAGATGGCGTTGTTGACGTTGAAGTACAGCTTGCCATCATACAGTGCGGTAGAGTGTACCAGTGCGGGGTAGATCCGCTTTGCAGCAGCGTCTGCCAGGCACTCGGTGTTCAGGTTGTTTTCAACCTTGGTATGCTTATCTTTTGCACTGGTATCGATCTTATAGATGGTGCCAGCTTCGGCCAGAACCTTGGCATTGCTGTCGTCATCATTGAAGTTGCTGCTGGTTTCCTTCAGATCGTTGTAGTACATCAGGATGATATCAAACGGGTCATCCGTCTTGGTAAAGCTGCTCATGCTGAAGCCGCCGGAGCTGCTGGAATCCTCTTTGCGGATATAGTAGTTCGCATTACGCGGACGTGCTTCCAGAGTATCGGGGCCCTGGTTCTGCATCTTCTTCATGAACTGCTGCATCTGGGAGTTGTTACCAGAGCTGCCGGAACCAGAGTTGCCGTTGTTGCCGTTCTCGGACTGCTGGCGGCGCATGTTGTTGTACAGGTTCTGGTTGGTCGTGGTATCAACGTAATAGAAGTAATTATTGTCGAAGTAGATGGGGCTGCAGATAGAGGTGAACCAGGTATCCTCGTAGCAGGTATCGGTGTAACGGGTCTCGTTCTTGTTATCCGCCTTGGTGTAAGAGTAATGCGGCTTGCCGTTGTTCATCACATAGCTGCCATCATCATTCTTATCGGGTTCCTTGTTTTTGGTGTAGGTGTAGCCATCGTACAGCGAGTCAATGTAATCATAGTACTTGCTGTAACGGCCTTCCAGACCGGAGGGAGAAACCAGGAAGTTGACATGGCGCAGGTCGCCTGCGTTCTCAACGCGGGTCTGGGCCATGCACTCGGTGTTCACGTCGTCATAGCAGACGTCAACATAGTACCAGTTCTTGTTGGCTTCGCCGGTGGTCATCGTAGCAGACTTGCTGTCGCCCTGCAGCTTGTTGACCTTGACTGCGTTGAAGTAGTGGACGTTGTTGAACATGCCGCCGCCGAACGCATTACCGGCAACACTGGTATCAGAAGTATCGCAGTAATACAGGATCTGGGCAAAGTCAACAACAGCGTTATCGCCTACTTCATCGGGGGTCTTCCAGCTGCCGTCATCATTTTTATAGATGCTCTTGTTGTCAGGCAAATTCTGGACCATGTAGTTAAATGCAGCTGCATAGCCCAGGCAGATGCAGCCATACTCAACGCCCTTAGCGCCGATCTCGCCGCCCAGCAGGGCACCGAAAGCAGTCGTCTGGATGGGGTCGTTGTTGCCGCCGCCGGTGATATCGCCCATGGAGCCCATATCGAATTCTGCAACCTGGGAGATCCAGTCGTGCAGGATCAGCAGCTTGGTGACATAGTCAGCGCTGTCACCCAGCTTGGCAACCTGTGCCAAGCCTGCATTACGGATGGCTTTCAGAGCTTCGCCATAGTTCATGACGTAAGACATGAACGCCTGCGGCAGCATGTTCAGCATGAATGCCATGGTGGTCGGCGGGACATCATCGTTCGGATCAATGCTGCACAATATCTTGATTGCGCCCATGGTGCCGGTGATGCTGCCATCCTCGCCCTGCTTCTGAACGCCCTTGGAGGTCCAGAACGGGGCAACCACGCCGAAGTACTCTGCTTCGTCCTGGTTGAACTGCGACAGCTGGAAGTAGTAGTAGTTCATCTGCGCAGTCGAGACATCGTAAGTATTGGTGACCTGGTTGCCCTGGTCGTCCACATACACGGCAGTCTTCTGGCTGTCGTACAGCAGCAGGCTGTTCTTGCCCTTGTTGTCGCCGCTCTGATAGGTGAAGTTCACCTTGCTTGCGTCAACCGGGTTGTTCTGCATATCGTACCAGTTGCCGTCCTTCATTGCGGACACCAGGGTAACGCCGGTGCCGCCGGAGGTGGTATCCAGGGTCGGGGTGCCGCCCACATTGATGTAGACGGAATTGTCATTCTGGTCTACCACAACGCTGACCGGCATGGTCATTACCGGCTGGGTTTTGATTTCTTCGCCGCAGACAGCGCACTTGAAGGTGACGCTGGTGCATTCCCAGTCAATGGTAACGGGAGCGCCGGCAGAAATTTTGCCGGTTTCGCTGTCATAGAACAGCTGGGCGTTGCTGTAGTCAGCGGCCAGCTCGCCCTCGATCTTCTTCATTTCCCAGTTGAAGGTAGCAACAAAGTTGCCATCTGCATCCTTGGGCACGGCATGGTTCTGGCAGGGCAGGGCGGCAATGTCGTCGGTGCGGGTGGTGGGTTCCTTGTATTCCTTCTTAACCGGGCTCTTGTCAGCGGGCACGCTGGCAGAGTAAACGGTCTTGCCGGCAGCGCCGGGCTTTGCCTCGGTGGTATCCTTGGTTACGGTGCCTTCTACCTTCTGGTAGGCATCGCCCTCTTTACAGGTATACACAGCGGTGTAAGCCCAGCCGTCATCGGTCTTGGTCCAGTAACCATCGGGGGTTTCCTTCCAGGTATGGGTGTGGCCATCCTCCGGGTTGGTGTCATTCCAGTACCATTTCGGCTCGCCATAGGTATGGCCGTCCGTAGCGGCGCTGGCCGCAAAGGTATCGGAGTTTTCAGCAACGTAAGCCTGTGCGTAGCTGTCAGCCTGCTGCGCAATCACTTCATCATCGCTGTTGGTCATGGACTCCATCGCAGAGGTCATGCCGGAGCTGCCGGTAAAGGTAACGGCGGTCACAACGCCTGCGGCGTTCGTCTCATAGCCCAGGTCGGTAACGGCGCTGGACAGATGATACGTTTTGATGGTGGCAGCCATCACCGATGCCATCTCGTCCTTGTTCAGGCCATAGGCTTCGGTGTTGATCTTGCCGGCTGCGGCGTTGGCGTACATGGCATCGGCCAATGCATTTTCCAACGCTGCAAGGCTCATGCCCGCCTTGCTCTGTGCAGTCGCTTCCAGCTTGGCATCGTCCTGCTCCAGTTCATGCACTTCGCCCTGGGCAGCCAGCGTTTGGGCTGTCTGCTTGATCAGGTCTGCGGTGCTGGTGAACTTGGGCAGGGACTGCACAGCGCTGGCCGCGCTTGCTGCGCTAGCTGCAACAGACTGCGCTACCGAAGAATCAATCTTGGTAGTTTCGGCTGCTGCGGGAAGCGCCACGCTTTGGGCAACCATGGCTGCTGCCAACACGGATGCACCAAAACGCTGAAGGTTTTTCTTCATAGTTTTATCCTCCCTTAAGTGTTACTACTTTCCCCTTTTGTGTGAAAAGTGGTACGGCAGATGTGCGGCACTTTGCAGGTGTTGATTGCAAAACGCCTGGTTGTGCTCCCCTCGGTCTGGCGATCCCTTGCCGGGCTGCGGCCTGCTTTTGGGGCTTTTGGCCCCGGCACAGCGGCTGACAAAACGTTGTACCGGCTGCATGCCTTGATCCCGCAAATGATAACCTTTCCGACACATCTAGGTATATACATTATATCACAGTTGCCAGAATTTGCATAGTTCATTAGCGCGGTTTCTATCTAAATTTTTGTCCTTGAATCAACTGAAACCTGTTTTTCGCACATTATTTGCGTTGCGGTGCGGTGACCCTTTGGCGGTACTTATTAACATTTTTGAATGGTTTATTCCTAATTTTATCAAATGATTGAACATTTACCCCGATAATGTTCTTTGCAATCTCTTAATCCAATCACCCGGTATTGTGATCGCGCATTTTTTGCCATTTCGGTTTGGCTTGTTGTTGAGAGATTTGGCAGAGATTGGAGGAAACTTGAAGGGAAAATTGTAGGTTGAGAATTGCCCATTATAAATTGTACTGTAGAGAGCCTTCCTGACCGTTCCGAAAACTTAGGGATAGATCAACCCTTGCCCCTTAACCGCGACCTAAAATACAACTTCCCAAGGTAGGGCGGTGTGAGTGCCCCCTTCTGCTCCACTTTTTCAAAGTTCCGAATGGTGTCCTCTCCCCTATCTACAATTCCTGATGTTTTCATGATGCCTTCCTTGGTCTTCCACACCCGGCCTTTGCCCCCTCCCCGCCCCATAAGTCGTACACAACAAAAAGGCCCCTGCCTTAACAGCAGGAGCCTTGAAAGCTATATCACAAGCCGAAAATTACTTCTCGATCTTGGAAACAACGCCGGAACCAACAGTGTGGCCGCCTTCGCGGATAGCGAAACGCATGCCTTCTTCCATGGCAACCGGGGTGATCAGCTCAACGTGCATATCAACGTTGTCGCCGGGCATGCACATCTCAGTGCCTTCGGGCAGGGTGATGATGCCGGTAACGTCGGTGGTACGGAAGTAGAACTGAGGACGATAGTTGTTGAAGAACGGGGTATGACGGCCGCCTTCTTCCTTCTTCAGGACGTAAACATGGCCATCGAAAGTGGTGTGGGGATGAACAGAACCGGGAACAGCCAGAACCTGGCCACGCTCGATCTGGTCACGGTCAATACCACGCAGCAGAGCGCCGATGTTGTCGCCAGCCTGAGCGAACTCGAGGCTCTTGCGGAACATTTCCAGACCAGTGATGGTGGTGGTCAGCTTCTCTTCCTTCAGACCAACGATTTCCATCTGATCGCCGACATGAGCAGTACCACGCTCAACACGACCGGTAGCAACGGTGCCACGGCCGGAGATGGTCATAACGTCCTCAACGGGCATCAGGAACGGCTTATCAGCAGCACGGTCCGGGGTCGGGATGTAGCTGTCAACAGCGTCCATCAGCTCCCAAATGCACTTGTATTCCGGAGCATCGGGATCCTTGGAAGTGCTCTCCAGAGCCTTCAGAGCGGAACCACGGATGATCGGGGTGTTGTCGCCGTCGAAATCCTGGCTGTCCAGCAGTTCGCGAACTTCCATTTCGACCAGGTCGAGCAGCTCTTCGTCGTCAACCATATCGCACTTGTTCAGGAACACAACGATCTTGGGCACGCCAACCTGACGAGCCAGCAGGATGTGCTCACGGGTCTGCGGCATCGGGCCATCGGTTGCAGCAACAACCAGGATAGCGCCGTCCATCTGAGCAGCACCGGTGATCATGTTCTTGATGTAGTCAGCATGGCCCGGGCAGTCAACGTGGGCATAGTGACGCTTCGCGGTGTGGTACTCAACGTGAGCGGTATTGATCGTGATACCACGAGCCTTCTCTTCAGGAGCCTTATCGATGCTGGAGTAATCCATGAAATCGGCGTCGCCCTTCAGAGCCAGAACCTTGGTGATAGCGGCAGTCAGAGTGGTCTTACCATGGTCAACGTGACCAATGGTACCAATGTTGACGTGCTCCAAAGAGCGGTCAAATTTTTCCTTTTCAGCCATTGGAAGTATCCTCCTTTAATTCAAACAGATAAAATAGCCTGTTGTAAGGCTATCATACTAGATTTTTCAAGAAAAATCAAGTATTTTGCGCGAATTTGTGCAGAATCAGCCCTTATTGCGCTCGGTCATGATCTTATCTGCAACACTCTTGGGAACCTGCTGGTAATCAGCCGGCTCCATGGAGTACTGGCCACGGCCCTGGGTCTTGGAACGCAGGTCAGTAGCGTAACCGAACATCTCGGACAGAGGAACCATAGCGGTGACACGGGCAGTGCCATCGGTGGATTCCTGGTTCTGGATCGCGCCGCGGCGGCTGTTCAAGTCGCCAATGACGTTGCCCATATACTCGTCAGGAACAACAACGTCAACCTTCATGATGGGCTCCATAATGACGGGATCAGCCTTCTTCATAGCATCCTTGAATGCCATGGAGCCGGCGATGGAGAACGCCATTTCAGAGGAGTCAACTTCATGATAGGAGCCGTCCCACAGAGTGACCTTGACATCCACGACGGGATAGCCAGCCAGAATGCCGGACTTCATCGCGCCCTGGATACCGTTGTCAACAGCGGGGATGTATTCCTTCGGGATAGCGCCGCCAACAATACCGTTGACAAACTCATAACCCTTACCCGGGTTGGGCTCAATCTTGATCTTAACGTGACCATACTGGCCCTTACCACCGGACTGACGTGCGTACTTGGTTTCCTGGTTAGCATCCTTGCGGATGGTTTCACGGTAGGCAACCTGAGGTGCGCCAACGTTAGCTTCGACCTTAAACTCGCGGAGCAGACGGTCCACGATGATTTCCAGGTGGAGCTCGCCCATGCCGGCGATGATGGTCTGACCGGTTTCTTCATCGGTCCAGGTACGGAAAGTCGGGTCCTCTTCAGCCAGCTTAGACAGGGCAATACCCATCTTCTCGCTGCCAGCCTTGGTCTTGGGCTCGATGGCAACGCGGATAACCGGCTCGGGGAAGTTCATGGACTCGAGGATGATGGGATGCTTCTCATCGCACAGGGTATCACCAGTGGTGGTGTTCTTCAGACCAACAGCAGCGGCGATATCGCCAGCGTAGCAGATGTCGATATCCTTACGGTTGTTTGCATGCATCTGCAGGATACGGCCGATACGCTCGTCCTGATCCTTAACAGAGTTGTAAACAGTGGTGCCAGCCTCAACGGTACCAGAGTACACGCGGAAGAAGCACAGCTTACCGACATACGGGTCAGTCATAATCTTGAATGCCAGTGCAGAGAACGGCTGATCATCGGAAGAAGTGCGATCTTCTTCCTCGCCAGTCTCCGGGTTGGTGCCCTTGATGGCCGCAACGTCGGTCGGAGCAGGCATATAATCAACGATTGCATCCAACAGTTTCTGAACGCCACGGTTCTTGTAAGAAGAGCCGCAGACAACAGGAACGATCTCGTTGGAAATAGTAGCCTTACGCAGAGCAGCCTTGATTTCTCCCTTGGTCAGCTCTTCGCCTTCCAGGTACTTCATCATCAGCTCTTCGTCGGTCTCAGCAACAGCTTCGATCAGCTTGTCATGATATTCCTGAGCCTGTTCTTTCAGGTCTTCAGGAATTTCCTCAACGCGCACATCATTGCCCATATCATCATAGTAGATATCAGCTTTCATGTCGATCAGATCGATGATGCCGCGGAAAGTGTCTTCCTGGCCGACAGGCAGCTGGATAGGCACACCGTTGGCATGCAGACGATCATGCATCATCTGTACGCAGCGGAAGAAGTCAGCACCCATGGTATCCATCTTGTTGACGTAAACCATGCGGGGAACCTTGTACTCGTCAGCCTGGCGCCAAACGGTTTCAGACTGAGGCTCAACGCCACCCTTTGCGGCCAGAACGGTAACAGAACCGTCCAGAACACGCAGAGAACGCTGAACTTCAACAGTAAAGTCAACGTGGCCCGGGGTGTCGATGATGTTGATACGATGACGGTTCTTTTTGAACAGAGCCGGATCGTGCTGGGTCTCGGTGTGGCTCCAGTAGCAGGTGGTTGCAGCGGAAGTGATGGTGATACCACGTTCCTGTTCCTGCTCCATCCAGTCCATCGTGGCAGCGCCGTCATGAACTTCGCCGATCTTATGGTTAATACCGGTGTAGTACAGAATGCGCTCGGTGGTGGTGGTCTTGCCTGCGTCGATGTGGGCCATGATACCGATATTTCGGGTCATTTGCAGGGATACGTCTCTCGGCGTTGCCATGGCTTAAACCTCCTCAGTAAGCAGATCAATAACGGTAATGCGCGAAAGCCTTGTTGGCTTCTGCCATCTTGTGGGTATCTTCGCGCTTCTTGACAGCGCCGCCAACGTTGTTGGTAGCGTCGATGATCTCGGCGGCCAGGCGAGCGGACATGGTCTTTTCACCACGGCTGCGGCTGTACAGAGTCAGCCAGCGCAGGCCGAGGGTCTCGCGGCGGGCGGGGCTGACCTCCAGGGGAACCTGGTAGGTGGAGCCGCCGACACGGCGGGCCTTAACTTCGAGGCTGGGCATGATGTTTTCCATGGCCTTCTCGAACATTTCGAGAGGATCGTTGCCGGTCTTCTCTTTGACAGTCTCAAAAGCTTCGTAAACGATCTTCTGAGCGACGCCCTTCTTGCC